>Ga0308157_10000090_pt1 | contig 378566 bp, 343 predicted proteins | sample PhyBR1_FD_201035 | JGI IMG/M metagenome (GOLD analysis project Ga0308157, IMG submission 201035) | Phyllosphere microbial communities from UC Gill Tract Community Farm, Albany, California, United States - DLSLB.R1 | ecosystem: Host-associated > Plants > Phyllosphere > Unclassified | place...
ACAACGGTGAGATTTCTGAAATCGTTGACAAAGGAGCTACTGTAGAATTCGGAGATGATATCGTTGCTTTCATTCCTACTCGTCACCTTGAAAAAGAAGACGGAAAGAAATTGAAAAAAGGTGATACAGCTGATTTCAAAGTAATTGAATTCAACAAAGAATTCAAAAGAGTTGTTGCTTCTCACACTGCTATCTTCAGAGAAGAAGAAGAGAAAAACGTGAAAGCTGCTGCTGAAACTACAACTGCTGCATCTACTAACGCACCAGCTGCGACTTTAGGTGACAACAATGATGTATTAGCTGCTCTTAAAGCTAAAATGGAAAAAACTGAGAAAAAATAATTCTTAGTTTCCTAAAATAGAAAGTCCCACAGTGATGTGGGACTTTTTTTATGTTTTTTTGTTTCAAGTTTCAAGTTTCAAGTTTCAAGTTGTATCCGGTTTGTCGGTTCGAGCGGAGTCGAGAACTTTTTTGAAAATGAGAAATATCTTGAGTTAATTTGAAGCTAACAATTTTGTTTCTTCTGGCATAAATTCTGGCACGATAGAATAAGATGTAATTCCTGTTATTTTCATTTCATTCAAAATATCTACTAAATTACCATAATTAGATTTCTTGGTAGGCTTAATAATAACTACGAGATTATCGTGTTTTAATTTACTGGATCTGTTAATTATAGTCAGTAAGTCCTTTCGAATTCCATTTTTTCCGTATGTGACACTTTTGGGTTTTTTAATCGGAGTAGCTATAAGACCAACATAATATATTAGTTTGTCGTTTTCACCCAATAGTATAGTAACTGAACGGTTTTCACCTTCATGGGTATAACTAAAACAGTCATCACAATCACTTCCCGTACTTAAATCTAAAGCTTTAGGTTTTGATAATTCGCCAACAAGCATAAAAAATATTATTAAGAGGAACGAAACGCTAACCATTGCAGTTAAATCAACTCTTGAATTTAGTTTTTTGCTTCTGACTTTTTTTGGTAGATTTTTCATAGCAATGAATTTTTGGTTAGCTTTTTTTAATTTGAAGCTATTAATTTAGATTCTTCTGGACTAAATTCGTTTACAACGATGTAAGTATCAATTCCTGTAATTTCCATTTCGTCTAAAATATCGACTAGGTTTTTGAAATTAGATTTTTTGCTAGGTTTGATTATAACTGCAATCCCTCTCTCGTGTTTTCCTAATTGAGCAGAATAATTAAGAGTGATTTTGTTTTCTTTAAAAAGCTCTTTTCTAATTCCGTTCTTGCCATAAGATACTTCTTTTGGTGTAACTTCTGGAGCAGCTAATAATCCTTTGTAACAGACTAATTTATTATGGTTTCCAAGCAAAATTGTATAAGTTCGAATTTCACTGCCACAACTTATGCCTCTCCCGCAATCATCACAGTCATAATTTGGCAAGCTTAAATTCATTGCTTTTTGTTTAGACAATTCACCAACAACCATAAAAAATATAATCAGCAAAAAGGAAATGCTAACCATAGCGGTTAAGTCAACTCTTGAATTTAGTTTTTTGCTTCTGACTTTTTTTGGAAGGTTTTGCATGAGAATAAATTTAAGTTAGTTTTTTTTAATTTGAAGCTAATAATTTTGATTCTTCAGGAGTAAATTCATTTACAATAGTATAAGTGCCAATTTTTGTAATCTCCATTTCATCCAAAATATCCACTAGATTTTTAAAATTAGATTTTTTACTTGGTTTAATTATTACAATAGCTCCGTTTCTTGGTTTTCCCATGGAAGCAGAATATTCCAGAATAGTTTTTTGTTTATTAAGTAATTCTTTGTGTATTCCATTTTTCCCGTATGCAAGTTCTTTTGGTGTTTCCAAAGGACGATCTAGTAAACCTGAATATGCTACTATTTTGTTATTATCATCTAATAATATCGTGTAAATTCGGGTTGCATCGACACATCCGGGAAGACAATCGTCACAGTCATAATCTGGCAAAGTCAAATCCATTGTTTTGGGTTTAGACAATTCCCCAACAACCATAAAAAATATAATCAGCAAAAAAGAAACACTGACCATAGCGGTTAAATCAACTTTTGAATTTAGCTTTTTGCTTCTGACTTTTTTTGGAAGGTTTTGCATAATAAATGATTTTGGTATTCTAAAGTTAATAATAAAATGGAGACAAAAATGCGTTATATTTTAAATTTTATGAAAAAAAATAAAACTTTCATAACGCTTTATTTTCAGTAGTTAAGATTGATAATTTGATGATTTTGCCGTGAAATGTATTTTAAAATTAAAACCAAAACAAATTTATCTGCGTAAATGAGCTTATAACTTAAAAATTAATAACATTATGAAAACGAGAAAAATTTTATCAGCTGTAGTTTTGGTTTTAGGATTTGTATTTACATCACATGCGCAAAAAACAGTTATGGTTGGCGGTGCAGCAATGTATCCAAATAAAAATATTATTGAAAATGCCGTAAATTCAAAAGATCACACCACTCTTGTTGCTGCAGTAAAAGCTGCTGGTTTGGTTGAAACTTTACAAGGAAAAGGACCTTTTACGGTTTTTGCTCCAACAAACGCAGCTTTTGATAAACTGCCAAAAGGAACTGTGGAAACTTTATTGAAACCAGAAAATAAAAAAATGCTTCAAACGATCTTGACCTATCATGTTGTTGCTGGAAAAATGAACTCATCTGATATTGCGAAAGCCATAAAAGCAGGAAAAGGAAAAGCAACTTTAAAAACCGTTAGTGGAGGTACATTAACAGCTTGGATGAGTGGCAAGGATTTATATATCAGTGATGAAAACGGAAATAAATCGAAAGTTACAATCGCAGATGTAAATCAGTCAAATGGTGTGATTCATGTAGTTGATGCCGTTTTGCTTCCGAAAAAATAATATATTCTAAAAACAAAAAATCAAATTCCAAATTCCAATTTAAGCTTGGGATTTGGAATTTAAATTTTGAAATTTATTCAGTTTATTTTTTCGAAGTCAATGTAGAACCGGCCGAAGCGACAACAACACAAACTACAGCCAATATTTCATAAAAACTTAAATTCTCATTTAAAAATATGAATGCACAAATAGAAGCGGCCGCTGGTTCTAAACTCATTAAAATACTAAAAGTTCTAGAAGGAAGTTTGCCTAAGGCTTTCATTTCTAGAGTAAACGGGATTGCACTTGACAATAATGCTAGAGCAACTCCCATTCCGAAAAGTCTCGGTGTTAGATTTGCTAATCCGTTTTCGAAAACTCCAAAAGGCAAAACTAAAATTGCAGCTAAAAGCATTCCTGTTGACACCGCAGTACCTTCGTTCATTATTTTTGAGATTTTCCCGCCAAAAACAATATAGCAAGCCCACAAGCCACCGGCTATTAGAGCAAATACAACACCTAAAGTATCCAAGCGTTCATTTGTCCAAGGTGCAATTAATAAAATTCCTATTGCAGCAAGAACGACCCAGCAATAATCTAATAGTCGCTTTGAACCTACAATTGCAAGTAATAACGGACCGATAAATTCTAATGTAACTGCCAATCCAATTGGGATTCTCTCTATAGCAAAATAAAAAATCAAATTCATCGCGCCTAAAGACAATCCATAAGGAATTACAACTTTCCATTGTGCAGTCGTAATGGCTTTTAAATTTGGTCGATAAGCCAATAACAAAATTATTGCCGAAACTCCAATTCGGATAGATGCTGTTCCTGCGGCTCCAATTGCAGGAAATAAGGTTTTTGCAATTGCTGCGCCACATTGCACGCTAATAATTGCAAGCAATACTGCTTGAACAGGAGGAAGATTTATTTTTTTAGTTTTCATAAATAGGAATGCAGAAAAACAAAATTTGTTTTCTACGTAATAACATTATTCGGCATTAATATTAATTGCCTAATGCTCGTTTAGTTACATAGGCTCTGTAGCCAATAATTGCCATTTGCCATTTTTTGGCTTTAGAAATATCTAAACCTTGCTTGGTAAAACTCGGCAAGAGCAGTTTGTTTAATTTAGCTAAAATTTTATACATGGCAGATTTGTTTTTTCAAAGATATAAAAAAAGACTTTGTGTTAAAACAAAGTCTTTTGTGGTTGAAAAACCCGAAGATAATATAAAAACCAGTGTTTTCGGCACTGGTTTTTTATATTATAATAAATGGATTAAGCTTTCTTGTCAGCTTTTTCTTTTACTTTCATGTCCTTTTCATGTTGTTTCATGTCTTTTGCATGCTGTTTCATTTGTTTAGCATGTTCTTTCATTTCTTTTTCATGTTGCTTCATGTCAAGTTCATAATCTTTCAAATCTTGCTCGTATTCCTTCATATGATTTTCATATTCTTGAGAATCGCTGCCAAATTTCATTTTCATATCAATATTGAATTTATCCATATTCATATTGAATTTTTGCATAGCAATTTGATATTGCTCCATTTGTTTTTCAAAAGCAGCGCCACGTTGTGCCATGATCGCATCAACTTGTTTTTCGTAAGCATCCATTTGAGGTTCCCATTCTTCCATTTTTTTCTCAAATTCCTTCATGTCTTTTTCAAATTTAGCCCAAGCTACTTTATCATTTACATCTTTAGGAGCTTTAGGAGCTTTTGGCATTTTTGACATATCGATTGGAGGAACTGGAGGCATCGGTCCAGTTGGAAAAACCGGCGCAACAGGAGGTACAGGAGCAACCATATCTGGCGCATTTGGCGGAGTTGGTGCGTCTGGGCCTTCGCCTGGACCTTTGAAATCTTTGATAACGATGTTTTGTCTTTGAACAACTACAGGGTGATCTAATTGGTCATCAGTAGTTAGAGTGATGTTTTTAGAACCTTTTTCATCAGTGTTTAGCGCAATGTTGCAATCTTTTATTGCTTTTGTGCTGTTCATTTCTATGATTTGTTTTTTACCATTTTCTTTAAGGATTTGAACTTTGATACTTGTAATTTCGTTATCGCTGTTTCTTTTTACATCAGAAGTAGTAAGATCAACATTGTGTTCTTTTTTTAGTTTCGCTGCTAAATCTTTTAATTCTTGATCAGTAGTTGATTTGGTGATTTTGAAAATATTTGGATCTTCATTTTTAGAAACAACAGTTTCTTTTTCATTAGCGCCTTTTTTCTCTTGAGCAATCGTTTTTATTTGGAATAAAAATACAAAAGCTGCAAGGGCGGGAATTACAGCGTAATATTTCCAGTAATTCCATTTTTTTGATTGATTTTTGTTTAACATAACAATTCGTTTTTTGATTAATGATTGATAAAAATGATTGGTGATTGCAACACAAGTTTCATGTGTTGTTATTTTTAAAAGCGTATATTGATATGCTTTTTTGTCTGATAATTTTTTTGAAGCTTCGTTATCTGCAATAAATTCTAAATTTTGCAGAATAGCTTTTTTGTAAAGCCAGATGATTGGATTGAACCAAAAAAGAATGCAAAAGATTCTAGAAATGATTACATCAACCGTATGGTTTTGATCGCTGTGCACTTTTTCGTGTTCCAAAATACTTTGCAATTCTGACTCGCTGTACAATGATGAGTTGTACACGATATAATCAAAATAAGAAAAAGGAGCAATGTTTTCTGAAACATCAACAAATTTAAAGTCTTCTTGTTGCTTGATGCTTTTTCCTTTTAAAACAGAATTTAAGCTATAAAAGTCAACGGCAAATTTTAGCATAAAAGCCGCAAATCCAATCGCGTAAATGGCCAATGAAACTAAATTCCAATTTATTTCAAAAGGTTCTTCTTCAATAACTTGTGGCGTGTAATGTGAAACATAATGACTGTTTAAAGCAACAGTTTCAACAGCTGGAGTATAGACTACTGGTGCAGGATCAACCCAAATTATTTTTGTATAAATCACAAACGGCAATACAACCGAAGTTATTAATCCTGCAAGCAGAAAATATCTGTTGCTACTGAAAAAAGTCTCTTTGCGAAGTAAAAAATAATAAGCAAAATAGAACATAGCGATTAAGCCGCCAGATTTGATGATAAAAGTGAAAAGTGCTTCCATAACTATTATTTTTCTGCTATTATTTTTCTGCTTTTGGATTTTCAATCATTGCTAAGATTTCTCGTAATTCATTTGCCGAAATTTTTTCTTCTTTGGCAAAAAACGAAACCATGCTTTTATAAGAGCTGTTGAAATAATTATCAATTGCGGTGCTCATAAAGCCTTTTCTGTATTCTTCAATACTCACAATTGGAAAATATTGATGTGTGTTTCCAAAAGCGTTATGACTTACATATCCTTTCTCCTCGAGATTGCGAACAATAGTCGAAAGCGTGTTATAATGCGGTTGTTCTTCAGTAATTTCAGCCTGAATTTCTTTTACAAAAGCTTTTTTAAGCTTCCATAAAATGTGCATTATCTCTTCTTCTTTGTTGGTTAGTTTTTGCATAATTTTGGTTTTGGCTGTTAAAAGTCTAATAGATTACTTTTTGGTTTCAATTATGATTACACCTTTTTTTGCATCATCGCCATATTTTGAAACTGCATTATCGCCGGTGTACATTTCCATTGATTTGATTTTCAATTTTTGAAGATCAAGATTTGTGAAATCAGTTACTTCGACTCCGTCAATAATAATCTTTTGATCAGAAGTGATGCGTACATTCGGTTGTGCATTAGTACTTATAACTACGTTTGATCCTTTCTTTTCATCTGTCGTTAATACTAACATAGTAGAAGTGTTTACATTCGTATTTACTTTAGTATTCACGCTAGTATTTACACTAGTATTTACATTGGTATTAACTTTTGTATTATCTCCAGCAGTCCTTGCATCACTGCTTGTAACAGTATAATGATTAGTTTTAACATTTTTGTTTGCTTTAGAGTTGTTACTTGTTTTTACTTCTAGCTTATCCTCTGAAGCAATAATAGAATCGCCCGTTTTGCTAGTATTAAAATTGATTTTTTTAGTTCCATCTGAATTAGTGGTTACAACAATACCGCAATCTTGAATTGCGTTGCTGCCATTAACCATGAAAGCCTTTGATAGTTGTTCTCCCTTCGTAAGTTCTACTTTTATGCCTGTTATTTCATTGTCAGCATTTCGTTTAACTTCAGATAAAGTAGCGTCAATACCATGATCTTTTTTCAGATTTTCAGTGATTTCTTTTAAATCTGCATCGGTTGATTTTTTTGTGATCGAATAAACATCAATTGCATCAACTTTTTGAGATAAGTTTTTTGTTTCTTGCTGTTTTTCTTTTGCAATTACTTTGACCTGAAATACTAAAACAAAGGCAACAAGAGCTGGAATTATCGTGTAGTACTTCCAGGAATTCCTTCTTTTTGATTGATTTTTGTTTAACATAACAATTCGTTTTTTGATTAATGATTGATAAAAATGATTGGTGATTGCTACACAACTTTCATGTGTAGTGATTTTTAAAAGCGTGTATTGATAAGCTTTTTTGTCGGCTAATTTTTGTGCGGCTTCTTTATCTGCAATGAATTCAAGGTTTTGAACAATTGCTTTTTTGTAAAACCAAATAATTGGGTTGAACCAAAACAAAATGCAAAAGGCTCTTGAAATCAGAACATCGACAGTGTGGTTTTGATCAGAATGCACTTTTTCGTGCTCAATAATGCTTTCTAATTCTGAATCTGTAAACATTGATGAGTTGTAAACGATATATTCAAAATAAGAAAACGGAGCGATATTTTCATTGACATCTATAAATTTGAAATCGGCTTGCTGTTTGATTTTCGTTCCTTTTATAATAGAATTCAAGCTGTAAAAATCAAAAGCGAATTTTGCTAACAAAGACAAAACACCAAGAATATAAATTCCGATAAAAACCATATTCCAGCTGATTTCAAAACTTTCTTTTGCCGGAATTACGACGAAATTTGTTCCCGATAAATTTTGATTTAAAATAGGAGAGGCGTTTATCCAAATTGTTTTGGTATAAACTAAAAATGGAAGAAGTGAAGCTGTTATTAATCCTGCCAATAAAAACCAACGATTGCTATTGAAAAAAGTTTCTTTTCGCAGCAAGAAATAATAGGCAAAATAGAATAATGCAATTAATCCTGATGCTTTTGCGATATAAATGAATACAGCTTCCATAATCGATTATTTTTCCTCTTTTGGGTTTTCGATCATATCCAAGATTTCACGTAATTCTGCTGCTGAAATTTTCTCTTCTTTGGCAAAAAACGAAACCATATTTTTATAAGAACTATTGAAATAGTTGTCAATAGCAGTTTTCATATACTTTTTGCTGTACGCTTCTAAAGTTATTATCGGATAATATTGATGCGTATTTCCAAAAGCATTATGCCCTACAAAACCTTTTTCCTCAAGATTACGAACAATAGTCGAAAGTGTATTATAGTGCGGTTGATCTTCGGTAATTTCTGCTTGAATTTCTTTTACAAAAGCTTTTCTAAGCTTCCATAAAATTTGCATGATTTCCTCTTCTTTGTTGGTTAACTTTTGCATGTGTCCTAATTTTAATTCAAACGTACAACTATTTTTATAGTTATGCAACTATAAAAGTAGTTATTTAACTATTTTTTAAGTTTGAATTGAGAATTTGACGCAAAAAAAAATCCAATTCAAAGTTAATGAATTGGATATAAACGATTTAAATAAAAGTGAATTTTAAGACTTTCGTTCGTGTGTTAAAGCTTTTTTGATCCAGAAACAACAAAGAGTTGCTACGAATCCGCTGCAGGCCATGAAAAGCCAGTTGGCTTGATATTTAAAAACAGCTATGATTCCAAAACCAACTTTAGAACTAATAATATGTGCCAAACTAAAACTCATGGTATAAAGTGCCATATAACGGCCTTCCTGACCACGTGGCGCACGACTTAAAGCAAATGCATTCGAAAACGGAAAAGTTAAGATTTCACCAATCGAAATACAAAGCATTGCTATTACAAGAATTCCTGCCCACATATTAATTAATAAAAGTATAAAGCTGAAAGCCATTAAAAACGATCCAACAATGATGATTTTGATTTTGGGAAAGCCTTTTCTTTCCATAAAACCAACCGTTGGCATTTCTAAAGAAAAGATCATAAGGCCATTTAAAGTCATTAATAGCCCAGTTTGAAATTCGCTCAAACCAAATTTCTCATTATGATATAAAGGTAAAGTGGTAAAAAGCTGGAAGAAAATCATTGCTGTAATAAAACTCACAAACAAGAAAACCCAAAAGATTTTATCATGAAAAACCGATTTTATATCAGCTGCGCTTTCGGTTTTGTCATTATGCTCTGCTTTTTTCTTTTCTTTTACCAAAAAAGCAAAAATGGAAATCGAAAGAATACAAGAGCCACCATCGACCCAAAAAAGGCCAGAATATCCCATTCCCATAATAATCAATCCGCCAAGTGCTGGACCAGCAGCGAAACCTAAATTTACTGCGAGACGAACAAGCGTTAGCGCTCGAGTTCTATTTTCTGGCTTCGCATAAGCGCCTAGTGATACAAACATTGCCGGTCTAAACATGTCAGCAATCGTCATTAATAAAAACATTGCGATACAAAGTCCCCAGAAAGAAGTTATGTATTGAACGAAAAAAAGCGCAACACCACTCGTAAACAAACTAAAAATCATGATTTTGTAAAATCCAATTTTGTCTGAAAGTTTTCCCCCAAGCCACGAACCCAACATCGAACCGAGACCAAAGGCAACCATAATCCATCCAACTTGATTGTAATCAAATTGTAAATCTTCTTTTAAATATTTTGACAAGAAGGGAAGCACCATTGTACCGGCGCGATTGATAAAAGTAATAATGGCAAGTATCCAAATTTCTCTTGTAAATCCTCTAAAATTGTTGATGTAGTGTTGAAAAGCCGTTTTAAGCATTATGTTTTGTGTATTTGCAACAAAGTTAGGAAACTTTGTAAGTTAGAACGGTTGTTGCTTTGTTACTTTTAAACTATTTTTGCAGAAAATTTTTGAAGATGAAAAACTGCCTGATTCTAATTTGTTTACTGGTTTTTGGTTTTGGTTTTAGCCAAAAGAAATTTGACCGCGTTGCAGCAGAAAAATTTCAGAAACAGATTAACTCTGAATATGCCGATGCAAAAACAAGTCCGTTGATGGAAGAGGATTTAAAGACTTTTAAATCTTTAGATTTTTATCCGATTAATGCTAAATATTTTGTTGTTGCAAAATTTGAGAAAGCAAAAAATGAAAAAGTTTTCGAAATGAAAACTACTGGAACTAGAACTCCTAAATACATCAAATTCGGAACGTTGTCTTTTACTTTAGATGGTAAATCTTTGAAATTGAACGTTTACAGAAGCATTGATCTTTCAAAACAAGAAGAATACAAGGATCATTTATTCTTGCCTTTTTCAGATTTGACTTGCGGAAAAGAAAGTTATATTGGAGGAAGATATATCGATTTAAAAATTCCGAAGGGAAATACAATTGCGGTTGATTTTAATCAAGCTTATAATCCGTATTGTGCTTATAATCATAAATATTCTTGCCCATTGGTTCCTTTAGAAAATGATTTGAATATTGAAATAAAAGCAGGAGTTAAAACATTTCATTAATGGAATTCTTCAATTTTCATACACATCAGTTTACAAATCAATCCAATGTTTTGGAGTTGGTAAATCAATATCCTCATGAATTTGATGCAGCAATTCCATTTTATTCGATTGGAATTCATCCGTGGTATATTTCGGACGAAAGGTTAGAATCCGATTTGAAAATTATTGAAGAAAAATTACAAACTAAAAATTGCTTGGCAATAGGCGAGTGCGGTTTAGATAAACGAATCGAACAGCCATTTGAAAATCAAGTTTTAGTATTTGAAAAACAATTGGCATTGGCTGAAAGATATAAAAAACCGGTTGTTATTCATTGTGTTGCCGCTTTTCAGGAAGTAATCGAAATAAAAAAGAAATTGAAAATTTCGGTTCCTATGATTATCCATGGATTCTCGAAAAACAGCCAGCTTGTGAATCAACTTATTGCGGCAGGATTTTATATTTCGTTTGGAAAATATTTATTGAGAAATCCAGAATTAAAATCGGTTTTTCAAAATGTTCCAAATGATAAATTTCTGCTAGAAACCGATACAATTGAAGAAGGTATTCAGCAAGTTTACGATTTGGCTTCAGAATATAAGGAAATGAATTTAAAAGAATTACAAGGAATTATTTCAAGTAATTATAAAGATATATTTGCGAGGGAGTAAGAAGTGATTAGTAATTAGTTTTAACTCGCTAAATATCACCCTGACAACTTGAAACCTTAAACTTGAAACTTGACCCAAGGCTGAAAAGCCGAACAGGCGAAGCAAACAAAAAAAATAAAAAACAAAAGATTTATATATGGCAGAGTGGACAGAAAGAGCCGAGCTTTTATTTACAAAAGAAGGATTAGAAAACTTGCAGAACGCAAATGTTTTAGTAGTAGGATTAGGAGGAGTTGGGTCATTTGCAGCTGAATTTTTAGCAAGAGCAGGAGTAGGAAACATGACTATTGTTGATGGAGATGTTGTTGATATTACCAATATTAACAGACAATTGCCAGCGCTTCATTCAACAGTTGGCGAACCAAAAATCACAATAGTTGGAGATCGATTAATGGATATTAATCCCGAATTGAAATTGACGCGAGTAAAAGAGTTTTTATCACCAGAGCGTGCTTTTGAAATTGTCTCACCTGAGTTTGATTATGTTTTGGACTGCATTGACAGTATTACACCAAAATTAAATTTGATTATTGCAGCAAAACGCAAAAGAGTCAAAATTATAAGCAGCATGGGTGCAGGAGGAAAGATGCTGGCATCTAAAGTAAAAGTGGCAGATATTTCGAAAACAATCAACTGCTATTTTTCAAAAACAATCCGTAAAAGATTAAAAGCTGCCAAAATCAATAAATTGAAAGTGGTCTTCTCTTCTGAAATCCAGAATGAAAAAAGCTTAAAATTAACCGACGGAAAAAATTTCAAAAAATCTTTCTACGGAACAAACAGCTACATGCCTGGATTATTCGGTCTTCACGCCGCTGAAACTGTGATTCGTTATTTAATTGCAAATAAAAAAGAGTAATCAGAAGCAACTTGCAGAAGAAACCTTTGAACCTTTGCCCCTCAGAACCTTAGTACCTTTAAAAAAATGATTAAAACAGTAATTTTTGATATGGACGGCGTAATTGTCGATACCGAACCCGTTCATCGCTATGCATATTACAAACAATTTTCAGAATTAAATATTGAAGTTTCAGAAGAAATGTACACTTCATTTACTGGATTTTCAACTCGAAATACGTTTCAGACACTGAAAGGATTTTTTCCTGTAATTGACCAAGAAGTAGAAGATTTGATCCAGAGAAAAAGAAATATTTTTAATGATGCTTTTGATACAAAAGAGGATTTATATTTATTAGATGGCGTTGAAGATTTAATCAAAGATTTGTATACTAATGGAATCCAAATCATTTTGGCATCTTCGGCTTCAAAAGTTACTATTGAGCGTGTATTTACAAGATTTAATTTGCATCAATATTTTTCGCACATTGTGAGTGGCGAGGATTTTCCTCAGTCAAAACCAAATCCTGCGATTTTTATTCACGCAGCTTCTTTGTCGATTGCGCCAAAAGAAGAGTGTATTATCATTGAAGATAGTACAAATGGCGTAAAAGCGGCAAAAGCAGCAGGAATTTATTGTGTTGGTTACAGAAGTGAGCATTCAAACTTGCAAGATCTTTCAGATGCTGATTTGATTATAAATCATTTTAATGAATTAAACGCGCAAAAAATATCACAGATCACAGTCTGAATTAAGTTAAATTTAACATTTGTTAGCTAATTGAATTTGTAAATTTGAACAGAAACAAATAAAAAACTAAAATGAAAAAAATACTTATTGCATTTGCTATTTTATTAGCACCTTTTGCTTCACAAGCGCAGATAAAAACACCACAGGCGAGTCCAAAAGCTTATATCAAGCAAACTGTTGGTTTAACTGATGTTGAAGTGACTTATTCAAGACCAGGTGCAAGAGGAAGAGCAGTTTTTGGAAATTTAGTTCCGTTTGGGAAATTATGGAGAACAGGAGCTAACGAAAATACGATTATTAATTTTAGTGATGATGTTGTAATTGATGGAAAAACTTTGAAAAAAGGAAAATATTCAATTTATACGATTCCTAGAATTGAAAGCTGGGAAATTATTTTTTATTTATCTACAGACAACTGGGGATTGCCAGAAAATTGGAGTGATGCTTATGTTGCTTTGAGAACTACTGTAAAAGAAGAAGCGTTGCCAACTCCGGTTGAGACTTTTACGATTGGAATCAATAACTTAGATCCAAATTTTGCTTATTTGGAAATGGCTTGGGAAAACTCTCATGTCGCTTTGAAATTTGAGGTTCCAACTGCAAAAACGGCTACAGCAAGCATCGAGAAAACTTTGGCAGGTCCATCGTCTAACGATTATTATGCTGCAGCTCAATATTTGTTCCAATCAAACGGAAATATTGAAACAGCAAGAGTTTATGTTGACAAATCTTTAGACATGGTTACTGATAAACCATATTACATCTTAAGATTGAAATCAATTATTCAAGCGAAACAAGGAGATAAAAAAGGAGCGATTGAAACTGCAAAAGCATCATTAGCAGCAGCTGAAACAGCAAATAATCAAGATTATGTAAAAATGAATAAAGACAGTATCGCTGAGTGGAGCAGATAAGGTTTTTAAATTACAATAAAAAAAATCCCAAATTCCAATTTCTGGTATTTGGGATTTTTTTTATCGACTGATTTTTATTCTCTATTTTTCGTTTCTGAGAAAACTTGAAACAAATTGGCATTTGGAATTTTAAATATTGGAATTTTATAAAATCTAATTCATACTAGGCGGTTCGGGAATTTTGATGTTTCTTTTTGGTTTCTTTACGATTAGCAAGTAAAATGTTATTCCTCCGAGGATAATCAATAATGCAATTTCAAGCTGTCCAAAACTAACATCGTCATTGTACATAGCATTTGCGGAAGCCAGTTTTTCTTTTCCTTCTTTGATCTGTATTTGTGATAAAGATTCTAAAGTTTTCAAGGCTTGTTCGCTCGCATAAGCTATTTTGTTCCAATTTTTATTTGCTACTTGATTATTTATTTCTTTGCAAGAAGCTAAGAAAGCGTCGAAATGTTCTTTTTCTTTATTGGTCAAAACTGTTTTGGCGTACAAATCATCAATATTGTGAATGATATCAAGCGTATGAATGATTTCGTCTTTCTTGATATTATCGCTCAAATCCAATTTCTCAGCTTCGGCTTTTATAAAATGCAATTCTTTTGAATATTGAAAAATATAATGTGCAACAACCAATCGGTCATTGTAAATCGCATTTATGTTTTCATTTACTTTTTTGGAGTTTTCAAGCGTATTGAAGTTGCTCAAAATAATAATCAACATCACAATCAGCAAAATAAATGCAGCTTTGGTTTTATTGCTATATTTTTTCAAATCTCTCATAATGATGTATTATAAAGAAACAATCCTTTAGTAACCATTTTATTATCGATAAGTTCAATGTTTTTAACAGCTCCCAAAGGTGTTATTTTTATGATTTTGCTTCCTTTGGCAGTATAAAAATAATAAAGACTGTTTGTGTTGATCAAAAATATTTCTTCAGATTCGCCACTATTATAATTGATTTTATATGTGTAGCTCTCTTTGTGGTCTCTAATTTTTTTTGCGGTAGCATAACCGCCAGCGAGGCCATAACCTAGAAAAAAGGAACAAAGTATTGCCGCAAGTGTTTTTATCGAAATACTATTAAAGTAACTTTTAGCTTCTGCCGGAGAAAGCTTGTCAATATTTTTTAGATCAAATGTTTTTATTAAAAATTTCCTATCGTTATATTTTGATAAGATTGAAGGCAAATAATAATGAAATAAAAATAGTGAAAGTATAAAAATTAAAACTATTGGATTTGAAGTAAAAGTAGCAATCGGACTAATCAAGATATCCATGATTGTCGAATATTTCAATATGTTTATTCCTAATTGATAATGAAAAAAGCATTCTTTTATAATTCCCATTATAACTAGGAAAAGGTAACCAAAGGGAAGCAATTTTTGAATATCATCTGAAATTTTCATTTGCAGTTTTTTAGGTTCAATTTAAAATTTGTCTTTGAACATCTAAAATAGTGTTTTTTACTTACAAATGTGACAGAATTATATTAGGAAATTCTTTATTTAAATTTTTAGGAACCATTTCCCGCTGATATATATCTTTTATTTACTTGCCTGATTTATTAAAAACATGGTTTGTTTATTAATAATTTCCGCTGCTTTAATTAAATGGGATGGGTTTGTACACTCTCCGTAACTTATATACACGAGGTGATTGTCATCTTCTAAATTTTGATTTTTCAGTTGTGCCTTTAAATAACTTTGCATGCCCATTATTAGATAAACGGGAGTTCCTTCGCGGTAGAGCTGAGTAGCAATTCCGATTAATCTTTTTTCACCAGCGATTTTAACATCAAGTTCATCGTAAGACAATAAATACGAGCAAGTGAGTAAATCGCAAAATTTTACACTTTTTAATGAAGGATATTTTTCGAAAATTTCACTTCCTTGATTTAAATTCTCAAAACATTTTGTGTAGAGCTGCGTTGCAATGGAATGATCCTCAACTTCTGTATCAGTATTATTTTGGCTCTCGGCCTTGAAACAAATAAAAAGTATTGTGATAAAGAAGAATTTTTGAATCATAATTTTCTAGTTTTTTCTTTCAGCAAACAGTAAAAATGCAACAAATGCAATATTCAAAAAAGGAATAAAATTAAAAAATATAAAATTAGGACTTGCATTTAGATCTCGGAGTCTTCTTGCTGTAACAGCTTGAAAAGGAATAAACGTTAGAAGAATTATAAGGCAGGAATAAAATATATTTAGAATTTCTGGGGTATTCAAATTGACTTTTCCATATAAATAAAGAGCCAAATAATTCATTGAAAAACAAACTAAAATGTAAATTCCATATTCAACTCTTCCTGATTTTTCAGAAAAGGAAGAATTGAAAAAGAATGCATTTTTAATATATTTCATTTAAATATTTTTATTCCAAAATTACTTTCTCCGGATCTGGTTTGTCTCTGAAAAATAAAAACTGCAGTACTAATGACAATACAACGGTAAGATTTGCTCCAATGAAATTTAGCCATAAATAACCAAGTTTTTCTTGACCACTCGGATAAATGTAGATCATGAAATAATAAATCACAAAAATCGTCAGTTGACTAATGATTGCACTGATAAACATTGGCTTTGCCTGAACGCGTTTTAAATAGAACCCAACAAGGAATATCCCTAAAACTGTTCCGTAAAAAATTGAACCAATGATATTTACAAGCTGAATCAAATTCTCAAATAAAGTTCCCACGCAAGCAAAAAGAATTGCTACAATTCCCCAGAAAAGTGTGAAGAATTTAGTTGCCATCAAATAATGTTTCTCTGACTTTTCGGCCTTTACGTTTCTTTTATAAATATCGATTGCTGTTGTCGATGCTAATGCATTTAACCCAGAAGCTGTTGATGACATTGCAGCAGAAATGATCACAGCAAGCAATAATCCAATTAATCCTTTTGGCAAATAATGCAGGATGAAGTGGAAAAAAACATAATCCTTATCGTTCGTTTCGCTAGTACTATCTGCTTTTGAAATGATTTCTTTGGCTTTGTCGCGTAAATCTTTTTCTTTATTAGATAAAGCCACCAATTCTTTTCTTAAGATCGGATTATCGTAATCCTGATTCAGCTGATCGATGTATAATAAATTGATTACTTTTTTATCTTCAGAAAGTTTGTCAAGCTTCTTTTCTAAAGCATGATATTCTTCTTTATATACCGATTTATCAATCACCGTTTTATTATTCGGATTAAAATTTAACGGCACTGGATTGAATTGGAAGAAAACAAAAACCATAACTCCAGTCAGTAGTATGAAAAACTGCATAGGAACTTTTAAAAGTCCGTTCATGATTAATCCCATTTGGCTTTCCTTTATCGATTTTCCTGATAAATAACGACCAACTTGCGATTGATCTGTTCCAAAGTAGGAGAGAGCCAAGAAAAATCCGCCGGTAATTCCACTCCAAAAAGTATATTTTTCTTCAGGATCAAAAGAAAAATCTACGATATTCATTTTGTCATTGGCACCTGCAATATGCATGGCGCTTGTAAATGTCATATCGTTAGGCAAGTAGTGCAAAATCAGGAAAAAGGTGATGAACATTCCCGAAATAATCACAAACATTTGCTGTTTCTGCGTTACGTTTACTGCTTTTGTTCCTCCAGAAAATGTATATATAATTACTAAAACTCCAATTATAATATTCATTATAGTCAAGTTCCATCCCAATAATGCCGATAGAATAATCGCAGGAGCATAAATGGTAAGTCCGGTTCCTAAACCTCTTTGAACCAAAAATAAGATAGCTGCAAGAGAACGAGTCTTAACGTCAAAGCGTTTTTCAAGAAATTCGTAAGCGGTATATACTCTGTTTCTATGGTATAGCGGAATAAAAGTGGCACAAATGACAATCATGGCAATTGGCAATCCAAAATAAAACTGCACAAAACCCATTCCGTCGTGATAAGCTTGTCCAGGAGTTGAAAGAAATGTAATCGCACTCGCTTGAGTTGCCATTACAGAAAGTCCTACAGTGTACCAAGGCGTTTCGTTGTTTCCTAAAATAAAATCTTCAACATTTTTACTCCCTTTGGTTTTCCAAGAACCATATCCAACAATGAATAAAAGTGTAACAATAAGTACGATCCAATCAAATAGTTGCATAGGTTATGAGTATAATTGCATGATTAAGAAGAAAATAAGAATATAAATAGCATTTGCCACCAAAACCAAGGTGTAGCTTTTTTTCCATTTTTTTGTTTTTTTAGCTTCCATTTTACAAATGTTTTATTGCTTAAATTCTTGTTTAGGAGCTTCTACAGGCTGTTTTAGCGAAATAATATTTGATAATAATCGATATGCGCCTGCAACACCTTCTGGTAATTCTCTAAAAAAGCTTAAACCAGTGTAAATATAATATCCTTTTCCGTACGGTGCTACTAGCAAAGCACCATCTTTTGGAGATTCGCCTTTATCGTGAGATGAAATAATAGGAGTAAAGGCCGGATCATATTGGTCTGGATAATATAAGCCTTGTTCTTGTGTCCAACCTTGAAAATCCTTTTCGCTGATTTTATTTGGCGTATTCAAAACAGGGTGATTTGGCGCTAAAAATGTGATTTTGGCATTTTCTTCTGTCACACGATCATTTGAAACTTTTAGCGGATATGGCGCAATTTGATCCGTCACCATTTTGCCATACGTATTGTATTGTACAATCATATTTTTTCCGCTTTTTACAAAATCAAAAAGTATTTTTTGTTTGTTGGCTAAAGCATTAACGGTGTTGTAAGCACGAATTCCTGTCATAACAGTGGCAAAAGAATCCAAACGCTCTGGCGTAATTTCTTCAGGTTTTAAAATAGTGACTTTGTATCCCATTTGAGTTAAACTTTCTGGAACTTCGTCACCAGCCCCCATAATGTATGCAATGGCATCACCAGAAGTTTTCAAATCAATTCGAATACATTTTGATTCGGCTGGTTTTAAGACCATTTGTTTTGTAATATGGCTATAATCAATGACAGTCTCATCTTTGTCAAATTTTTTGTTGTCCGTTATGGCAACAGCTTTGGCAACTGCTTCTTCGGGATTTACAGGAGGCGTAACTTCAAAATAGAAAGTTTGTTCATTTCCTTTTTTGTCTAATGAAAACGGAATTTGTTTTGGAGAAACCACCCAGCTTTTCGGTAATTCTAATTGCAGATTTCCTTTTATTCCGTCTTTTCCAGCACGAACTTTTACCGGAATCATTTTCGTTTTGGTATCCTTAAAAATCAATACTCTTTGTGATATTGAAGTAGTTACTTCAGGAACAATGTCTAAGAAATTGTACATTTCGCCCTTCACGCCGTCGTTGTATTTGTAAACAACTGTACGTTCAAAAGGAATTTCAACACCATTTATTTTCACATTAAAAACAACTTTAACTTCTCTAATAATATCTGGAATTCCAATGATTTCTTGATTCGAAACCGTATACATTCCAACAGTTGCTTTTTCTTTTAACCAATATGGTTGTGTATATTCAATTGTTTCAGGAAGTTGCAATTGAAGACCGATTTTTTGATCATTATTATTACTTAAAATACGGTTTTGAGCAGTAGTTTTATTATCAGGTAAAGTTGTTACGCTCGTCAATTCCATTTGAACAGCACATCTATTGATTGCTTCAAGATTAAGTTTGATCGTGCTTCCAGGAGTTGCTTCTTGTTCGCTTGCAACAGCTTCAAGATATAAGCCTGAACATGAAGCAATAATGTTTTTAATTGCATTTGCTTTTAAAGGTTTCCAATGATCATCGTCTAGCGCTTCTATCATTGCGTAAGCTTTGATTAAATCTGGAATACTTGCAGAAGGATTGCTGAAATCATATTTTGAAATAATTTTAGAAATTAATTCGCCAACAGGTTTTCCATTTTTAACGCGATTCCAGGAAGTATCAATTCCGTCAAATAAATTATCTCTTTCTTTTGGTGCTTCTCCATTAATTAATTCAAGATATTCTGTTTCTTCACCACGAACTCCAGTACTTCCAAAACCTTGCGATTGATGACGGCTTCGGCTTAAAGCGGCAATTTCTTGATTCGATTTTCCAATTCCGGTATAATAAACTCCGGTTTCTAGTTTTGTAAATTTTGATTTATTAGCAGCATCAAATTTTTCTTGGCTTCCATAAAACCACCATGATGGATTAAAAAATTGGCGTTTTACTTGCCATGGTGCAACATATTTTAATTGTTCCGGATATATTTTTGGGTCATTAGTAAGTTTATAACTTTCAACGCTCAACATTGCTGAAGAGGTATGATGCCCGTGTGTAGTTCCTGGCGAACGATGATCAAATCGATTTATGATTACATCGGGTTGAAATTTTCTAATAGTCCAAACTACATCGGCAAGCACTTTATCTTTATCCCAAATTTCTAAAGTTTCAGTTGGATTTTTTGAAAAACCAAAATCATTTGCTCTTGAAAAAAATTGCTCGCCACCGTCGATTTTTCTTGCTTCAATTAATTCCTGCGTTCTTATAACACCTAATAACTCTCGCAATTGCGGACCAATTAAATTTTGTCCTCCGTCACCTCTTGTTAGTGATAAATATCCAGTACGTGCATTCATTTCGTTTGCCATATATGAAATCAAACGCGTGTTTTCATCATCAGGATGCGCTGCAACATACAATACAGAACCTAAAAAGTTCAATTTCTTGATTTGATTGTAAATTTCGACCGAACTTGGTTTTTGTGGCTGTTGCGCAAATGAATTTGAGATTCCTGTTAAAAACAATGAAAGAATTAGTAACTGAATTTTTCGCATAAATTGGTTTGATGTTTTTGAAAGTGCTTCAAAAATAGTAATTATATTTTTGAAGACTATTTAAATGAATTGTTAATGTTTGGTTATTGATTTCCTTTTTTAAGAAAAACAACCCCACAAAAAAAATGCCATCAGATTGTCTCCGATAGCATTTTTTTTAAGAATTGATTTAAATGAATTAAATCAGGTGGTATTTCTTAGGATTACAGAAAAATTATTTCAATTTGTTCTCTGTGTCGTTGTACGTACCTGTGATGGTTACGCCAGTATTTTTAGTCACTTTACCATAAATAGTAATTGACGAATTATTTCCAATAAAATTAATTTTTGCACCGCTGTTTAATCTTAAGTCACCCCAGATTACTACAGAACCTTCAATTTGCAATACAGCATTGCTGTTGATGATAAGTTCCGTTGGGTTTGATTGTTGGTATTTACCTTGTGCTAAACTTCCAGTCATATTAAAAGTTCCGCCACTGTTTAAGATCAAATTGTTTTGAACAGAAATTGATCCGCAGTGCGTTAAAATACCTCCAGAATTTACAATTATAGAGTTGATTGCAGTTGAACCATTATATGATTTTACTTCGTTTGAATTCAAAATCAAATCTTTTCCTTGGTTATAAACACCGTATGAAGAACAATTTGCGAATGTAGTATTCGGTTTTTCCATCTTGATGATTTTTAAACCGCCTTTTCCGCTCGCAACATAAATATAGTTTCCGCTAGATTTTACATAGTTAGATGAACCTGTAATTCCAACAGTACCCACTAAACTATAAGGAGTTCCAGATTTGTAAACATTTAATCCAGCTGCACCGTTTGCCACAAAAGCATATCCGTCGTTTACAGAAACAGCATTTGTCACATTATCGCCTCCAGCAGCTGCCAAACCAATTGCTTGCAATTTTGATCCGCTGTTGATGTCGTAAATTCCTAAACCATTATATCCCTCAGAAACTAATAATTTTGTTCCATCAAAATCAACTGTTCTTTTTGCAGCACTTACATCAGTACTTGTTGCAAAAGATTTTTGAAGCGCAAGAGTTGATTCATTATATATATTCACACCTTTTGTACCACTCAAAGTCACGATTTTATCGCCGCTAATTGCTACAGTACGTAAATCTTCGACAGCAACTTTTGCAGTTACTGCTTTTGTCGAATTATTAATTTTAAATAAGCTTCCAGTATCACCAGTTACAGCAAAATAAGAAGATGAATTTGCTGCAACATCAGTCGTAGCATGGCTTTCTAGTTTCGTAACAGTATATTTATCTGTCAACATTCCAGAGCTTAGCTGCATATTGATTACAATCGCAGGATTTGTCAAAGTCGCATCTTTGTCAATATCTTTTGCTCCAGCAATAATTAAATTTCCGTTTGAATATGTTAAAGAAGTAATATCTGTATTTGCAATTAATGCAGAATTAAGCAATTTTGGCTTATAAGGATCTGTTACGTCAATAACATCGATTGCTCCAGAATACGCTTCACCCATCATAGTATAAGCAACATAAGCATAGTTTCCGTTTACAGCAACATGATTTGCTTGTAAAGTTCTACCGTTACTATCTGTTGGAGGGTTTACTTCAGCAATTTGAACTAAAGGCAAATCTGTAGTAGCCTGTGTTGCTAATCCTTTTGCTGTTGAAGTGTTGGTAATCGAAATAACTCCAGAATCACTGTAGTCAAGCCTTTTGCTTAATGAAGTAGCATCATTATTAATTGTGATACCATTTTCTGTTGCTTGATTTCCTGAATTGTCATCATTGTTGTCACAAGAGATAAAAAGTGACGTTGTTAATAAGGCGAATAGATAGAATTTATTTTTCATAATCAACTGGGATTTAAAATATTGTGCAAATATAAGTCACATTTATAATAGAATAAGCCATTTATTATAAATATAATCGATTTTGACATCATTTTTAAATATTAAATAACAAATTAACATTTACTAAATATAATATGCATGCATAAAAAAAGAGTATCAATATTTTTGATACTCTTTTGTGTTGAATGCTAGGTATTTAGCAAATTATCTTCTTCCATGACCGTGGTGATCATCATGATCGTGTCTATCATGTTTGTCATGTTTGTCATAATGTTTATCGTAGTGTTTGTAATCTCTATGGTCGTGACGATCACTATAGCCATAAACCGGTCTTGGGCTGTATGGTCTTTGAGGTGCTCCGTGATACCCTTTATAATATTTCACTCTATGACGGTCAAAATATACATATGGAGTTCTTCCGTGGTAATCAGTTAAAACTACTTTGTAACCTCCGTATAAATCATAGTTTCTGTATTGTCTTGGCAAATAAGTTGTTCTAACCCATCTTCCTCCTCCGAAATAGATAAACTGTGAAGCTCTTACATCATAATAGGCTTCGATGTCTGGCAAATAATAATATTCCATTTCAGAATATCCTGCAGGTCCCCAAGCTGGTGGTGTACCTATATTTACATTAATTGATACTTGGGCTTGCGTGGCATTTGCAACCAAAAGAAATAATCCGGCGATTGCTATTTTTAGTGTTTTCATTTTTTCTAAAGTTTTAATGTTACTCTTGTCTAGTAATATTCATATACTGTGCCAAAAATAAAAACCGGATGTATTTCGTCGGATAAAATTAGCAGTTTAACGAGTGTTAAGGCGCTAAAATATTGGTAATGTGTTGATTTTTAATTTGTTTGGAAATAATTAAAAAATGCAAAAAAAAAATAAAAAAATGCTTCTACTTGTAATCGACAATTCTTGGTTTTGACAGCTCAAAATTCATTAAACCAAAGTCTGTTGTTTCAAAGGTGTTGGTTTTGAAAACATTATCTCCTTCAAATGGAATAGAAGGATAGTATGACAGTGATAATTGAAAAGAACTGAATACCAAATAGTCATTGCTAACAATTACGCCAAGTGTAAATTTTGAATACGCTTTATTTTTTCCCATAGCATCGTTCGGACTTCCCAAAACGGCAACGGAGTAATTAAAAAACGGATTTAGACGAAAACCTAAAACTGCATTTGGTGAGTAAGTCTGCGTTTGAAGCGATAAAACCATTTTATTAGTTCCGTAAATGGCACTGTTGAAACCTGCAAGTCCGTTTTGTTCGTTTATATTTAATTGATCGCCAATAATATCTTCTCGATTAACACCAATTACAACTTTCGGATTCACGAATTGTCTCAGTTTCCAAGTTCCAATGCTGTAAAGCTTCGTAAAATAATTAGTTTCTATAGAAAATGCTGTTTCATAAGTTTTGGAATCATGAAAAAAAGTTCCACCTTCAAAATTGGCACTTAAAAACCCAAGCCTGTAATAATTTCCGAATGAAAATTGACCACCTATATAAGGCCTCCACATTTGATTTTTGTATTGATAACCAAATGTAGCGCCATAGATTCGGCCAATAGGAACGTCTTCGGTCTGCCCATTCCTGAAGATGTAATTGTCTTTGATGAATTTACGCGTATTAATTCCAACACCAGATAAAATCAGTTTTTGATCAGAGTAAAAATCGGTTGGATCATACAATTCTGTTGGACTTTCGCTGTAATTAACATTCAAGAATCGGCCAGAAACAATTAAATTGGTAATCCCTTTATCTTCATCTTCAAAAACTTTAAAGGCTTTTCCTGCCCAAAAATCTTGAAAATTGTATTTAAAAGGTTGATAAGCATAGCCCATATCGGGGGCTTGCAAAGTGTCTTTTCTAAAATTTTGCCCAACATAGACGCCACCTGCCCATTTGGTTAAAGGAGAATAAAACAAACGCTCGATATTTATGCTTTTGGTATAATTATTATCGAGATCCATTTTGTAATTCAACGTGGTTCCTATATAGGTGTTCTTAATATTTGGAATTGTATAAGTAACATCATTTCCGTTTGCACCGTCATGAAAACGATTGGTAAAACGATATTCCAATTGTTGTCCAGTTCCAAAGAAATCTTTTTCTTTAAAACCTACAGAAACTTGATTGCTTGAGATTGAAAATCGGGGAATAGTACTCCAGGAATCCAAAACTCTAATCGTAACATCAACAGAATCGGACGCGACGCCAGTCAATTTATGCGTAATTCGAACTCCCGTCACATATTTTTGTGAACGAATCAAACGCTCCGTTTCCTGCACTTTATAATTGTCGTAAACACTATTCTTTTTAAATAAAAGCAAGTTGTAAATGGCAATTTTTTTTGTTTTTAGATGAAGCCTATTCCCGGTTCGTTCACCCCAATTTTTGGGCATTTGCGTGGTATCTGTGAGCGAATGTCCAAAAGGATCTAGCGTCACAATATTTATTTTTCGAATGATTTTCCCATCGTAATTTGAAGTATCGCTTGGAATTAAAAGTTCTTCTTTCTTTTTTGGCTTATTGGTTCTGAAAAAAAGCTTATGAAGCGTCTTTGTGAAATTATTCTTTTTAGAATAATTACGAATTCGATCATAAACTCCGGTAGTATCCTTTTTTACTGTCGGATTTTTTTTTATGCTATCTGATTGTCCATGAATGCTTTGTAAACAAAAGCACAACAAAAGGAAAACGATTATTTTTTTGTTTAGAAGCATTCAGATAGTATTTCACTTATTTTAATACGGTTTGCAATATGAATTTAGGTTAAAAATTGCTGTTATTTTTAAAATTAACTGGTTTTTAACTGACAACTTTAGGTTTTCGAACACGCCAAGTAAATTTTCTGGGCACATGATTGCCCATCAAATATCCCCAAGCTTCCATCGATTCAATTCGGTCAAAAATAATTTTTAATATTGCCAAAAGCGGAATAGCTAAAAACATTCCTGAAATTCCTGCACCAGCTCCACCAACAATAATTCCGATAATAGAAACAAACGCATTGATTTCGACTTTAGAATTGATAATCAGCGGCACCAACAAATTATTGTCGATTAGTTGTACAATGATATTTACAACCAAAATTCCTAAAATGATTGAAGTTTCTCCAGTTCCAGTCAAAGAAGCCAAAACGGTAATTATTCCCGCAATAAATATTCCGATGTACGGAATAAGATTTAAAATCCCCGTTATCAATCCCAATAAGATGAAATATTTCACGCCAATAATCCAAAGTCCTAAACTGGTTAAGACGGAGACGATAATCATTTCTAGAAGTAATCCAGCAATATAGTTATTAATGGAAACTCTTATTTGAGACAAAATATCTCTTAAAGCTAAATGATTGTCCTTGTTGATCAATTTGGCTAAAAAAAGAATAAAATGATCTTTATAAATTAAAAATAAGAAGGTATAAATTGGAATAATGGTGCAATCCAAAAGCAAATCAGTAATCGAAATGAGGGCCGAACTTATTGTAGCGTTTCCATTTTTTACGGAATCTTTGGTTACATTATCAATGTATTTCTTTTGCTCGCCAATACTCACATTGAAGGTCTCTTTAATAAATTTGTGAAGATCGGCAATAAACGCATTTGCATTCCTTTTGATGGTTTCAAAATCATTAGCCATGTCTCTGACTTCAAACGAAATAAAAACTAAAATCCCGACAATAAAAGCAGCAAAAGCTAAAACACAAATTATAGCAGCTAAATGTCTTGGAAACCTTAATCTTTTGTTTAAAAAGGTAAAGATGGGCAATAGCAAAACCGAGAATAAAAATGCCATGAGCACGGGAGTTATGACATCTTTAGCAATACAGAATATATAGGCAAACGAAATTAAACTTAATAGTATGCAAGCAAGCTTTGCATAAAAAGGTAATTTTATAGGCTGAGTCATTTTTTGTGAAATTTTGAATAAACGTAAATTGGCTTAAACAAATATTACACTTAAAATCAGGAATTCTGTTTTATGTTTTTTGTTTTGGATTATAAAATTTCCATTCAAAAAATTAGTCAAAAAACTCTTTGTCTTCGTAATGTGCAGGCATGATTGAAATTCCTTTTTGCAATAAAAGGTTATTTGGGAAAATAATTCGCTCGCCTTCCTTAGTTTTTAAATTGACGTGAAATGCACTGATGTCTTCAATTTCTGCTTCAATAGGAAAATCCTTGTCGTGTATCTTTATGGTATCTCCAATTCTGAACGGAAACGAAAAAAACAAGATTATTCCAGAAGTAATGTTGCTTAAAATTGACCATTGGGCAAACATAGCCACGCCAACTACAGTTGCAATTGAAGAAACGTAGAAAAAAATATCTTTAGTTTCAACTCCCCAAATCACAGTCAGGCAAATCGCTACCAATATATTCATCAAAATATGAACATATTTAATGACCAAGTTTGTTCTATGTTCTAACAATTGGCTACTGCTCGCATAACGCCTGATTAATTTAGCAACGATAATTCGTAAGGCTATTAAAACCAAAAGCAGTATGATAGTGGCGAGTATTTCCTGGCTATATTCTTTAAAAGAAAACATACAATGATTTTTATACTAAAGTACTCAAATATTCGTAAACTTTAGCTGTTGGAAGTCCCATAACATTGGTGTAAGAACCTTCGACTTTTGCTACGGCCATAAAACCAAACCATTCCTGAATACCATAAGCACCAGCTTTGTCATAAGGCTTGTAGTTTTCGATATAATATAAAATTGCTTCGTCTGATAATTCGTTGAAAGTTACTTTTGTAATATCATGCAATAGAGTAGAAGAAGCGCTGGTTTTAAAACAAACCGACGTAATTACATCATGCGTAGCATTTGACATTGATTTGATCATTTGAAAAGCTTCTTCGGCATTTTTTGGCTTTCCTAGAGCTTTATTTTGGTGCCAGACAATAGTATCGCTAGTTACTAGAATTTCATTTTCTTTTAATTCGCCTTCAAAAGCTTTTGCTTTCAATTCGGCCAAAAAATCTGTGATTTCAACTGCTTTTAATTCTGGAGGGTATATCTCTTCGACATCTTTTAAACGAATTTCGAAATCCAAATCCAAATCCTTGAAAAATTGCTGTCTTCTTGGGGATCCTGAAGCCAGAATCAAAGTATATTTTTTTAGTTTTTCTTTAAGCATTGTACTTAATGTTTAATGTTATTATAAGAATAGACAAAATTCCGAAAAACAAAATCAGTTTTAAAACAGTACTCAAATGATGAAATTCTTTTTGTGTTTTTGCGGTGAAGATCTTGACAATAAAATATAATAAAGGTGCAAGAACAAAAGCAAAACCATATAAAGTGGCAATGTAAAGCTTGTTTTGCATGAAGTATTCGTTAATATAAAGCAACGATAAAATAAATGGAATTACAGCAAATCCTAAAGCAATTTTTGCGGCTCTATTGTTTCCAATTGCGATTGGTAAAGTGTTCATTCCTTGGTTATAATCGCCATTTACATCTTCAATATCCTTAACTATTTCTCTAATAAAGTTGATCATAAAAGCAAAAAGCGCATAATCTATCAAAATAGAAAACAAACTCGCCATTTGGGCTTGATTTTCAGCATTTGTAGCCGGAAACAAATCAAAAATACCAATGATAATAACGCTTAAGGCTAAAAGCAATGCTACGATAAAATTACCCACAATCATGATTTGCTTTAAACTAGTCGAATAAAAATAAAGCAGAGAAGCAATTAAAATAAAAAGCGTCGCAAAACTCGGCCTCAAAATCACATTAGACAAATAAAACCCGATAGCAACTCCAGTAATATTCAATCCGATATAGATATTGTAAGCTCTGGTTTCAGAAATTTCTTTACCAATAATTACTTTATTTGGCTTATTGATCGAATCTGTTGCTACATCAAAAATATCATTGACAACATAACCAGCTGCTGCCAATAAAACAGTGCTTAAAACCAATAACCCATATTGCCAGTCTGCTAAAGCAAGCGGAATATTTTGCTGTTTTAAAAAGGCATAACGGAACAACACCTGCATAAAAGCAAGCATCAGTAAGTTTTGATATCTAACGAGTTTTAAGTATTTCATTTTTTGAGGTTCTAAGGGGCTAAGTTGCTAAGGTTCTAAGTTTTTTTAATTCACAATTAATAATTAACAATTAAACTAGTCGTGTTTTCCATTAAAATATTCCATCCATTTTCCTTGTACTTTCATTACTTGTTCGATTACATCACGAGCAGCGCCACGACCGCCTTTTACATGCGAAATGTAACGGCAAATATGTTTGATTTCTGGACTTGCGTCTTGTGGGCAAGTTGGCAACCCAACCAGTTTCATAACATGAAAATCAGGAATATCATCACCCATGTACAATACTTGTTCTGGTTTTATATTATTGGCATTGGTATAATCTTTAAACGTCTGAACCTTGTCAGGAGTTCCTAAATGAACAGCTGTAACTCCTAAATTATTTAAACGAATACGAACGCCTTCATTGCTTCCGCCAGAAATAATGCATACATGATAACCACTTTCAATTGCCGCTTTCATTGCATAACCATCACGAATATTCATCGTACGAAGCATTTCGCCTTCATTGGTTACAAATACTGAACTGTCTGTAAGTACGCCATCAACATCAAAAACAAATGTTGTGATATCATTCATTATTTCTTTATAACTTTTTGCCATTATTTTGTATAGATTGTGTGAGTATATTATAGATTTTCTTTTGATTTTCGTTGGTTAAAAACGCCAAATGCGCTTCTATAGTATTAGAATCATTACGTTTTGCTGGTCCAGTTTGAGCATCAATTGGATCTAACGTATTAATTTTTTCTGCAGTTTCCTGAATCAAGGGTTTCAAAACTTCAAATGGAACTTGATGTTCGTTGCAAATTTCTTGTCCTAGTTGGTATAAGTGATTAGTGAAATTATTCACAAAAACGGCTGCAACGTGTAAAGCTTTCCTTTGTTCCGAATCCACTGCAAAAACTGAATTTGAAATAGTTTTCGCAGTTTTTTCCAAAAGATCAAAATCTATAGCATTTTCAGCTTCCAAACACATCGGAATAACTGAAAAATCTAAAGTTTTGTTTTTGGAAAAACTTTGAAGCGGATAAAAAACACCACGTCTGTTTTTTGAATCTAAGACATTTAAAGGCGCCGCACCAGAAGTATGAACTACTAGTTGGTTTTGAAAAGGCAATTGCTGTGAAACTTCTGAAATTACGTTGTCAGAAACAGCAATTATATATACGTCAACTGATTTTAACAGAGCTAAATCAGTTGTGATTTTATCTTCATTAATAAGAGAAAGCAAAGCATCCTTTTTTCTAGAAAATACCTGCACAATTTCAACAGCTTCACTTTTTGTGAATGCTTTAATTAAATGCTGTGCCACATTTCCAGAACCAATTATCGAGAGTCGAATCATAGCACAAAATTAACATTTATTTTTTTAAATGTGGTTGGGTTTGTTTTTGTTTCAGTAAAATATAAAATCCGCTTTCTAAATATTTAAAAAGCGGATTTAGTTTGTTGATCTAAAGCAATTTTAAAATTTCACAGCTCCTTTAGGAACCGTTTCGCCGATCGTAATATTTTTAGATAAATCAGAATTCGCATTTTTTGCAAACTCGATATTCTGGCTTACTTCACCATTAATTGAAATCGCTTTTTCAGATTCTGAATTGAATTCAATGTTTTTAAACATCAAATTTTTTCCATTGTAAATTTCAAAAATAGTAGGTTTTGCAATATCTAATTTCGCATTGCTGATTTTGATTCCATTCGCATCAATTATTGAAAAACCATTTTCTGCTTTTGCCGTTAAGTTTGAAATTTCAATATTTTGCAGATTCATTTCAGGAAGTCCCTGCAAAAATACGGCTTGATATGCTCCCGCGATGGTAATATTCTTGATCGAAATATTTTTGAATTGAGGCGTTTCCTCATTCACAGGCATTACTTTGTTTTTGACTTGAGTGCCACCTTCGGCCAATGTTTCAGCGATTGATTTTCCTCCATAATATAAATCAAAAGAAATTGCTTGAGAAGGAATATCAGTCATATAAATATCTGAAATAAAGATATTTTCAACAATTCCGCCACGTCCTCGTGTACTTTTGAAGCGTAGGCCAACATCAGTTCCCATAAAAGTACAATTGGAAACATGCAGGTTTTTAACGCCACCAGACATTTCACTTCCTACAGTTACGCCTCCATGACCGTGATAAACGATATTATTTTTCACAATGATATTTTCGCATGGAACGCCACGATCGCGACCATCTTTATCTTTTCCAGATTTGATACAAATAGCGTCGTCACCCACATCAAAACTTGAGTTTTCTACCAAAACATTTTTGCAAGATTCAACGTCAAGACCGTCGCCGTTTTGAGAATACCAAGGATTTCTAACCGTAACATTTCTGATAATCAAATCTTCAATCATCAAAGGGTGAATGTTCCAAGCTGGAGAATTTTGAAAAACCGGACCGTCAAATAAAACTCTTTTACTGTTTTGGATACTTACCATCACAGGACGAAGGAAATCGTGAATTTCTTCAAATTGCTCTTTCGTTTTTAGATCAGAACGCACATTTTGATCTGCATTTTGATTTCCTTTTACATATTGTTCAGATGGATACCAACTCGTTTTCGATTCATTTAAAACACCGCCTGAAGCAATCACTTGTTTCCATTGGCTTTCGGTTACTTTTCCTTTTTTCAGCATGCGCCAAACTTCGCCAGAACCATCCCAAACGCCATTTCCCGTAAAAGCAACATTCTCCAAATTTTTCCCGTAAATAGGAGAGATGCAACGCCACGTATTCAAACCTTCAAAGCTGGTTTCAATAATTGGATAAAGTTTCTTATCCGTAGAAAATTTGATCAGCGCGCCAGTTTCAGCATGTATTTCAATATTGCTTTTTAAAATAATTGGGCCGGTAAGCCAAATTCCAGGAGGAATGATCAATTTTCCGCCACCTTTTTTTGAAAGTGCGTCAATTGCATCGGCGAAAGCCTTTGTATTTAAAACATAACCACCACTTGCGGCACCAAAATCTTTCAGGTTTACTGTATTTTTTGGAATTATAGGTTCTTGAACTTTAGCCATTTTAAATTCAATATCCTTATAAAAAGATGCAGACTTTGAATTTTGAGCAACTGATGTTTGTGTAACAGCGAACGCAAAAAGCGAAATTGATAGCACAAGGTTAATGGTTGTGGTTTTCATTTTAATAATTTTAAAAAGAGATAGTTAATAAACGAATTTATATTTGAAGCTTTCTTTTTTGAGAAAAATAAAAATTTCCTGCTTTGAAAAGAATAAATTCAAAATGTAATCGATTACACAAATCTATGAAAAAATATCAATAATCAAAGAAATTCTTGAATAGTTTGGTTTTGTAGTACTTAACTTATTTTAAAACTTATTTTCAGCAAAAAAGGATGTTACTTTTAGTTTTTATTAACAAATCTCAAATATTGGAACTCAACATTTTTAAGTACTTTTGTGCCACTTTTATACAATGTAATTCCTCAAAAATGGATAAAAAAATATTCTCTTTTTTGTTTTCTACACGCTTAATGGCCGTTCTTTTTTTAACATTTGCAATTGCAATGGGTGTTGGAACTTTTATCGAAAGTAAATACAACACGGATACGGCTAGAATCTTAATTTACAATACTTGGTGGTTTGAAGCTATAATGGCTGTTTTCATGCTAAATTTCCTTGGAAACATCAAACGTTATCAATTGCTTAAAAAAGAAAAATGGGCGACTTTGTTACTTCATATTGCTTTCGTTTTTATCCTTTTAGGAGCTTTTATAACTCGTTATATCAGTTATGAAGGAATGATGCCGATTCGTGAAGGCGCTGCAGAAAACCAAATTTATTCAGACAAAACGTTTATTACCGTTTTTGCTGACGGAGATTATAAAGGAGAGCCAAGAAGAAGAGTTTTTGATAAAAGTCTTTTATTGTCGCCAGTAACTAACAATGATTTTAAGCTTTCAGGTCAGTTTGACGAAACACCATTTGAAGTTTCTTATGTCAACTATATCATGGGCGCAAAAGAAACCATAAAACCAGATCCGAAAGGAACTCTTTACCTAAAATTAGTGGAAGCTGGAGCAGGTGGACGTGAAGAGCATTTCTTGAAAGAAGGTGAAGTTCAAAATATTCACAATGTGTTGTTTGCATTGAACAAACAAACTGATGGCGCAATCAACATCAACACAAAAGGAGATAAATATACCATTCAAACTCCATTTGAAGGAGAATTTATGCGAATGGCTGATAAATTAAAAGGAACTGTTACTAAAGATAATGTACAGCCTTTAATGATGCGTTCCCTTTACAGCATTGGTGATATCCGAATTGTTTTTCCAGATCCAGCAATCAAAGGAGTTGTAGATTATGAGTCAAGCAATGATTTTAAAGCAAAATCACATACGGATGCTTTATTTGTAAAAATAAAAGCTGACGGGCAAGAGAAACAAATACGTCTTTTAGGTTCTAAAGGAAGTGTGGGAGAACCTCAAACTGTGAAAATTGGTAAAATTGAATATAGTTTATTCTTCGGAAGCAAGGCTTACGTTTTGCCATTCAAAGTTAGATTGAACGACTTTATAGCGACAAAATATCCTGGAACAGAGAAAAGTTATTCTGCTTTTGAAAGCAAGGTTACTGTTTTAGATTCGTCAGAAACTTTTGATGCAGATATTTATATGAATCACGTTTTAGATCATAAAGGGTATCGTTTTTTCCAATCGTCATTTGATCCAGATGAAAAAGGAACTGTGTTATCTGTAAACCATGATTTCTGGGGAACGAATATTACTTATTTAGGTTATTTTATGCTTTTCTTTGGTTTAATGGCGATTATGTTTACTAAACATTCACGTTTTGCAGATTTGAAACGTAAACTTGATGTGGTTAAAAAGAAAAAAGAAAAACTAATTACGATTTTAGTTTTAATGATTGGTTTAAGCGGTTTTGCACAACAAAATCCTCATGTACATTCACATGAACACGATCATAATCATACTGCAGATCCAAATGATCATGCGAATCACGTTGTGGCGCCGCCAAGTCAAAAGCAATTAGATTCGTTATTGACTATCTACAAAGCTCCAGAAGCTCACGCTGCTAAATTTGGACGTTTGATTATTCAGGATGCAGGAGGAAGAATGAAGCCTATCAATACGTTTTCATCTGAATTGCTGCGAAAAGTAAGTCAGAAGGATACTTATAACGGAATGAATTCTGATCAAGTATTTTTGTCTATGACACAATATGCTCAGGTTTGGATTCAGATTCCGCTTATTTATATGAAATCAGGAAACGATAGCATTCGTAAAATTATTGGTGTAGATAAAGATGCAAAATATGCACCATTTGTGAAGTTTTTTGATGAAAATGGTAATTATAAATTATCGCCATATTTAGATGATGCTTACAAAGCAGGAAATCCGAATCAGTTTGAGAAAGATTTCATTGAAACAGACAAAAAAGTAAACTTAATGGAATCTGCTTTAAGCGGTAGCATTTTGAAAATTTTCCCTGTTCCAAATGATCCAAATAATAAATGGGTTTCGTTTTTAGAACGTGAAAACAGCGGATTTAAAGGAATGGATTCTACTTATGTGAAACAAATCCTTCCATTATATTTCAGTGCTTTAAATAATGCTTCAATTTCTAAAAATTGGGATACAGCTGATCAATTGGTAGAAAGCATTAATGGTTTCCAAAAGAAATTTGGAGCAAAAGTACGCCCAAGCGAACAAAAAATTGATGCCGAAATTGCATACAATAAGTACGATGTTTTCAAAGTATTGCCATATTGGTATTTGACTGCAGCAATCTTGATGTTGTTTTTCACGATTTTAAACATCTTTTTTGAGAAAAAATGGGTTAGAAATACAGTAAATGGTTTCCATATAATTGTAGGGCTTTTATTTGCACTTCATACTTTAGGATTGGTTGCGCGCTGGTATATTTCGGGTCACGCACCTTGGAGTAATGCATACGAATCTATAGTTTATGTGGCTTGGTCGACAATGTTCTTTGGATTAGCTTTTGATAGAAAATCAAAATTAACAGTCGCTTCATCTGCCTTTGTTACAGCAATGATCTTAATGGCAGCTTATATGAACTGGATCGATCCAGAAATTGCAAATTTACAACCTGTTCTTAATTCGTATTGGTTGATGATTCACGTTGCAGTAATTGTAGCAAGTTATGGTCCTACGGCTTTAGGAATGATTTTAGGTTTTGTGTCTTTATTATTGATTTTCTTTACTACAGAAAAAAACAAAGCCAAAATGGAATTGAATATCAAAGAGATTACATATATCAATGAAATGGCATTGACAATTGGTTTGATTATGCTTACAATAGGTAACTTCCTTGGAGGACAATGGGCAAATGAGAGCTGGGGCCGTTACTGGGGTTGGGATCCGAAAGAAACTTGGGCTTTAATTTCGATTATGATTTACGCATTTGTAATTCACGCTCGTTTTGTACCTGCTTTACGCGGAAAATGGTTCTTTAACTTAATGAGTATGTATGCTTTTATTTCGATTTTGTTTACGTATTATGGGGTAAACTTCCACTTGGTTGGATTGCACTCATACGCAAGCGGAGAGGCGCATTCTCTAAATTGGATTTACTATTCATTAGCTACAATTTCTTTGATTGGAGCAGTGACATATCCAAAATACCGTAAATATTACAAAAGCAAAAAAGTAAAAAAGAAATAATATTTTTGAAGAAATTATTAATTCATAAAAAAAAGGTTCAGCTGCATAGTTGAACCTTTTTTGTTTAGAAATTTAATTATTAAGGTAGCTTTCCTAAAATTGCTAATACGATTATCATAATTATTAGAAAGCATATTAAGAATATTAAATGGCTTAAAATGCTTAAAAAGAATGCTCTAGTTTTGGACATCTTATTGAAAAACTGAATGTTAGTCCAAAAAATTAATATAAGTCCGATGATGTAGGTCGCTTGCGAAAATTTATGAATATAGGGTGTTCCATTTAAATAAAGCAATATCGGAAATGTCAAAATCTGGACAAAAAGACGTTGTGACGCTTTAAAAGTATTTAAAACAAAAAACTCGAAAAAATTATATCCTTGTTTTCTAAAGACAATATAAGTTCCAATGGTAAAAATAGGAATTGTGGCAATTGTCATCCATGAGAAATGCGTAGCCATCCATTCGTTGAACTCACCGTAATCCATTGTAGCCTCTTTTGCATCTGGAAATGTATTAATATTAAAATAATGATAAAGCACCCCATATAGAGTAGCCAAAACTACAACCAAGGAAAGAGGCTTAAAATGTTTAACACGCTTTCCTTCGATAAATTCTCGTACGGAATCTCCTGGTCTTGTAAACAGTTGTTTTAATGAATAGGTAATTCCTTTATCAAAATGAAGTAAACCATGCTGAATATCATGCCATAAAAAATGAGCATTTATTTTGTGCGTTGCAGACGGTTGTCCGCAATTGCTGCAGTAGTGTCCTTTGTAAACGTGATGACAGTTTTTACAAATTATTTCCATTAATTGTGTGGTATTTTTTAGGTTTCGATTTATATAGTATTCTTTTTAAAACCATTTGGATACATAATCGCCAGCAAGACTACGATAAGCAGAAAGTTGTATTCAACGCCATTTCTTCCGCCGCCAACTACAAACCAGCCTTCTTGAAAATGAACGAGGATTATTCCCATTACTAAAACAAAAATAGTTACAAATCCGGCAAGCTTAACATATTTGTTCAAAAGCAGAAGAACAGCAGCGATAACATGTGATAATTTAATGCTCCAAGCCAGAAAAACGCCAAAAGGAGCGAAGCCAATTTGATTTAAATACAAATTCCCAAAATCATTTATTCCGTTATTGAACATACCAAAAACAGAATGCGTCAAGAGAATAATAGCAACTGCAATTCTTAAAAGTAAATTTCCGTTCATATTGTGGCATTTGGTTATTAATGAATTAAAAATAATAAAAAAACGCACATTAAGATAATATGCGTTTTTCATTTTGAGTATGAATATCAAATTTAAACTTTTCCTAATGTATAAAGTTGTGTCATTGTTGGTGTCAAACTTCCGCCAGCTGGCTCCAGCGTAATCCCGAAAGCTTCTGCTTCATTTGTACGATCAACAGCAAAAATTTTATTTGAATTTCCTTCAAAATCGCTCAATAAACCAATACTTGTTGGTGTCAACACTGGACTAAGCTTTAATGCCCACACTTGGTAAACCATTCCTTTTGGAGGTTTTGGCAAACCAGCAGCATCAATATAAGTTGTTTTGGTGTCCTTGTTCCAATACACTTTTGCAAAAGATGTTGGAGAAACTGCCTGTCCTCCAAGCGTTACACCAGTATTTTTTATATCTCTTACAATGGCTAAACTTTTCTCAGTTTCTTTATTTTGCTGATCTAAAAAGGCATAATCTCTTTCAATTTTGCTCTTTTCAGTTCCAACTGTGCTAATGGCTTCTTTTGTTTTAGTCAATTCCAATGTTTGGTAACCTAAACCTAGCAATAACAGAATTGCTGCCGCCCAGCCCACATATTGAGACCAGTTTGATGCTGGTTTCATGTCGACCACTTTACCGTGTTTAAGCTCTAATCGGGCTTTGATTTTCTCAAAATTTGCTACCGAATGAAAAGGAGAGAAGCTTGACGACAAAGCAACAATAGCTTTCTCGATCGAAATAATTTCCTGTAAAACTTCTGGATTATTCTTAGCCAATTCGGTAATTTCTAGATTTTCAGCTTCGGTCAATAAACCGTAAACATATAATTCTAGAGTTCCTGATTCAATATATTCTTGTGCTTCCATTATATTTTTAGATAATTTCTTAAGTCGTTAATACAGTTTCTGTTTTGTGTTTTGATAGTTCCCAATGGCATTGCCAATTCTTCTGAAGCTTCTTGTTGGGTATATCCTTTAAAGAATAATAAATTAATTATTTCGATACATTTTGGTTTTAGTTTTTTTACGAACTCTTGAATCCCAATTGCATCCAGTTTATTGCTTAATTTATTGCTCTCATCTAACAGATTTACGAAATTATCGGATGAAAGGTTTTTTTGAGTGTTATTATAATTTTTGGATCTCAAAGTATCGATCGAGGTATTCCTAGCAATATTAAGGATCCAGGTATAAAATCGGCCTTTGCTTTCGTTGTACGAATCGATGTTTTTCCAGATTTTCACAAAAACTTCCTGCAAAACATCTTCCGCCTCTTCGCGATTTTTGATCAATACACTTATGACCGAAAATAAACTTTTTGAGTACATATCGTACAAATGGGTAAAAGCTCGTTCGTCTTTCTCGTAAATTAAAACTAATAATTCTTCTTGACTCATAGATTTGGATTTAAGCTTAAACAAAAAATAATTTGGCAGTATTTTATTACCTGAGATAAAGATAAATCATTTTTTTATGAAAAAAATATTTTTTTTATTAACGAAATAACCAATGAATATAAGGGTTCGAAAAAAAAATAAAAAAAAATGCATTTTTTTAAAACCAAAAACAATCCAATTACGTAAATGCAAATAGATAGCAAATAAGTAGGAAATAGATTAAATGTAATAAAGATTAAATTTTTCTTGTCTAAGATTTACATAAATCCGATAAACAAAACTTTAATTTTAAAGATCACAAAAAGAGTGTGGACCAAATTTATAAAATCATGAATAAAACAAATTGTTTAAAGATTTTGATTGTAGCGCTTACAAATGTTTTAGCTGCAACATATTTTGGGAATAGTGATAATAGTAAAGATATAAAAAAGCTGAATTTTTCAATCTCTAGGATTCAGATTTAAACAATTCATAGTTGGTGTCCTCGGACTTCCAAACAGAAAATTATTGGTAAACTGTATTTTCAAAATTATAAACGAGTAAAATCCACTGTACAAGCCATAGAAATTATTAGACGAGAATGCGAATTAGGGTTTGCAAAATAGTTTTCAATATAACCGAGAGGCATCAACTATATTTTAAATACGAAAAAGAATAAGGCATAATGATTAATTCATGGTTTGATTTGTTTGTATGGGGGGAAGCCTAACGTCTGATTAACGTTAGGCTTCATTTTTTTAACGAATCTTTAATAGAAAATAAAATTGCCAAAGCCATTTTGTAAATCAGATTTTAACTAATTTTATAAAAAATTAAACAATGAAAAAAATAGTATTTTTAGCTTGCAGCGTTGCTTTTTTATTTGCATCACAAGTTCAAGCTCAAACGAGTAATAAAAAATCTAAAACAGAGAAAGCTATGGCAGCAGAAACCATTTACCAATTCAAGGTTGAAGATTTATCAGGAAAAACTTTTGATTTTGCTTCCTTAAAAGGAAAAAAAGTTATGATTGTCAATACAGCTTCAAAATGTGGACTTACGCCACAATATAAAGATCTAGAGGCAGTTTATAAAGAGTACAAAGACAAAAACTTTGTAATTGTAGGTTTTCCAGCAAATAATTTTGCAGGACAAGAGCCAGGAACAAATGAAGAAATTGCTACATTTTGTCAATTGAATTACGGCGTAACTTTCCCTATGATGGATAAAGTTTCTGTAAAAGGCGATGATATGTGCGAGGTTTACAAATTCTTGACCCAAAAATCTAAAAATGGATTGCAAGATTCAGAAGTAGAATGGAATTTTCAAAAATATCTAATTAATGAAAAAGGGCAATTAGTTAAAGTAATCAAACCTAAAACATTAGTTACAGATGCAGAAGTAATCAACTGGATTAAAAGTTAATTACCAATTGAAAAAAAATAAAAAATCCACAAATTTGAAGAAATTCAAGTTTGTGGATTTTTTTATGTTTTAGCGCAAAGTATGTGTCATTTCGACGTTAGGAGAAATCGCACTAGTAATTCTACAACGATTGGGTAATTTCTGCATGGAAATTCGAGTGTGATTTCTCGTCCCTCAAAATGACAAAAAGCTGTAAATTACTTCAAAATCAATTGCATAAAAACCAAATCCAACCAATGATCAAATTTGTACCCAACCTCGCGGATTGTTCCAGTTGACACAAATCCAAAACGTTCATGAAATGCAATACTTCCTGCGTTATCAGCATCAATTGCGCCAATCATAACGTGATAGCCTTGTTCTTTTGCTAAGCGAATTAATTCGGTCAATAATTTAGATCCGATGCCTTTTCCAATCACATTTTCAACCACATAAACAGAATGTTCAATTGTATATTGATAACCAATTTTTTCACGGAATTGCCCATAACTTCCAAAACCTACAACTTCACCATCTAAATCAGCAACAACAATTGGCAAATTCTTCGTTTTTTTATCTTCAAACCATTTTGTTTGTACTTCAAGTGTTTGAATATCATAACTGTAATTTGCGGTTGTATGCAAAATAGAATGATTTACAATTTCTAGAATTTTTTGCAAATCATTTTCTGTTGCGGGTCTTAGTGTAACTTCCATGGTAATTTTTAAGGTATATTTTTGTTATTTTGTGTTTAGTTCAGCTAATAAAGTATCGACTTCTTTGGGATTCCAGGTCATTTCGGTACAAATGGTTTTGGCGTCTTTGGCATATTGCAACGCCATTTTTTTGTCTTTGATTTTATTGTAAAGTCGGGCGATTAATAAATTCCCGTCGTACGAATCATTTAATTCTAATGAATGTTTTACCCAGAAAATTGATTTCTTCAAACTTTCAGCATCATTAATATGCTTTAAATAAGTCTGACCAATATCTTTTAAAAAACTAGCATCATTCCAAACTAATTTTTGAGTACTCTCAAGAGTTGTTTTTTTATAAAACTGCCATTTTTCTGTTCGCTCTGCCAGTGTTAAATCAAATTTAAAAACCAGAGAATCCGTTTTTTGCAGACGAATCGATTTTGCAACTTCTCTCTGTTTATAATAATTTATAGTGTCTAAATTATCAACCAAAGGACGAAGCAATTCGTTTACAATACTCTCAATTTTGCGATCTACACGACTTTGAGAAGCTACAGCGGCAAATTCTTTTTGATGTTTCAATACGTATTGAAATTCTCTAGAATTAATATCAGTAACTCCGTTAGCAATAATTCTCCAATTGGTTTCACTAACTAATTGTGCATCAGATTGTGTTTTTAAATAAATATGCGTTGCTGGCGATAATTCTGTTCTGTCTTTTCCTTTTTTTAGCGTATTTAAATAAGCGAAAAACGTATCTGAATTACTTGGGTCAGACATGAATTCTTTTTCTAAATATGGCAATTGCATTCTAGAATTCAGCGCATATTTTGCTTCCGTCATGAATTCAGGCGTTTTCATTTCGCCTTTTAAAGCATATAAAAGTGTTTCATTGCCATCTAAAAACAAAAATGTAGGCAGTGATTTTGTATTGTATTTGTTTTTTAAAGCAATTCCTTCGTCTTTTTCAATGTTCTTCCAAATGCAAACATAGTTTTCATTTAGAAAAGCCATGACGTCAGGATTGCTAAAAACCTCTTTTTTCATTTGATTGCAATGCGGACACCAATCGGCATAAAGCATGATGAAAAGTGGTTTTCCTTCAGCTTTTGCCTTTTCCAATGCAGTTTTATACGGCGTATCATTTGGAACAAACTGATTTTGAGAATTTATAGTTTGAAGCGAAAGAAAAAGGATAACAATATAAAGTAAACGCATAAGGTGTATATTTTTAGTACAAATTCACTTTTACAAATATATTCCCTTTTTCGAGAATGTTTCTTAATATCTTGCCATTTATAAGTTAAATCAATTACGAAGTTTGTAACTTTGTAGAAGTGAAAGAAAATTTTAGTTTTATAAAATTTCTTTAAAAAATAATACGCCACAGGAATGATTTACCCCAAAATACCGCTTGCACAAAGCATTATCGAAATTTGTTTAGCAAAAGGAATAACTAACATTATAATTTCTCCAGGTTCACGAAACGCACCTTTAACGATAGGGTTTGCACAAAATCCGAATTTTAAGTGTTATAGCATCGCCGATGAGCGCTGTGCAGCATTTTTCGCATTAGGAATTGCGCAACAAACCAAACAACCAACAGCAATTGTTTGTACTTCAGGATCAGCATTGTTGAATTATTATCCGGCTGTGGCCGAAGCTTTTTACAGCCAAATTCCATTAATTGTAATTTCAGCAGATCGTCCGCAAAGCAAGATTGATATTGGCGACGGGCAAACCATTCGCCAAGAAAATGTTTTCTCGAATCATTCGGTTTTCAATGCAAACTTAACCGAAGATGCTTCTGATGAAAATGATTTGAAAATAAACAAAGCTATTGAAACTTCAATTCTTCAAAAAGGACCAGTTCATATCAATGCTCCATTTGAAGAACCTTTATATGAAACAGTTGAAACGCTTTCTGTTCAACCAAAAATTACAATTTCGGAAGAAATTATTGGAACAAAAATTATTGAAAATGAAGCTGAGTTTGTTTCAATTTGGAATAAAGCCAAACGTAAACTCGTTTTAGTAGGCGTAAATGAAGCCAACACAATTGATGCTTCGATTATTGAAAATTTAGCCAATGATCCTTCAGTGGTAGTTTTGACCGAAACGACTTCTAATTTACATCATCCAAATTTTGTCAATAGTATTGACACTTTAATTACACCTTTTGATGATGCTGATTTTAAAGCGCTTGAACCTGAAATTTTAGTGACTTTTGGCGGAATGATTGTTTCTAAAAGAATCAAAGGATTTTTAAGAAAATATAATCCAAAACACCATTGGCATATTGATACTTTACGCGCGTATGATACTTTTGGCGCATTGACACAGCATTTTGTAATGAAGCCAAACGATTTTTTTACCGAATTATTTGCCAAAACTGATTTTACAAAAAGCAATTATTTCTCTGAAATAAAAAAAGTTTATGATTTAAGAAAAGCAAAACGAAACGAATATTTGAAAAAAATACCTTTTTCAGATTTTAAAGTTTTTGATGAAATTATCAAATCATTGCCAAAAGATAGTCAGTTGCAGATTAGCAACAGTTCGGCAATTCGTTATGCACAATTAATCGATATTGATGATTCTGTAGAAGTTTTCTGCAATAGAGGAACTAGCGGAATTGACGGAAGCACATCAACAGCAATTGGCGCAGCCGCGGGCAGTGGTAAACAAGGGATTTTTATTACTGGTGATATTAGCTTTTTATACGACAGCAATGCTTTGTGGAATTCTTACATTCCGAAAAACTTTAAAATTATTTTAATTAATAATGGAGGAGGAGGGATTTTCAGGATTTTGCCTGGACATGAAGAAAAGCCTATTTTTAATACCTATTTTGAAACTTCGCACCATTTGACAGCAGAACATTTGGCTAAAATGTATCAGTTAAACTATTTAAAAGCTTCTGATAATGAATCTTTAAAAGAAAATATAGTTCAGTTTTATTCTCAAAACGAAACACCTGTTATTTTCGAAATATTTACCCCAACTGCGGAAAATGATGTCATTTTAAAACAATACTTTAAAGAATTAGTTTAATTTTTTTGTAAGTTAAATTGTGTTAAAATTTAAAATTGAATTGTTTTTAATTTTAAATTGGCTGCATTAATTGTAACCAATATTAAAATTTATGAGCGCTAGAGAAGAATTAATTAAGAAGTATGCTTTAGATCTAAAAGAAAAATGTGGAGTAACGCCAAATATGGATTTGCTGACAAAAGTAACCATTGGCTGTGGCCCATCAATTTACAATGCCGATGCATCAACAGTAGCATCTTCACAACAATCTGAATTAGATACTGTAAAGAAAAACTTTTTAATCAAAAAGTTAGGATTAGCAGATGGTCCTGCTTTAGATGAAGCAATTAAAGCTGTAATTGAAAAATACGGACATGCTAACAGACATAAATACAGAGCAGTTGTCTACTATTTATTGACGATTCACTTTAAGAAGGAAAGTGTTTATAAATAAGAGCAAAAAAGAAAAAGCGCCAATTTAGGCGCTTTTATTTTTTTTGAATGTTTTATTTAATTGGTATAGGGAAAATTGGCAAACTTGCATGCCCTAACACATCTACTGTTTGTACGGCAAAAAAGTAATTGTCTTTTGAATACGGAATTTCTGCCTGTGTTTCTTTTACAAAAATTGTTTTTTCCCAATGTGAAGATGAAGTCTCACGCATTAAAATTTGATAGCCATATTGTGCTTTCCCTTCTGGAGCTGACCAAATCAAAGTGGATGAATTTGATAGTTTTTTAACTTCAATTCCAACATTTTCCGGAGCTTTTGGCGAAGAAGCAAGATTAGCTAATGTTGCCAAGTTTGAACATGTATTTTTTCTTAAATAGTCAAAATCCATGAACTCAGGCAAATCGCCATATTTTATATTGTTCTCCGTTCTCAAATCCTGATGCTGATGATCAAAATTTTCATTCATTTCACAAAAACGAACTGCTGTAAAGCCATTTTGGCTAAATGGAGTATGATCTCCACCACGTAAAAAACGGTCGTTTCTATAAACTAATTTTACTTTCAGTTGATCTACATATTGTTCCGTAACCGTTTTGATATAGCGTGCCAAAAGTCTTGACGGACTATCATTATCACGGCTGATTGCTTTGCGCATTTTAGCTTCTTCTTCCGTTTCTAAATAAGGAATAGTTTCACTAAAAACACGAATTTGAGTATTATCTCTTAAATTGGTGCCACTTGACAAACTATTTCCAATCATGTCATTGTTAAGCATTGCAATAACATTCCAATTTTCTGCTTTTGCTTTTTCAGCAAGATGACGCGCACCAATTAATCCTTGTTCTTCACCTGTTACAGCAACAAAAATGATGGTAGCAGGAAAAGGTCTTTTGCTCATTACTTTTGCCAACTCAATTACAGCAGCAACACCAGAACCATCGTCATTTGCACCTGGAGCATTTGATTTGATATTCATAACATCTGTAACTCTTGAATCAAGATGTCCACTAATAATAATGACACGATTATCATTTGGATCTGTTCCTTTTAAGGTTGCCATTACATTTCCAATCTTACTGTCTACATTGATTCTCTTGCCATCAGCTTTAACGTCAAAATAATCAATTTCAGCAGTTAATCTTCCATTTGATTCTAAAGCAAATTTGTCAAACTCAGATTTAACCCATTGTTGCGCGGCGCCAATTCCTTTTGTTTTATTTTTAGGATCGCTTAAAGTATGTCTTGTTCCAAAAGAAACTAATTTATTGATGGTTGCTTCAAGGTTTTCAGCTTTGATTTCGCTGATCATTTTCTTTATTTCCGGATCTTCAGAAACTTGTGCGACAGAAGCTTGAGTGAAAATTAAAAATGCAAAAGCAGCATAGATAAGGGTCTTTTTCATTTATTTGGTGTTAATTATAGGTTTTCAAATGTAATTAAAAGGAATAAACTTTGGCAAAATGCAGCGTTCTTTAACATTTTTCGGTTTACCATTTCCAAACTTCGTACATTTGCAGCCTAGAACTTAATGAATATGCTTAAAATAGGAAAATACAATGCACTAACAATATTGCGTGATACTAAAGTTGGCTTGTTTTTAGGAAATCCTGAAAATGATCCAGACGGAATTCACGATGTTTTGCTTCCAAATAAATATGTTCCAAATGAATTTGAAATAGGCGAAGAGCTTGTTGTTTTTGTTTATTTGGATCACGAACAACGACCAGTAGCGACAACTCTTGAGCCTTATATAATGTTGAATGAATTTGCGCTTTTAAGAGTAAATTACATCAATCAAGTTGGTGCTTTTATGGATTGGGGAATGGAAAAAGACATTCTTGTTCCGTTTAAAGAACAAGCCCGCCCAATGGAAAAAGGAAAACGCTATCTGGTTTATCTGTATATGGATAAGCAAACGAATCGTTTAGTGGCCTCAAGCAAAACAAATCAGTTTTTGAGCAACGATCAATTGACGGTTGAAAAAGGAGAAGAGGTAGATTTGATCGTTTCGCATATTACTGATATGGGAATTAACGTCATCATCAACGAGCAACATAAAGGTCTTTTATACAAAGATGAAGTATATGACGATTCAATTAGAACGGGTGATAGAATGCGAGGTTACATCAAAAACATTCGTCCTGACCATAAAATAGATGTCGCATTACAAATGCAAGGATATCAGAGTATTGAGCCAAATGCAGAGAAGATTTTGGATGAATTAAGAGCTAATCGAGGCTTCTTGAGACTAAATGATAATTCACATCCGGAAGATATTAAAACGGTCTTGAAAATGAGTAAAAAAACCTTCAAAAAGGCAATTGGCGCTTTATACAAAGAGAAACTCATTGAAATCAAAGATGATGGAATATACCTTGTAAAGGAAAACTAAAGAGATAAATTCCAATAATTAAAATTCCAAATTCCAATGCATTAAAGTTTGGAATTTGGAATTTTTATTTTGAAATTTATTTTGCGCTAGCAAAATTATTACAACAAGAAAGGCTGCTTATTACAAGCAGCCTCTCTCTTTTTATTCTAGTTTTAAAAAAAATTGTAATTAAAAAAAAACAGAAATAAAATAATTCGAATCCATTTAAAAAATAATAGCTTTATTACTTTTAGAAATTACTTTTCATCATGGGTATGTCTTTTAAACAATCAATACATTCATTTTTATTTGCAAAAGCTCGATTTCACGGCTAATCCATTTGGTTTGATAAAATAACTTTTAGAAAGTTTCAGTTAGTATTTTTTTCCTCTTTTCGTAATCAATCTTGTATACTAATTACATTGAACAATTCTATTGTTTAACCGTAGGTGTTACTATCTCCTTTTTGAAGTTTTAACAAACGCATAAATCATTTGCCCACTGTTTTTGGTTTTATTACTTATTAGAACCGTAAAAAAATGAGCGACAAATTTTTTAAATTTTCTCAAAAAAATCATTTTTTAGGTTAATAAATCAGTGAAAGAAAATCAATCTTATATCAACAAAATAATTTGTATCTCGTTGATTTCTAGGGTGTAAAATTACTTATTATTTTTTAAAACTAATGTTAAAAAGTGTTATTTTTTGTAAGTAAATACCAATTGTTAACATTACGAGTCGTTTTGATGCAAGACTTAAACTAAATTGAGTAGGTAAAAATGTAAAAATGCGTTATTTTTACACTATAATTATAAAACAAACAAATAAAAATGGATTGGATTACAGCCAGAGAATTTGAAGATATAACCTATAAAAAATGTAATGGAGTTGCTAGAATTGCTTTCAACAGACCAAATGTTAGAAATGCTTTTCGTCCAAAAACCACTTCAGAATTATATCAAGCTTTTTACGATGCACAAGAAGATACGTCAATTGGCGTAGTTTTGCTTTCTGCAGAAGGCCCGTCTACTAAAGATGGTGTGTATTCTTTTTGCAGCGGAGGTGACCAAAATGCTCGTGGACATCAAGGCTATGTGGGAGATGATGGACAACATCGTTTAAACATTCTTGAAGTGCAACGCTTAATTCGTTTTATGCCAAAAGTGGTTATTGCTGTAGTTCCAGGTTGGGCTGTAGGGGGCGGACATAGTTTGCACGTAGTTTGTGATATGACTTTAGCAAGTAAAGAACACGCTATTTTTAAACAAACAGATGCTGACGTTACAAGTTTTGATGGAGGCTATGGATCTGCTTATTTAGCTAAAATGGTTGGTCAGAAAAAAGCACGTGAAATTTTCTTTTTAGGAAGAAATTATTCAGCTCAAGAAGCTTTTGAAATGGGAATGGTAAATGCTGTAATTCCGCATGATGAGCTTGAAGCAACAGCTTACGAGTGGGCACAGGAAATTCTTCAAAAATCTCCAACTTCTATCAAAATGTTGAAATTCGCCATGAACTTGACAGATGACGGAATGGTCGGGCAACAAGTTTTTGCCGGTGAAGCAACACGTTTAGCCTACATGACTGAAGAAGCAAAAGAAGGAAGAAATGCCTTTTTGGAAAAAAGAAAACCAAATTTTGGTGAAAATAAATGGTTGCCTTAAAAAGTTAAAAATTGTTTCAAGTTTCAGGTTTCAAGTGCGAAACCCAATATAAAACTTGAAACTTAAAACCTGAATCTAAAAAACTAAAAATAAAATAATGAAACATTGGATTGAAGCCGCACGATTGCGCACATTGCCTTTATCAGTTTCTGGAATTATCGTTGGAAGTATTTACGCTTTATCAAACCCAACAGAAACAATTAATACGCCGACAGAAGTATTTAGCTGGAAAATTTTTGGTTTTGCACTTTTAACAACATTAGGTTTACAGGTTTTATCCAATTTTGCCAATGATTATGGCGATGGTGTAAAAGGTACTGACAATGCCGACAGAGTAGGACCACAGCGTGCTATACAGAGTGGAAAAATCACGCCTCAAGCTATGAAAAAAGCCATAACAATCACATCGTTATTGACGCTTTTAGCAGCTATAATACTGATTTATTTTGCATTTGGAAAAGACAATTTTGGGTATTCAATTTTCTTTTTATTGCTAGGAATTGCTGCAATTGTTTCGGCAATTAAATATACAGTTGGAAATTCAGCGTACGGCTACAAAGGCTTTGGAGATGTTTTCGTTTTCATATTCTTTGGATTGGTAAGTACATTAGGAGTTAATTTTTTATATACTAAACAATTAGAACCGCTTTTGATTCTGCCTGCAATTGCAATTGGGTTATTGAGCGTGGCTGTATTGAATTTGAATAACATGCGTGACGAAGAGTCAGACAGAAAATCTGGGAAAAATACAATTGTAGTTCAAATTGGTGGCGCAAAAGCTAAAGTTTACCATTTTACATTGATTATTACAGCAATGATTTTGGTGATTGTTTTTGCAATTTTAAGCGATTACAACTTTGATCAATACTTGTTTTTGCTGGCTTACATCCCTTTAACTAAACATTTAATTACGGTTTCTAAAAATCAAGATCCCAAACTTTTAGATCCAGAATTAAAAAAAGTAGCGTTAAGTACATTCCTGCTTTCACTATTATTAGTAATCTGCATGATTTCACTAATTTCAGATATTATCGTTAATCTTTTTCTTGGAGGAAGATAATCAGTTCAACTTAAAAAAATAAGATCATGAAAATAACATTTTACGGACACGCTTCTTTAGGCATCGAAGTTGGAGGAAAACATATTATTGTTGATCCATTTATAACAGCAAATCCTGCTGCATCTTCAATTGACTTAAGAGATTTAAAAGCAGATTACATTTTGCTGACGCATGCACACTCTGATCATGTTTTAGATGTTCAGGCTCTTGCAAAACTTACTAACGCGGTTATTGTATCGAATGCAGAAATTGCTAGTTATTATGCAAAATTAGGTTTCAATTCACATCCTATGAATCATGGCGGAAGCTGGAAATTCGATTTTGGAAAAGTTAGATATGTGAATGCTATTCACTCAAGTACTTTTCCTGATGGCGCTAGCGGAGGAAACCCAGGCGGGTTTGTAATTGAAAGCGAGCATAAAAACATTTACATTGCTGGAGATACAGCTCTTACAATGGACATGAAATTGATTCCGATGCGAACAGAATTAGATTTAGCTATACTTCCAATTGGAAATAATTTCACTATGGATGTTGAAGACGCTATTATTGCCTCAGACTTCTTAGAATGCGACAAAGTTCTTGGATATCATTTTGATACTTTTGGATACATTGAAATCAATCACGAAGAAGCAATCAAAAAGTTCTTCGACAAAGGAAAAGATTTGATGTTATTGGCAATTGGCGAATCGATTGAATTATAAAAATATAAAGATTTTGAATATAGTCGAAAGAAGGAGCTAATCCCGCTTTCGGCTATATTTTTTTAAACAAAAACGAGACTAAGTCGCTCGTTTTCATAATAAATGATTTTGGCATAATTTTTACTAAGTTCATTTTCAAACCATAAAATAAGCAAAGAAAAATTAGAAATTTGTGCAATTCGTGGCCAAAAAAACGACCATTCATATGACTTTTAAAAAAATATTTTTATCCCTTTTAATAACTTTTTCTTTTAATGCTTTTGCGCAAAAAGACGGTTATTGGGATAAAGAGCGTGCTACAACAAAAGAAATCATCGTTTCTGCGCGCGACCGAATCGTTCTAAAAACAGAAGATTTGCCAGTTGGAACAACTGAAATAGTTTACCGAATAACACTTTTGGATGAAAATCAGCAAATGGCAAACAGTTTGGTTTCAGTTTTAAAATCAATTCCAGACCCAACAGGAATTAGTCAAGGCTCAGCCGGAGCAGTATTTTTGATGTCTAAGATTTCAGGTGATGATACTTGTACTTATTCATTGTTTACTTCAAATGAAACTGCAAAAAAGTATATTGAAGACGGAAAAATTGACAAAGCTTGTTATTCACAAGAAGAGCCATTGAGCAAAGATGCTAAACGTTTATCACTTGATAAATCTTCTTGTTTAGGACAAAATACAAGTAACATCTGGTTTGGATTTCACAGCAAAAACTGGCTTTTGAATCAAAAGATAGTTTTAGAAGTTGTACCATGGGTTGATGTAAAATTGAATCGCGGTTGGAATCAAGACAATAAAAACGAAATTATAAGTTTATGCAAAACATCAACTATGGCACAAAAAATGGCTAATTCTGATGATTTTTGCGTTTGTATCTTGGATAAAATCATGAAACAGTACCGTTATACTGAATTTCAAAAACTACTTCCAATAGAGAAAAACAAAGTTTATAAAGACTTTGGAAATGCCTGTTATAAAGATGCCGATATTTCAAAAAATGTATTTAATGACCTTAGAAATCAAGCAACAACATTAATTAAGCAACAAAAATACAATGAGGCAATTCCGAAATTAAATACAATTATTAATGAAGGGAAGGCAACGGCATTAGATTACAGTTCAATTGGTTATTGCTATATTCTAACCAAACAATTCGAAAAAGCTCTAAAATTCTTGCAAGAAGGTGAAAAATTAGACAACACTGAATTATTGGTAAAACTGAATTTAGCACATTTGTATTTGGTAACCAATAATTACAGCGACGCAAAAGCAATCTATAAAAAATATCAAGATCAAAATGTGACCGATAGTTTAAGCTGGAAAGACAAAACAAAATCTGATTTTGCAATTTTTCAAAAAGCCGGTTTACCATCAAAAGATTTTGAGAAAATCATAAAATTGTTTAATTGAGGCTCTAAGAAACTAAGGGCCTAAGAGGCTAAGTTTTCTTAGTTTCTAAATTTATAAAAAACTTCAGGACCTTAGCACCTCAGAACTTTAGCACCTTAAAAAATGATAGCTATTTACCACAAATACATGCTTGAATTCAAAGTTCCGTCTGGGACTTCGCGGGGCATTATGACCGAAAAAGAAACCTGGTTTATCATTCTTAAAGAAAATGACAAAATAGGAATAGGAGAGTGCGGTATTTTAAGAAGTTTAAGTGCAGACGATCGAGATGATTATGAAGAAAAACTTAAATGGACTTGCGAGAATATTCATTTAGGAGAAAAAGCATTATGGGAAGCTATGCTGGAATTTCCTTCAATCCAATTCGGAATTGAAATGGCTTTTTTATCGTTTAAAAGTGAAAATCCTTATGTATTGTTTCCATCTGATTTTACTTCAAATTCTAAATCAATTGTAATAAACGGTTTAGTCTGGATGGGAGATGAATCATTTATGAAACAGCAAATCGAAACAAAATTAGCCGAAGGATTTACATGTATAAAATTTAAAATCGGAGCAATCGATTTTCAAAAAGAATTGGATTTGCTGCAATTCATCAGAAGTCATTTTTCGCCGGAACAAATAGAAATTAGGGTAGATGCTAATGGTGCTTTTGCTTTAAATGAAGCTTTAGATAAACTACACCAACTTGATAAATTTCAGCTTCATAGTATTGAACAACCAATCAAAAAAGGAAATGAAGAAACAATGGCGGTGTTGTGCGAACAAACTCCATTTCCAATTGCGTTAGACGAAGAATTGATTGGCGTCTTTTCATTTGAAGACAAAGAAAAACTTTTACAGAAAATCAAGCCACAATACATTATTTTGAAACCAAGTTTTATTGGTGGATTTAGAGGAACAAAAGAATGGATTGATCTAGCTGATAAATACAATATAGGCTGGTGGATTACATCAGCATTAGAAAGCAATATTGGCTTAAATGCGATAGCACAATGGACTATTTTGCAAAACTCTTATATGCCACAAGGTTTAGGAACCGGCGCGCTTTACACCAATAATTTTGATTGTCCGCTTGAAGTTTCAAAAGGACAGCTTTGGTACAATACTTCAAAAAGCTGGGATTCGGAAATTTTTAATAAAGTGACAAAGTAGCAAAGAGACAAAGTGACAAAGAGACAAAGAGACAAAGAGACAAAGAGACAAAGAGACAAAGAGACAAAGAGACAAAGTGACAAAGGGACAAAGTAACAAAGTAACAAAGGGACAAAGTATGTAAAAACCTTTGTTACTTTGTTACTTTGTCCCTTTGCCACTTCAAATTCACTCTTTTCCTCCTAATAAATTAGCTTGCCAATCTTTAAGTTCCTGCCATTTTCCTTGATATGCCATTGATGCCTGCTTGGCCCAAGTACTTGGGTTGTGTATGCCGTAATTCTCGCCTCCGGCATCCAAAATTGATTGCAGTTTTTCTGTAGAAGATACAGATAATTCCTGCCAGCTTGTAATTCCCGCTTCAATAAATAGAGACTCGATTTTGACGCCAATTCCTTCTACAATTTTCAAGTCGTTATTTTTGATTTTTTTGCCTAAAATGGTTAAAGCAATCTCTTGGTCAAATATAAATTGAGGTTGTATTTGTGAGTTATGGTGTTTTGTTTTTGTATCTAGCTCAGTATCAAGACTGTTTATTTTTTGATTTAGATTCTTGACAGTAGCTTTGCATACATCTAAATCTTCTTGTAAAGATATAGCAAGCAAAACATCTTTTTTCGAACTCATTCTTCCTAGTAGATAACCTAAAATCCCAAAGATCAAACCTACTAGTGCCGGTATTAAAAAAGACATTATGTTCATGATCAGACATTTTAAATTTTGATAAATATGAACTGCTGAAAGAAGTACTGCTTTAAATTTTATTTCGAAAAACAATAAAAATCAACAGTTTTAGGGTTAATCAAATTTAGTCAAAAAACAAACCTTAATGTATTAACAATCAGTTAATTTGATTTGGATGTGTAGTTTACAGTACCAGAAACGGCAACGAGATCCAATTTAGCAATTTAGATACTGAATTAAATTGAGTAACTTGCAGTAAATATTAATTGAAGCATCAAAATGGTTGAAATTGAACGAAAGTTTCTTGTAAAATCAGAAGATTTTAAAGAACAAGCTTTTACTCAAATTAAAATTGCTCAGGGTTATTTAAGCTCAATTCCTGAAAGAACGGTTCGTGTTCGAATTAAGGGAGAAAGAGGTTTTTTGACCATTAAAGGAATTGGACATCAAGGAGGAATGACTCGTTTTGAGTGGGAAAATGAAATTCCGCTAGAGGAAGCAACGGAATTGTTGAAATTGTGCGAAAAAGGGAAAATTGAAAAAACTCGCTTCGAAATCAAATCAGGAAATCATGTCTATGAAGTTGACGAGTTTTACGGCGAAAATGAAGGTTTGATTATTGCAGAAATAGAACTAAAATCTGAAACAGAAACATTTGACAAACCAAATTGGCTTGGAGAAGAAGTAACAAATGATGAGCGGTATTATAATGCTTATTTGAGTAAAAAACCTTTTAAAGACTGGGAAAAATAACCAATTTATGACAGATTATGATTTGATTATTGTAGGTGGCGGTCCAATTGGTCTTGCCTGTGCAATAGAAGCTCAAAAGAAAAACTTACATTATTTAATTATTGAAAAAGGAGCAATTGTAAACAGCATTTTCAATTATCCTTTGTATATGACTTTTTTCTCAACTGCAGAAAGATTAGAAATTGGAGATATTCCTTTTAATTGCTTGGCGCCAAAACCTGGACGTCAAGAAGCATTGGAATATTACAGAAACATTCATCGCTATTTTAATTTCGCGATTAATTTATTTGAAAAAGTTACTGGAATTCAGAAAAATCAAAATTCGATTTTTGAAATTACTACAAACAAGAACTTTTATAAATCAAAAAATGTAATTATTGCGACTGGATTTTATGACATTCCGATTACGATGAATGTAAAAGGAGAGGAGTTGCCAAAAGTTCGCCACTATTACAAAGAAGCACATGAATACGCTTTCCGAGATGTTTTGGTAGTTGGCGCAAATAATTCATCTGTTGATGCTGCCTTAGAATGCTGGCGAAAAGGAGCAAACGTTACAATGGTTATTCGTAAGAATGAAATTAACAGCAGAGTAAAGTATTGGGTCAAACCTGACATTGAAAACCGAATTGCCGAAGGGAGCATTAAGGCCTATTTCGAATCGAATATTACGGAAATAAAAGAAAATGAAGTTGAAATCGAAACTCCTAACGGAAAAGTGACAATTGAAAACGATTTTGTCCTTGCATTAACGGGCTATAAGCCAGACTTGAATTTTCTTGAAAATATCGGAATTAAACTTTCTGATGATGAATTAAAAATTCCTGTTTATAATGCTGAAACGATGGAAACCAATATTGAAGGATTATTTCTTGCGGGTGTTGTGTGTGGCGGCATGCAAACGCACAAATGGTTTATTGAAAACTCAAGAATTCACGCCAAAATGATTGTGGATTATATTACTTCAAAATAAAAGTTTGCCACAGATTAAAGGATTTTTTGGATTAATCATTGAAATCCTCTAATCTATGGCAAAAAAATTAAGAACTACAAGAAAGCATAGAACATCCTACTTTTGATCTTGCCCAATCTGGTCGTTTTGCGAACCATTTTTCATATTCTGGTTGTTCATCATATGGCTTTTGCAAAAGCATATAAAGCTCATCAATCAAAGAATAATCTTCTTTTTCAGCGGCATCAATGGCTAATTGCGCCATGTAATTTCGAAGCACATATTTTGGATTAATAAGATTCATTTTTTGAGCACGTTCTTCATCTGATAAAGATTCAATTTTCAATCTTTCCAAATAATCAGAAAACCATTTTGTCCAATTTTCTAAAATTTCTCCTGAAACTTCTTCTGGTTTATAAAATGAATATTTAATCTTTTCGATGGCTTCAGGAGCAAAATCTGAATTTTCTACTAAGCTTAAGTTTCTGAAAAAGATCGTCATGTCTGTTTCCGTAAGCTGTAAAATATGTTCTAGATCTGTTACTAATTGATCGTCAGTATCAGTTGAAGTGAATAACCCTAATTTACTTAAAAACATAATTTTATAATCAGAATCAAATTCAGTCACAAAAGATTCGAGAATCTTTTCTAATGGAGCGGCTTCATTAATTAAGGGATAAAGTGCATTGGCCAATTGGAACAAATTCCATTGTGCTACGCCCGGCTGATTTCCAAAACGGTACCTTCTGTTTTGACTGTCGGTTGTATTCGGGGTCCAATTCGGATCATAATTTTCAAGCCAGCCATACGGACCATAATCAATCGTGATTCCATGAATCGACATATTGTCTGTGTTCATTACTCCATGAACAAAACCAACGCGTTGCCAGTGTAAAATCATTTCACGAGTTGTATCGGCAACTTTTTTAAAGAATTGCAGATATTGTTCTTTCGGTTCGCCAGTAATTTCTGGAAAATAATGTTTGATTGTGAATTCTACGAACTGTTTTAAATTCTTCAACTCATTTCGTGCGGTAAGCATCTCAAAACTTCCAAATCTGATGAATGATGGAGCTACACGACATACTACGGCACCTTTCTCGTAAGCAGGATTTCCGTTATATAAAATATCACGCAAAACTTGGTCTCCAGAAAGAATCAAAGAAAGCGATCGAGTAGTGGGAACACCCAGATTATACATGGCTTCGGCGCATAAATATTCTCTAATTGAAGAACGCAAAACAGCCAAACCATCAGCGGTTCTTGAATACGGAGTTTTTCCAGCACCTTTTAATTGAAGCGTATAGAACTGATTATTGTGCTCGATTTCAGTTAAGTTGATTGCACGGCCATCTCCTAATTGTCCAGCCCAATTTCCAAACTGATGTCCTGCATAACACATCGCATACGGCAGCGTTTCCGGAAGAATTTCTTTTCCAGAAAAAACATTTAAGAAACTTTCAGATTGAATTTCTTCTTTGGAAATCCCAACTAATGATGCAACATCTTCAGAAGCGTGAATCAATTTTGGATTTGAAGGTTTTGTTGGATTTACGTACGAAAACAAAGTGTTTTTGACTTGACGAACCTCATTGGATAATTCTGGATCAGCAGGCAATTCGGCAGTAAATCTGTTATTTATTTTAAGATTTTTCATTTTGTTTTTTTTCTTTTGCCACAGATTAAAATGATTTCATTCTTCAGCGGCAGAAAATTTAAATTAATCTATCAGCGTACATTTTTTTCAATTTCTGTACTTTCGGATCGATTACGATTTGACAGTAACGTGCGTCTTGATTGTTGTTGTAATAATTTTGGTGATCTTCTTCGGCCAAATAAAATACTTCAAATGGAGTCAATTCTGTTACAATTCGATCTTCGTAAAAAGGTTGTACTTCTTGAAAAACTTGTTCAGCGATTTCTTTTTGCTCTAAATCGTGATACAAAACAATAGAACGATATTGTGTTCCAACATCAGCACCCTGACGATTTAAAGTTGTTGGATCGTGACTTGTCATAAATATGAAAATCAGATCGTGATATGAAATAATGTCAGGGTCAAATGTAACTTGTATAACCTCGGCATGTCCGGTTCTGCCAGTACAAACTTCACGATAGGGTGGGTTTTTAATAAAACCGCCAGAATAGCCTGATTTTAAAGATTTTACTCCGTTTAAACGCTGAATTACAGCTTCAATACACCAAAAACATCCGCCACCAAAAGTAGCTGTTGCTAAATTTCCCATAATAAATAGTAGTGTTTATTGTTTTAATGCCTATTAATCCGATAGAATATTATGATAATTTATTAAAAAAAGAACTAAATACTTAAAGATAGTCATTGGTTCTTTAAAATTTGAAGTTTAGTATTGATAAATTCGCAATTGTATAAAAAAGCAATATATTTGCAATCAAACTCAGGCACACATAATGAATAGCAAAAATAATACCATCAGTTTAGAAACTTATTTTCAGGATTTTCGTCAAAATATAGTGGGAATTAATCAAGAATTCATTTCTCCATTTGGCAAAAAAAGAATAATTTATACTGATTGGACTGCCAGCGGAAGGTTATATCGCCCAATTGAAGAGAAACTTCTTAATGAATTTGGCCCTTTTGTCGCTAATACACATACTGAAACGACTGTGTCAGGTACTGCCATGACAAAAGCATATCATCATGCCAGACATATTATCAAGCGTCATGCAAATGCCAATCATGATGATGTCCTAATTACTGATGGGACTGGAATGACTGGAGTTGTCAATAAATTCCAACGCATTTTGGGATTGAAAATTCCTGAAAATCTAAAAAGCTGCACAACTGTTCCAGCAGAAAAAAAACCGATTGTTTTTATTTCGCACATGGAACATCATTCTAACCAAACTTCTTGGTTAGAAACTATTGCAGATGTTGAAATTATTCCGTCTTGTGAAAAAGGACTTTTCAGCCTTGAGCATTTAGAAACACTTTTAGAAAAATACAAAGACAGAACTATAAAAATAGCTTCAATTACTTCATGTTCTAATGTTACAGGTTTGAAAACACCTTTTCATGAAGCTGCCAAACTAATGCATCAATATAATGGTGTATGTTTTGTTGATTTTGCTTGCTCTGGTCCTTATGTAGAAATAAACATGCATCCTTCAGATCCTGAAGCAAATTTGGACGCTGTTTTCTTTTCGCCTCATAAATTTTTGGGCGGACCTGGAACTTCAGGAGTTTTGATTTTCAACAAAAAGTTATACAACAATATGATTCCGGATTGTCCAGGAGGAGGAACTGTAAGCTGGACAAATCCTTGGGGAGAACATAAATATATTGACAATATTGAAGATCGCGAAGATGGTGGAACTCCAGGATTTTTACAGGTTATCAAAACAGCACTTGCTATTGAATTGAAAGAAGAAATGGGAATTGAAAACATCTTGCAGCGTGAGCACGAAATTGTGGAGTATGTTTTCAATCAATTAGAGCCAGTTGAAAATATTAAGATTCTAGCAGGACAGCATAAAGAAAGATTAGGTGTTGTTTCGTTTTTTATCGAAAACCTTCATTTTAATTTAGGAGTTAAATTGCTGAATGACCGTTTTGGAATTCAGACTCGTGGCGGATGCAGCTGCGCAGGAACATACGGGCATTTCTTGCTGCATGTTGATCAGGAAACTTCAAATAAATTGGTTAACGAAATTACAATTGGTGATTTAATCAAAAAACCAGGGTGGATCAGAATGTCAATTCACCCAACTACGACAGATGAAGAAATCGCTTATGTTTGTGAAAGCATTAAAGAATTGGCTAAAAATCACGAGACTTGGGCTTTAGATTATTCTTATAATAAAAACACAAATGAGTTTATTCATAAAGATGCTACTTCGTTTGAAGATGAATTAGTGGAAAGCTGGTTTAAATCTTAGAGTTATAAATAGACAATAATCTTTGTCAAAGTTTAAAAGTTTGACAAAGATGTTTTTACATAATTAAACCCGATAGGTTTTAAAATCTGTCGGGTTTTGTTTTTTGTGTTTGTCATGAAAATTATATTTCTCATTTAGCCCCGATAGGACTGGAAATCCTTTTGTGCCGGGGTTCGGCACAAAAGATTGAAAGGGATAGCGGGAAGTCACTTGAACTGAAAACGAATATTTCTGCTCCTTAAAATTCAGAAACTACATAATCAATCGCACGCCACCGAGATCTGAAACGCGGTAGGAGAATTTATCTCCGGGAGACGCGATGAACATGAAATTTTTTGGGATATTCCATTTTTTCGAAAGTTCGTCAATCATGTCAGGGCCAAATACACCTTGTATTTCAAGATATTCGATATCAATGTCATCATATGCGCGATCTAAAACTTCAAGATCCTTTTTTAAAGCGGCGTTGGTTGCTTCGTGTTTTTTGACATGAACTATTTTGAGTTTTTTTGTAGTTTCATTATTTTCAACATATTGCAAGACTTTATTTAAAATTGCAATGTCATCGCCTTTGGTGAAAAATACAAATTCCTGTGAGTTTATTTGAATGCTTAAATTCTGAAGATAACGATTGCTTAATATGACCATTCGGCGTAAAGGCTGATAAAAATATTCAAGCGCTTCGATTAGTAATTTGATTAATATGACACGATTGAGCATAATTCCGATAAAAAGCAGAGACGGAATCATGTATTTCAAAAAGGTGTAAAAAGCGTTAATGTTAAGTTCCATGTTTCCGATGAAAGCTGCGATAACAAAAATTACAGCGGTGACAACTGCAATGCCACGTGCGCGTTCTGGTCTTGGAAGTTTTTTGCGCTTAAATTTCAACAGTAAATTCCCGATTCCGAAGAGCGCCATTACAGCTAAAAATGAAAATGTATAAACACCCGCTAATGATTCTAAATGCCCTTGTGTGGCAAAAAGTACTGAAATACAAAGAATTAAAAAGCTAACCACAATTCGGTAATGTGAACCTCTTTTGTTTTGTTTTAAGAAATAATTTGGCAAAATTCGGTCTAACGTCATACGATTTAGTAATCCGGAAACACCAACAAATGAAGTCAATACTGCACCACACAAAACTAAAACAGCATCAATTGAAATTAACCAAGCCAGCCACGAACCACCAGTTGTTTCGCCTAAATGTGCCAAAAGAGATTCTTTGTTTTCGCCAACTTCGGTAAGCGGAATTACACTAATCAATAAAATGGCAATTACAGGATTGAAGAAACTTACAATTGCCCACATGTTGCGGAGTGTTTTGGGAAAAATTCCTTGTTCTTGTTCTTCAACAAAATTTGCTGAACTTTCAAATCCCGAAATCCCAAGCATTGCCGCAGAAAATCCAAGAAAAAGAGCTGTTTCAATGCTTCCTGTTGCTAGTGGTGTCTGCCAATTTATATGAAAAGTTTCAAGTCCGTTAAAAAGTAAAAACCAAACCGACGTTAGGACCAGCAAGGTCAAAGTCGTAATATGAGTAATGAAAATGATTACCGCTACAAATGCAGATTCGCCAATTCCTAAAATAGCAAGAAACGTAAATAAAATTAAAATAATAACTGTAGCGATCGTAACATTTAATCCATCAAAAATTCCGTGCAAGTAATGCATCCCTTCAGATGCCGAAATTACTGCCGTCGCCATGTATGATAAAACGGTTAAAGTTGCTGCAAGTGAAGCTAACTTTTTTGTAGAAGTGTTTAATAAAACATTGTAAGCTCCACCATTTAAAGGAATTGCGCCAACAACTTCGCCATAAATCTTTCGGAATAAAAATAAAACAATGGCAACAATCAGCAATGAAATCCAAGCATACTGACCAGCATATAAAATGGTTAATGCCGAAACATACAAACAAGAAGAACTAATATCATTGCCACAAATGGCGGTCGCCTGTAATTGATTTAATCTTTTGTGAACGATTTCTTTCATGAGTATTCAAGATTACAATGTGATTAACTTTATAAAAATGGCAACAAAACAATTAAAATCAGTATTTGCGAACAGTTTCTTGATTTTTGAAACTGAAATTATTTAGTTAATCTTGAATTTTGAATATTCAAGTTAAGGATATTATTTGGATTGCTGAAACTTTTTAAGAGACAGTAAAGCTTGTTCTTGAATTTTTTTATGAAAAAATCCTGTCCAGCCCAATAAATATCCGGTAATGCCAAAAGCTTGCTTGGACCATTTCCAAACATCAAAATTATCGGTATGTTTGATAATCAGTCCGTCTTGAAATACAAATTCTGCATAAATGTTGTTTACCACTTTCCTGTTGGTTTTGCTAAAATTATAAGTAGCAATCCATCTTGCAGAACCTGAAAAATCATTGGCTTTTACATCCGAAAATTCAATTTTAATATTTCCTTTGCTTTTCAAAATAAGCATTTCCCACATTTTAGAAACTTGCTCTTCTTTAAGCAATCCAAAAGCTGGATCGATAAAATGTACTTTTGGATGATAGCATTCGCTCATTGTTTTTGCGTCAGCATTTGCAAAAGCGGTGTAGAATTTTGTAATTAAACTTTCGTTGGCGTTCATTTAGATCTTAATTTGAGTATAAATATAAGATTATTATTTAAGTCTTTTCTTTATAAAATACTAATTTCTTTTGCCGTATCAAAAGTCTTTTTTGAATTGTCGTAGAGTGTTGAAAAATAAGAGTTTCTATTCACAGCAGTAAAATGACCTGTTTCATTGCTAAAGGCATTTGAATTACCAGCAACAATAAAACGAATCCCTTGAATATCTGTTTTTTTAAGTTTCAGCATTTCGGCAGGAGTAAAGTAATAGTAGGCTGAAGTTTTGCCATCAGCAGTTTCTTTGACATTTTTGTCAACGCAAGCAATTACATCGCCATTTGCTAAATCGACATAAACACCTCCCAAAATTTTGGTTTGTTCATTTGCTGTAACTATGCTTAGTTTTAAAATTCCGCCTTTTTCTGTTTTTGCAACCTGAACATTAAGCTCACCTGAGAAAGCATATTTTTCGCAAATGAAAACATAATTTTGAGTTGCTGGATAAGGTTTTGAGCCTTTTACGCTTATGCTTTCCTGAGCGTTAGCAAAGTTTGCAATAAGCAGCAATAAAAACAACGGTAATTTTAAACGCATATATTTACTTTATTTGTCGGTTAATTTAGCATCAAATTTTTCATCCCAATCCATTGATTTAATGGCCGAAATCAAATTATTTTCATCAACAAAAACTCTAAGTTCTTTGTTGGCTACTTTTTTGGAGTACAAAGCATGATAACGATAAATGACTTCGTTTTTAGTTTTGTAAACGCCGTCGAGCTTCAAATCAATAAAACTGCCATAATACTGTCTAAATCTTGTACAAGTTTTAGTCAATCGTTCTTCAGTTGTATTTTCCATTACAGATTTGGTTACTTCCGTATCGTTAAATGGCTTAAATTTAGAAGTATTGCAGGTTTCTAAAACACGTTTGCCTAATTCGTAAGCTTTTTTTTGCTGGTTCGAATTAATTTCAGAAACTGCCACTTTCTTAATTTTTAAATCTTCAGTATCTCTACTGACCGTTTTTGATTTGCATCCTAAAAGCAATAACAAACATATAATCAATCCTGCTTTCTTCATAACTATTTATGTTATTTTTAATAATAAGTTAGGGTCGGGGCAGTTTTCTATATAAAAATTTAAATCATTTGAATTGCATACACCAGGATAATCGCCCCAATATTCTTCAATATTTTGTATAATTTGAAAATGAACATGAGGTGCATAATCGCCATTAACAGCAGCATTTCCAAGGGTTGCAATCTGATCTCCTTTTTTGAAAGACTTCCCAACCGTTAAGTCGTCTAAACTTTCTAACGATAAATGTCCATATAAAGTATAAAATTTTACATTTTGAATTTCATGTTCCAAAATAATTGTTGGTCCATAATCGCCTAAACCAATATTATTTTTAAAACTATGCACTTTTCCGTCAAGCGGAGCCAAAACAGTAGTTCCTTCTTTCGTCCACAAATCAAGTCCAATGTGAATATTGCGTTCTGGTATCGAATCATTTCTAAAAATTGTACTCCTTTTATATAAGGTACGACCTTCAATATAGCCGCCAAAAGCTACTTCGGCATTATTTCTGGACAAATAATCTGAAATGAAAACTTCAAATTCAACGGCATTCTCTGGTCGGCTGTCCATTAATTCTTCATTATTTGCAGATAAATCTAACGGAATATACTTCGATAAATCAATACTAGAATCAATAATTTTAGTAGGTGGTAAGGCGTTTAAAATGGCGGAAAGGGGTTTCATAAAAATAAAATTTAAGCTACTTTTTCGATTATAATTAATTCATTGTGAGCCTCAACGCGAGGCAGCATTTTTGAGGAAAACAATTTAGGGTTTATTTCTGAAATGTACTTCTTATTTCTCACATTATGTGCTTCGTCTAAAATCATCGTATTAAAAAGCACAAAACCGTGGTTATTTAAAAGTGAGCAAACACGCTCGCTGAAAAAACTTTCAAACAAGAAATTCGGCATTTTGATATCTTCAAAAATATCTATTATAATTAAATCGTATTTGTCTTTCGTTTTTAAAACAAATTCAAACGCATCATCAATAATCAGTTCCAGTTGTTTAATTTTATTCAAATTAAAATATTGATTGGCAACCTGAATCATGTCTGAGTCAATTTCGACACCGGTTATTTTTCCTTTATACTGAATTTCATCAACTAAAGTTTTGATGACGCTCCCGCCGGCAACACCTAAGACCAAAATATGATTCATTTCTAAAACCTTGTTGTAGCCAATATTTCGCAATCCGTATCTTAAAATACGTTGCAAGCTTCCATAAGAATAATTAGTGTTTTCAGAGTCTAAAACCAGTTCGCCATTTGCCCAAGTAACTTCTATTGTTTTGCTTCTGGCCGATTTTTTTTTGTAAATTTTTATAGGGATAATATAACTGAACAGTTTTTGAATCATTTTATAAGGCTTTTACTCAAAAATACATTTTAAATCTTTTATTTTGCAGAAATAATAAAACTTTAATGAAAAAACAGTTATACAAATTCATCTTTTATAAGCTAATGGGCTGGAAAATTAAGGGAATCGAAAATGCAGATGTAAAAAAATGCATTTTGATGGTTATGCCTCATACCAGTAATCACGATTTTTATATTGGGCTTTTAACTCGTGGAATTTCTGGACTGCAAATGAATTGGGTTGGAAAAAAGGAATTATTCAAATTTCCTTTTGGTTATTATTTTAGAAATGTTGGCGGCGAACCGCTTGATCGTTCTGGAGGATTAAATAAAGTAGATTCAATAGCGGCAATTTTTGACCGCAAAGAAATATTTCGTTTAGCAGTTGCGCCCGAAGGAACTAGAAAAGGAGTAACCGAAATTAGAACTGGTTTTTATTATATCGCACTTAAAGCGAATGTTCCAATTGTTCCAGTAGCTTTTGACTGGGGAAAGAAAGAAGTTAATTTAGGTAAGCCTTTTTTTCCAACAGGAAATTATGAAGCCGATTGGGAAATTCTGAAACAACATTATATAGGTGTAGTTGGAAAAATTCCTGAAAACGGAATTCAGATTTAAAATTTTCTATTTTTTTCAATTCCGTGAGAATCGCTTAAATGAAAAATATTTTTAAAAATTTTCAAATACGCGAAATTTTCGCATTACGGGATATATACCTTGAAAGTTCCGTTTTTATGAAAAAATATTATTTTTTCGATTTCATCTTCTTCTGAAGCAAAAATTTGATTTTTGATTGGCGACGGACTTTTAGGTTCTGTTTTTTCTTTTTCATGATTGATTTCAGAAAATAAATCGAACGCATTAAAATTTTCATTTGAAGAAATAAGAGAGGGCGTTTTTTCAATTTCGGAAATTACATTAGATTTTTGAATGCTAATTTCATCATTGCTTTTTGGAAAATTTCCTTTCCCATTTAGTAGCCAATATAAATCTACATCAGGAAAAACTTCTAGAATTTTCATGACAAAATCAAGACTTGGTTTGTTTCTTCCGGATAAGAGATGAGACATACTTGATCGTTGCACGCCAATTTTATCTGCAAACGAAGAAGCATTTAAAGTATAGTAATCAAGTATAATTTCAAGCCTTTTTACAAAATCATCGATGTTTACCATTGTAAATTATTTTAAAAGATTTACCTGTTTACAAATGTAACAAAAAGAATTTGGATAGCCAATTTTACAGTTGTAAAATGTGAAAATAGGGACATATATATTAAACTATTACTTTAACATTTTAAATATAACTAATTGAAATTTAGTGATTAATACATTAAGAGCGTAAATAATAACATTTGTCAACTACTTGATTTAATTGGTTTCAAATTTAACAGCAAAAACTGTTTACAATCTTGAATTATTTCAATTTTTAATAGTTTACATTTGTAAAAATAAAGATGTTTACTTTTGTAAACAAATCAAAACACAATGAATTTAGAAGAATTATTTAACCAGAACAAAGAAGAATCTATCTCAGGACGTTACTTGACTTTAGATCATATTGAGCCTTTATTGAATAAACTAAATACGAATAATCAAGTTTCGGTTATTGGCAAATCAGTTTTAGGAGCACCTATATATAGTTACCAAATTGGAACCGGAAAAACACGTGTTTATCTTTGGTCGCAAATGCACGGAAACGAAAGCACAACAACAAAAGCATTGTTTGACTTTATTAATGTATTGAATAGCGGCTCGGAGTTTGCTCAAAAAATGTTAAATACTTTTACTTTTTATAGCATCCCAATACTAAACCCTGACGGTGCGAAGTTATATACGCGTGAAAATGCCAACAAAATCGATCTAAATCGTGATTCGCAAAATTTGACGCAACCTGAAAGTAATGTTTTGAGAAATGTTTTTGAGACTTTTAAACCTCATTTCTGCTTCAATCTTCATGATCAGCGAACAATATTTGGTGCAGGAGAAACAGGAAAGCCTGCGACAGTCTCGTTTTTAGCGCCTTCTTATAATGAAGAAAGAGAGGTAAATGAAAACAGATTAACAGCTATTAATTTGATTGCCGGAATTAATGACGAACTGCAGAAGCATATTCCAGGACAAATTGGTCGTTTTGATGACTCATTTAATATAAATTGTATTGGAGATACTTTTCAATTTTTGGGCGTGCCAACCATTTTATTTGAAGCAGGGCACTATGCAGGCGACTACAATAGGGAAATCACGAGAAAATTCATATTTTTCTCACTAATTACGGCGTTTCAACTGATTTCCGAAAACGATTTAGTTCATAATAGAATTGGTGATTATTTGAATATTTCACAAAATAAAGTGGTTTTTTATGATTTTATGTATAAAAATATCAAAATAAATTATGATGGTATCGAAATTATTACGAATTTTGTCGCTCAATACAAAGAGGAATTGATTGAAAATAAGATTCATTTCAATGCTTATATCGTTGAAGCAGGAGAATTAGAAAATTATTTTGGACATTATGAATATGATGCAAAAGGCGCAGTTTATTCAGATGATTATGATAATTTTCCGAAATCAAACCAAAAAGCAGATTTTTATTTAAATAAAAATATTAAATTTGTTAACGGGTTGATAAAAAGTTAATTTTTATGTGAATTTGTTGTTTTTTATATATATTTTTATACTTTGTAAGAGCAATTAGTAATATTAATTAAAGAATTATGAGTAAATTTCGTTTAGATGAAGTAGATCACCAGATTTTAGATATGTTAATAGACAATACGAGAGTTCCGTTTACTGACATTGCAAAAAAACTATTGATATCTGCTGGAACAGTACATGTTAGAGTAAAAAAGATGGAGGATGCCGGTATCATTATGGGATCATCTTTAGCCTTAGATTACGATAAATTAGGGTATTCATTTATTGCTTATGTAGGTGTATTCCTTAATAATACGTCTCAAACTAAATTTGTATTAGAGAGAATCAATCAAATTCCATTCGTAACAGTTGCTTCTGTAACGACGGGTAAATTCAACATTTTTTGCAAAATTAGAGCAAAAGATACTAAACACGCAAAAGAAGTTATCTTCATGATTGATGATATTGAAGGTGTTTACAGAACTGAAACAATGATTTCATTAGAAGAAAGTATTAACGATAAGAAGCGTTTGATGCATACTATTTTTAAAAATATGTAATATTTTCTTGAATGCTATATAAAAATATACCTCAAGTTTACCTTGGGGTTTTTTTATGACTAATTAACCAACCAACTACAACACAATTATGTACACGTTACCAAAAATTGAACGTTTTAATCAAGACGTTCTCTCTAAATACTACATTTATAATAGTGTTTTTATAACATTGCCGTTTGATTCTATAGATAATACAGGAGTTTTATTGCCTTTGTTTACAGAAACTTGCGAAACAGGATTTAAAAAACAGGAAACACCAAAAGAAATTTTTGATTTTTTCTCAAATAAGTTTCTAAATAATGCTTCTGAGAAGGAAAAAATCGATTTAATGTTTCGATTTATTCAATACATCGAACGCCAAATTGTATTATTTGACGCCATTGAAGACGCAGCTTTTCCAGAAGTAAACAATATGGAAGGCCGTGGATCTCTTCGTGATATTAAAGAAAAAACAGACGCAAAAGAAAAAGACGAAGAATTAATAGAATTTCTTGAAAACTTCAATGTTCGTACGGTTTTAACAGCGCATCCAACTCAGTTTTATCCTGGACCAGTTTTGGGAATCATCAACGATTTGACTGAGGCAATTCGCAAAAATGACTTATTAGAGATTAAACAATTACTGGCGCAATTAGGAAAAACACCTTTTATTCAAAATGTAAAACCAAATCCTTATGATGAAGCCGTAAGCTTAATCTGGTTTTTGGAAAATGTGTTTTATGCAACTTCAGGAGAAATTGTTCATTATTTGCAGAAAAATATTTTAAACGGAAGTGCAATTCAAAATCAATTAATCAAACTTGGTTTCTGGCCAGGAGGGGACCGCGATGGAAATCCTTTCGTTACAACAGAAATTACTTTGAAAGTTGCTGATCGTTTGCGCACTTCTATTTTGAAATGCTATTACGTTGAAATGAGAAACTTAAAACGCAAGCTAACTTTCTCAGGCGTAGATACTTTAGTGGCTGAACTTGAACATAAACTTTATCGTTCAGTGTTTTATTCAAAAGGTGAAATTTTTATCACTTTAGAGGAGTTATTGGCTCAATTGAATAAAATCAGAACTATTATAATTGAAAAACATCAGTCTTTATATTTAGACGAATTAGAAGCACTTTTAGTAAAAATCAACCTTTTTGGATTCCATTTTGCTACTTTGGATATTCGTCAAAACAGCAAAATTCATAATGCTGTATTTAAGGATGTGGTAAATTATTATTTGAATTCTGGTTCCGATATTTTTCCTAAAAATTATTATGAGTTGACCGAAGATCAAAAGATTAATGTTCTTTCAAAAGCAAAAGGAAATTTAAATCCTGCTGATTTTGAAAATGAAATTACAAGATCAACTTTGGAATCTGTTCAAGCAATTAAAACAATTCAACAAAATAATGGAGAAGAAGGAGCTAATCGTTATATCATTAGTAATAACGAAAGCGCTCTTAATGTAATGGAAACTTTTGCCATGATTCGTTTGAATAATTGGGAAAATCCTACAGTTGATATTATTCCACTTTTCGAATCGGTTGATGATTTGCAAAATGCACACTCTATTATGGAGCAGCTTTATACAAATCCAGAATATTCTAAACATCTAGAAGCAAGAGGGAACAAACAAACTATTATGCTTGGTTTCTCTGATGGAACAAAAGATGGGGGTTATTTAATGGCTAACTGGAGTATTTATCAAGCTAAAATTTCGTTGACAGAAATTTCTAGAAAATACGGAATCAAAGCAATTTTCTTTGATGGTCGTGGTGGACCTCCTGCGCGTGGTGGTGGAAAAACACATAAATTCTACGCTTCATTAGGTCCAAAAATCGAAAACAATGAAATCCAGATTACAGTTCAAGGTCAGACTATTAGCTCTAATTTTGGAACTTTAGATTCTTGCCGTTATAATATTGAGAATTTATTGACTGCCGGAGTTACAAATCAGGTATTCAAAAAAGAAGAAAACGAACTAAGTGCTGAAGAGACACAAATCTTGACGCAATTAGCGACTTTAGGATATGATAAGTATTTGAGTTTTAAAAATCATCCAAAATTTATTCCATACTTGGAAAAAATGAGTACGTTGAAATATTACTCAAAAACAAATATTGGAAGCCGTCCATCAAAAAGAAGCAAATCAGAATCACTTGATTTTGCTGATTTAAGAGCGATTCCATTTGTTGGATCTTGGAGCCAATTAAAACAAAACGTACCAGGATTTTTTGGTGTAGGCTCTGCTTTAAAACATTTTGAAGAATCTGGACAATGGGAAAAAGTAAGTGATCTTTATCATAATTCATTATTTTTCAAGACTTTGCTTGAAAACAGTATGATGTCTTTGGCAAAATCATTCTTGCCATTAACAGCATATATGCGCAAAGATCCTGAGTTTGGGGAGTTCTGGCAGATTATCTATGATGAGTTTTCAGAAACAAAGCGTCTTTTACTTAAAATTGCAGGTCACAAAACTTTAATGGAAAATTATCCTGACGGTATAGCTTCGATTCAAATTAGAGAACGTATTGTATTACCATTGTTGACAATCCAGCAATATGCTTTATTGAGAATCAATGAATTGAACAAAGAAAAAGAAGCAAACGAAGATTTGATCAAAGTTTATGAAAAAATCGTAACAAGATCTCTTTTCGGAAATACGAATGCAAGTAGAAACTCAGCTTAAAAAAATAAAATCATGAATGCAGACCAATTATTAGAAAATGAATATTCCGGTGGATTTGCGACATATATCCGCGAAGCAGGAAATGTAAATTTGATGGAAGAACTTGAAATTTCACTTCATGAATTTATCAGGTTTGTACAAGGTATTCCTATGGACAAATTTGATTATCGTTATGCTGAAGGGAAGTGGACAATCAAAGATATCATTCAGCATATTATGGACTGCGAGCGTATTTTTGCTTATCGTGCACTGCGTTTTTCAAGAAACGACAAAACGGCTTTGCCAAGTTTTGAGGAAAATGATTATGCTGAAAACACAGACTCAAATCATAGAAGCATTCAGGAATTATTAACAGAATTGTCAGCTTTAAGACATTCAACGTTATTGTTTTACAAAAGTTTATCTGAAGAACAGCTTAAACGAATTGGAACTGCTTCGAATATTCAAATTTCAGTTCGTGCTTTAGGTTTTGCTATTATTGGACATCAAAAGCATCATCAGAAAGTTTTTAAAGAAAGATATTAGTAAAAAATGAAATGTTTAAAAATAGAAAAGCCTGTGAGTATTCACAGGCTTTTCTATTTTTAATTCTGTCATTTCTTCTTCGTCGAAATGAGAGAAAAAAGTCTATTTTGTATTTTGATATTTTCTTTCTATAAAAGCTAAACCAAACCTAATTTTGTCATATGACATTTTTTCTTCAAAATAATCAAAATAAGGTTTCAGAGCATTTGGTTGCTCTAATTCGATTTGCGCTTTTTCTATTTTTGAAATTTCATCTTCAGAAACGAATTGACTCAAATCCAAATCATATCCATCAAGATATAATTTAGCCAAATGAGAAATTACAGTAGTTTGGCTGATACTTCTTCTTTCTGCAATTTCTTCTACTGAAATTCCATTTTCAAATAATTCTAAAGTCTTTTTATAAGTGCTGTCCTTTTTTTCTTTTTTTACAACCGACTTGTTTTTGTAAAATTGAATTATCGCATTTATAAAATCAGATCCGTATTTTTCGAGTTTTGCTTTACCAACACCTTCCACCGCAAGAAATTCTTCATCAGACATCGGTCTTAAAATTTCCATTTGTCTCAAAGTTGCATCACTAAAAATGACATAAGCTGGAACTTCTTCTTCTTGAGCGATTTCATAACGCAATTTTCGCAAGGTTTCGAAAAGAGAATTTTTGACTGCTTTTGCTTTCTCTTGCTTAATTTCATTTTTATCAATTACTTTCTTAACAACAGTTGTCAGTTTTACCTTTTCTCCTTCAAATAAAACTTTTTTAGCAAAAGGAGTAAGCAAAATTTTATTGTGCTGATGGAAGGCAATTTCGCAATATCCTAAATTTATTAATTGAATAAGATATTGATTCCAATCGTACCAAGAAATATCGGCGCCAATTCCGTACGTTTTTAGCTCTTCATAATTTTTTTCATAGATATACGCGTTTCTCGAGCCTCTTAAAAAATCAACAATCACTGCCAAAGGTTCAGATTCCTGCAAACGTGTAATAGCGGATAATGCTTTTTGCGCGAGAATCGTACCATCGAAAAAAGTTGGCGGATTTTTGCAAATATCGCAGTTACCGCAATTCTCTGTTACAAGCTCGCCAAAATAAGAAAGCAAAATCTTCCTACGGCAACTTACAGCATCTGCATATTGTTTCATTCGATCTAACTTTGCGAGCTGAACATCTGAATTCAATCCCTCAGAAGCAAATTTTTGAAGTTGAATTACATCGGCATAACTTTCAAACATTATAGTTTCCGCTGGCAATCCATCTCGGCCGGCGCGTCCAATTTCTTGATAATAACCTTCGATGTTTTTTGGGAGATTATAATGAATTACCCAACGAACATTAGATTTGTCAATTCCCATTCCGAAAGCAATGGTTGCGCATACCACCTGACAATCGTCATTTATAAATTGATCCTGAGTTTTGGCTCTAGTTTCATTATCTAATCCTGCATGATATGCTTTTGCCTGAATTCCATTTTTTGATAATTTTTCAGCAAGTTCTTCTGTTGTCTTTCGGCTTAAGCAATAAATTATTCCAGATTCGTTTGGCTTGTTTTCTATAAAATCAATAATTTGTTTTACACGATCTAAAGCCGGACGAACTTCCAGACTCAAATTTTTTCTATCAAAAGAAGCTACGAATGTTTTTGGATTTCTTAAATTCAGCTGTTTCGTAATATCCGTTCGTGTCGCTTTGTCTGCAGTTGCAGTCAGGGCAAGAATTGGAGTAGAAGGGAAGCGGTTCTTTAAATATCCTAAATTAGTATATGCAGGTCTGAAGTCATGCCCCCATGAAGAAATGCAATGCGCTTCATCAATCGCAATTAAACTGATAGTCAGTTCGTTAAAAACAATATCCAAATAAGATAAACTTTCTGGTGCAATGTAAACCAGCTTATAAGTGTTTGATTTTAAGCTATCAATGTAAAATTGTTGTTCTTGAGAAGATTGACTGCTATTAATATAACAAGCTGCAATTCCGTTTGTTTTCAAACTGTCGACTTGATCTTTCATAAGAGCAATCAGTGGCGAGATTACAATTGTAATTCCTGGCAATATTAATGCTGGCAACTGAAAACAAATTGATTTTCCTCCGCCTGTTGGCATAATTGCAAGTGTATCTTGACCAGATAAAACCGTAGTAATAATAGTTTCCTGATTGGGTCTGAATTTTTCAAATCCAAAATTTTCCTTTAGTTTGGCGTGGAGTAGTTCTAAATTCATATGGCAAATATTTATATTTTGATAGAGAATATAAATATAGTATTTTTCTTATAATTACACGATTTGCTTTTCACTCATATCTCATAAAAAAAAGGAACTCTATATGAGTTCCTTCTTTTATTATTTAAACGAAATAATTAATCTTCGTCATCTTCATCATCATCGTCGTCTGCGATATCGTCTCTGTCCTCATCGTCATCGTCATCATCACCACCGTCAGAATCTGGTTTATCTTGGTTGTCATCTTCATCGTCATCATCAGCAGCATCGTCATCAAGATCTAGACCTTTAACTGGCTCGATTGTATCAACATCAAGATCCATATCGTCATCTTCGTCGTAATTTTCAATTCTGTCAGCAAGTTTTGTACTAATTTTTACTAAATAAATAGTGTCTTCAGTACGAACTTCAACAGCTTCTACTAATTCGTTTTTAGCGTTTCTGAAACGGATAACATCCGAATCGTCATAACCATCAGGAAACTTTTCAACCAAAAGGTTTAGAATTTCATTGGTCAATTTGGCGTAGTCTACTATAATTCTTTTCATAAAAATATACTATAAATCTAATAAATAGGCGAAAATTAATGGTGCAACAATTGTGGCATCCGATTCTATAATGAATTTTGGAGTTTTAATATCTAATTTACCCCAAGTGATTTTCTCATTCGGAACTGCTCCAGAATATGATCCGTAACTAGTTGTAGAATCAGAAATTTGGCAGAAATAGCTCCAGAAAGGAACATCATGCATTTCCATATCTTGGTATAACATTGGAACCACGCAAATTGGGAAATCCCCTGCGATACCACCACCAATTTGGAAAAATCCGATACCGTTATCGCTATTTTTTGAATACCAATCAGCAAGGAAAGTCATGTATTCGATACCTGATTTCATTGTTGATGCCTTCAAATCACCTTTGATTACATATGAAGCAAAAATATTACCCATTGTGCTGTCTTCCCATCCTGGAACGATGATTGGAAGATTTTTCTCAGCAGCTGCGTACATCCAGCTATCTTTTAAGTCGATTTCATAATATTCTTCAAGAACACCAGACAACAACATTTTGTACATGAATTCATGCGGGAAATAACGTTCTCCCTTGTCATCTGCATCTTTCCAAATTTTATAAATATGTTTTTGCAAACGTCTGAAAGCCTCATGCTCAGGAATACAAGTGTCAGTAACACGATTTAAACCTCTTTCAAGCAATGCCCATTCGTCTTCTGGTGTCAAATCACGATAGTTAGGAACTCTTTCATAATGAGAGTGAGCTACTAAGTTCATGATGTCTTCTTCTAGATTGGCTCCAGTACATGAAATAATTTGTACTTTATCTTGTCTAATTATTTCAGCGAAAATTTTACCAATTTCTGCCGTACTCATAGCTCCAGCCATACTCACAAGCATTTTAGCGCCATTTGCTAATTGCTGCTCGTATTCTTTAGCTGCGTCCACAAGAGAAGCAGAATTAAAGTGTAAATAATGTTTTTCAATAAACTGACTGATTGGTCCTTTCATTTTCCTTTTTTTTTGTTTTTTTTGAATTAAAGATTTTAACCTTCTGTGTTGTATGCAAATTAAGCATTTTTAAAATATTAACATTTAATTTGCAGTTATTTTTTTACATTTTTTTCTTGTATCCTAAAATCTTCAATACATCATCAGAAGTTTGTTGCTCTGAAAACACTTCGGTTGCTAATATTCCGTTTTCGTCACGGTCTATTAAAATGTGCTTAGGTTGGGGAATTAAGCAGTGGTGCAAACCTCCATATCCACCAATTGTTTCTTGATACGCACCAGTATTAAAGAAACCAATATACAATGGCTTTTCTTTGTTGTATTTAGGCAAATAAATAGCGTTCATATTTTGTTCTGAGTTGTAATAATCGTCACTATCACAAGTCAGTCCACCTAATAAAACCCGCTCATAAGTATCATTCCAGCGGTTGATTGCTAGCATGATAAAACGTTTATTTATTGCCCAAGTATCTGGCAAAGTTGTAATGAACGATGAATCGATCATATTCCATTTTTCTCTATCATTTTGTTGTTTTTGATACAAAATTTGATAGATTGCGCCACCACTTTCGCCAACCGTAAACGAACCAAATTCTGTAAAAATATTTGGAACATCAACTTCAGCCTCTTCACAAGCAATTTTAATTTGATTGATAATTTCATCAATCATATATTGATAATCATATTCAAAAGCAAGAGAGTTTTTGATTGGGAAACCACCACCAATGTTCAAGCCATCTAGAGTAGGGCATTCCTTTTTAAGTGCGATGTATACTTTAATACATTTTACTAACTCATTCCAATAATATGATGTATCATTGATTCCAGTATTGATGAAAAAGTGAAGCATTTTAAGCTCTAATTTGTCATTTTCCTGGATTTGTTTTTTATAGAACGAAACTATGTTTTTATAACCGATTCCTAATCTTGAAGTATAAAACTCAAATTTAGGCTCTTCCTCAGCAGCAATACGAATTCCAATTTTGAATTTCCCTTTGATTTCACCTTGCAGCAAATCAAGTTCTTCGTAATTATCAATAATCGGAATAGTGTTTTTATGTCCGTTATTAATTAATCGTGCAATATTCGTAATGTATTCGTCTCTTTTAAAACCATTACAGATTACATAAGTACTTTTATTGATTTTACCGTTTTCAAGTAAATTCTCCACAATATTAACATCAAATGCAGATGATGTTTCAATATGAATGTTATTCTTGAAAGCCTCATTCATAATATATTCAAAATGAGAGCTTTTTGTACAATAACAATAGTAGTACTTTGCTTCATATTTGTTCTTTTCCATTGCTTTTCTGAACCAAGCTTTTGCTTTGTTGATATTTTCAGAAATTTGAGGTAAATAAGTAAACTTTAATGGAGTACCATATTGTTCAACCAATTTCATTAAATCAATGTTGTGAAATTGAAGGTTGTCTTTGTTTAGTTTAAATTCCTCTTGTGGAAAATAGTATGTTTGGTTTATTAGATCAGAATATTTTGTATTCATTTAGTTTTCAATATTTTAATTTGTATTTAAATTTAGTAAAATCGGCGCTAAATTTAAAATTCAAACTCTAATATTGGCAAAAATAATTGGCAGCTTTTCGTGTTCTGCTCGTGAACATAAAAAAACATCAAAACAAAACGGGCTTTTACTATTATAAAAACGGTTCAACATTCTTAATAAAGAACTGTTGAGTCTGTTTCTGTAAGAGCTGAAATGTCTTTGTTTTCTGTTTGTTTTCATCGAGGCAAATGTAAAAAATAATATATACCTAAAGCAATCCTTTTGATTAAAAAAAAATTAAGATTTATAATCCTGAAACGCTTCGAGAATCAATTTATTTTCAACAGATTGGTTAATTTTTATTTTCCCGATTCCTTCAATTAATGCAAATTGAATTAATCCGTATTCATTTTTTTTGTCGTGAATCAGCAATTCCAAGATCGGATCGATGTCGTTTTCTTCAAAAATCACATCGTCGTAAATACCTTTAATTATAGTTTTTATTTCTCTATATTCTTCTTGAGAAATAAGGCCTTTTTGAAGTGAAATATAGCTTTCTAAAATCATTCCAACTGCTATAGCTTCTCCATGCAATAAAGTAGTTTTTTCCTCACTTTCTAAGAAATAGCCTTCAATAGCATGTCCTAATGTATGGCCAAAGTTTAAAGCTTTACGGATATTTTTCTCGGTTGGATCTTGAACGACAATTTCATTTTTAATCTCAACCGAACGATATATTAATTGATCCAACTCGTCAAAAACAATCGATTTTAAGTCTGAGAACTGCCTCCAGTATGGGGCATCGTATATCAAGCCATGTTTTAGCATTTCAGCCAAACCAGAGCGCATTTCGCTTTGAGGTAAAGTCTCTAAGTATTCAGTATCAATCAAAACCATTTGTGGCACGTTGATAACTCCAATTTGGTTTTTAAGATTTCCTAAGTCAACACCTGTTTTTCCTCCAACAGAGGCATCAACCATAGATAATAATGTAGTTGGAACATTAATGAAATTTACTCCTCTTTTAAAAGTAGAGGCAACAAAACCGCCTAAATCAGTAACAACACCACCACCTACATTAATAATAAGCGTTTTTCTGTCAGCGCCAAGTTCGGTTAGTATATTCCAGATTTCAATACAAGTTTCAATATTTTTATTTGCTTCTCCTGCTTCAAATTCTATGATTTCGATCGCTAAATCTGTTTCTAAAAGAGGGATGAATTTCGGCAAACAATATTCATTTGTTTGATCATCTACAATTATAAATATATTAGAGTATTTATTTTCTTTTAAATGTTTGTTTAAAGCTTCGTAGGCATTTTGGTTGAAATGAACGAAATAATTATTGGCTTGAATAGATTTCATAATTTGCAAGTTAATTGAAACCGCAAAATAAGGCATTTTTTAACAAATAATATTCAAACTTTGGTTCTAATTTGTTGGATAAGCACCATATCTTATTCAATTATTTAAATTAGCAAACCAAAGCATATGCGTAATGTGTTAATATTCTTAATTTCTTAAACTTTTGATTCAAATGACAACTTTAACTAAAAATATGCAAAATTATAATGCTGTTTTATAAACAATATTCAAAACACTCTATATCTTTGCATCAAAACTAAACTTAATGGAAAAAATATTCGATAACACTCAAGTTGCATTTTCGCTAAAGAGTGACACAGAACTAGACAGAGCTTACTTTCTTTTTAAAATGATTGATAGCGAACCACTTGTAAGAATCGGAACTGCTGTAACTAATTTTGCGATCAAAGCGCACCTTCCAGTAGAAGGGCTTATTCGCGCAACGGTTTTTGATCACTTTTGCGGTGGGGTAAACGAGAATGATTGTCTTACAGTAGTTGACAAAATGTTTACAAAAGGCGTTTCATCTGTTTTGGATTATTCTGTTGAAGGAAAAGAAGAAGAAGAGCAATTTGATGCTGCTTTAGAAATGACATTAAGAACGGTAGAATTTGCCAAAGAACGTTTAGCGATTCCTTTCGCCGTTTTCAAGCCAACAGGTTTAGGACGTTTTGAATTGTATGAGAAATTAGGTGAAAAACAAACTTTGTCACCAGCCGAACAAGAAGAATGGAATAGAGTAGTGGCACGTTTTGATAAAATATGCAGTGAAGCGCATAAAAAAGATGTTGCGTTGCTAATTGATGGTGAAGAAAGCTGGATGCAAGACGCTGCTGATGATTTGGTAACCGATATGATGCGCAAATACAATAAGGAAAAAGCAATTGTTTTCAATACTTTACAAATGTACCGTTGGGATCGTTTGGATTATTTGAAAAAATTGCATGATGTAGCTAAAGCAGAAGGTTTTTATATTGGAATGAAATTAGTTCGTGGCGCCTATATGGAAAAAGAACATAAAAGAGCAGAAGAGAAAGGATATGTTTCTCCGATTTGCGTTTCTAAAGAAGCAACTGACGTAAACTATGATGCTGCTGTACATTACATGTTAGAGCATTTAGATACAATGGCTATTTTTGCTGGAACTCACAATGAATTGAGCTCTTACAAATTAATGGAAATGATGGCTCAAAAAGGAATTGCTAAAAACGACCATAGAATCTGGTTTGGACAATTATACGGAATGAGTGACAACATTAGTTACAATTTAGCTGAAAACGGTTATAATGTTGCAAAATACTTGCCATTTGGCCCTGTAAAAGATGTTATGCCATACTTGATTCGCCGTGCAGAAGAAAACACTTCTGTCGCAGGACAAACAAGCCGTGAATTATCAATGATTAAAGCGGAACGCAACAGAAGAAAAGGGAAATAATTTTAAGTATTCAGCAGTTTCGGTTTACAGATATAAAACTCCAATCAAAAGATTGGAGTTTTTTTATATCAAATATTAAACCCGACAGGTTTTAACTCATAAAAAAAGCTCTATTTTGAAAAGTAAAATAGAGCTTTTATGTTTTTGGAATTTGGAATTTTTAAAATTGAAATTTCAATTTAAGAGTTGCTAAACTGAAGATTGCTTAAATTTTTATAGATCCCATTTTCAAGATTTATCAATTCTTGGTGCGTTCCTTCTTCAGAAATTTTTCCGTTATCCAAAACTAGAATTTTATCCGCATTTCTAATCGTTGAAAGTCGATGCGCAATGATAATGCTTGTTCTTCCTTCCATTAAAACTTCTAAAGCTTCTTGAACCAGTTTTTCGCTTTCGCTATCTAATGAAGATGTTGCTTCATCTAGAATCAAAATACTTGGATTTTTAAGTAAAGCTCTCGCAATGGCGATACGCTGACGTTGTCCGCCCGATAATTTAACACCGCGTTCTCCAACCAAAGTCTCAAATTTTTCAGGGAAACCTTCTATAAAATTGAATGCGTTCGCTTGTTTTGCAGCCGCGATAATTTCGTCTTGTGTAGCATCTGGTTTTCCATAAGCGATATTTTCTCTGATTGTTCCTCCAAATAAAATCACATCTTGAGGCACAATACTCATATTTCCACGTAAATTTTCTAGATCATAATCGTGAATATTTTTTCCGTCAACCAAAATTTCTCCTGCAGTGATATCGTAAAAACGTAATAACAATGAAGAAATAGTTGATTTTCCGGCACCACTCGGACCAACAATCGCGATTTTTTGTCCAAATTCTGCTGAGAAATTTACATCCTTTAAAACCTGAACTTCTTTTCTTGAAGGATAGTGGAAAGCAACATTTTTAAAAGCAACATTTCCTTTGATTTTTTCTATAGTTGATGCATGCGGATTTGCATTGATTTCTTCTGGAGTTTCTTCCAATAATTCAAAAACACGTTCAGTTGCTCCAACGGCCTTTTGAATTTGAGCATACATTTCAGCAATTCCACCAAAAGAAGCTCCAATAAAAGTGGTATAAAGAACAAATGAAATCAAATCTCCAACGCCTTCAACCTCACCTCTTATAGTCAACGTAATTCCGTACCAAACTACGGCAACTACACATCCAAAAAGACATAAAATGATAAATGAAGCAAAATACCCTCTGTATTGTCCGCCTTTAATCGCGATTTTTACGATTTCTTTGATTTTGTTTTTATAACGCTGAATCTCATACCATTCATTTGCAAAAGCTTTTACATTGCTGATTCCTTGTAAAGTTTCTTCAACAATAACTTGACTTTCGGCAACCTTATCTTGTGTTTTCTTCCCATATTTGCGAATAAATCTTCCAAAAATTACTGCAGCAACAGCCACAACCGGAACGATTGCCAACATCATTAAAGTCAGTTTTGGGCTAATACTTCCCAAAATAACAAAACCTCCAATAATCAAGATAAACTGACGTAGAAATTCGGCAATTGTTGTGGTGAAAGTATCTTGAAGTTGCGAAATATCGGCGCTGATTCTACTGTTTAGTTCTCCAACACGTTTTTGCGAATAAAAAGACATTGGCAATTTCACCAAATTCTCATACAATGCAAAGCGGATGTTTGATAATGAATTCTCAGTAAAGTTCACGAAAAGCGAAATTCTGAAAAAAGAGAAAATAGCTTGTAATGTTAGAATTCCCATTAAAGCAAGCGCAATTTCGTTTGCTTTGTCAAGATCTTTATTGGTAACGCAATCTACAAGCATTCCCATTAATTTAGGGAAGGCGAGGGCAGTGGCGCTGGTTAATAAAAGGAAAATCAAGCCTAGGAAAAATTTCCATTTGTGATTTTTGGCGTATTTAAAAATTCGGAGTGCTTTTTGAAGCGAGTTAGAGTCTAATTTAGCTTTCGGTAAATCATTTTCTTGAAATCTTGCCATTGGAGTTTACAATTAAAGTACGACAAAGGTATGATTATAGCAAGTGAATACAAAAGAATATTCAAATTTCCCTTTTGAGATCTTCATTTTTAACTAAAATTAAGAAAACGGATATTTTTTTTTCATTTTTTAATCGACTGAAAAATAGCACGCTAAATAAATTTTCAAAATTATTTTAAACTTTTTTCCCAAAAATGCTTGCAAATACAAAATCTAGCTGTATATTTGCACTCGCAATCACGAAATGATAGCGACCTAGTAAAATAGGGCGATTAGCTCAGCTGGTTCAGAGCACCTCGTTTACACCGAGGGGGTCGGGGGTTCGAACCCCTCATCGCCCACCAAGAAACTCCTTAAGAAATTAGGGAGTTTTTTTGCATTTATATCAATCAATTTCTTTATACTTAAATAAAAGTTAGCTCAGCAAATTAAGAGCATTCCGATTTTTCGTCGGAAGTGGCAGGGGATTCGAACCCCTCATCGCCCACAAAATTTCAAAAACTCCAAAGTCTGATGATTTTAGAGTTTTTTTGCTTTATATATCTTTCATGAATTTTATTGTTTATTTTTTGTTTAGTTAAAGTAAGAATAAATTGTATTTTTGGTTTAATTAAATACTATTATAAAAGTAAAATATGAAAAAAATCATTGTAAGTATCTTTGTTTTAAGCCAATGTTTTAATGTGCATGGACAATCAATTGATAAAATTATCACAAACAAGGAAGTATCTCGTATAGAGAAAATACTTTCGGCTGATGATATGCAAGGAAGGAGAACTTTTACTCCTGGTATTGACAAAGCATCTGCCTTTATAGAATCAGAGTTTAAAAAAATTGGTTTACAGACATATAACGGAGCAAAGAATTACAGACAAGAATTTTCAATGACTGCTTCTAAAGCAGTTTCTTCAAAAATCATTATTGATGGCAAAGAAATAAATAATAATCAAGTTGTAACATTCTCATATCTTCCTCAAGTTTCTTTAACCGAAAAAAACGATATTTCTATTGTAAAAATTAATAAAGGAGATAACGTTGGCCAGAAATTTAATGAATATTATAAAAGCTCGAAAAATCTTTTGGTATTGGTTGACCCTTCATTCGAAAAAGTCTTACCAAATATTCAACATATTGATCGTATAACTGCTAATCCTGGAAACAATACCGTTATGTTTGTTTTTGGTACGACAGAAGCAACCACTTTTTCGGTTGAATTAACGAATACAATCTCTAAAAAAACATTGAATAATGTTGTTGGGATATTACCTGGAAAAACTAAACCAGATGAGTATGTGATTTTTTCAGGTCATTATGATCATTTAGGAGTAGGCTCTCCTGAAGAAGGTGCGCCGCATCCAGCAACAGATTCTATTTATAATGGTGCAAATGACGATGCTGCGGGAACTACAGCAGTAATTATGCTTGCGAAATATTTCAAAAAGGAAAATAACAACGAGCGCAGTATTATTTTTACCACATTTGTGGCTGAAGAATTAGGTGGTTATGGAGCCAAGTATTTTTCTAAACAGTTTGCACCAGAAAAAGTTATGGCGATGTTTAACATCGAAATGATTGGAACAGAATCTAAATGGGGCAAAAACTCTGCTTACATTACAGGCTTCGAAAAGTCAAATATGGGACAGATTTTACAAACGAATTTAACAGGGACGAATTTTACATTTTATCCAGATCCTTATCCAGACCAACAATTGTTTTACCGTTCAGACAATGCTACATTAGCTAGACTGGGTGTTCCTGCTCATACTATTTCTACTTCAAAAATGGATAATGAACCCTATTATCACACAGCTGATGACGAATTTGAAACGTTAGATATTGATAACATGACTCAAATAATAAAATCAATTGCATTAAGTTCTTCTTCGATTATTAGCGGAAAAGATACACCAACAAGAGTAGATAGTACTCAATTGAAATAATATAAGTAAACTATAAAAAAACTCCTTAATTTCTTAAGGAGTTTTTTTATGTGCGTTTTTTTGAGCAGGAAAAATTCTTAATCATTTAAAAAACGCATCATAACTTTCTTTTTTGTCTTTCTGATACTTTTCGATATAAGCATCTAAAAATCCGCTTTGTTTCAAAAATTGCAAAGGATCTTTTATATTTAATATTTCTTCAATTGCTTTTTGCTTGTCCTTTTGTTTATTGAAATAGGATTCTATTATTTTATAACCCATCCAATAGCCCAGATCATTCGGTCTGTCATCTTTCTTAGAAGTTCCATAAAGCCAATCTTGAATATCTGTATTTTTTAATCTTGAAACAAACTCTTCGGCTAATTTATCTTGATTTTGCGCTCCATATTGGTATGAAAATTCATTAATTGATTCTCCGGAAATAAGTTCCCCAATAAAATCTGCTCCACCTTCCTTCAAGCACCATTTCAAAAGCATATCTTGGCCTGTAAAGTTTTGCTGATAATGAATCAATTCATGAGCGATTAGGCTCGAAACTCCGTCTAGATTTTGAAGTTTTTCGGTTCCAATTACTATTCCTTCGGGAGCAGAAGTTCCTCCCGAATTAAATCTTCCGTAAACAAAATAAATAGGAGGGAATTTGGCATTTGGATACCAATATTTTAATGCGCTGTAAATCGCTCTAACGCGCTTTTCTTTACTGGAAAGATTATTCAAAACATTTCTTGAAAGCTCATAATCGGCTTTTCTTTTCTTGACAACAGAAAAAAGAGAATCGGCATTAATTATTCTGTTTTCAGTAAAAGCTCTCACACCTGGAGAACCTTTTTTCATGTATTCTACAAACGGATTTTCTTTCGACTTATCCATTTTATCAAAAGCTATCCAGAAATTTTTTGAATCTCTTGTTTCAAAAACAGCATCTAATGGATTGCTAGAGAAATTGTTTTGTCCGAAATGAGAATTAGAAAATGTAAAAAAAACAATAAGAAAAACTGGTTTTAAATTCATATCTGATTTTTTATTTAAAGCTTATTTGAACGAATATAAGAATATTTTTATTCTTTGATTTCGCCAATATGTAACAAAATCTTTAAAAAGCTACATATATTAAAGCAATATAGATTTTGTACAAATAAAACAACCAATAAAACTTCAAGAATATGAACTTATCACAATGGCTCATCTTTATTTTTATTCTACAAATCATCCACGGATTATCGACTTGGAAACTTTATATTAAAGCGGGAAGAAAACCCATAGAGTCATTTATCCCGATTTATAATTTAATTGTAATGATGAAAATTATAAAGCGTCCGCGCTGGTGGGTTGTTTTGCTTTTTATTCCAATTATTAATCTTTTGATGATTCCGGTATTTTGGATTGAAATCATTAAAAGTTTTGGGAAAGACACTACAAAAGATACCATTTTAGTTTTAGTGACATTTGGCTTATATATTGCTTTTTTAAACTATTCTGAAAAGCTGACCTATATTGAAAATAGAGATCTAACTCCTAAATCTAAAACAGAAGATACAATAGGCTCGCTTGTATTTGCAATTATTGTTGCCACATTGGTTCATACCTATATAATACAACCATTTACCATTCCGTCTTCATCATTGGAGAAAACATTATATACAGGAGATTTTTTGTTTGTAACTAAGTTTAATTATGGCGCAAGAACTCCAATGACGACAGTTGCTTTGCCGATGGTTCATGACTCAATTCCTTTTTTGGGTAAAAAATCATATTTATTTAATGATGATGTCACAAAAAAAGAAACATCCTTATTAAACAAATTGCAGTTACCATATTTCAGATTTCCTGCTATAGAAAGCATTGAGCGAAATGAAATTGTAGTTTTCAATCAGCCTGCCGACACGTTGCGAGATATGGATAATTTTCATCCAGACAGAAATTATTACAAACCAATTGACAAGAAGACAAACCTAGTTAAAAGATGCGTTGGAGTTCCTGGAGATTCTCTAGAAATCCGTCAAGGCGATATTTATATTAATGGCAGACTGTCAATATTACCAAAAAGCGCCAAACCACAATACAACTTTCTAATTGATACAAAAGGTCAAGTTATTGATCAAGACGTTCTTGTACACAGATATGGAGCCAGAGAAGGCATGAGGTATGAAAGCGGAGCTTTTGCCATGACCAATACTGGCGAATATTTTTTGACATTGACAGATGAAGAAGCTAAATTAATAGCAAGTAATCCTGTTGTAAAATCGGTTAAAAAACAATTGACACCAAAAGGTCAAGATGAAAATGTTTTTCCACAAGTTAAATCATTGGGTTGGAATATAGACAATTATGGACCAATTTATATTCCAAAGAAAGGAAAAACGGTGCAATTGAATTTAGAAACTTTGCCATTTTACAAACGAATTATTCAAGAATACGAGCACAATGACTTAAAAATCGACGGAAAAAATATCATCATAAACGGAAATCCAGCTAATACTTACACTTTTAAACAAGATTATTATTGGATGATGGGTGATAATCGTCAAAACTCTTTAGATGCAAGATTTTGGGGATTTGTTCCTTTTGATCATGTTATTGGCAAACCTGTTTTTATTTGGTTCAGTTGGGATAAAGATGGTGTTGGGATCAATAAAGTGAGATGGAATCGCGTTTTTTCTGTAGTTAACGGAAATGAACCTAAATCGTATTTAATTCATTTTATCGTATTTGTAGTTCTTTGTAGCGTAATAAACAAATTCATAAAAAAGAGAAGACAAAGCACTCAATCATAACAATAATAATTCGTTAAAAAAGCATCATTTTTAAATTTAGCCTGCGAATCAAAGCGGTAAAATTGCTGAATCGCTGTAATAGTTTTTCACTATATTTGGCATAGAAATTGGTTGGTTTATTGTATTCAATTTCATTGAATTATTTTTGAATCAACCAATTCTAAGACAATAATTTTGAATTTAATCAGTTACATTTTTTACGCGATTTCCCCAAATCAAATTATAAAACCAAAATTTTAAAAATGAAGCAAAAATTAACCACTCTTTTATTTGTATTTACTTGTATAAATATGTTTGGCCAAGTGTCACCTACAGCAAAGCCCAGCCAAACTATTGATCCTAACAATAAAGTTTTAGCTTCAAGTGATGTACTCACTAACAAAGCTATAAGCCCGCTTAAAAAAGTTCCATTAGACGAAGCTTCAATTTTGCTTTATGATTATGATGGTACTCTTTTTTCATTTGATCTAGAATCGGAAACGATCGTTTGGACTAAAAAAGCTACGGATTCACATACAGAAATGTGCGCAAATGCGGTAACACTGCAAGATGGCGTTGTGTATGTTCCGTTTATTAACGGTGAAATTTTTGCAATTGACAATCAAACAGGAGATCTTTTCTGGAAATCAAGAATAGGCAACTACACAGATCAAATTGTATTAAAAGATCAAGCACCAACAATTGCTAATGGAAAATTATTTATTACAACTCAAAATCAAAACAGCAGCATTTATGCAATTGATATAAAAAATGGAAGTCTAGCATGGAGTTACAAACTTGATTCTGAAGTTAATCATGCTCCAGTTTTGTTTTTTGAGAACAAAGTTTTCACTCAAAGCGCAACCAATTTTTACTGTTTTGAAGCCAATACTGGAAAAGTAATCTATCAAAAGACTTTTGATGAAGCTATAACTGGAAAGCCTGTTACAGATGGTCAAAATGTTTTTGTAGCAAGTGAAAAAAATACGCTTTATGCTTTGAGCCCTAACAAATCAGATATTGTTTGGGAATTTAAATTTGATGAAAATCAGAATAATATAAAAAATCGCATTTTCTGCAAAGACAATAAAATATATTTTGCAGCGCAAGGAACAAGTACTACTTCTGTTTATTGTGTTGATTCAAAAACAGGAACGCAGCTTTGGAAAACTGATTTTAAAAATGACAATATTGAATATATTACTCAAGAAAATGATAATTTATGGGGATATACGCGTGGAAAGAAACTTTTTCAAATACTTTTAGATAGTGGTGAGGTTGTTCTAGATAAAAAATTGACGACTTTGCCAATCTCAAATATTGAATTCCCAGCCGATGACAATCTCTTGCTTTATTACTGCGACGCAGGTTTGATTCAATATGACTTGAAAGAACAAGATGAGAATATGTTCTATATGCGAACATCCATAAAAGATGATGTTTATAGCGCATTTATAAAAATTATTCGATAAAAAAAATACTCCTTAAAAAGCTAGGGAGTATTTCTGCTATAATAGCTTTTCACTTTTAATCACTTTTTTTGAAATTAAATATGATTTTTCTTTTAACGGTTTGAACAATTTTATTCCTTTTTTATTTGAATTACCTCTTCAAATTTCATATTTATAATTTGAGGATCATTTCTCTTTACTTCATTACTTGATAAACTTACATTATAGTAAGTCGGATTTCCAAAAATAGCAATCCATGCTTTATCGAGTAATGGTGGCATAATATTAAAATCAATTTCCTTATTTTTCCCGAACATCCATTTGTCTTTCTCGCTGAAAGGCATGAAAAATTGATATATATAATTTTGGAAATAAAGCAAATAGCCTTGCTGAGGAGCATTTATTTTATCTTTTTCATTTCGTTTACTGTATCTTATTAAGAGTGGTGATGGAAAAGGAATACCAGGTGAGAAACAACCGAAAAGACGTAAGTAATCGTGACTTTTTAGTTTATTATCTAACTTGTTAGTACATAAAATTTCAGGAATTAGTTTGTATTCTTTAATTTCATCCTCATCCAGGAATGAATAACCTATTTTTAAAAGAATTTTAAAAACTTTTAATGGAGTATATGGATGACGAATTGAATTAAAAACCAGACGTTTATTTACTTCATCATATTGAAAATTGAGATTGTCATTTCCTTGGGTAATAACTCTAATTTTTCTTTTACTTGTTTTATCTTGTTCAACTATTAACTTTTTATCAGGACTTTTATATTTTGGCAAACCTTTTTGCCCTTCTAAAAAAGTTAAAGTTCTAGACAATCCAATAAAATTAGCTAAATCATTTTCATATTGACTGAAAAGTTCATTACATGAATCACATTCAAAATCATTAATAATTTTTGAATTGCCCATAAGTTGAGGAATCGTATGAGCATTTTTTTTAAATGAAACTTCAGGTGCAGATTTTCCACAAAAACGACATTGTCTTAAAGTTTTAGGAAGTAACTTTCCTTGGCTTTCATGAAAAATTATTTTGTCAAACTCATATAAATCAAAGAAATTATCTGCTGCTTTTTGATGTTCATCTGTGAACTTACCATCAATTGAAATTTCAGGTATGTTATTTATTAATTGGCGTTTGATTTCAAACATATAGCTGACTTTAACTAAATTAAACATTTAACTAAATGTAAAAAAATATTGGAATATTTTAAAATCTTTAGATTTAACATTTTAAAAAAACTTATCATCAGACAAATAGTTAACATTAAATAAACATATTATTCATTATTTCTATTTCTCCCCATACACGACCCACGCGCTGGAATCAATTACTACATTTCCATCGGGGAATTTTTCATTGACAATGGCATACGTTTCTTTTTTGATTTTTTCTCGCATTTCATCGCTTGTTGAACTCAGTGCTGCAACTATTGGCGCGGCAACTTCTGTCTGCATTTCCCAGTAGGCATCAGCAGTTTTACAATTTAATTTTCCGACTATTTCTGTTTGCTTTATGTTTTTTAATCCCGCTTTCGCGAAAATAGCAGCCAAAAACCCGTCTTCAGCGCAACGAAAAATTCCTGGCGAGCCAGCGGGTGGGGGCAAAAGTTCTAAATTTCTATTAATTGTTCCCGTCGTTGCTGTAATCCAAAAGTTTTTTTCAGGACCGTTCCAAACCGCTGTTGCAATTCGGCCTCCCGGTTTTAAAACACGCACCATTTCTTTGGCTGCCAACTCCATATCTGGGAAAAACATAAACCCGAAACGGCAACTTATGGCATCAAATGTATTATTTAGAAAAGGAAGCTCTGATACATCGCACGTCATAGTTTCAATGTTTTTGATGCCTCTTAAAGCGGCATTTTCGCGTGCAATTTTGAGCATATCATCGGCAAGATCAGTGAGAATTATTTGCCCATTAGACAATTTTTCTGCAATTGTCAATCCGGGTTCTCCTGTACCCGAAGCAATATCCAGAATATAATCGGTGCTTTTGGGATTTATTGATCGAATAATTTCATCTCCCATTGGTTTTAAAAAATCCATTACGAGCTCATCCCATTTTTTCCAGCCTCCAGAAAACTTGTTCCAAGATTGCTTTTGCTGTTCGCGAATTTGTTCAAGGTGCGGTTCCATTGTCTTAAATTTTGATTCTATAATTGTTTTTTGTCTGTTCCAAAGTTAGAGGAGGGGCTAACTGGTTTATACCAATTCAGAAAACAGATAAAAATGGATTGAGAAGAAATTTGGATTTCGGTATAAATCAATATTTTAGAACAAACAAATTTAATCAATTTTTAAACACAAATTACTGGTTATCAATTCACTGATTTAGATTGATTCAATTAAAAATTGTTGTTCTTTTATCTTGCCTAAAATGCCTTAGGTTTTAAATGAAATGATTTTACTAGATTTGAGCATCCAAAAAAATAAAGATTTAGCAAATGAAATGGATTACGAGAGAACGTCCAAAAATTGATCGAATTGCCTGTCCATGGCTCATTCGAAAATTTGTCGATCGCGAAGCCGAATTCATTTATGTTCCGTTTAATATCGTTCTTGAGAAAGCAAATGAATTAAATGCGATCCCGTTTGACATTCCAGATGTCGAATTTACGCATTATGACGACCAAAGTACATTTGATTATATTGTCAAAAAATACGAAATCAACGATCCTGCAATCTTAATTATCGCCGGAATTGTTCGTGGAGCCGATACCGACCGACATGATATTGCAAAAGAGTCAGCTGGACTTTGGGCGATTTCAGCGGGGCTTTCTTATAATATTACTGACGATTATAAATTGCTAGAAACCGGAATGATTTTATACGATGCCTTATACAGCTGGGCAACTCATTTGTACAAACAAAATCATTTGCAAAACAGTCCCTTTGAAAATTTGCTTCATGAAGTTTATACTAAATTTTTAAAAGACAAGAAAACTTCAGCCAAAACTCCAGCTTGGGTTAAAGATTTAAAAGAAATCATTCAAGATCAAATAGATGCGCAATTTGCTTTTGATTTAAAGAAGATTTCAAATGAATTGGATTTGAATCCATCGTATTTATCACGAGAATTTTCAAAACATTTTGAAGATTTGAATTTTGGAGAATATGTTAGAAAACTTCGTATAGAAAAAGCAATCCATCTTATTTCGAGTTCGTCTCATACTTTAACCGAAATAGCTTATATGACAGGCTTTTCAGACCAAAGCCATTTTACAAGAATCTTCAAACAACACACCGGAAAAAATCCTTCCGCTTACCGAAAAAAAGCAAAAAAGTAAACCAAATACAAAAGGTAAATTTGGTTCTATTTTAAAAAACCATTAGCGATTAGTTTTGTTTTATAACCAAAACTAAAACAATGTATTTAAAATCGACTTTGCTTTTTGCAGTATTCTTTTCCAGTTTTACAGTTTTTTCCCAAACCGCATATCCAAAAATTACAGGCTATTTAGGGATTATGCATCCAATTGTGACGTTTAGCGAAGAAGAAACGACAGTGAATTTTAGAGACTATTATGCGGTTGGATTTCCAACAGGAATCAATATTTGGAAAAGCGAAAAAATCGGTTTTTCACTTGAATTTGTACCTAATATCAAAGACGACAATGGAACAGATAAAGTAACTAATTTGTTGTTTCATCCTGGAGTTTTGGTTGCATTAGGAAAAGGCTACACTTTTGCTGGAAGAGCTGCATTTGAAACTAGCGGAAGATATGGTTTTACTCCTGTTTTCAATAAAACGATAATTAAAAACAAAACTTGCAGTTATTATGCAGCTGTTCCTTTGCCAGTTCGTTTTGGCAATGATCATCCAGTCTCTTTTACGGTAGGTTTTCAATTCGGAATTGCTTTTTAATATGGAAAAGACATCAAAATACAGCTTGTTGCAGTTAACACTTTATTTTTTAAAACTAGGAGCTGTCGGTTTCGGAGGTCCAGTGGCTTTGGTAGGCTATATGCACAAAGATTTAGTCGAAAATCGAAAATGGATTACCGAAGAAGAATACAAACAAGGATTAGCATTAGCACAGCTTGCACCGGGACCTCTGGCGGCACAATTAGGGATTTATCTTGGGTTTGTGCATTATAGTTTTTTAGGCGCAACTTTGGCAGGTTTTGCCTTTATATTGCCCTCTTTTTTAATGGTTGTTGCATTGGGTATTGTTTACCAATTATATGGTGGTTTGTCTTGGATTCAGGCTGTTTTTTATGGTGTTGGCGCTTCGGTGGTCGGAATTATAGCGCTGAGTTCGTACAAGCTTACAGTAAAATCTATTGGCAAAATCAATCTTGAATCTTTTAAATCAAAATGGTTACTTTGGATTTTCTTCATCACAGCCGCAATTGTAACATTTATAACAGAAAAGGAGCAAGTTTTACTTTTTATCTTGGCGGGATTATTTTACATGATTATGACCGCTCCGCCAAAATGGTGGAATTTCAAAACCACAAATTCTATCGTTTTGCTTCAATTTGCTTTGTGGAATTCCGAAGAATCGACACTTATAAAATTAGGAGTCTTTTTTGCAAAAGCAGGTGCTTTTGTGTTTGGAAGCGGATTAGCAATTGTCCCATTCTTGCATTCTGGTGTAGTTGCTGAAAATCATTGGTTGACAGAGCAACAATTTTTGGATTCTGTCGCTGTAGCAATGATAACGCCTGGGCCTGTTGTCATAACTGTCGGATTTATTGGTTATTTGGTACATGGAGTTGCCGGCGCTTTGGTGGCTGCTTTGGCAACCTTTCTGCCATGTTATTTATTCACGATTTTATTAGCACCATATTTCAAGAAAATTTCTGACAACAAATCGGTTAAGGCTTTTGTTGAAGGAATTACTGCTGTTGTAATTGGCGCTTTGGTAGGATCTGTCGTTGTTATTGCTTCAAGAAGTATTATTGATATTTCTACAGCTTTAATTGCTGTTTTGACTATTGGAGCTTTGCTTTATTTTAAAAAACTCCAAGAGCCATATGTCATTTTAATTGCTGGAATAATTGGCGTCTTTATAAAACTGATTTAAAATAGTATCTGAAAAATTATTTTTTCTGAACCAAAACAACCCAATCTCTTTCTGTATTCTCTTCCACAAAATTTTCAATTTCGTAAATCAATTCAAAACCTAAATTCTGTATTAAATCCAAAACTTCGTTTCGAGAAAGGCAGCTGTAATAAAATAATTCATCAAACATTTTGTCTGTATGTTCGTCTTCTTGTTTTCCGTGTGTGAAAAGAAAATAACCGCCAGGTAACAGCAAATCATAAATCGTAGAATAAATCTCTTTTTGACGTTCTTTCGGAAAATGAAAAAGAGAATCCCAAGCGATTATTCCTTCGAATTTTTCACTGGTTTTAAAATCAAAAAAATCAGAAACATAAAATGCTGCATTTTTAATTTCCCTTGATTTAGCAATTTCAATCATTTTTTCTGAAATATCTATTCCAGTTACAAAATGATTTTCCTCTGAAAAATACTTCGCAATAGGAAGTCCTGTTCCGCAACCAATATCCAAAATATTGCCATTTGGTTTGACTTTTTCCAAAAAATCAAGAATCGGTTTATTCAAAGCCGAATTGTTTCTGATTTCTTTCCATCGATCAGCAATTTTATTATATGAGTTTTTGTTTAAAGATGAATTTTCCATTCTAAAAAATTGTTCAATAAATGTAAGTACTATTTTTAATAAAAATCAAGAAAATATGTATGAAAACCTGTACATTCGTATCTAACTAATCAAATTAAGCCACACCAAAAAACAAAATCTTATGATTAAAAAAGTACTTTTTACTGCTCTTATAATTGGTTTTCTATCTTTTACAAGCGATAATGCAGATGGAATAATTGAATTTAATTATCCAAAAAACAAGGAAGCTGTGCTTTTAATGAAAACCGATCAATTTGAGAATTTTGAGAAGGAATGGCGCGGGGAAGATTACTATTATTTATGCAAAGGCGGAAAAGACAATATTATATGTTCTGTTCTTTTTTATAAATTAAACAAAGAAGAACAAAAACAAATGGTTGATTCTTTTGATCCTAAAGGACATACTACAAGTCCGATTATTCCTTTTACTTATTTTTTAACAGGTAATTTATCAAAATACGAAAAGAATAATGATTTCTGGGGCGAACCGACTGATGATTTTATGTTCAAACAAAATGACATCACTGAGTTTGAAGGAATCAAAACAAAACAGAAACATATGTACGCTTATGGAATGTTTGGCAAAGATTTGTTTATAAATGTTCATTTGTCGAAAATCAATTATACATCTCAAGATTCTATTACAATGAGAACGATTTTGATGAATCTGCAAAAGAAGAAATAGTGTTTTAGAAACTTTATTTTTTTGCCAAATGACAAATTTTCACCCAAAAGTTATGCTTAACTTTCGCATATGAAAGAATTAGTAAATTACATATTGCAGTTTGGCAATTTAAATCAGCAGCAAATTGATTTAATTTTATCGAAAGGGGAAGAAAGAGAAATCCGCAAAGAGAAGTATTTTGCAGAAGCAGGAAAAGTCGCGGCTGAAGTTGGTTTTATTATTGACGGAATAATGCGTGTTTGTTATTATGACAATAAAGGCGAAGAAATTACCAAATACTTTATTGAAGAAAATAATCTCGTCGTAGATTTAGAAAGTTTCGATAACGGCATTTGCTCGTCTTGTTACGTACAAGCGGTTACAGATTGCAAACTCATTGTGTTTTCAAAGAAAAACTGGCAAGAATTATTAGATACAATTATTGGCTGGGACACTATTGTTCATAAAATAATTTCAAAAGCTTTAATACAAAAAGTTGCCCGAAGAAGTCCGCTAGTTTCAGAAGATGCAACAACGCGTTATTTATCTTTTATGAAATTGTTCCCGAATGTTATTAATCGAGTCCCGCTTTCTTACTTGGCTTCTTATCTTGGAATCACGCAGTCATCCTTAAGCCGAATTAGAAAAAATATTCGTTAAATTGTTTTTTTTGCCATTTGGCAAATGTTTCTATTTTTTTGGTTTGCAACTTTGTACTCATAATTTTAAAACGTAAAAAATGAAATCAGTATTAATTACAGGTGCAAACAGAAGCATAGGTTTAGAAATAGTGAAACAACTTTCTAAAAAAGGTTTATTTGTTTATTTAGGAAGTCGCGATCTTGAAAAAGGAGAAAAAGTAGTTGCCGAATTAACTCAAAACGGATTTGAAAATATCAAAGCAATCCAAATTGATACTACGAATCAGGAAAGTGTTGCAGCAGCGAAAGACAGAATAGAAAAAGAACAAGGCAAACTTGATATTTTAATCAATAATGCGGGAATTTTAGGCGTGATGCCACAGAATTCATCAACCACTTCAATTGAAAATATACAGGAAACATTTGACACAAATTTCTTTGGAGTGATCAGAGTTACGCAAACATTTCTTGATTTGCTTAAAAAATCAGAAAGTCCAAGAATCAGTAATATTACCTCTGGTCTTGGCTCGCTTACTTTGCATAGTGATCCAACTTGGAAATATTATCCGTTTAAAGCCGTTTCGTATGTTTCGTCAAAAGCAGCTTTAAACGCTTTTACAGTAACGTTGGCTTTCGAATTGAAAGATTTGCCATTCAAAGTAAATTCAATTGATCCGGGTTATACCGCGACTGATTTCAATAATTTCAACGGACCAGGAAGTGTAGAAAGCGCAGCAAGCTTTATCATCAAACATACTTTGACCGATGAAAACGGACCAACAGGGAAATTTTTCAGCAACGATATTGAAGACGAAACTGAAGAAAGTCCGTGGTAAATTATAAGTTTTATTAAAAGAAAAGCTCCAGAATCAATTGATTTTGGAGCTTTTTTTATTGCTTTTTATTTTCTTAAACCGGTTCCCAGAGTTCGATTTTATTACCATCCGCATCCATTATATGAACGAATTTACCATAATCATAAGTTGCAATATCATCTAAAACTGTTACGCCGTTTTCTTTTAAATTACTTATCAGACCTTCAATATTTTGAACGCGATAATTAATCATAAACTCCTTTTTTGAAGGTGAAAAATAATTATCATTCTTTTTGAACGGGCTCCATTGAAGCGCTTCTTTTATTTCCGGATTATCTAAGTTTCTGGATTCAAACGTCGACCCCCAATCGTTGACTTCGAGCCCTAAATTTTTAGCGTACCATTCTCTGGTTTCTTTCGGATTTTCTGTAAAAAAGAATATACCGCCAACGCCGGTCACTTTCGGAATTACATTTTCGTTTTGTTTGTTTGAATCTTCCATACCTTTTGATTTAGAATATTAAATGTACTAAAAAATGCGTTCAGTAAATCATTAAAGGTTTCTTAAATTGATTTGAACCAAACATTAGTTGTTGTAAATTAGCTAGTTACAAACTTTAAAACCATAGAAATCATGAAAATATATCATATAATTGCCCTATTGCTATTCAGTTTTGCGATACCGGCGAATGCACAGAAAAAAATTGAAACTACTGAATTGCCAAAACCTGCTCAGGAATTTCTCCAAAAACATTTCAGCTATACAACTGTGGCTACAGCACATAAAGATGCTGAACATGGTGAAAAAGGCTATGAAGTCAAGTTAAAAGACGGAACCGAAGTAGAATTCTGGAAAGATGGGTCGTATCGAGAAGTGGATGGAGGCGATAATCCTATTCCGACCGATTTTATTCCAGCAAACGTTAAGGATTATGTATCAAAGAATTATCCAAATGAAAAAATCACGCATATCGATTACGGCCATAAAGATTTAGACGTTGATTTAACAAATGATATTGATTTGGAATTTTCAAAAGATGGAAAAATTCTGAAGGACAAAAACAATAATATTAAATAAATTACGTTTTTAAAACCTCTGGAAAGCCTTATTTCTGGAGGTTTTTTCAAAAAATTAAAGTATAAACTTTTTACACCTGTGTAAAGTTTATACAATTATTTTTTAGCTGAAATTTGCTAAACCTCTCATTTTCAATTTTTACTATTTGTGGCACAACGCTTGTAAAATCGGTTAGAGTCGATTTCTTGTATACTTCTTATGATCTGTTTTAACAGAAAAAAAGAACAAGAAAAATCAATTAAAAGCCATTTTACGAATAAAGCAATAGCCCAAAATGAAAAGTGAAACAATTACTTCAGAACAATTTTATGCTTCTGATAAAACCCTCAGCACAAAAGAACAAACATTAAAAAAATCAATTTTAAGTTCAAATATCAAATCCCAACAAAAATCAGTCGAAGAAACATCAAGTCCGTTAGGAAATATAGTACTTGCAGGTACTTTTTTATTGATGCTTGGCGGTGCATTTTTAGTCTATAAACTTCAATCTGATTTTGATCAATTTCAATTAGACAGAATAAATTCGAGTTGGGGATTTCCATTTCTAATTTTAGCCACCGTCTTATTCTTTTTCCAGACAGGTTCGTTTTTATATAATCTCTATCTATATTTTAGATACAAACCAATTGAATCCGTTTCTGATGATTTATTGCCAACTTGTACCGTAATTGTTCCAGCATATAACGAAGGAAAGTTAGTATGGCATACTTTGATGAGTCTTGCAGAAAGCGATTTTCCGGCTCAAAAACTGCAATTATTAGCTATTGATGACGGAAGCAAAGACGATACATGGTATTGGATGCAACAAGCAAAAATTAAACTTGGAGATCGTCTTGAAATTTATCAGCAACCCGAAAATAAAGGAAAACGCCATGCTCTTTACCGTGGATTTGAACTAGGAACAGGAGCGGTTTTTGTAACCGTTGATAGTGATTCAATTGTAAAAAAAGATACTTTAAGAAATTTGGTAAGTCCGTTTGCTGTTGATGAAAAATGCGGTGCAGTAGCTGGAAACGTTCATGTTTTGAACAATCAAAAAGCTTTATTGCCAAAAATGCTAAATGTAAGTTTTGTAATGAGTTTTGAATTCATGCGTTCTGCAGAAAGCATGTTGGGATCCGTATTATGTACGCCTGGCGCAGCCGCTGCATATAGGAGAGACGCTGTTTTAACTTGTCTCCCAGAATGGATCAACCAAACTTTTATGGGACAACCATCAGACATTGGGGAAGATAGAGCCATGACCAATATGATTCTAAAACAGGGACTTCATGTTTTGTTCCAAAGAAATGCACTTGTCTTGACAAATGTTCCTGAAGAATACAAAGGTTTGTATAAAATGTTTATCAGATGGGGAAGAAGCAATGTGCGCGAGAATATTATGATGGCGCAATATGTTTTTAAAGATTTTAGAAAGGATTCTAAATTTGGCGCAAGACTTTTGTTTTTGAACCAATCTTTCAAAATAATTATGTCTTATCCGTTCTTATTGTTTATGCTATTTTTTATCGCGGTTCATCCCGTGTTATTTTTTAGCTCAACACTTTTGAGTATCATGATTGTCTCTACTTTTTCAGTATTGTTTTATGCTAAAAGATATAGCTTTACTGATGCTTTCTGGGCATACTCATACAGCATATTCTATACCTTCAGTTTATTTTGGATTACGCCTTATGCCATTGCTACTGCCAATAAAAAAGGCTGGCTTACACGTGGTTTATCTTAAATCATTTAAAGCTTTATTAGATATAAAAATCCTCTGTATTTTCTAAAATGCAGAGGGTTTTTAGTTTTAATCTAAGCCTGCAAATTTAAAAGGCGCCATAGCTTGAAAATTCATCGAAGATTCTCCGGAATAATTTTCATTATTCGCCAGACTTAATTTTCGAACTTTGGCTTTTTCACTAAAATCTAGCTTACTAAATTCAACCCAAACCACATTCGGATTTAAAACATTATCAAAATAATACACCAGATTTTTTTGATCAGCAACGGTTCTCCAACGTGTTGAAGATATATTGGGTTCTGTTGCTGACGAAATTCCAAGTGGTACAGAACAATTTCTTATTACGCCAAAAACGCTTGCAAGCGCAGTTCGTATATTATCTGTTTTCGGAATTGCATCAATATAATAATGCGCTCTCACAAATCGATCTGCAGCTCTGTTAGTTCCTGGCAGCATAATGGTTCCTGGAATGCTTTTCCAATATGTATTTATAGCCAGCTGTTCATCAAAAATAGGGGAGTTTGTCATGGCGACATAAGCTCTATCATGATGAATGATTAATTTCCCGTTTATATATTCAAAAATGGCATTATCTCCTGATGCATCAGAAATAGACAAATGCACAGTTGCAAAAATATCAGTTCCGGGAATATGTGAAGATGTTACGACAAATTCATTTTTCCCCAAAGCGATTACGGCTTCAGAAACAGTAGAAAAATTATCCAAAACATATTGAAGCCACAATGAAACTGCCAAACCCTTAGCTTTGCTGTTTTTCTCAAATTGAGGGTAAGTCGATTCTGCCAACCAAAGCAAATTTCCAACTAAACCTTTTTCATTCATCCCGTCAGACGAAGCAATATCCCATGAACTTGTTACAACGCTTCCGTACCTTGATTTCCATTTAACAGAGTTGTTTCCAGCCTCGCCAAATCTTTCCATTCCTCTGGGAAAAACCCATAAATTGGCCGGAATTTCACCTCTCCAATCCATTGAGCGAGCAGTAAGAATAGTGCCATTCGGGCCCTGATAAACGATTCTGGTACAAGCGAAAGTTTTTCCATTATAAATTATTGTGCTTAAAAAAACTAAAACGATTAGAATTCTATTTTTAATCCTCATACAGCTAACTTTTAAATTATTAAAACTAATTGCCGATAAATAAAAAACTCCTAATGTTTGAGATCATTTAGGAGTTTTATTTTTTTTATGTGGTTATTGTTTATTGTGAGTGGAGGAAGCTTAAATCTTTTTAAGCGTAAATTTATAATCATCACCTTCAATAATAAGCTGATCCTCTGTTATCGTACTTACACAAGGATATGGAGTGCCTGTTTCATCCTTAATCACTAAACTTTTTCCTTGTTTTGTTAAGGCGTAGGTACCATCTGTTATTGGTTGTTGCAAATATCCTGTTACTTTTCCGTCTTCAGTGAATGTTAGGTTTCCTTCTGTCAAAATTACATGTTTAATTGAATCAGAAATTGGTCCTTTTTTAGATTCAATTGCAGTAATTTTCCAAGAATTTACCAATTCATTTCTTTTACATGAAATCATTAATAGTGCTGATACTAAAATTCCGAAAATAAATAATTTAGATTTTTTCATAATTCTGTGATTAAAAAATTAGACAGGAAAAGTTACAAAAAAAAACAATATTTAAAACGTTTGTAATCAAATATTTAAATTTGATTGAAAAACCTTGAATCTACTAGGAATTTGGAATTTAACAAGTGACGATTTATTAATTTTTAAATTAATAAATCCGGTTTAGAAAATCAATTTTAGTTCAGTGTAAGCTCTCCAAGAATCTCTTCGTACAAAAATGGACCTCCAGGATATGTAGCCGTGTAATCAAGATTCATCCAAACTTGTCCACGTTCATCGATATGATAATGTATTGTTTTGCCATAACTTTCTTTGACAAAAAGTACATTTTTTATAAGATAATTTACTTTCTCCAAATCAATCATGGAACCAATTAATATTTCGGGATAAATATGTCCTTTTGTGTGAATAAGGCGCGGAGTTCCTCCAATTGCGCGTATCGCTGCCGCCATTAAAATAGAATGATCGTCGCAATCACCAGAAAAATATTCTAATGATTCACTTGCAGTTGCTATATAATCACCATCTTTAGGATCATTGACGTAATTCCAACGGCCATTAATTTCTTTAAAGACCGCAAAACATTGAATTATTGTTCTGTAATCTGAATATCCTTTAATGCCTTTAAAATGCTTATTTGCGCTCATAATGGCAAAATTGCGCACCTTTGGATTTTGATATTCAATGGCATTTATGATTTTAGATCGGTTGGGAAACGGGAGCAATTTCGCCACAATAATATCTTGCGGATATGGATTGTCTGACATGGTATAAATCATCGAATTATAATCCTCAGATATCTCGCTGAAACCATAGTTCCCAATAACTGACCCATAAAACAAAACCAGCAAATAAACTGCTACACATAAAATAATTATGGTTCGGAGCAACATCAATAAAAAGAAAATTGCTGCAAACACAAAAATAAAAATAAAGACGCGATCTAAATTGAATGCCCAATTTAAATCGCGGAGATTTTGGTGCAAAATGATGAAAATAGGAATCGTTATCAAAAGACTCAACAGCATAATAATAATCCTGTCATAAGGCGATTTTACCTGTAATCTGGATTTTAAGCGTGGAAAGTCAATTTTAGGGAATTTCATCATAAAAAAATCAAAGCGATTGTTACAGCGCTTTTACCGTTTCAACAAAAGTACTTTTTTTATCAATAATTCCGAGATCAAATAATTGATTTTGGATTTTGATAAAAGCTTTTTCGCTCAAATGTTTTTGAGACCATTGTGTGAGCTTCAACCACTCGCGAATGTCTTCTTTTTTTTGCTTAAAAAGCTCTGCTAATGTTTTGTCTATATTCGGAATTTGAGCAAAATCCTGTGTAGTTTTATTGATGACTTCAAGGATTTTTTCCATCACTTTTGGATTCTTTTTCAAAAATTCATCACGCACAGCAATTACAAACGATGGCCATGGAGTAGGACAGTCGCCAACGCGTCTAAAAACACCTTTATCCACAAGAGGTTTAGTCATAAAACGCTCCCACATAAAATAATCTGCCGTTCCGTTTGTCAACGCTTCAACAGCACCGTCAATTGTGTTGATGATTTCAAATTTCAGTTCGTCTTGTTCCCAACCTTGCTCGGCGGCATTTACATATGCCATCAACTGTGAGCCAGATCCAATTCTTGAAATCGCTACTTTTTTATTTTCTAAATCTTTTACAGTCTGAAAATCTGATTTTGCAGCAACATGAATTCCCCAAATCAAAGGAGATTGCACATAAATCTGAACAATTTTGCTTGGATTTCCTGCCAAAATATCTTTGACAATTCCTTCAGTCAAAATCACGGCTATATCAGCATCGCCGTCACGCAGCATCTGACACATTTTACCTGTTCCTTCCGGAATATCCTTCCATTGCAAATCAATATTTTCTGCTTCAAATTCACCATTTTCAATGCATAAATGCCATGGCAAATTGAAGTGTTCGGGAACACCCACAATGTTTACAGTTTTCATTACAGTTTTAAGTTTAAGTTAAGTTTGGTATGCGTATTCTTAAGTTTGTTTGTTTAGTTTTTTAATAAATCTGCTCGATGTTTGTCTGAAAGGCAAGGTTCTGCATATTCAATAATTTCTTCGGCTTCATATTCATTCAAAATGCTTCTTACAAGTGAATAATCAACATCTCTTACGATTTCAACAGCAAATAAAGTTTCATTTAAACCTTCTGATTGACAATTAATTGCTTTTAGTTTTTCTCTGATAATTTCCTGATCAAATCCTTTTTCTAAAATTAAGACCTGAACAATAGAATTACCTGAGTTTTCAATTGTTTCTTTATAGACAAAGCGATTTTCCTTTTCATCAAATTCTGCATAAAACAAATCGTCAGTTGCGATAAGAGGACCAAAAAACGGAATGTTGTCCAATTTGAAAAGGCCTTTTTCTAAATCAATAATTTCAGCCCACATGGTTTCTGAAACATTGTCTTCTAAATAATCGCTGTAATATTTAAAAAGTATTTTTTTGTGTGTTTCTTGCATTATTCAATTTCGCTGATTTCAGCTTTTAATGGTGATATAACTATTCGATATCCATCTGGATCTTGGATCATTTTTCCGTTTTCATTCCAAAATGGATTAGCTGCAGTTATCGTTGAGATATTTAGGTTTTCTAACTTATGAATCAATTCTTTATACGCTAGGATTGATTTCGGATAAAGAACAATTACATCATCTTCGTCAAAAGTATGTTTTGCTTTTGTTGTCGACTGCGTAAATTCAAAATGCCAGTCTAAACCTGATTTCCCAATAAAAATTCCGTTGTAATTATTATGATTTTGAAATTCTCCCAATTGTTCAAAACCAAGCACATTTACATAAAAATCTTCAATTTTTTTTAAATCATCGGTGTGTCGTGCAACTCGTAAAAACATAAACTTTAGGATTTTATCTGATTGATATGATGTTCTAAATGTTCTACATAATCGGTCATAAGAAACTTTAAATCAATACGCGATTCATCGCTCAAAACAATTTCATAATTTAAAGCTTCAGGATCAACAGATTTCATAATTCTGATAATTTGATTATTTAGAACAAACCACAATTGAGTAAGTTCGTCAATATTCATTTCCTGATACTGATTTAAATTTACTAAATCCATTTGACTGTATGGTCTATGCCTATAAGGTTTCTCCATATAGTTAATCTCAGTAAACCGGACCAAATTATGAATCGCTGAATCAACCAAATGACCTAAAATTTCTTTTTTAGACCATTTCCCTGGCTTTCTTTCTTCTAAAACATTTTGACTAATTTCGGGAAAATAGTTCACATTTTGCTGTAATAATTTTTCAAATTTAAGAATTGCGTTTTCCATAAAATATTGGCATTTGAAATGGGAAAATATATTATTGCCCTTCGATTTTTTTAATTAAAAATATAAAAATTATAAAAACGATTATTCCCATTAAGAAGTTCTTCTGAGCTACTGTAAATCCATTCTTATCAATCTCGGATTTTTTTGATCCCAATAATACTCTAGCTTTTTAGGATATTTCTCTTCAATTGACACATTCAATAATTGAAAAAAACACCATCTAAACAACCCGCCAATTCCAAGAAAAAATGCACCAAGTACATGCTGTAGCAAATGCGCCATAAATTTCCATTATCTAATTTTCAAAATGACACATTATCTAATTATTTACCAGCAAGTTTGTTCAACGTATATGCAATAAGCTCATCGACAGCTTTATAAGGATCTTCACTAAAAGTTCCAGATGCACGATTGGCAATAATTGCATTTAAAGATAATGCATGATGTCCCAAAAGAGCTGAAAGTCCATAAATGGCAGCTGTTTCCATCTCTAAATTAGTGATTTTAGTTCCGTCAAAATCAAAATTGTCCATTTTATTATTCAATTCTTCATCTTGAATATTCAAGCGTAAAACGCGTCCTTGAGGCCCATAAAAGCCTCCAGCAGTTGCTGTAATTCCTTTGAAAATTCGGTCTGATTCAATCACTTTTTCTAATTTTTCAGAACATGCAATAGCATAAGGCCTTCCTTTACGGATATCCCAATTGGTATGCGTCATAAAAGCATCTTCAATTGCAACATTTGAAACGTCATCGATCAAATAAGAGCGAAGCATATTATCAAGTCCAAGTCCGAATTTTGACATTACAAAACTGTCTACAGGAATATCTTCCTGCAAAGAACCCGAAGTTCCAATTCGTATAATATTCAACGAAGTCAGATTTTCTTTTGGTGTGCGTGTTTTTAAATTGATGTTTACCAAAGCATCAAGCTCATTCAAAACGATATCGATGTTATCTGGGCCAATTCCTGTTGAAACCACAGAAATGCGTTTTCCTTTGTAGATTCCGGTTTGGGTTTTGAATTCTCTTTTTTGAGTTGAGAATTCGATTTTATCAAAAAATTGAGTGATTTTTTCTACTCTATTTTGATCTCCAACAAATATAATGTCGTTTGCAATATGTTCAGGACGAAGGTTCAAGTGGTAAACACTTCCGTCAGGGTTAAGTATTAATTCTGATGATTGTATCATTTTTTTTAAGGTGCTAAGGTTCGGAGATGCTAAGGTGCTAAGTTTTTTTTGTTTCAGGTTTCAGGTAAAGTAGGAACTTTAAACTTGAAACTTTGAACTTTTTTTTACCCACCAATTCGTTTTGTTTTAAATCCTTTTTCTTTTAAAATAGCCATAATTTTATCACGATAATCACCTTGAATAATGATTGAATCGTCTTTAAAAGTACCGCCAACGCTTAATTTTGTTTTAATTTCTTTGGCAAGAATTTTAAAATCCTCGTCAGATCCTTCATAACCTTCAATAATTGTGGTCGCTTTTCCTTTTCGCTTCTCAAATTTACAAATCATCGGCTCTTTTTGAACATATAAAACATGTTCTTCTGCCTGAATTTCTTCTGGTTCATTTGATTCAACGTGATCCGGAAATAAGTTTTTTAATTGATCTTTTAAATCCATAATATATTAAATTCCAATAATTAAAGTTGCGTAAAAATTAAATTCCAAATTCCAAAAAATTAAGCTATTTGGAATTTGGAATTTTAAAAATTGAAGATTATAAGGCTTTATTTTTTAATTAAACCTAAATCTACTAAACGTTCGTATAAATAATCTCCAGCTGTGATATCTTCGAATTTCTTAGGATGTTCAGCGTCAATACAGTTTTCTAAACAATCCAATCGCATATCACTTACTGGGTGCATAAAAAACGGAACAGAATAACGAGAAGTTCCCCATAATTCTCTTGGAGGGTTTACTACCTGGTGAATCGTTGATTTTAATTTATTGTTTGTATGTCTAGACAACATATCTCCAACGTTGATCACTAATTCATCATCAGCTGCGATTGCATCAATCCATTCGCCATCATGATTTTGAACTTGCAATCCTTTTCCTTGCGCTCCCATCAAAAGCGTAATCAAGTTGATATCACCATGAGCTGCGGCACGAATTGCATTTTCAGGCTCAGAAGTAATAGGAGGGTAGTGGATTGGTCTTAAAATAGAATTTCCTTCTTTTGCATATTGATCAAAATAAAACTCATCTAAACCTAAATGCAAAGCTAAAGCTCTAAGCACATAAACACCTGTTTTTTCAAGCATTTGGTACGCTTCTTTACCAACTTCGTTAAAGCGTGGCAATTCTTTTACTTGAACATTGTCTGGGTATTCTGAAGCCCATCTTGAATCTTTGTCAACGTATTGGCCAAAATGCCAAAATTCTTTTAAATCTCCTTCTTTGCGTCCTTTAGCATGTTCTTTTCCAAAAGATACATAACCTCTTTGTCCGCCAATACCAGGAATTTCATAATTATGCTTAGTTTCTATTGGCAAAGCGAAAAATTTTCTAATTTCGCTATAAAGCTCGTCTACCAATTGATCATCTAAGAAATGACCTTTTAAGGCTACGAAGCCAATGTTTTCAAATGCACTGCCGATTTCATTTACAAATTTTTGTTTACGTTTCGGGTCGTCCGAAAGGAAATCACGTAAGTCTACACTAGGAATGTTTTGCATACTTTACATTTTTTATTTAAAGATGAAAGGTGTTGAAAAACCTTTCAGAAACAAAGGTAGAGAATATTTTAGAATTGAATTTTAAAAGTTATATAAAAATTGAAATTTCATAACAAAAACAAATAAAATTGTTATATTTTTCTATATTTGAAACAATAAAAAACATAAACCAAATGATCTTTTACAGAGAAAACTTAACCGACACTCAATTATTAGACTTATATAAGAAAATTTTAAAACCTCGATTAATCGAAGAAAAAATGCTCATCCTGATTCGTCAGGGCAAAGTGTCAAAATGGTTTTCCGGAATAGGACAAGAAGCTATTGCTGTTGGAGTTACATCTGTTTTAGATGAATCAGAATATGTTTTGCCAATGCATCGTAATCTTGGCGTTTTTACCACTAGAAATATCCCACTTCATCGTTTGTTCTCGCAATGGCAAGGAAAAGCAAATGGGTTTACCAAAGGAAGAGATCGTAGTTTTCACTTTGGAACGCAAGAGTATAAAATTATCGGAATGATTTCGCATCTCGGACCACAATTGGGGATCGCAGACGGAATTGCATTAGCCGACAAATTACAACAAAACAAAAAAGTAACCGCTGTTTTTACTGGTGAAGGCGCAACAAGTGAAGGCGATTTTCATGAAGCTTTAAATATTGCTGCAGTTTGGAAATTGCCTGTAATGTTTGTCATTGAAAACAACGGCTACGGACTTTCGACACCTACAAACGAACAATATGTATGCGAAAACCTTGCAGATAAAGGCATCGGTTATGGCATTGAAAGTCACATTATTGACGGAAATAACATTTTGGAAGTTTACAATAAACTTTCACAATTGAAATATGAAATGCAGGAGAATCCACATCCTGTATTGTTGGAATTCAAAACCTTCAGAATGCGTGGGCACGAAGAAGCGAGTGGTACTAAATATGTTCCGCAAGATTTAATGGATGAGTGGGCTGCGAAAGATCCTGTTACAAATTATAGAGAGTATTTAACTGAAAAAGGAATTTTGACAGCCGAATATGACGAACAGCTTCACAACGAAATCAAGCAAGAAATTGATGAAAATTTAGCCATTGCAAATGCTGAACCTGAAATCGTTCCAACATATAGTGGAGAATTAGATGATGTTTACAAACCATTTGAATACGAAGAATATACTCATAATTCAGAATCTAAAAATATTCGCTTTATAGATGCAATCCGAAATGGCTTAGAGCAATCGATGTGGCGTCATAGAAACTTAGTTATTATGGGGCAGGATATCGCTGAATATGGAGGAGCTTTTAAAATTACAGATGGGTTTGTAGCTGCTTTTGGAAAAGAAAGAATCCGTAATACACCAATTTGTGAAAGTGCTGTTGTTTCAACGGGAATGGGATTGTCAATTAATGGATATAAAGCAATTGTAGAAATGCAATTTGCTGATTTTGTTTCAACTGGTTTCAATCCGATTGTGAATTTATTGGCGAAATCACATTACCGTTGGGGAGAAAATGCTGATGTTGTAGTTCGTATGCCTTGCGGTGGTGGTACTCAGGCAGGACCTTTTCACTCACAAACAAACGAAGCTTGGTTTACAAAAACTCCAGGTTTAAAAGTCGTTTATCCAGCATTTCCATATGATGCAAAAGGCTTGTTGAACCAATCGATCAACGATCCAAATCCGGTTTTGTTTTTTGAGCACAAACAATTGTACAGAAGTGTTTATCAAGATGTTCCAACCGATTATTACACGCTTCCTTTAGGAAAAGCTTCTCTAATAAAAGAAGGGAATTCGGTAACTATTATCGCTTTCGGTGCAACTGTGCATTGGGCTTTAGACACTTTAGAAAAAAATCCGCAAATCGATGCTGATTTAATTGATTTGAGAACACTTCAACCTCTTGATACTGAAGCTATTTTTGCTTCTGTTAAAAAGACTGGAAAAGCGATAATTTACCAAGAAGACACCATGTTTGGTGGTATCGCAAGCGATATTTCGGCCTTGATTATGGAAAATTGTTTTGAGTTTTTAGATGGTCCTGTAAAAAGAGTAGCTAGTTTAGATTCTCCTATTCCGTTTACAAAAGCTCTCGAAGATCAGTTTTTAGCAAAAGATCGTTTTGAGGAAACACTATTGGATTTATTGAAATATTAATGACGAATGACGTATTGTTTTGAAGAAAGAACATTTTTTCTATCTTTAAATCCAACTTAAACCCAAACTATGAAAAAACTGTTTATTCCTATTATTGCTGTTTCGTTGCTTATTTCCTGCAATAAAAACGGCAAAACAACTGTTGACAAAGCTTTAGATCAAAAGTTTGACAAGTATAAAGACAATTTTGTCACTGATTTATGGAAAATTTATCCAGGCTGGGCTTCTGGGGTAGGATATCATAAATTAGATAGTGTTTTAATTGTACCAGACGCAAATGCCAGAAAGAATGAACTTGATTTTGCTAATGCTCAATTAGATTCTTTAAAACATTACGATATTGAAAGTCTTTCAGACAACAATAAAACCGACTTTCAAATGATTAAAAATCAGCTTGAAGGTACAATTTTCAGCATAAACGAATTAAAATCATCTGAATGGAATCCCGCAGAATATAACGTTTGTGGTGCTTTCGCTGAAATTTTAAACGGTAACTATGATTCTTTAGAAGTTCGTCTTCGCGCTTTTAACGTCAAAATGAATAATATCCCAGCTTATTACGAAGCAGCGAAAAAGAACATTAAAAACCCAACTATTGAACACACAGATCTTGCAATTTCGCAAAACATTGGTGGATCAACTGTTTTCGAAGACGATTTAAATACTGCTTTAAGCAAAAGCAAACTAAGCGAAACCAAGAAAAAAGAAATTCAAGAGAAAGCAAAAGTTTCCGTAAAAGCAATTAGAGATTATGCAGAATGGCTTAAAAATATGCCGAACAAAACACCTCGTTCTTTTAGACTTGGCGCTGATTTATATGCAAAGAAATTCAACTTTGATATCCAATCAAGCTATTCTGCTGATGAAATTTATAAAATTGCTGTAGATCATAAAAACGACCTTCACGATAAAATGTTTGTTTTAGCAGATAAACTTTGGAAAAAATACAACGGAAATGCTCCAAAACCTGCTGATAAACTCGATTTAATCAAACAAGTCATTGATAAAATTTCATTGCATCATACAACACCTGAGAAATTCCAATCTGAAATTGAAAAACAAATTCCGGAGCTAACAGCTTATGTAAAAGCAAAAGATTTATTGTATATCGATCCGTCAAAACCTTTGGTTGTTCGTAAAGAACCAGCATATATGGCGGGCGTTGCGGGCGCATCGATTTCAGCTCCTGGACCTTACGACAAAAATGCAAATACGTACTATAATGTTGGAAGCATGTCGGGATGGACGGCTGAAAATGCCGAAAGTTATTTAAGAGAATACAATGATTATATTCTTCAAATTTTAAACATTCACGAAGCCATTCCTGGACATTACACGCAATTAGTTTACAGCAATCAATCTCCGAGCATTATCAAATCTATTTTAGGAAATGGTGCAATGGTTGAAGGTTGGGCAGTTTACGCAGAAAAAATGATGCTGGAAAGCGGTTATAAAAATTCTGATGAAATGTGGTTGATGTATTACAAATGGAATTTGAGAACAACTTGCAACACGATTTTAGATAACAGCGTTCACACGAAAGATATGTCTAAAGAAGATGCTATGATTTTGCTTACCAGAGAAGCTTTTCAGCAACAAGCTGAAGCAGAAGGGAAGTGGAAACGCGTCACTTTATCTCAAGTTCAATTGTGTTCTTATTTCACAGGATATACTGAAATTTACAATTTAAGAGAAGAACTTAAAACTAAAGAAGGTGACAAATTTAATTTGAAAAAATTTCATGAGAAATTCTTGAGTTTTGGAAGCGCTCCAGTAAAATATATTAAGGAATTGATGTTGGCGGAGGAGTAAAAAAAATTTAATGTTAACATTAAAAAGGTTTGACAGTTTAACTTGTCAAACCTTTTTTTACTCTTGGTAATTCTTTAATACGGTTCTATCCGAAAAAGCCTCTTTCCATATTTCAATTTTATAATAATCCTGCGGATTTTCGTCATATCCTGATCCAATATTGAAAAAATAGACTCTAACTCTATAATCTCCATTTGAAATCGGAATTTCCAATATAACATCCAAAGAAGGACAGTCTGTAACTTGAATAATTCCAGATCTTATCTCTAATCCTGCCTCAACTATATGGTCGCAATTAGGGAAATCAAATGATGGTTTTGAATCTAAGATATCTAATTCACATTTTACAATTCCTACATCATTTTGTAATGAAACACCTAAGATTCCATTTTCTAATGCCAGTTTATCATCAAAGGCCTGTTGGGACCAAAAACTTTCAGAACTTGTATCTCCTTCATAATCTTTATCATTAACATAAAATTGCCCATATGAAGTACTAAACTCAAGAACAAAGTTTTTTTTTGCCATTATAAATATTTACTCATTATAACTTTGTTTCAACCTCAAACAACTGCACTTGGTTTTTCAGGCGATCAATCAATAAATTCATCATGCGTTTATTTAAGCTTGACGAATTTTGAATATACGTTTCATATTCTTCAAGCGTAAAAAGCGCCATGACAATTCCTTTTAAAGAATTTCGGAATTTGATGTCTTTTTGAATGGAGTTTTCGATTGTCTGGAGTTTCTTTTCAACCGAGTAGGAATAAAAATCGGCTTTGTTTTTATTGATGTAGTTTATAAAAACGGCAATGAACAAATCATTCTGCAGTTTTAAAATAGGTCTGATGGTTTGATTTTGGAACAACTCATCTGCTGAAGACTGAGCACTAACGGTTCCTAAAGTTTCACCTCTAAATTCTCTCAAAAAATTATCTCTGTCTTCCATGTTTTTTCTTTAAATTTAGGAAAAAATCAAATACAAAATATTCTATTTTTGTTTAAGTAATGAACAAAAAAGCAAACAATTTTATTATGTCCAAAACATCCTTCATTTTTCTTTTATCCGTTTTGACCATGATCATTTCGTGTAATTCTAAAGAAAACAAAGAAGAGTATCAAAAATTCACCTATCGCGCCATTCATCAAAAAGATACCGCAATATTGACGATTAACATAAATGACAAACGCTTTTTTGGAAGTTATGAAATCTTGTATCATCAAATTGGAAAAGATTCTGGCGATGTAAGAGGGGATTTGCGAGGAGATACCCTGAGAGGTGATTATCATTTTATTTCCAATGGAGGAAGCTGGAAAAGAATTCCGATTGCCTTATTGAAAAAGAAAGACAAACTTTATTTAGGAACTGGCGTTATCGGTACTTATTTTAATCTTCCGTGTTTCATTCCGGGCGTTCCAATTGAATATGACAACTCAAATTTTGTTTTCGAAAAGATTGAAAAATAGGTTGTAAAAAAAGTTTCAAGTTTCAGGTTTCAGGTTGCTTGAACTTGTGTATTTTAACGCAAAGCACGCAAGGTTTAATATGCTAAACTTCCCTAAAGCTACAAAGTTCGCAAAGCTTTGTGTAAAAACCTTTGCGAACCTTGCGTAATTCTTTGCGTACTTTGCGGTTAAATAACTTGAAACCTGAAACAAAAATTTTTATTCCAAACTTCCAATCTTTGAAGGCAGTTCAAATATTTCAAGATCAAAATATTCTACAGATGCCATGACGTGGTCAAAAATATCGGCCATGATGTATTCGTAATTTGCCCAACGTTTATCACTTGAAAAAGCATAAATTTCTAACGGAACTCCGTGTGCAGTTGATTGCAATTGACGACACATAATATGCATGTCTTTATTCAATCCTGGATGTGTTACAAGATATTGTATAATATATTTTCGGAACAAACCTAAATTGGTCATGTTTCTTCCGTTTAAGGCCAGCGTTTTATCAACACTTCTTAAATCATTATATTTTTCAATTTCAGCTTGTCTTGATTCAATATAAGAAGAAATCAATTGCACTTTTCTCATTTGAACCAAGTCTTCATCAGTCAAAAAGCGAATCGTGCTGCTTTTGATCAAAACATGTCTTTTAATTCGGCGTCCAGCAGATTTCTGCATCCCGCGCCAGTTTTGAAAAGAATCAGAACTTAAAGCATACGTTGGAATCGTTGTAATCGTATTATCAAAATTTCGAACTTTAACGGTCGTTAAATTGATTTCGATTACATCACCATCGGCGCCAAATTTGTCCATTGTAATCCAGTCGCCAATACGAACCATATCGTTGATTGCCACTTGGACACTCGAAACAAATCCAAGAATTGTATCTCTGAAAATCAAAATAATAATTGCGGAAAGCGTTCCTAAAATCGTTAGCAATTCACCTTTTTTGATTCCGAATAAAGTCGAAATAATCATGGCAACTCCAAAAATCCAGAGCACAATCATAATAACTTGAACAAAGCTATCAATTGGTTTGTCGCTGTATTCTGGTTTTTGTTTTAAATAATCGCGTAACGAATTAAAAACGGTTCTTACAATCCATAATCCCAACAAAACAATATAAATCCCAACAATTTTCCCGAACATGGATTCCCAATATTCGTATTTGTCCAAAATCACTGGAACGGCTTTATAAATAAAGAAAAACGGAATTAAATAAGCCGTATATCGCGTAGTTTTATTCTGAATTAAATAATCATCAAATTTGGTTTTAGTACGTTGCGCAAAAATCGCAGTCAAAGTCACTAAAACAAATTTGGCAATATAATATATGATATAAGCTAATGCCACCAAAATGGCAATATTTAAAACAAGACTGGTATAAGACGCGACGTTGCGACTCATTCCCCAATCTCTGAAAATCGGATATAAAAAATTGAATATTTTATCCAAAAGCTTATGCATTATTTTCTAAATATTTTTTCTCAATGTAAAATGTTCCGAATGGAATAAGTGAAGCAATCAGAATGATTCCGAAGGTTTTTAAATCCCAGTTCATTGATTTTTTTAATAAAAAAGCCAGAATAATATAGCCAATGAATAAAACGCCATGTGTCATTCCCAACGGACGCAATAGTGTATGATAAAGTTCAGGATTATTGTTTTTGATAATCAACATATTAGCAAATAATACTAAATAAGAGATTCCTTCTAAAATGGCAGTAACTTTGAAAATCTTGAGCATGTATATATTTTTTTAGGTTTTATGCCAGCAAAATTAAGTATTCTGGATTGATTTTAGAATTTAAAAAATCAAAATAAAATAAGTTGAAACCTGTAAAAATTGGAATTTGGAATTTCAAAAATTGAAAATTATCTTTACTGTATGAGCAAACGCGATTTAAAAAAATATTTAGCCGAATTAAGCAAGGAACAACTCGAAGAACAATTGATCGAGTTATATGAAAAATTCGCACCTGTAAAAGTCTATTACGATTTTGTTTTCAACCCAAAAGAAGACAAACTTTTACAAGAATCAAAGGTTAAGATTTCACATGAATATTTCCCGATAAAAAAGCCGGGAGCAAAATGGCGCCCAAAGGCAAAAATGCGTAGGTCAGTTGCCCAAAAAATCATCAAGCATTTCATTTCACTTGGCGTCGATTCATTTATTATCGCCGATTTGATGTTGTATAATATTGAAATTGCACAAACTTATTCTTCGCAAAATCTTATTAAGCAAGAATTATTTCACAAAAGCATGTTTAATTCATTTGAACAAGCAGTCAATTTTTTAATTTCAAACGGAATTTTGTTTGACTATAAAGCAAGAATTCTTGCAATTTATGATGAAACTGTTCAACAAAAATGGAAAAATAGATACGATTTTGAGGCTATTTTGGACAAAATTGACCTCTAAATGCACTTCTCATAAAAAATCTTTATTTAAAAAAAACATTTATTTTAGGTTAAATAACGATGAATAACTGTTTTTTCGGTGTATTTTTGCAAAAATCCAAAAATAAACAATGTCTCAAAACACTTTAGAAATAGAAAGAGAAGAGAAAAAAGAACTTTATGCGTACCAAAAAGGTGATATTGATGCCATTTTTGACCGCTTAGACAATGCTCCTCCAAAACATCATTTGCTATACCAATTGCCTACTGGTGGGGGAAAAACCGTAATATTCTCAGAAATTGTACGTCGTTATTTATCTAATAATGACAAAAAAGTGGTTGTTTTAACACACCGTATCGAACTTTGCAAACAAACGTCAAAAATGCTCAAAGGCTTTGGCGTAAGCAATAAAATAATCAACAGTAAAGTTAAGGAGCTTCCTGACCAAAATGATTATTCTTGTTTTGTGGCAATGGTTGAGACTTTGAAAAACCGTATCAATGATGAAAAATTGCATCTTGACAACATCGGTTTGGTTATTATTGATGAGGCGCACTACAATTCATTCCGAAAATTATTAAACTCATTCAAAAATGCTTTTATTCTTGGGGTAACTGCAACGCCGTTGAGTTCAAATATAAAATTGCCAATGCACCAGAGCTACGACGAACTTATCGTTGGAGATACTATTGGTTCATTGATTGATAAAGGATTTTTGGCAAGAGCAACTACTTATAGTTATGATGTTGGTTTGACATCATTAAAAGTAGGTATCAATGGAGATTATACCGTAAAATCTTCTGATGATTTGTATACGAATACTATGATGCAAGAAAAACTGCTTCATGCTTATACAGAGCGTTCTTTAGGTAAAAAGACTTTGATTTTCAATAATGGTATTCATACATCATTATATGTGTACGATACTTTTAGAGAAGCTGGTTATGATATCAGACACCTTGATAATACTAGTAGTTCTGAAGAGCGTAAAGATATTTTGCAATGGTTTAAGAAAACTCCAGATGCGATTTTGACTTCTGTCGGAATCTTGACAACTGGTTTTGACGAACCGACTGTTGAAACGATTATTTTGAACAGAGCAACAAAATCGTTGACTTTATATTTCCAGATGATTGGTCGTGGATCTCGTAAATTACCTGGAAAAGATGAATTTACAGTAATTGATTTAGGAAATAACGCCGCTCGTTTTGGATTATGGAGCGAGCCTGTAAACTGGCAACATATTTTCAAATCTCCTGAGTTTTATCTTGAAAATCTTAGAGATGATACTGAAATCGAAATGTTTTTCAAATACAGCATGCCGCCTGAATTAAGAGCAAAATTCAGCAAAACTGCCGATGTTACTTTTGATGTTGATGAAGAGCACAAGTTAGCTATCAAACAAAATTTACGTTCAAAAATTGTATTGGATAAATCGTTAGAACAGCATGCTTCAATGTGTGTTGATAATACAGAAACTTTGCAAGAAGCTAAATTATTGGCAAAAGAATTAGATGATGATATTGAATGCCGAATCAAGCGCTATGCGAAATGTTTGAGCCAATGCAGTAAAAACTACCGCGAATGGCTGGTTGACGATTATAAAAAGAATATGACTTTATTAATCGGTAAAAAATACCGTGAAAAAATCATGAACGAACCGGATTGATTTTTGGTTTAGAAAAAATTCAAAGTTTCAGGTTTCACGTTTCAAGTTGTTGAAATCTAAAATATTATATTTAAAGAGGAGAAATCGCATTTTAATGTGATTTCTCCTTTCAAACTTATTAGGCTACATGTAACTTGAAACATGAAACCTTAAAACAAAAAAAACAAAAAACATGTCTAAACAATTCTCAGCATTAGGAGTTTCAGCGCCAATTTTAAAAGCTTTAGGCGAATTAAATATTGTTGAACCAACAGAAATTCAGCAAAAAACGATTCCGCTTTTATTAGCCGAAAACCATGATGTTGTTGGTTTAGCCAAAACCGGAACTGGTAAAACAGCTGCTTTTGGATTACCATTGTTGCAATTGGTAAAAACGGATTTGCCAGTTGTGCAAGTGGTAATTTTAGTTCCAACAAGAGAACTTGGACATCAAATTTTCAAGAATTTGGAAGATTTTTCAAAGCATCTCCCAAATATTTCAATTGCAGCAACTTGTGGCGGAATTCCAATCAAACCACAAATTGAGCATCTTACGCAGCCTACACATATTGTAGTAGCAACTCCTGGTCGATTGATTGATTTGATTCAGAGAAAAGCTGTTGACTTAAGTCAGACACAATATCTAGTTTTAGATGAAGCCGATGAAATGGTTGCTATTCTAAAAGAAAGTTTGGATGAAATTATTGCTGAACTTCCAAAAAAGCATCGTACACTTTTATTCTCGGCAACTTTGCCAGGAACAATCAAACAGCTGATTCAGAATTATTTGAACAAAAATGTTGTTCAAATCAGCGCCAGCATGGAAACTACTGGAAATCAAGGCATCGACCATCAATATATTGTGGTTGATCCAATTGAAAAGTTGGATGTTTTAATGCATTTCTTGAATTCAAGAGAAGGCGAACGCGGTATTATTTTCTGCAAAACTAAAGCTGCTGTAAATAAATTGGCTAAAAATTTGGCTATCAATCGTTTTTCATCTGGAGCACTTCATGGAAGTTTGACTCAAGGAATTCGCGATCGAATTATGGAGCAATTCCGTGAAGGACACATCAATATTTTAGTCGCAACTGATCTTGCTGCAAGAGGAATTGATGTTAAAGAGATTTCTTATGTTGTTAATTACCATTTACCAGACACCTATGAAAATTATGTGCACCGAAGCGGAAGAACTGCAAGAGCAGGAGCAAAAGGACTTTCATTGACTGTTTTACAGGAAGAAGAAGTTTTTGAAATTCCTGAATTTGAAGAAGAATTAGGAATCAAATTCACCAAATTCGAAAAACCATCGGCTTTGAGTTTAGAAGAAAACAATACGCTTTTATGGGCAAAACAAATCTTTAAAACAAAACCAAATCACGACATTTCATCAGATTTAAAAACAAAAGTAAAAACTATTTTTCATCACTTAACAAAAGACGAATTGATTGAAAAATTGCTGGCTAATTATGTCCTGCAAAACAAAATCGATGTAGTTGAAAAACCTGTTAAAAAATTCAAAAAGTAATAAATCCAGAAATTGTCATTGCATATTAATGTTGTATATTTATAAGGTATTTTTTTATTAAAGCCTACTTAAAAACAACATATATGAATATAGTCATTATAGGAGGCGGTTTTGCAGGAATCAATCTCGCGAAAGAACTTGTCAACCATCCTCAGATACAAGTAACCCTTGTCGACAAAAACAATTACAACTTTTTCCCACCACTTATATACCAGGTTGCAACCGCTTTTTTGGAGCCGTCAAGCATTAGTTATCCCTTCAGAAAATTTTTTGCAGGGAAAAAGAACCTAAACTTTCGTTTAGGAGAATTGATTTCTGTTGTTCCAGCAGAAAATAAAATAATCCTTAATAATGGTGAATTGACCTACGATCATCTTGTTTTTGCAACTGGTGCAGAAACAAGTTATTTTGGCATGGAAAACGTAATGAAAAATGCCATTCCGATGAAAACATTAAATGATGCCATCGAAATGCGTAACACATTGCTTAAAAACCTTGAAAAAGCTGCTATTTGCAAAGACATGCGCAAACGTCGTAAATTATTGACAATTGTAGTAGCAGGAGGGGGGCCAACCGGAGTGGAAGTTTCTGGAATGTTTGCTGAAATGAGAAAAAGTATTCTACTTAAAGAATACCCAGAATTAGACACTTCTGCCAGCAATGTTTATTTAGTCGATGGAGGAGATGCATTGCTTGCACCAATGAGCGAGGCTTCGCAAAAAGACACTTTGAAAGCATTGACAGATCTTGGCGTTGTGGTAAAATTAAACAAGCGTGTAACTGATTATGTTGATGATACCGTATATTTTGATAATGGTGAAACTATCAAAACCAAAAACTTAATTTGGGCTGCTGGAGTTTCTGCAAAACTTTTTGATGGAATTCCGAAAGAAAGTTATGGACGCGGCAAACGTATGGCGACTGATCAATACAATAAAGTAAACGGTTTAGAAAATATCTATGCAATTGGCGACACAGCAATTTTAGCCGGAGACAAAAATTTCCCTGACGGGCATCCGCAAGTCGCACAGGTAGCCATTCAGCAAGGAATAAACTTGGCAAAAAACTTCATGAATATGGCTGCTGGAAAACAATTGAAACCTTTTGCTTATCATGACAAAGGCTCTATGGCCATTATAGGAAGAGCGAAAGCCGTAGTAGATTTACCAAGTCCAAAATGGCATTTCAATGGATTCTTTGCTTGGGTTATTTGGTTGTTTATTCACTTGATTTCTTTGATCACCTACAGAAACCGATTAAATACATTCTGGAACTGGATGGTCGCATATTTTGCAAGAGATCAATCCCTTAGAATGATCATCAGACCAGATAAAAGACAGTCTGCGGAATAAAGAAAATAAATTCCAATTTTTTAAATTCCAAACTTTAAAGTTATCTGAATTTTAAAATACAAAAGCCAAAATCATTTTAATTTTGGCTTTTTTTATTCTAAACAAATTGGAATTTGGAATTTAAAAAATTGGAATTTAATAACTTATTCAGCAGTCGTTGGGTCAATTATTCCCACAACTTCATTTACTGAATTCGCGGGAAATCCGCCTAATTTAGCATGTTCATAAACCATGTCTTTATTTGGCGCTATGTAAATACAATAAAGCTTATCATTTGTAATATAGCTATTTAACCATTGAATTTGCGTTCCTAATTGATTAAGTACACCACAAGAAGCCTGCGAAATACTTTTTAGTTGATCAGATGTAAGTTTACCAGCATTTGGGATTTCCCTTTCAATAACATACTTCGGCATAATAATTCGAAATTTAACCCTACTCATGTGGCTTTTCGGTTTCGCCCCGTTTTTCAAAATGGTCTCTGGATTCCATTAATTTTTATGTACTATAAAATTAATGAATTTAAAGATGCAAAAACAGTAATTATTGATTTTTAGATGGTTACAAGCATTCAATTAATGAACAACTACAGTATCATTTTCCACGCCTAATTCTACTTTATGTTTGATGAAACGCTTTCCAACATTTAGAATTACAAAAGCCGTAATTGTCGTTACCGTCATAATAGCAACCATTGGCGCAACAGAATCTTTGACAAAAATGCCAATTGCAAAAGACGCTAAAGCTCCCAAACCTAGCTGAATTGCCCCCATTAATGCTGACGCGCTTCCGGTGTTTTTAACAAATGGCGCCAAAGTAAGTCCAGCGGTATTTGGGTTTGAAATTCCTAAACAAGCCAAAAACAAAAACAGCATTCCGATTGTTTCGTATAATCCTAAAAGATCATTTAAAGCTAAAACCAAGAAAATGATACTGATAATGGACTGAGAAATTAAAGCACCGAAAATCATTTGCTCGCTTGAAAATTTCTTTAATAAAATCGAATTTAACTGACTTGAACCGATAAAACTTACTGACATGAAAGCAAAAATCCATCCGTAGGTTTTTCCGTCAACGTGGTAAATATCCATAAAAATGATGGGAGAGGCCGCTACGTATGAAAATAGTCCAGAAAAAGCAATTGCACCGGTAAATGCATAGGTGTAAAATTGAGGCTCTTTCAAGACTTTTATGAAATTGGTCAAAATCGGTTTTGGCTTCAATGACACTGTTAAATCGGGTTGATAGGTATTTGCCAATCCAATTTGTGATGCTAATAAAATAAAAATTCCCATGCACATCAAAATAAAAAATACGATATGCCATCCGAAATCTTCAGTTACATAACCGCCAATTGTTGGCGCCAACATCGGAGAAAGCCCAACCACAAGCATTAACAATGAAAAAACTTTAGGAATATCTTTTACAGGAAATAAATCACGAACCATTGCGACAGAAGCTACCGTTGCAGCACAACTTCCGATGGCTTGAACAAAACGCAAAAAGATAAAAGAATCAATATCAGCAACATAAATACAGCCTAAAGAAGCTAAAATGTACACCAAAAGTCCAATAAATAAAGGCTTTTTACGCCCAAAACGATCTAAAAGCGGTCCGTACAACAATTGTCCAGCAGAAATTCCAATGAAATAACTCGACAAACTCATCGAAACTTTTGCAACAGTTGTATTCAAATCCTTTGCAATATCTGAGAAACCAGGCAGATACATATCGATTGAAAAAGGGCCAAGTGCTGTTAAAGAACCTAAAATAAGAATCAGTTTGATGTATTTTTTTGTTGTCATTTTCTTAAAAAACTGTAATAAATTTTCTGCAAAGGTAGAGTTTTCATAACTTGTAGTGCCTTTAAGAAGAATTTATAATGAATTATATTCTTTCAGGCTTATAAAATTTGCATAACAGATTTATTAATCAAAAATTTTAAAAAATTATGAAAAAGTACATCTTATTATTAGCGATTCTATTTTCGTCAGTTTCATTTGCCCAAACCATCACATCAAAAATTGAAGATGCAAATGCGGCACAATACGAACTTCTTAAAAAAGTAAATCAGTATTATCCGGATATCACGCTCAGCAAAACCGTTACCAATTTTTATGCGGATGGAAATATTATAGACACGCAACAAGACTTTGATTTAAAAGGAACAAAATTTTCAAGCTACAAACTGGGAATTAATCCTGGAAACAAAAAATTATTATTTGAATATGTTTCAGACGAAACCGGAAAAGTTCATGGAGATGTTGAACTTTTTAATGGAAATGTTTTGCGAACAACATTTTCAGAAAAACTAAATCAGATTGAAATTTCACTTAACGGAAAATCTGTTTATTTGAAAAAATTATAAAAAATTTTCAAATATGAGAAATTTGAAGCATCACACATACGTGATGCTTTTTTGATTCTAAAAAATTCGGTCGTCCAAAATTCCGATATTTGAGAAAAAATATTTTTCATTTGAAAATATGGAAAATTTGAACATCTGGTCAGAATCGTTTTTTTGAACAAAAAATCTATTTGCACAGAAATCCAATATTTGAAGAAAAATATTTTTTATTTTCAAATATTGAAAATTTGAGATTTTAAAAATGAAACAAATTAGTATCATTAAATTTATACTTAGATTTTGATCTCAAATTCATTAATAATTTCTATGAAGCAAGTGATAAAAAAAAGTTACAAATATGAGATTTTTTTTATCATCAGATCGAAGATGAGATTCGTAGATATAATCAAGAAAACCAAAAATAACGTAATACAGCGTATAATTGACAGATATCCATTTGAACTATAATTTATATTATGTAAAATAGAATATTTTAAAATACACCACTCTTTAAATTATATCATTAATCGAAACATCCGGTGAAATTAGCTTTAAAATTACACTTCTTCTTTCCGAAGCAATTGTAAATGAGAATTTTACTAAAAAAGTTAAAAATTTCTAGCTCAAACAAAATACACTTTACAGTGATAATTTAAATTTTAAACGTAAAAAAAACATTTTAAAGCCTTGAAATCAGTAATTCTTAACATTTCTTTAAAATATTCAGATTCTACTAAAGATGCTGTCATTGTAAGACTTTATTTTCTTATTTTTACATTCGATACTTTAAAAAAATTATCAAACATATGAATACTATTGCTGAGCATATTGCAGATTTTTTAAAAGAATACCCGCCATTTAATAATTTGACTTTTCAGGAATTATCTGATATTGCAACAAATATCCGCGTATTAAATTTAGAAAAACACACTGTACTATTTCAAAATAATGATACGCTGCATGATAGTTTTTATGTTGTAGCTTCGGGCGTCATCAATTTGACTACAATTGCTGATGCTGAGGAAACTATTATCAATAAGTGTCATGAAGGCGATATTTTTGGCTTAAGACCTTTCTTTGCCAAGAATAATTATATGATGACTGCAAAAGCGCGTGAAGAAAGTATTGTTTACGCTATTCCTATTGCGGTTTTCAGACCTTTTGTTGCGAATAACTCAGATGTTTTAAACTTCTTATTGGAAAGTTTTGCAACAAATTCAAGACATACCAAAGACAGTGTAAATTCAAATGGAAAAATGATTTCTGATACTTCATTTTATGTAGATCAGCAATCAGAAATGCAATATATTCAGTCACTTAACTACAACAATTCACCTTTAACAACTGAAGCAAATCACATTGTTAAGGACGTCGCTATTTTAATGACTGAAGCAATGGTTGACAATATCATCGTTTGTGGCGAAAAAAATCGCCCGATTGGTATTGTGACTGCAACAGACTTGGCTTCAAAAATTGCTACTGGCCGTTATCCTATTACGGAATCTATTGACAAAATCATGTCATCTCCAGTGGTAACTGTTATTGAAAACGTATCGCTTGCTGAAGCGCAATTGCTAATGCTTAAGCATAACGTAAGTCATTTGTGTGTAACGAAAGATGGCACAAGTAAATCTGCTGTGAAAGGAATTATTTCCGAACATGATTTAATTGTAGCTCAAGCCAGTAACCCTGGTGTCTTAATCAAAGAGATTAAGCGTTCGCAATTACCAAAAGACTTAAAACAAATACGTGATCGACTGTCTGATTTGATTCAGAATTCGATTCAAAAAAATATTCCGATTTCTCATGTTAGCAATATTGCGAGCGAAATCAATTTGGCAATTATCAAACGTTCTGTTGAGTTATCTATTTTAGATTTAGGCTCACCTCCTGCTCGTTTTGCTTGGTTAAGTATTGGAAGCCAAGGGCGTAAGGAACAATTATTACTTACAGATCAAGATAGTATTTTGATTTTTGAAGATGTTGCTCCTGAAAAATATAGAGAAGTAAAAGATTATTTTTTAAGATTAGCAAAAAGAGCTACTGCCATTCTAGAAAAAGTTGGTTATGAATTTTGTCCAAACGGCCATATGGGAAGCAATATGTTATGGTGTAAATCATTGACTGATTGGACGAAACAATACAATAGCTGGATGAACACTCCAGGTGAAAACAGCAATGATTTGAGCAGTATCTTCTTTGATTATGAAATTGTTTTTGGAGAGCCAAAAATTGAAGAAGTGATCGAAAACGTAATCTTCAAAAATGCTGTAAACAATACCTTATTCTTTGACTTTTTAGGAAATGATGCTTTGAAAAAGAGCTCTCCTTTGAGTTTCTTCAAAAAATTCATTATTGAAGAAGAAGGTCCAAATAAAGGGAAATTTGATATAAAAAATCGCGCGTTAATGCCATTAATTGATGCTGCACGTTTACTAATTTTAAATGCAAACATAAAAGGAATCAAAAATACTTATTTGAGATTCAAACAATTAGCAATAACAGATTCTAAAAATGCTGAAATATATTTAAGCTGTGCTGAAGCATTTTTGATACTTTCAAAATTTAGAACTGTTGAAGGATTAAAAAATGATGATTCTGGACAATATATTAATGTAAGAGATATGTCTAAAACAGACAAAGAGAAGTTAAAAAATGCCTTGACCCCAATGAAAGATCTTGAGGAATTAATTAAGAGTAAATTTCAACTTACACAATTCTCGTAAAATATGCTAGACTGGCTTAAAAATATTAATAAAGAATATCCAGATTTTTGGAAAGATTACCTGAACAAATTCGAAACAAAACCTAACAGATTCGTTGTTTTATCAACGGAAACTTCTGGTTTAAATCCGAATAAGGATGTTATTCTTTCGTTAGGAGCTTTTTCTGTAATTGATGACGGAATTGTTATTAAAGACAATTTTGAATGTGTTTTGCTACAATACAAATTCTTGCAAGATAACGGACTTTCAAATGAGTTTATCATTGAGAGCAAAATGAGCAAAATGCAAGAGCCTGAAGCGCTTGAAGCATTTGTGAATTTTCTTGGAAATTCGGTTTTAGTGGGACATCACATTAATTTTGACATAGAAATGCTTAATTCTTCTTTAGAACGTCTTGACTGTGGCCGATTGAAAAATGAGGCTCTCGATGTTGATGTGATGTACAGAAAATTAATGGATATTAATGACAAACAATTTTCACTTGACGATTTGTGCGAAATTTATAAAATCCCGAAAAGCGATAGAAATTCATCTGCTGAAGATGCTTACAGAATAGCGTTGTTGTTCTTAAAATTAAAATCTAGATTAGGAATCAAATAGATTTAAATTTTAAATCTTAAATTTCAAATTCCAATCATAAAAAAAGCCTCTTAAATTCTTAAGAGGCTTTTTTTTTATGTTGTAAATCTAGATTTTAGATTTTTCCTTTTGTAATTTCTTCTACAACTTCAGGATTCAATAAAGTCGAAGTATCTCCAAAATTAGAGAAATCACCTTCAGCTATTTTACGTAGAATTCTACGCATAATTTTTCCTGAGCGTGTTTTTGGCAAACCAGAAACAAATTGAATTTTATCCAATTTTGCAATTGGCCCAATGTGATCTGCAATATATTGATTGATTTCTTTTGCCAAGTTTTCTTTATTTCTAACTTCTCCAGTTTCTTTCAAGATTACGTAACCATACAAAGCATTTCCTTTGATATCGTGTGGAAATCCAACAATCGCAGATTCTGCAACTGCTGGGTGCTCGTTGATAGCATCTTCAATTGGAGCCGTTCCTAAATTATGACCAGAAACAATTACTACGTCATCTACTCGACCAGTGATTCTATAGTAACCAACTTCATCTCTTAAAGCTCCGTCACCTGTAAAATATTTTCCAGGGAAAGCAGAGAAATAAGTTTCTTTATAACGATCGTGATTATTCCAGATTGTTCTTGCAATTCCAGGCCAAGGGAATTTAATACACAAACTTCCAACTACCTGATTTCCTTCAATTTCATTTCGTTTTTCATCCATTAAAACTGGCTGAATTCCCGGCAATGGCAAAGTTGCATAAGTTGGTTTTGTTGGCGTAACAAAAGCAATCGGTGAAATCATGATTCCTCCCGTTTCTGTTTGCCACCAAGTATCCACAACTGGACATCTCTTATCACCTACGTGGTCATTAAACCAGTGCCAAGCCTCTTCGTTGATTGGCTCTCCAACAGATCCAATTACTTTTAAAGATTTCAGAGGATATTTTTGAATATAATCTAAACTTTCTTTTGCTAATGAACGAATTGCTGTTGGCGCAGTATAGAATTGTGTGATTTTGTGTTTTTCGATAATATCCCAAAAACGGCTGAAATCTGGATAAGACGGAACACCTTCAAAAATTACAGTTGTAGCTCCATTCAATAATGGTCCGTATAAAATATACGAGTGACCAGTAATCCAACCAATATCTGCCGTACACCAGAAAATATCATTTTCCTCATAACTAAATACATTTTTAAATGTATAAGCCGTGTAAACCATGTAACCTGCAGTAGTATGAACCATACCTTTTGGTTTTCCTGTTGATCCTGAAGTATATAAAATAAACAAAGGATCTTCGGCATCCATAATTTCAGCAACACTATTATCTAATGCCGCATCTAAAAGTGGTTGCAACCAAATATCACGACCATCTTTCATTTTCACTTCAGTATTTGTTCTTTTTGCAACCAATACTTTTTCTACTGAAGGACAAGTTTCAAGAGCTTCATCAACAATTCCTTTAAGGTCGATTGTTTTGTTTCCTCTATAACCTCCGTCAGAAGTAATTACCATTTTGCACTCGCAGTCATTAATTCTGGCAGAAACTGCTGAAGCAGAAAATCCAGCAAAAACAACAGAGTGGATTGCTCCAATTCTAGCACAAGCCAAAACTGAAACAGCCAATTCTGGAATCATTGGTAAATAAATACAAACTCGGTCTCCTTTGCGCACGCCTTGCTCACGCAAAACATTTGCCATTTTTGAAACTCTTTCGTATAATTCATTATATGTTATATGCAAAGCCTCCTCAGACGGATTATTTGGTTCAAAAATAATTGCCGTTTTTTCGCCTCTTTTGCTTAAATGTCTATCGATACAATTTTTTGTAATATTAACTTTGGCGTCAGTAAACCATTTCACTTCAGCATCAGCCATATTAAAATCAACTACTTTTTCCCATTGTTGGTACCATGTGAAATTTTCTTCTGCGATTTTGCCCCAAAATTTTCTTGGTTCCCTTATTGACTTATTGTAATGCTTAAAATATTGTTCTAAATTTTCAATTTTATAATAACTCATATGTTTCTTGGAATTTTTTTTATAAATGTATTAAATCTCGGTGTATTCTTAAAATTATTTAATTCATAAATTTTGGCAAATAAAAACACATATTAAAAAAAATATCTCTTTTTAATGTGTTTAATGCAAAAAAATACTTTTTTACTTCAAAAAGCATATTACAAAAAAGGCGCAGTAGATAAATACTGCGCCTTTTTATTTTTAACAATTTCAATAACAATTAATTTCGTAATTATAGAATTACAATACTTTTCTCTATTTTGAAAATAGCAGCATCTTTATTAATCAAAATGAAATTTCAACAAGTATATTTCTACCAAAAATATACCCCATTTATAAGGGATTAGCTTCACTTAACTTACTCTCACAGAAGTTAAGTGAATGCAACATGCATCTATATCTAGTTTCTTAATAAGTGCTTACTAATTCAAAATATTACAAATCATGATACAGTGCAAATCTCGCAAAATCGAATTTCGCTAGATTTCCCCCAACTTTTTTAATTATCCAATTTTTTTCATTGCTGTCATAGACTCTCTCAACCATGCTCCTACTTCTTCGATAGGATGTTGACGAATTTCTCTGTTTACAGCAATTAATACTGCATTATCTACTCCGTTTGAAGTTGAAAATGGTTTTCCGATAATGTTAGTTTCTACTTTTTTCATGAATTCAGTCAATAATGGCTTACATGCATGATCAAATAAATAACATCCGTACTCAGCAGTATCAGAAATTACACGGTTCATTTCGAATAATTTCTTTCTTGCAATTGTGTTAGCAATTAATGGCAATTCGTGTAATGACTCATAATAAGCTGATTCTTCAATAATTCCAGCTTCAGTCATTGTTTCAAAAGCTAATTCAACACCAGCTTTTACCATTGCAATCATTAATACTCCATTGTCAAAATATTCTTGTTCAGAAATTGGAGCTTCTTGTGGTGCAGTTTTTTCGAAGTTAGTTTCTCCTGTTGCAGCTCTCCATTTCAATAAGTTAACGTCGTCGTTCGCCCAGTCGATCATCATAGTTCTAGAGAATTCTCCAGAAATAATATCGTCTTGGTGTTTTTGGAATAACGGACGCATGATATCTTTTAATTCTTCAGCTAATTCGTAAGCTTCGATTTTTGAAGGATTATTTAAACGATCCATCATATTTGTAATACCACCGTGTTTCAAAGCCTCAGTGATAGTTTCCCATCCGTATTGGATTAATTTTGAAGCATAAGCAGCATCGATTCCTTTTTCAACCATTTTATCAAAACATAAAATAGATCCAGTTTGCAATAACCCGCAAAGGATTGTTTGCTCACCCATTAAATCTGATTTTACTTCAGCTACGAAAGATGATCTCAAAACTCCTGCTCTGTGTCCTCCTGTTCCTACAGCATAAGCTTTTGCTTGATCTAAACCAAAACCGTTTGGATCGTTTTCTGGGTGAACTGCAATAAGAGTTGGAACTCCAAATCCTCTTTTGTACTCTTCACGAACCTCAGAACCAGGACATTTAGGAGCACACATAATTACAGTGATATCTTTACGAATCTGCATTCCTTCTTCAACAATATTGAATCCGTGAGAATATGCAAGAGTCGATCCTTGTTTCATTAATGGCATAATTGCAGTAACTACAGCAGTATGTTGCTTGTCTGGAGTCAAGTTACAAACTAAATCAGCAGTTGGAATCAATTCTTCATAAGTTCCTACTTTAAAACCATTTTCAGTTGCATTTTTATATGAAGCTCTCTTTTCAGCAATTGCATCTGCACGCAATGCATAAGAAATGTCTAAACCAGAATCTCTCATGTTTAAACCTTGATTCAAACCTTGTGCACCACAACCTACGATAACAACTTTTTTTCCTGCTAAAGCTGCGATTCCGTCTGCAAATTCTGACTGCTCCATAAATTCGCAAACTCCAAGTTGCTCTAATTGTAATCTAAGTGGTAATGTGTTGAAATAATTTGCCATTTTTTTTTATTTAATGAATGTGTAATTTAATAAGTAATTTATATTTAAGTATGAATGATATTATTTGAAAGTTTCTAATAATGTTGAAATCTCCATTTTTTCTTTAGAAACCGAAATTCTTCCAGAACGCACAAATTGCATGATTCCGTACGGTTTGAATTTTGCATATAATTCTTCAATTTCCGAACGTCTTCCTGATTTTGAAATCACAAAGAAATCACGAGAAACTGTCACAATTGTTGACTGGCTTTCTTTAATGATATTCTGAATTTGTTTCTCATCAAACAACAAATTAGAAGCAATTTTAAATAATGCATTTTCTAGATAAATTGTTTCTTCATCTGTGTGATAAAATGCTTTTATAACCTCAATTTGTTTTTCAATTTGACCTACAATATTCTGAACCCATTTTTCAGTTGTATTTACTACAATGATAAATCTAGAAACATTCTCTATTTCTGATTCAGAAACATTTAGGCTTAATATATTAATGTGACGCTTTAAGAATATTCCTGATATTCTGTTCAACAATCCAACATTATTTTCTGAGTATACCGATATGGTAAATGTTTTATCTTCCATTTGTTTTTTAGTTTTTTTAGTTTCAATCCCGATAGCTATAGGGATTGAAACATGAAACCTTTTTTTAACTTAATCTAATTTCTGAAACACAAGCTCCTGTTGGAATCATTGGGAAAACATTGTTTTCTTTTTCAACCAATACTTCTAAGAAATAAGAATCTTTTGAAGCCAGCATTTCTGCGACAGCTGCGTCAAGATCTTCTCTTTGTGTAACTTTTTTAGATTTGATATAATATCCTTCTGCAATTGCAATGAAATTTGGATTAATCATTTTTGTAGAAGCATATCTATTATCAAAGAATAATTCCTGCCATTGGCGAACCATTCCTAAGAATTCGTTATTTAAAACCACAATTTTAACTGGAACTTCAGTTTGGAAAATCGTTCCAAGTTCCTGAATTGTCATTTGGAAACCACCATCACCAATTATCGCTACTACTTCTCGTTCTGGTTTTCCCATTTTTGCCCCAATTGCTGCAGGCAATGCAAATCCCATTGTTCCTAAACCTCCTGAAGTAATATTACTTTTTGTTGAATTGAATTTAGCGTAACGGCAAGCAAACATTTGATGCTGGCCAACATCTGAAACGATAATCGCATCTCCTTTTGAATGTTTGTTGATCATTTCAATAGTTTCACCCATTGAAATTCCTTTTCCGTTTGTTGGATTTAATTCTTCTTTGATAACCGAATTAAACTCAACTTCTCTTAAAGCTTTAAATTCATTATGCCATAAATCGTGCGATTTTGCATCCAATAATGGCAATAAGGCCGCTAGAGATTCTTTCACGTCACCTAAAACTGCAATTTCAGTTTTAACGTTTTTATCGATTTCTGCTGGATCAATTTCAAAGTGAATTACTTTTGCTTGTTTTGCATAAGTACTTAATTTACCCGTAACACGGTCGTCAAAACGCATTCCGAAAGCAATTAAAACATCACATTCATTTGTCAATAAGTTTGGAGCGTAATTTCCGTGCATTCCAAGCATACCAACGTTTAAAGGGTGATCTGTTGGCAAAGCCGAAAGACCTAATATTGTCCATGCTGCTGGAATTCCTGATTTTTCAATTACAGCTTTGAATTCTTCTTCAGCTTGACCAAGAATAATTCCTTGTCCAAAAACGATTAATGGTTTTTTGGCACTATTAATTAGAGCTGCTGCTTCAGCAACTTTGTCTAAATTCAATTTTGGAACCGGAACATAACTTCTAATTCCTTTGCATTTTTCATAACTAAAATCAAACTCATCAAATTGAGCATTTTTAGTAATATCAATCAAAACTGGACCTGGACGGCCAGAACGAGCGATATAAAACGCTTTTGCAATAATTTCAGGAATTTGAGAAGCTTCAGTTACCTGAAAATTCCATTTTGTAACTGGAGTTGAAATTCCGATAATATCAGTTTCCTGAAATGCATCAGAACCTAATAAATGTCTTCCAACTTGTCCTGTAATACAAACCATTGGAGTTGAATCAATCTGAGCATCAGCGATTCCTGTAACTAAATTAGTTGCTCCCGGTCCTGAAGTAGCAATAGCAACTCCTACTTTTCCTGTAGCTCTTGCATAACCTTGAGCCGCATGCGTTGCACCTTGCTCGTGACGTACTAAAACGTGGTGCAACTGATCTTGAAATTTATATAACTCATCGTAAACCGGCATGATTGCTCCACCTGGATAACCATAAACTAAGTCTACTCCTTCTTCTAACAAACATCTTATAACGGCTTCAGCCCCTGATATTCTCATAGTATATTGTTTTTTCAATGTCAAAATTCAATTTCAAAAATCAATGGCAATGGTAAAATTCAATTTCAATTCTAAATTTTAAATTGACTTTTTATTTATTGCTATTTGATTTTTGATATCGTCATTGATATTGATTTTTGATATTGTTCTTTTAAAATTAATTATCGGTAACGCAACCTGTAGAAGCGCTTGACACCGATTTAGCGTATTTAAGCAAAACTCCTCTGTCAACTTTTAATTTCGGCTGTACCCAAGCCGCTTTTCTAGCTGCAAATTCTTCGTCAGATATCTTCAAGTCGATTGTATTTTTCACAGCATCAATAGCGATCATATCCCCATCTTTTACTAGTGCAATACCACCACCGTCATATGCTTCTGGTGTAACGTGTCCTACCACGAATCCGTGTGAACCTCCCGAGAATCTACCATCTGTGATTAGTGCACAACTGCTTCCTAATCCAGCTCCAATAATTGCAGATGTAGGCTTAAGCATTTCAGGCATTCCCGGACCACCTTTTGGTCCACAACCTCTAATGACGACTACATTACCTGGTTTAATTTTTCCGGCTTGAAGACCTGGAATTACTTCAAACTCTCCTTCAAATACTACAGCTGGACCTTCAAAATACTCTCCTTCTTTTCCACTGATTTTTGCTACAGCACCTTCAGAAGCAAGGTTTCCATATAAAACCTGAATATTTCCTGTTGGTTTTAACGCTTTTTGAATTTCATGGATTACTTCTTGTCCATCTTGTAAATCTGGAGTTGCAGCTAAATTTTCAGCAACTGTTTTTCCTGTTACAGTCAAACATTCTCCGTGAATAAGTCCAACTTTCAATAAATATTTCATTACTGCAGGAATACCTCCAACTTCATGAATATCTTCCATCATATATTTTCCACTCGGTTTCATGTCAGCAAGTACCGGCGTTCTGTCGTTAATTGCTTGGAAATCATCCAAAGTGATTGTAATACCAACAGAATGTGCCATTGCAATTAAGTGCATAACTGCATTTGTAGAACCTCCTAAAACCGCTACAATTGTAATAGCATTTTCGAAAGCTTTACGAGTCATGATATCTCTTGGCTTAATATCTTTTTCTAATAAAATTTTAATTGCAGCTCCAGCAGCAACACACTCGTCTCTTTTTTCCTGACTTAAAGCCGGGTTTGACGAACTGTATGGCATACTCATTCCTAGCGCCTCAATTGCAGAAGACATTGTATTTGCAGTGTACATACCACCACAAGCACCAGCTCCTGGACAAGCATTTTGAATAACTCCTTTAAAATCTTCTGGAGTGATTTCTCCTTTTACTTTTTTTCCTAAAGCTTCAAAAGCAGAAACAATATTCAAAGATTCTCCTTTCCACTTTCCTGAGTGAATTGATCCTCCGTAAACCATCATTGACGGGCGGTTCAATCTTCCCATTGCAATAAGTGCTCCAGGCATGTTTTTATCACATCCAGGAATTGCTATAATACCATCGTACCATTGTGCTCCGGCAACTGTTTCAATAGAATCTGCAATTACATCACGAGAAACTAATGAATAACGCATTCCTTCTGTTCCGTTTGAAATTCCGTCACTAACACCAATAGTATTAAAAATAAGTCCGACCAGATCAGCATCCCAAACACCTTTTTTGACGTCTTTTGCTAAATCATTCAAGTGCATGTTGCACGTGTTACCATCGTAACCCATGCTCACAATTCCAACTTGTGCTTTTTTCAAGTCTTCTTCAGTTAGACCAATCCCGTATAACATTGCTTGCGCTGCAGGCTGTGTTTGATCTTGAGTGATGGTCTTGCTGTACTTATTTAATTCCATTATGTATTATTTTATTTTAATTTTTGTTCAAAAAAAAACCTTCCAGTATTTGGAAGGTTTATAATATAGTCTTTCAATTATATTTATACCATTCCCTGTGCAGATGTGATCACCACATTGACAACAATGACAGAAGTAATAATAATTGAGATTTGCATCTTTTCTATTTTTTAGTGTCACAAAAGTAAACAAACTTTAAGAACTAAAAAAATAAAATCTCAACATTTTAAAGACTTCTTGTTATTTCTTCTACGTTTTAACAAAAAATATTAAACAATTGTTGATTGTCCAATAGTAACATTGTCATTTCTGAAATAAAGCAGATCATCTTTGCTGAAAATAAAATTAGAAACAAACTCCCCTACTTCATTTGTACCGAATTTTGAATCAGGTTTTAAATCAACTGTCACTACTTTAAATTCAATTGCTTTTTCTACAGCTTTATAAATTACATTAGCTTCCTTCGTTAATCCGAAATGTTCCAATAAAAGTGCTGCTGCTAAAATCGAAGCAATCGGATTAGCAATATTTTTTCCTTTTGCTTGAGGATAAGAACCGTGAATTGGCTCAAACAAAGCATTTTTTTCTCCTAAAGAAACTGATGGCAATAAACCAATAGATCCTGTAATTACGCTAGCTTCATCAGACAAAATATCACCGAACAAATTCTCAGTCAAAATCACATCGAATTGTTTTGGATTTAAAATCAGTTGCATTGCTGCGTTATCTACAAACAAAAAGTCTACAGCTACATCTGGATAATTTTCGCTCACTTTCTGAACTACTTTTCTCCATAATCTTGAAGTTTCCAAAACATTAGCTTTATCCACCATTGTTAGCTTTTTACGTCTTTTTTGAGCCGATTTAAAAGCTAGATGTGCAATTCTAGTAATTTCTTCTTCTGAATATTCACATAAATCTGAAGCGTGTGTCCCTTCTTCATTAAGTGTTTTAGTTCCAAAATAAGCTCCACCAGTTAATTCTCTGAAAATAGTAAAATCAGCGCCTTCGATAATCTCTCTTTTCAATGGAGAAGATTCAATTAATGCTTTATAAGGTTTTATCGGGCGAATGTTAGCAAACAAGCCAAGTTCCTTACGTAATTTTAACAATCCTTGCTCCGGACGAACTTTTGCATTTGGGTTGTTATCATATTTTGGATCTCCAATCGCACCAAGTAAAACTGCATCTGTATTAAGACAAAGATTTAGTGTTTGTTCCGGGAGCGGGCTTCCTGTTTTATCAATTGCAACTGCACCCATGAGTGCTTCTTCAAAAACAAATTCATGATTGTAAACCTCTCCAATTGCATACAATGCTTTTTTCGCTTGTGCAATTACTTCTGGTCCAATTCCGTCTCCTGGTAAAACTGCTATTTTCAAATTCATAACGTCTCGTTCTTTATGTATTTAAATCTTTTTCTTTTTTTTACTCTTTCTTCTAACTTCTTTACTCTAGCAGACTAACCTCTTATTAATTCTGCTTGAATTTTTGAAGCTTCAATAATTTGATGAATATCAGCATCAACAACTTCTTTTTTAATATCAGCGAATTTCAAGAACTCAACATATACAATATCCAATTGTACTTTTGTCAATTCGTAACCCACTTTTTTAGCTCTATAAGCCAAAGCCGCTCTTCCGCTTCTTGCTGTCAAAATAATTGACGATTCGTTTACACCAACATCAAGCGGATCCATGATTTCATAAGTCGCTCTGTTTTTGATTACACCATCTTGGTGAATTCCAGAACTGTGTGCAAAAGCATTTGCTCCTACGATTGCTTTATTTGGCTGTACAATCATTCCCATACTCTCAGAAACTAAACGGCTCATTTCGTTTAATTCTCTTGTATTGATGTTTGTATCTAAATTCAAATATGGATGTTGTTTGAAAATCATTACCACCTCTTCAAGTGCAGTGTTTCCAGCTCTTTCTCCAATACCATTAATTGTACATTCAATTTGTCTTGCACCATTAATTGCACCAGCAATAGAGTTTGCCGTAGCCATTCCTAAATCGTTATGACAGTGGCATGAAAGAGTTACGTTTTCGATTCCTTTTACGTTTTCTTTCAAATATTTAATTTTTGCTCCGTACTCTTCTGGAAGGCAATATCCTGTAGTATCAGGAATATTCAATACTGTCGCTCCAGATTTGATTACTTCTTCGCAAACTTTTGCTAAAAAAGCGTTATCAGTTCTACCAGCATCTTCTGCATAGAATTCAACATCTTCTACATATGATTTTGCATGAGCTACTGCGAATTTCGCTCTTGCAATAATATCTTCAGGCGTAGTTTGTAATTTGTGGAGGATATGAGATTCTGAGGTTCCGATTCCGGTATGGATTCTAGGTTTCTTCGCATGCTTTAAAGCAGCTGCAGCAACATCAATGTCGTTTTTCACGGCTCTTGTCAATCCGCAGACGGTTGCATTTTCTACAATTTTACAAATCTCAGAGACCGATAAAAAATCGCCCGGACTTGACACAGGGAAACCTGCCTCGATAATATCAACTCCCATTTTGTCTAGTCGTTCTGCGATAACTAATTTTTGATTAGTATCTAACTTACATCCTGGAACTTGTTCACCATCGCGCAAAGTGGTGTCAAAAATTTGAACTTTCTCTCTATTCATATTCATTAATTTAATGTAATTTCACATTGTGATAACAAATATATATTGTACTTATGCAGTACGAAATTCATTTTAATGAAATTATACTGTTCATAAAACATTTTATAAGCAGTTAATTGTTTCATAATCAATAAGTTATATTATTATTTTTTACAATGGCTAACCATCAAAAAGATTTCTTATTTGTTCTGATTAAATCGCTTTCCAAATCTGAAAAAAGACAATTTAAAATTTTTGCGAGTCGCTTAGAAACTAGTTCGAACACAAAATTTATCGAACTTTTTAATATTTTAGATAAATCTGAAACTTATGATGAAAAGCTTATTTTAAAAAGCGGAAGCATCAAAAAAGTTCAGTTATCTAACTTAAAATCATACTTATACAAACAAATTCTTGTTAGTATTCGTTTGAATATTCCGAGCCAAAATATTCGCTATCAATTGCGCGAACAAATAGATTTTGCTGTTATTCTTTATAATAAAGGTTTGTACAAACAGAGTTTGAAAATTCTGGATAAAACAAAACAGCAAGCTTTAGAAAATGATGAAAAATATATGGCGTATGAGATTGTAGAATTCGAAAAACTGATCGAATCACAATACATTACCCGAAGTATTCAAGGCCGTGCTGATGAACTTGTAATCCAGGCAAAAGAATTGAATTACCGAAACACTATTTCAAGCAAATTATCGAATTTGTCGCTTCAGCTGTACGGAATCATGTTGAAAACCGGCTATGTAAAAAGTGACGCCGAATATAAATATATAGACGATTATTTCAATCGACATATTGCAAAACTTGACGAAAGCAAATTTGGTTTCAGAGAGAAATATTGGTTCTATAATGCCAATTTATGGCGCAGTTTCTTGGTTCAGGATTTCTTAGCGAGTTATAAATACGCTTATAAATGGGTGACTTTGTTTTATGACAACCCGAATATGATTTATTTGAATCCGGTGTTTTTCTTAAAAGGAAATCATTATTTCTTGGAATCGCTTTATATGTTGAAATATAAGTCGAATTTCAAGAAATATTTGACGCTTTTAGAAGAAACAATTGCTGATCCCAGATTTCCAGTAAACGATAACATTGCATCACTATCATTTTTGTATATCTATAATAATAAATTGAATTTGCACATTCTGGAAGGTACTTTTGCGGAAAGCGAATACTTGATTCCGGAGATTTTAGAAAAACTAAAACTTCACAGTGAACATCTTGATGAGCATCACGAAATGTTGTTTTTCTACAAAATTGCTTCAATTTACTTCGGAAATGAAAAATACAACGAGTGCATCAATTATTTAGATAAAATCATCAACAATAAAAACTTAACAATGCGTGAAGATTTAATGTGCTTCGCCCGACTTTTATCTTTGATTGCGCATTATGAGCTTGGGAAAGATTATTACCTTGAAAATCATCTTAAAAACACGTATAAGTTTTTATTGAAAATGAATGATTTGCATGAAGTTCAGAAAGAAATCATCAAATTCTTAAGAAACTTGAACAATTTTTATCCTGCAGATATCAAAAAAGAATTCAAAAAAATGCACGCGCGTTTTGTAGAACTTGAGAAGAATACTTACGAAAAAAGAGCTTTCTTGTACTTGGATATTATTTCGTGGCTTGAAAGCAAAATCGAGAATCGAAAAATTGCTGACATTATTAAGGAAAAAGCTAGACTGAATAGTCGATAATGTTTTTGAAATTCCAATTTTTGAAATTCCAAATTCCAATAAAAGGTCTGAAAAATAGTTTTTCAGAACTTTTTTGTCATTTCGACGAAGGGAGAAATCGCACTAGCATTTCCGCAATACGAATCGACAATCTTTGTAGAGTTTCGAGTGCGATTTCTCCCTACGGTCGAAATGACATACTTTACCTAACACGTATAACTTTGACAAAGTTTTCGCGACAACAAACCCGACAGGTTTTCAAAACCTGTCGGGTTTACTATAAACACAAAAAAATCCCAAATTCCAATTGATGATTCAGTATTTGGAATTTGGGATTTTTTTATTGGAATTTGTCGAATTTTTATTCGACTATATTAGAAGTCGTTACATAAAAATCTTTATCAACTTCTACTTTTCGATCTTCATTTGTCGTTTTTTCAGATTGCCATTCTGTTGTTGGTTTCAACCACATTTCAACACCGTTTAATTTTACTCGTACAGGCATGTCAAATTTTGCGACGCAGTTTGTCCAGTGGTAACCAAAAGTTCCATTTTTGAACATGTATTCAAAAACCGGAATTTGAGTTGTAGTCAAATATTGAGCAAAAACTCTGTTGAAATTAATTCCAGATTGTTCGTTGATGTACTCCTGAATTTGCTTTCCGGTAACCGTTTGATGATAGAATTTTTTGTTCATTCCTCTCAAAATCGATTTCCATTTTGCATCATCATTAATTACTTGGCGAATCATGTGAAGCATTGAAGCTCCTTTTGGATACATATCCCCAGAGCCTTCGTTGTTTACATCATAATGACCAATAATTGGAGTATCATTTTTAATGTTTTTTCGGCATCCAACTATATATTCCGCAGCGGCATCTTTTCCATAATAATATTCTAGAAAAAGACTTTCAGAGTAGTTCGTAAAGCTTTCATGAACCCACATATCTGCAATGTCTTTATATGTAATATTATTTGCATACCACTCATGTCCAGACTCATGGATAATGATAAAATCGAATTTCAAGCCCCAGCCTGTTCCGCTTAAATCGCGTCCTAAATAACCGTTTTTATAGCCATTTCCGTAAGTAACAGAACTTTGATGCTCCATTCCTAAATATGGCGCTTCAACCAATTTGTAGCTATCTTCATAAAAAGGATAAGGACCAAACCAGTTTTCAAAAGCTTTCAGCATTCTTGGCGCATCTTTAAATTGTTCTTTAGCCAAAGCCAAATTATCTTTTAAAACATAATAATTACAATCTAAATCGCCTTTTTCTCCTTTATATTTTTCAGAGAAATTCACATAATCTCCAATATTGATGTTTACTCCATAATTGTTGATTGGGTTTGAAACATACCAGTTGAAAGTTTTAGTTCCGTCTTTTTCTTTTTTAACGCTTTTTAATCTTCCGTTTGAAACATCCGTCAAATCTCCCGGAACATTTACGCTAATCAACATATTTTCGACTTCATCATACATATGATCCTTGCACGGCCACCAAACGCTTGCCCCAAGTCCTTGACAAGATGAAGCAATAAAATCTTTTCCGTTTTTATCTTTTTTCCAAGTAATTCCTCCGTCCCATGGCGGTCTTACTGCTTCTTTAGGTTTTCCGCCAAAAGAAACTACAATTTCTTTTGTTTCTCCAACTTTTTGCTTTTCATTCAGAGTGATAAAAAAAGCATTTCCGTCTCTTTCAAATTTTAAATCTTTTCCATTTTGAGTCACTTTCGTGATATTCATCGGTTCTTGCAAATCAATCTGCATTCTGTTATTTTCAGACAAAACAGTATAACGAACAGTATTTGAACCTGTAATTGTTTTCTCTGACGGATTTACTTTGATATCTAAATGATAATATTTCAAATCCCACCAAGCTCTTTCTTTTGTAATGCTCCCACGTAAAGTATCCTGATGTGTAAAAACAGTTTCTGACTTGTTTAAAAGTCCTTGTGCGTTTGCGCCGAAACCAACTAAAAAAGCGATAAAAGCGCCACTAAAGTATTTCTTCATTATTTAAAAATTTGTAAAAAAAGATACGTAAACCTATGTAGTCTTCAGCAAATGTAAACAAACGGATTAAGTTTTTGAAAATTTTATGATTTCTGAAACAAAAAAACAAATCCCGACAAAAGTCAAAAACTCTTATCGGGATTGATTTTTAAACGTTTACAGAATTTAATTATTCAAATTCGATTCTATGATATAAAAATTCTTGTCAACCACTAAAGCATTCTGTTCTCCTTTCACATTCATTTCCTGCCATTCTGCAGTTGGTTTTAACCAAGTTTCAACGCCATTTAAAGTAACTTTCACAGGCATGTCAAAATTTGAATTGCAGTTGATCCAGTGAAAACCTAATTTATGATTAGCGAAAAAATATTCTAATGTTGGTATTTGTACTGTTCTTAAATATTGATCAAAAACATGCTGCAAATTAATTCCAGATTGCACACTTATATAATCTTCAATTTGCTTGGTTGTAACGGTTTGATGATAAAAAGTACTATTCAAGCCACGGAGAATACTTTTCCACTTATCATCATCATTTACAAGTTGGCGAATGGTATGCAACATGTTAGCGCCTTTTGGATACATATCGCCAGAACCTTCCTTGTTCACATCATAAATTCCGATAATTGGCGCATTATTACTAATTCCTTTTCTCAATCCTTTTACATAAGCATTCGCCGCATCTTTTCCATAATAATATTCCACAAACAATGCTTCTGAATAATTAGTGAAACTCTCGTGAATCCACATATCAGCAATATCTTTATAGGTAATATTATTAGCAAACCACTCATGTCCAGACTCATGGATAATGATGTAATCAAATTTCAAACCCCAGCCAGTTCTGCTCAAATCATGTCCTAAATAACCATTTTGAAATCCGTTTCCATACGTAACAGAACTTTGGTGCTCCATTCCCAAATAAGGCGCTTCAACCAATTTGTAGCTGTCCTCATAAAAAGGATAAGGCCCAAACCAGTTTTCAAAGGCTTTCAACATTCTTGGAGCATCTTTAAAATGTTCTTTGGCAACAGCCAAATTATCTTTTAAAACATAATAAATACAATCCAAATCTCCTTTTTCACCTTTAAATTTTTCAGAAAAACTCACGTAATCTCCAATATTGATGTTTACGCCATAATTATTTATTGGATTCGCAACGTACCAATTGAAAGTTTTGGTTCCGTCTTTTTCTTTTTTAACACTTTTTAATCTTCCATTTGAAACATCAGTTAAGTTTCCAGGAACATTAACGCTAATCATCATATTTTCGACTTCATCATACATATGATCCTTGCATGGCCACCACACGCTTGCGCCAAGACCTTGGCAAGATGAAGCAATAAAATCTTTTCCGTTTTTATCTTTTTTCCAAGTAATTCCTCCGTCCCAAGGAGGATTTACAGCTTCCTTAGGTTTTCCTCCAAAAGAAATTACAACTTCTTTGGTTTCGCCAACTTTTTGATTTTCGGTTAAATAAATAAAAAATGCATTTCCTTCACGGTCAAATTTTAATTCTTTTCCGTCTTGGGTTACTTTGTAAATCTGCATAGGTTCCTGCAAATCAATCTGCATTTTATTGTTTTCAGACAAAACAGTATAGCGAACAGTATTCGAACCTGTAATTGTTTTTTCTGACGGATTTACTTTTATATCTAAATGATAATATTTCAAATCCCACCAAGCCCTTTCTTTTGTAATGCTTCCGCGTAAAGTATCTTGATGCGTCAAGGATTCTGATTTGCTGAAAATGGATTGAGAATGTGCCGTAAAACCAGAAAAAGAGACTGCCAAAATAGCTCCAATAATTTTTTTCATAATTCGTAATTAACAGATTATAAGAAACCGTCTATTTAAATAGATTTTTTATTTAGTTACTAAATTGCAAAGTTGTACTATACTGTATATTTGAGTAATTCATTTGCCTATCGACCAAATATTTAAAAACCTGATTATCCTCTTCCATCTTATAGATTTCAAAAATCGATTTATTTGACAAAAAGTATCCATCTCCAAAAAATCGGTCATTAAAATCACCACATGCTGTAAAAGTTTTCAAAAACATTTTGACTCCTTCTTTGAAAATTGTTGGATTAACAAAATCTTTTGCGATAAAAATATTGATGAAATTATCATTATCAATATATAACTCCCCTGTGCTATCATTAATGGAATAAAAAGTACCAAAGGCATTTCTTTTCAAAAACAAAATTAAACGCTGGCCTGGTTTTAGCTCTTTCATTCGTGGATCACAAAGCCATTCTTTCCAAATCACAACATTTATTCTTGAATTTGATTTCCCTTTAACGAATTGATCTACTTTAAATTCATAAGTATTTTTAGAAACCTTTGAAACTGTTCCGTCAACAATTAAATCTGCTTTTGCGATAACAATTGGATAAGGCATCTCTCTTTTTTTATAATCAAAATTAAAAGATGAAAGAAAAACTAAAAATAGACAAATAAAAAGCTTCATAAAAAATAGTGTTACGGACTAAAATTTAACCATAAGACTCGAGCACGATTTGCGCTCCTCTTTTCAATTGTCTTTTCCCTGCAATGCCATTCACAATAAATCCTAAGCCAGACAATACCGCACCATAAAAAATGATTCCGCCACCTGTTCCTATAGAAAAAACCAACCCGAGAGTTAAAAGAACAATACCAATAATAATATTTCTTGTAAATTTTCTTGAAAAGTCTTTTCGAGCAAGACTATTTAAACTGTCGATTTTTTTCAGAATTGAAACTGGAATTTTAATGCTTCGCTGTTCAATAATATTGCTGACAATAAAGTAGTTTTCTTTAGAATGATCATCTGAAAATTCTCCGAATTTCCCGTTTTCATTAATCTTATCCAGAATGCTTTCAAAGTTTTGAAGCAGCTCTTCATCTGTCAAATCTTTGTTGCTGTTTTCGATAATATCCTCGATATTTTCCTCAAATTCAAGTCTTTTTTCGGACAAATATTCGATTTGTTCCAAAGGAGAAAGATCTTCAATATGTCTTCTTTCAGATTCTTTCTCCGGTTGGCTATTTTCCTCCTCATTTTTGAGAATAGTTTCGATATCAATATTTCTGGAAATCAAGATTTCCTTTGCGACAAACAATGCGTCAGGATTATATTTGCTGGCATTTTTAGTCAGCATCAAAATCAAATCATCATCTGAATGATCTGTAAAGCGTTTTCTGAATGTTTCGATATCCATATTTTAAATATTTACGTAAATATGAAAAAAATAATTTTCATTTTAACATAATTTAGTAAATATTTTTTCGCAAATTAACTATTTCTGACGCTTTTTCAACACTTCTACAACGTCATTCAATTGATAGCCTTTTGCTTGCAGTAAAATCAAATAATGAAATAATAAATCGGCGCTTTCGCTAAGGAACAAATCGTCATTATCATCTTTTGCTTCAATAACAACTTCAACTGCTTCTTCACCAACTTTTTGCGCAATTTTATTGATTCCTTTTTCGAATAAAGACGCTACATAACTTTTCTCAGAATCAGCATTTTCTTTACGAGTTTTGATGGTGTTTTCTAATTGAGAAATAAAACCATAATTAGCCAAATTTGGTTCTTGCCAGCAAGTATCTGCTCCTGTATGACATGTTGGCCCAACAGGTTTTGCCTGAATCAAAAGCGTGTCTCCGTCGCAGTCATTTTTAATACTTACTAAATTCAAAAAATTACCGCTCTCCTCGCCCTTTGTCCAAAGTCTTTGTTTTGAACGGCTAAAGAAAGTTACTTTTTGCGTTTCTATTGTTTTTTGAAGCGATTCTTCGTTCATATACCCCAGCATCAAAACATTTTTTGTTTCTGAATCCTGAATGATCGCCGGAATTAATCCGTGTGCGCTTTTGATATCGATTTCCATGTCTATTTTAGATTTTAGAGTTCAGATTTTAGATTTAAACTCTGATTATTGGAATTTGGAATTTAAAAATTGGAATTTTCTTAAATTCGGACTTCTATATTGTTATTTCTTAATTCTTGTTTTAAAGCTTTAATCTCGATTTCTTTAAAGTGAAAAACGCTTGCCGCTAAAGCCGCGTCTGCTTTTCCTTTTTTAAAAGAATCTACGAAGTGCTGTATATTTCCTGCACCTCCCGAAGCAATAATCGGAATATTTACCAATTCCGAAAGTTTAGCCAAAGCTTCGTTTGCAAAACCATTTTTAGTTCCGTCATTATCCATCGAAGTGAATAAAATCTCGCCTGCGCCACGTTTCGCTACTTCAACAGCCCAATCGAATAAATTTAATTCTGTTGGCACTTTTCCACCCACTAAATGCACAATCCATTGTCCGTCAATTTGCTTGGCATCAATTGCAACGACAACGCATTGGCTTCCAAATTTCTGAGCCAAATCATTAATCAATTGCGGATTTTTAACTGCCGATGAATTGATCGAAACTTTATCAGCGCCGTTATTTAGCAGAATATCAACATCTTCAACAGATGAAATTCCACCGCCAACAGTAAACGGAATATTGATTTTTTCCGCCACGCTTCGCACCATATTTACGAGTGTTTTGCGTCGTTCTTCTGTTGCTGAAATATCCAGAAAAACCAATTCATCTGCGCCTTCAGCCGAGTAAATTTCAGCCAATTCCACAGGGTCTCCCGCATCGCGTAAATCAACAAAATTAACGCCTTTTACGGTTCTTCCGTTTTTTATATCTAAGCAAGGTATTATTCTTTTTGCTAACATTTTTTTTAATGTGTCAATTTGAGAATTAAATAATTAGATAATTTTATGCGATCGCTAAATAATTATCTAATTGACTAATTTTCTCATTATCTAATTATAAAATCCTCTAGTTGTTTTAAGCTGATTCTTCCTTCGTAAATCGCTTTTCCGATGATGGTTCCTTCGCAACCTAATTCAGCTAATTTTGGTAATTCGTCGAAAGTTGAAATTCCTCCTGAAGCAATTAACTTTATTCCTTTTGCTTCTGCTAAAATTTTGTTGTATAAATCAAAACTTGGACCTTGAAGCATTCCGTCTTTCGCAATATCGGTACAAATCACATACTGAATTCCTTTTGATTGATAATCCTGAATAAAAGGAACCAGATCTTCGTTTGATTCTTCTAACCAACCAGACACGGCAATTTTCTCGTCTTTAGCATCTGCTCCTAGAATGATTTTCTCAGTTCCGTATTCTGAAATCCATTTTTCGAAAATTGCTCTGTTTTTTACCGCAATACTTCCACCAGTAATTTGATTTGCACCACTTTCAAAAGCAATTCTTAAATCATCATCTGATTTTAATCCACCTCCGAAATCAATTTTCAAGCTTGTTTGCGTTGCGATTTGTTCTAATATCTTATAATTGACAATTTTACTTGATTTCGCACCGTCAAGATCCACTAAATGCAGGTATTCGATTCCGTGCGCTTCAAATGATTTTGCCACTTCAAGTGGATTTTCATTGTAAATTATCTTGGTATCATAATCACCTTTGGACAAACGAACGCATTTTCCTTCAATGATATCTATAGCTGGTATTATTCTCATTTTTTGTTAGTCTTAAAGTTTGAAAGTCGAAAGTCATAAAGTCTCTTCGCAACTTTCAAAAATTGTTATTTTGATTGATTTTTGATATTGAAATTAAATTTACATTTTCAAAAAGTTTCCAAGGATTTTCTCCCCAACATCACCACTTTTTTCTGGGTGGAATTGAGTTCCGTAAAAATTATCTTTTTGCAATGCTGATGCATATTCAATATCATAATTGGTTTTAGCAACCGCATATTCGCAATTTGGCGCGTAAAAACTATGAACTAAATACATGAATTCATTTTCAGAAATATCCTTAAACAAATCAGTTTTTAAATCATAAATCTGATTCCAACCCATTTGCGGCACTTTTACGTTGTTTGAAAATTTCAAGACATCAACATCAAAAATCCCCAAACCTTCCGTATTTCCTTCTTCTGTTTTGTTGCACATTAACTGCATTCCAAGACAAATTCCCAAAACAGGCTGTTTTAATTGCGGAATCAAACTATCCAATCCGCTTTCGCGAAGTTTGGTCATCGCTGAACTTGCCTCGCCCACGCCAGGAAAAATCACTTTATCTGCCGCTTTAATTTCCTCAGGATTGTTACTCAAAACTGCCTTAAAACCTAATCTTTCAATAGCAAACATAATGCTCTGAATATTTCCTGCTCCGTAATTTATAATTACTATTTTCATTTAAAAAGCTTTAAGCTTTAAGCTATATGCTTTAGGCTTATTGCCTATTGCTTACAGCTTATAGCATTTTACAACATTCCTTTCGTAGAAGGCAAAATCATTTTTTCGGTATCTCTTTTTACGGCAACTTTTATTGCTTTCGCGAAAGCTTTAAAAATAGCTTCAATTTTGTGATGCTCGTTGATTCCTTCTGCTTTGATATTTAAGTTGGCTTTTGCTCCGTCTGTGAATGATTTAAAGAAATGATAGAACATTTCTGTTGGCATTTTGCCTACCATTTCACGTTTGAATTCCGTTTCCCAGATCAGCCAATTTCTTCCACCGAAGTCAATTGCAGCTTGCGCTAAACAATCATCCATTGGCAAACAGAATCCGTAACGCTCAATTCCTAGTTTGTTTCCTAACGCTTTCGCGAAAACCTCTCCAAGAGCAATTGCGGTATCCTCGATTGTGTGGTGTTCATCAACTTCTAAATCGCCTTTTACAAGGATTTCTAAGTCCATTTGACCATGACGTGAGATTTGATCCAACATGTGATCGAAAAACGCAATTCCAGTATCGATTTTACTTTTTCCTGTTCCGTCAAGATTTAAGTTGATATAGATATCTGTTTCGTTTGTTTTACGAGTAATCGAAGCCGAACGAGCTTCTAATTTCAAAAACTCATAGATTTTCTTCCAATCCATTGTTTGCAAAACGATTGTTTCATTCAATTCATCACGTTTTGATGAAATCTCTGTACTTCCTGCTCCATCAGTATCGTTCATAAAAATTGCTTTCGCACCAAGGTTTTTAGCCAATTCAACATCAGTCAAGCGATCTCCTAAAACAAAAGAATTTTCTAAATCATATTCTGGATTGTTTAGATATTTTGTCAACATTCCAGTTCTTGGTTTACGAGTTGGCGCATTTTCTTCTGGAAAACTTCTGTCAACGAAGATTTCATCAAAAACAACTCCTTCATTTTCAAATGCTTTCAGAATGAAATTCTGTGTCGGCCAAAACGTGTTTTCAGGAAAACTATCTGTTCCTAACCCGTCCTGATTGGTTACCATTGCCAATTCATAATCTAATTCAGCGGCAATTTTAGCTAAATATTGAAACGCCTTTGGATAAAACTCTAATTTCTCTAAGCTGTCTAACTGATATCCTTCCGGTTCTAAAACAATCGTTCCATCACGATCGATAAAAAGTACTTTTTTCATTTTTGTATTGTTTCAGACCTAACAGGTTTTAAAAACCTCTTAGGTCTTGTTGTGTTATTTCAATTGTTTTAATTCTTTAATTACAACCGCATTTTCTTCTTTTGTTCCAATGGTAAAACGAAGACAATTTTCGCATAAAGGCTGCGTTGTTCTGTTTCTGATTACGATTCCCTTTTCAATTAATTGATCGTATCTTTTGTTAGCATCATCTACCTTTGCTAAAATAAAGTTAGCTTCCGTAGGATACACTTTCTCAACAAAACCAACTTCAAGTAAAACTTTAAGTAATTCCTCTCTTTGCTCAATAATTGAAGCTATTTCTTGTTTGATTTTATCCGAATCTCTTAAACGTTCAATTGCACGCTGCTGCGTCAGTTCGTTTACGTTATAAGGCGGTTTGATTTTATTCAAAATTGCAATCACAGCTTCAGAAGCGTAACATACACCTAAACGAATTCCAGCCAAACCATACGCTTTAGAAAGTGTTTGCGTAATCACCAAATTTGGATAAGCGTCGATTTCTGCCAACCAACTTTCTTTCTCTGAAAAGTCAATATAAGCTTCGTCAATTACCACTAAACCTTTGAAATTTTGAAGCAATTTTACCACACTTTCATCAGAAAATGAATTTCCTGTTGGATTGTTCGGCGAGCATAAAAAGATGATTTTAGTATTCTCATCAACTGCTTCCAAAATCTTTTCTACTTGCGGCTGAAAATCTGTTGAAAGCAAAATTTCTCTATTTTCAATCGCATTGATATTTGCTAAAACACCATACATTCCGTATGTTGGTGGAAGTGAAATGACATTATCTTTATTAGGCTCACAGAAAGCTCTAAAAAGTAGATCCAAAACTTCATCACTTCCGTTTCCTAACAAAATTTGGCTTTGTTTAATCAAATTATTTTTAGCTAAAATAGCTTTAACCGAATTCTGTTGCGGATCTGGATAACGATTTACTCCATTTTGAAACGGATTCTCATTCGCATCCAAAAAAATCATTTCGGCTGTATCAAAATCCTCAAACTCATCTCTCGCTGACGAATATGGTTTTAAAGATTTTACGTTTTCACGTGTTATTGTATTTATATCGAAGGTACTCATTTGTTTTTTTCTTTAAGAAGCAAGAAGAAAGAGAAAAGACACATCATCTTTCTTCTTGCTTCTTTACTCTATATTCTCAATCCATTTTTTTTTACTCTAAACTCTTTAATCTTAAGGTTACAGCATTTTTATGGGCTTGCAAACCTTCGGCTTCAGCCATAGTTTCGATTGCTTTTCCAATGGCTAAAATCCCCGTTTTTGTGATTTTCTGAAATGTCATCGATTTCATAAAACTATCTAGATTTACACCACTGTAATTTTTAGCATAACCGTTTGTTGGTAAAGTATGATTTGTTCCTGAAGCATAATCTCCAGCACTTTCTGGAGTGTAATTTCCAATAAAGACAGAACCCGCGTTTATGATTCCGTTGCAGTAGAAATCATCATATTCAGAGCAGATTATAAAGTGCTCTGGTCCATATTCATTGATTAAATCTAAAGCAATTTGATCGTTTTCAACATAAATTAATTTTGAATTTTCGATTGCTTTTTCCGCAATTGCTTTTCTTGGAAGCACATTCAATTGCGATTGCACTTCTTCTTCAACTTCATTAATTAATTTTCTAGAAGTCGAAACCAAAATTACCTGACTATCTGTTCCGTGTTCTGCTTGAGACAATAAATCTGAAGCCACGAAAGCCGGAACTGCGGTATCATCGGCAACAATTAACAATTCTGATGGCCCCGCTGGCATATCAATTGCAACACCAAATTGCGTTGCTAATTGTTTTGCTACCGTCACAAACTGATTTCCAGGTCCAAAAACTTTATAAACTTTCGGAATTGATTGTGTTCCAAAAGTCATTCCTGCGATAGCTTGAATTCCTCCAACTTTTAGAATTTTTGTCACACCGCATAAATTAGCCGCATACAAAATTGCCGGATTTATTTTTCCTTTTTTATCAGGTGGCGAACACAATACAATTTCTTTACAACCCGCAATTTCTGCTGGAACCGCAAGCATTAAGACAGTTGAAAACAAAGGTGCCGTTCCTCCTGGAATATACAAACCAATCTTTTGAATTGGTCTTTTTTCTTGCCAGCAGTTTACTCCTTCAATAGTCTCAACCGAGATTCTTTCTGTTTTTTGAGCGTTGTGAAACTTATAAATATTGTTTTTTGCCAATTCAATAGCTTCTTTCAATTCACTCGGAATCAAACTAATGGCTTCATTAATTTCTTCTTGTGAAACTTCATAATTATCTAATGAAATTCCGTCAAAAATTGAAGTGTATTTTGCTACAGCTTCATCACCTTTTCGTTGAACTTCTTTGAAGATTTCTTTTACCGTAACCTCAATATCATCAATGGTTTGAGTTGGTCTTTTTAATATTTCTGACCAGGTTTCTGATTTTGGATTGTCTATTTTATTCATTTTTTTATGCTTTAGGCTATAAGCTCTAGGCTTTAAGCTTTCTTAACTTTTGTTTTTATCTTTCTTATCTGGCCTAAAGCTTATTGCCTAAAGCCTAAAGCGGGCGAAAGCCCTACAGAACCATTTTCTCAATTGGGCAAACTAGAATTCCTTCTGCACCAACTTCTTTTAATTGGTCGATTACGTCCCAAAAAGTATCTTTATCGATTACAGAGTGAACACTGCTCCAACCTTCTTGCGCCAACGGTAGAACCGTCAAACTTCTTAAAACTGGAAGGATTTTTCCAACGGCATCAATTTTATCGTTTGGAACGTTCATTAATATATATTTTGAATTTCTAGCTCTTAAAACAGCCTGAATTCTGAACTTTAAAGTATCAATGTGTTTTTGAATTTCTGGAGAAACTTTTGGAGAAACCGCTAAAACTGCCTCACTTTTTAAGATTACTTCAACTTCTTTTAAGTTGTTTTTGAAAAGTGTGCTTCCGCTTGAAACGATGTCTACGATCGCATCTGCAAGTCCGATATTTGGAGCGATTTCTACAGAACCTGAGATTTGGTGAATATCAACAGTTAGACCAAATTTACTGAAATATTCGTTTACGGTGTTTGGATAAGAAGTGGCAATACGCAAATTAGCCAAATCTTGAACCGAATTGTATTCGAAGGTTTTAGGGACTGCTACTGAAACTTTACATTTAGAAAAGCCCAACTTCTGAACTACTTCAATTCCTTTTCCTTTTTCTACCAAAAGATTATCGCCAACAATAGCTAAATCTACTACTCCATCAATTAAATATTGAGGAATGTCTGAATTTCTAAGATACAAAACTTCAAGAGGAAAATTTGAAGCTTCTGCTTTTAACTGGTCGATTCCGTTGTTGATTGAAATGCCACAATCTTTAAGGATTTGAATGCTGTCTTCGTTTAAACGACCTGATTTTTGAATTGCAATTTTTAAAGTACTCATTTTTTTTAGTTGTTGTTTGATTAATAGTTTGAGTACAAAGAATTGGTATAAAAAAACCCGTTTGATGTACTCAAACGGGTTTAAAATATGATGATTTACACGCATACCATTAACACATCGCTTGAGAGCAATAATGAAAATGATGATGATGTAATTGATTTGAAATCATTGTTTGGTTTGTTTTATACTTCTTTGATTCGGTTGCAAATATACTGGTTAATTTCATAAAAAAGCAATTTTTAATATAACTTAACGCAAGTTTATTGTTAAATAAAAATCCAAGTGCCGTTTTTACTGCTGATTTTCAATTTACGATAACGTTTTCTTAATCCTCACTAAAAGTCAAAATTACAGTTGTGCCTTCTTCTAACTCGCTTTCTATTTTAAACTTGATATCCAGCAATTCAGTAGTTCTTTTAACGATCGACAAACCTAATCCAGTGCCTTTTATTTCAGGATGATCCGTTGAATTTGACCTGAAAAACGGATTCAAAATAAACTCTAAATCACCTTTCGCAATTCCGATTCCGTTATCTTTTATTTTACAAATAGTCTTGCCGTTTTGTTTCAAAAGCAAAATCAAAATACTACCTCCATTATTGGTATATTTGATTGCGTTTGAAATAATATTCCTTAAAATGGTAATCATTAAAAAGGTATCCGACTGAATATAACAATCGGCAATCGCATCAAATTTCACATTGATATCTTTCGCCCTGATCTTTTCAGAATTCAATGTCAGAACATCTAAAATCAATGAATTCAAATAAACCGACTCGGTTTTTATATTCTGTTTTTGATTCTCAAAACGTGCCATCAAAAGCAATTGATCTACAAGTGCATTTAAATGATCAACTTCATTAATACAGTAATTTATTTTTTCTTCATATTCCTTGTTATCACGAGGTTTACGTATTAAAACTTCAAGTGTTCCTTTAATAACAGTGAGAGGTGTTCGTAGCTCATGTGAAGCATCAGAAGTAAACTGTTTTTCGCGTTCAATTGCATCTTCAATTCGGTTCAATAAATTGTTTATTGTCTTTGAAAGCGTAAACAATTCATCTCTTGTTTTGGGCAACGGAATCCTTGTTTTTAGATTGTCTTTAGTAATTATTTTTGATGTATTAATAATCGCATTTATTGGTCTAATGCTTCGCCCAGCAAAAAATCTTGCGATTAAATAAAGAACAACCAAAATGATTGGAAATGCAATCAGCAGCGTATCTAGAAGGTTTTTTAAGACTTTAGACGAGTCTGAAAGTGACATTGCAATAATAAGGTAACCTACCCTTTTCGATTTTACATGAAGCGGAATCTGTATTTGCCTGATTTTATTGCCCAATAATTTGGTATCAAACAATTCATAATGATCTTTGCTATGATGATAAACTAATTTTTCATTTTTTAGATTGGGCGACTTTTCAATTATCCTCTTGTTCAAATCCAAAAACTGAACAAAAACAGGATTTACGTCGACAGAATTGTGTTCTCGTTCTTCCCACTCTTCGGCATCCATAAAAATCACTTTCTTATTTTCAATCCTGACTTCTTTTAAATGATCATTAATTTCAATCATCAAATTTTCATCAATATGCTTGTAAACAGTAAATTTTACAGTAAAATAAGTTGCTGAAAAAACCACCAATATCAACAATCCAGTTGTAATGATATAATTTAAAGCAATTCTGTTTTTGAATGATAATTGTGTCATTTATAAATCGTTAGCAATATAACCAATACCGCGAATTGTTTTTATATAGTCTTCTTCAATTTTCAAATTGAGCTTTTTTCTGATGGCATTCATAAAAACATCAATTACCCCCGTATCGTATTCAAAATTAATTTCCCAAACATCTTTCAAAATTTGATTTCGGGTACAGACTTTTCCTTTATTCTGAATCAAGTACGTCAACAATTCAAACTCTCTTTGTGTGAGTGCCACTTCTTCATCATCCTTAAGGACAATATGCTTTCCCAAATCAATTTTTATAGTTCCAAGCGTTAATTCTTGATCTCCTTTTTTATGTCTAAAATGAATTTTAACACGTTCCACAAGCTCTTCAAAACTGAAAGGCTTTTTGATATAATCATTTGCACCGGCTTTCAAGCCTGCAATTGTTTCCTGTACGGTATCTTTTGCCGTCAAGAAAATTATGGGCGTATGCTGATCTTTGATTCTAATTGCTTTGCATAAATCCAAACCATTAATTTTAGGCAACATCCAATCTAGTAAAATCAGATCATATTGATGATTCTGAATCAGTTCAAAGCCTTTTGAACCATCATTGGCTGTAGTCACCATATAACCTTCTTCTTGAAGTCCTTGTTGCAGAAACTGCACAATTCCTAATTCATCTTCAACTATTAAAATATGCATGTATTTAAGATTTAGATTAAAATTAATTCAAATTTTGATTTGTCAAAGATAAAAATTTTCATCCTTAGAAATACCGACAGCCCAGTAGAATAAACCAATTTAATCATCTTAAGACAACATTAAGTTAACGCTAAGCAAGGTAAAAGCATATCTTCATCTGTCATTCATGAATGCAAATTAATTTTGCATAAAATATAATACCATGGTTTTTTATAAAAAGTTTTCACCTTTTTACAATCTCGCAGCTTTCTATTTTTTGATTAGTTTCCTTTTGCGAATTGTTCTTTTTTTCCACCCAATTACACAGAGTTCCTTTACAATCATTGAAAGCTTGAAGATTTTCAGCTTAGGAGTGGTTTCTGATTTTTTCGTTTTTGTCTTGGCGAGTGGATTTTTATGGCTTTATTTAATTTTTATTTCCAATATAAAGTACGACAAGCCATACGGATACATCATTCTGGGCGGATTTATTGCTTTACTTTTATACATTGCTTCAGGGAAAAGTATTTTAGATGAATATGGTGGCGCTTTGCCTCGAATTGTTTTAATATTTGTTGGAATAAAAACGTTGCTTTTTGCCTTATTGCTTTTTCTTCCAAAATGGAGAGATAAAATCAGATTTTGGCTTTTTGCTTTTGTAATTTTCCTTTACGTTTTATTGATTCTTCAAAATGGCTTAAGTGAATATTTCTTTTGGAATGAATTTGGAGTGAAATACAACTTTATTGCAGTGAATTACTTGATTTATACAAATGAAGTAATTGGAAACATCATGCAATCTTATCCTGTTATTCCTATATTTTCTGTTCTTTTTATTGTAACAGCTGCTATAACTTATTTTATCCTAAAAAGATCTAAAAATTATATTGAAGACATCCCGAATTTAAAAGAGAAATTAAAAATTTCAGGAATTTATTTAGGTTTATTTTTGATTTCTTTATTCGCAGTTCCAACAATGTCAAAAACTGAAAATTCTAAAAATGTTTTTGTTAATGAATTGCAGTCAAACGGCATATACAAGTTTTACTTGGCTTTCCAAAACAACAAATTAGATTACTTCAAGTTTTACAAAACATTGCCTAAAAATGAGGCATTCGCAAATCTAAAAGAACAATTTCCTACAATTTTAGGCGAAAATACAATTCGAAACATCAACGCAGATTCTCTTGAAAACCATAAAAATGTGGTTTTAATAACAATCGAAAGTTATAGTGCTGATTTCATGAAAGCCTACGGAAACAAACAAAACATAACTCCTTTTCTTGATAGCTTAGCACAAAAAAGCTTGCAGTTTACAAATTTGTACGCGGCCGGAAACAGAACTGTTCGTGGTCTTGAAGCCGTAACTTTATGCTTGCCTCCAACTGCCGGCGAAAGTGTCGTAAAACGCGAAGACAATAAAAACAAGTTTTCGACCGGGTCAGTTTTCAAAAAGAAAGGCTATAATGTGAAATTCATGTACGGTGGCGATGCTTTTTTTGATAACATGAAAGACTTTTTTTCAGGAAATGGATACCAAATCGTAGACAAATCGAGCTTTACACCTGAAGAAATAACATTTTCAAATGTTTGGGGCGTTTGTGATGAAGACATGTACAACAAAGCGATCAAAGTCATGAACGCTGAGGCTAAAGAAAACAAACCTTTCTTTAACCACATCATGACCGTGAGCAATCACAGACCATTTACGTATCCGAATAATAAAATAGATATTCCTGGAGATATTAAATCTCGTGAAGGCGGTGTAAAATACACTGATTTTGCACTTCGAAAATTCTTCGAAATGGCGAGCAAACAACCTTGGTTCAATAATACTGTTTTTGTAATTGTAGCTGATCACTGCGCTTCAAGTGCGGGAAAAACACAACTTCCGTTAGACAAATACAGAATTCCAGCTTTTATTTACACGCCAAATCAAAAACCAGCGCAATACAACCAATTAATGTCGCAAATTGATTTAATGCCAACACTTTTTGGAATGTTGCATTTTGATTATGAAAGCAAATTTTTCGGCCAAGATGTTTTTAAATCCGATTATAAACCGAGAGCTTTTATCGCAACTTATCAAGATTTAGGATTGATAAAAGACAATGTTTTGACAATTTTATCACCAAAACAAGTTGTTAAACAATATGCCTTAAAAGTAAAACCAATGGCTGGCGTTGCTCCAGAATTTCAAATTATGTATGAAGAAACCGCATTGAAGACAGAAAGAACCGATTTAGTAAACGACGCAATTTCTTTCTATCAATCGGCATCATACTTATTAAAAGAAAAACGTTACCAGAACAATGACTTTAAATTAAAAAATGTCAAGCTCTATGCTGCTGAATAATTAAGTCAGTATACAGAAGAAATAGTATAAAAAAGAAAGCCTCAAATTCATCAGAACTTGAGGCTTTCTTTTTATTTAATTCCAAAGTAAACTTGAAACTTAAAACATGAAACGTGAAACCAAAAATTAATCGTTTTGATTTTTCATTCCGAATAAATCTCCTTTTTGATACAATTTCAAATCTTCCTGTAAAGCTGGATAATTTCTTTGTGTAACAGCTGGAGCGTCTAAAGTACTTAAATCTGGTTTTCCTGCATTTACCCACGCAGTATACCAAAAACTTGCTGTTGCTGCAATAGCTTTTCTCATTTGAGATTCAACCATTCCGTTTAAATCTTTATGTAATTTTTCAGCATATTCTTTAGAGAAAACAGCAGTATTATATTTGGTTTTCAAAATTTTGCCTTCAGCATCTTTTTCAAACACACCATCTTCTGGAGTTGAAGTTCTCAATTTTTTGTCAATATCTAATAACGGCTTAACCAAACTGTGCGTATCATTAATCATAGCCCAAACTGCTTTATGAACATCTTCATAATATTGCGCTTCAGGAACGTTTAATTTATAGTTCTTTGCATATAACTCAGGCAATCTGCTTTCCCAAAGCGAATGAATCCCTTTCTGGTCACTCAATTGTCCGTCATGATTTGCAGATGTATGCAAAGGCATGTGCGCATCTCCAATGTAATGCCCTAAATCTGCGGCAAGAAACAAAATTTCAGCTCTGTTTTTATCTTTAAAAGCTTTGGTCAACTTCGCCATCATATCTTCAATATACCAAGGCAAAATTCCGTTGTCATTCAAAAATTTAGCATCGTATTTTTGTTTTGCTTCTTCTAATGTTTGTGGAAAAGCATCAGCTGCGCCAAAGTTTTCCATGTCAAAATAATGTCTTGGATTTTCGTCTTTATAATTTAAAGCATACTTACGAATATCTGGAACTGAAGCTTCCTGAGTAATAAAATCAATGTGATTGTAAAAGAATACTTGTATTTGCTTAGGCAAAGCCATTACAGCTGCTTTGTTGATCCTTTCATGGCCTACAATACCCCATGATAAAGTAAAAAAACCAATAATTAAAGCAAATAAGGCAATTAACCTTGGTCTCATTCTGAAGTTTTTCATTTGTTTTTGTTATTTGAGGGGGCAAATTTACACATAATTTAAGGATAATTCAAAGAATACTATTTAAGATTGTACTAATTTAATTTTTTAGCTGTTTTAGCCTTTATAAGTGCCATAAGTTCATTTCGGGTTCGTTTTTTATTTGTAAGTTTGATTTTACAATTTAACAAAATCATTATGCGCCTTGTTGCTTTACATTTCTTTTTTTTCTTAACGACTTTTTCATTCGCACAAGAAGCTGATATCCAATTAAAAAATGTCAGCGATACTATTTTAAACCCAAAAAGAACACTTAAAATTACTGATCCACTTGATGCAGAAAAAGCAATGCTAAAATTATTTCCAGGGAAAATATATCATTTATCCGATAAAAATACTTTTGTAAGCTGGAAATGTAAATCTTGTCAACCATCTTCTTATTTAGATGTAAATGGCGTCGAAGGAGATCAATTATTTCCTTACATTGAAGGAGTTGCAACAAGACTTCTTGAAAACATTGATTATTCTGATTCAAAGGGAAATCAATTCAAATTATTCGTATTCAATCATTCTGTTTATGACGCAGACGGATTACAAACCAGCAGATTTACTGGCGGATTAATCAGTATTGCCAAATTTTCTAAAAATGGAAATATCTGGGAAATGAAATCTTTTCAGCCTGCAGTTGCAGCATTTGGTTCATTCGCCCAAGCACCACAACCAAAACTTGTTGAAATTGGAGAAGATCAGTATGCTTTAACAATTAGGCATGCAAATGGAGGTCCGGGCGCACCTTATAATGGTTACTTATATTTGATTGCTGGATTTGATGGCAAGTATCAGCCTTTAATGGAAATAGATTATTATACACTTTCGAATAGCCCAAGCACAAACTGGTCAAGCTCTTATAAAGTAGTTACAGATAACAACAAAAAGTTTTTCCGAGATTTTATAATCAAAACGACTGGTTCTTATAAAAAAGCCAAAAATACAGAAGATGATTATGAAGTTGATTTGCCACAAGAACTTGCGACAATAGCTAAAACCAAAAAACAATTTGATTTTGTAATTGAAAGACGCTACGAATTCAAAGGGAAATTTTACAAAATGATTGGTAAGCCAGTTGTAACAATTTCAAACGCAAAATAGATTTAAAAACTTCAAAATAATTGAAGAGCCAGAGATTTCAAAAAATCGAAATCTCTGGCTTTTTTCATTATAACTTATTGTAAACAATATTAAAATAAGAAGATTTTGTATAAGTCTTTGGGCTTCCGCTTGTATAAGACTGAAATTGAGGCGTTATCATGTTCATCGAACCGCCATCGCCATTCCAAACCCATCCTAAAATAGTCCATCCTTTGCTTTTTGCATAATCTACAATTCCAGACCAATCCGCGCCCGAACCACCGCTATTTCCAAATTCTCCGATCATGCAAGGTCTTCCTGAAGATGCTAAATCATCAATATCAGAAGTATTTACATAACGCCCTTTTCCTTGATTATAGGCACCTGGGTAAATATGTGCTGAAAGAATGATTTTTGTGTCATTAATTTTAGTTTGTCCTGCCGTGCAGCCTTTTACAGCGCAAGCTGCAGTGGCAGTCTCTTGCCCCCAACCTGGAATATCAATTATAATTGTACCATTGTACACTTTTCGAACTTCAGTAATTGCGGTATTATAAGCTGCCGCAAATGCTGATGGCGTAATATTATGACTTCCCCATTCATTCGTCAAGTTAATAATAAAATTTCCTCCTAAATAACTGTAATTGTTTTTCCACCAAGTTGCTGCCGCGTTTAATTCTGCGGTGTTATCAGAACCCAATACACTTGATTTGTGATACGTAACAATTACTGTGTATCCGTTTGACTTTGCTTCTGCAATCCATCTTTTTGCATTTGTCTCTTGTCCAGGCTCTACTTCAATTCTTACAGTTTGAATTTTAGTATTTTGTTTCATTAAATTCCACCCCAAATCACAATTTCCTCCGTTGTAATAAGATGGTTGCAAATTAACTCCATTTCCTATATCTCCAAAAGTGGAACTAGTTTTTGATGTTAATTTTGAATTTGATACAGAAACGGCAGTTTCGGATGCTGTGGTTTCTGCAACAGTTGGTAACTGCTCTGTTTCAGATTGCTCACAACTTACAAGCAATGAAATACTTAGCGCTAAAAATAAAACATTAGCTGTTTTAATTAAATTCGGTTTTCTCATAAATAAGTTTTTTTAGAGTTAACGAAGATTCTAAGGTTAGAAAAAATCTTCGTTACAAATATTTACTTTTAAGTAAGATAAAACCGATTATATTTTATCAAATAGCAATACGAATATGACAATTAAAATCAACTAAAATAAAATTTATCAAAAATTATAGTTAAAAATATATGCATATCGCAAATTATGCAAGTATTTACATTAAAAAAGAATTACCGCTAAAGAAAGTATCGCGATGAACAACCAAAGAAAAACACCTTGCAACAAAGGCTTCACTCCTACTGTTTTTAAAGTATTAAAATTTAAAGTAGCTCCAATTAAAAACAAGGTTATAGTCAATCCAATTTTTGCAACATTTACAATATGTGGAGCAAAAACAGAAACAGTTGAAACATAAGAATTCAGCAACATCGCCAAAATAAAGAATCCAATAAAATAAGGGATTTTGATTTTTGAGTTTTTATTTTTGAAAACAAATGCTGTAATTAACGAAATTGGAATAATCCACAAAGCTCGCGCAAGTTTTACGGTCGTTGCTACCTGCAAAGCTTCAGCACCATATTTATTGGCAGCACCAACTACAGAGCTGGTATCATGAATAGCGATCGCGCACCATAAACCAAAATCTTGTTGCGATAAATTTAGTTGATGTCCGATAAAAGGAAAAGCAAATAATGCAATCGAATTCAATATGAAAATGACACCCAATGCGATCGAAGTCTGATTTTCATTTGATTTTATTACAGGTGAAATCGCAGCAATTGCACTTCCACCGCAAATTGCCGTTCCGCATGAAATTAAATGCGACGTTTTTTTCTCAGTTTTAAGCCATTTTCCCAAAAGAAAACCAAAAATCAAAGTACTGAAAATTGAAAATACCGTCAATATGAATCCTTCTTTTCCTGCTGAAACTGCACTAGAAGCGTTCATTCCGAAACCTAAACCAACGACAGAAAACTGCAATAAAAATGTAATTGCCTTATTATTAAATTCAACGAAAGGGTTTCCAAAAACATTTACCATGATAACTCCAAGTAATAATGCAATTGGTGGCGAAATTATAGATAGTAGACACGATAAAACTATTAATCCAAAAATTAATTGTTGTACTGATTGATTAATTTCAAGTAATTGCGAAGCGGAATGTTGTTGCGTTTTCAAAATAATATAATTGATATTTACTTTGCAAAGTTCGGTCGATTAAACGAAAATCGCCAATTGCAAATAACAATCCGCTATAACTTCAAGTTATAGTGATTTGAAATATTCTGAATAAATAATTCCGAAAGTGGATCTGTTTTCCCTAATAAAGTGATGATGTAAAAATAACGTTCGATGGTTATATTTTCGACATCTAAAACAATTAATTCTTTGTTTTTCAACTCATTGCTTACTGCATGAATCGACATAAAAGCAAAACAATCTGAATTTAGCAGATACGATTTTATACTTTCTGTACTTCCTAATTGCATTTCGATCTGTAGATCGGAAAGTTTTAAATTGATTTTTTTTAATGCAAATTCAATAACTTCAAGTGTTCCAGAACCACGTTCTCTAGTTATGAACTTCATTGATTTCAAGTCGGGTACTGAAATTTCATTTTGTTTTGCCAACGGATTTTTGCTGCTGCATACCAAAACCAATTCGTCTTTCAAAAATGGAATATATTTAATCGACTGATTTTTAGACTGTCCTTCAACAATTCCGATTTCGATTTCTTTATTGATTAAGGCATTTTCGATTTGTTCCGTATTTCCATTTAGCAAATTGACTTTAATATCTTTTTGTTTCTGATGAAAACGCGCCAAAACTGGCGAAATAACGTATTGCGAAATAGTAGTACTCGCACCTAATCGCAGTAAACCTTGACGTTCGCTGATAAACGAGCTCATTTCAAAATCTATTTCGCGATAAATTTCAAAAATGTCTTTGGTATGTTTTAGCAGAATTTCTCCAGCTGGAGTCAAAGCTATTTTAGAACCGTTTCGTTCAAACAGTTTTGTTTTATAAGTTTCCTCTAATTCCTGAATATGTTTTGAAACAGCTGGCTGAGTGATATACAATTCGGTTGCCGCTTTAGTAAAATTAAGGCGGAGTGCAACGGTATAAAATACTTTTAGCCTGAAATCCATAATCAAAAATTTTTAATTCGTAATCCTCTTTCCTCCGTAATATTTTTTTTGCAAAAAAATAATTTTAAAATTTACAACAAAAGTTCAGGTCGGTACTCAAAATGCATTGTGTCATAATGTTTCCAATTTCCTCCCCAAATAAATCCATATTTTTCAAAAATTGAAACTAGCTTGAGGGGAATTTCATTTCTATACGAAAGAGCAACTTCTTCATTCTTACATTTACAATCCCATTGCCAATAATTGGAATTTTTGACATTAATATCTATTGTCATTCCATAACTATGCATACTCAATCGGTTTGTTCCTGAAATTTTTCTCCAACTAAATGTGCCTCCAATAGCACTAATGTATTTTTTAAATTCTGGATTATTATCTAATTCTGCTGCCAGTTTTTTTACTATTTTATCAATTCCATTTACGGTTGTAACTTTTATTTTCTGATTGACTAATTTCGGACACCAAATAATTTCAGTCATTTTTGATTCAACTTCTGATTTTGAATTTCCGTAAATTTTCTTAAAAAAAGCTTCATTTCGAATTCTTCCCGGATCTTCCTTTGGAATTAAATTATTACTTGCTTTATTATAAACAAACTTAAATTGATCTTCAATATCAGGATTATCTAATAATTCTTGATTCGTTTTACTTTTAAAATCATCATAAACTAAAGTTGATTTATCACTAAAAATAATCCTATTGTCTTTATAACCAACAATCTGATCTGGATATGCTTTAATTAATTTTTGAACATTCAACGGAATTTCTTGAGAAAAAGCATTTTGAAATATAAGGACTAAAAAAAAGAATCGTCTCATTTAAAAACGTTTTAATTGTGATAAACTAAAAGTCCATTCGGGGGTTTTCAGAGAAGTTCCAAAATCGGCATCGTACCAAGGACTCAACGAACTATTATTTGGATTTTTCAATATTTGAATTTCCTGCGCTGGCATATAGCTTTGTGCTAAAAGCATAATTTTTTGATTGTTTTTTGGATTCACAGCCATATCAACTACAATAACAGCGTGACCTGGAAAGCCACCTTTTATAAAAACATCCCCTATTTTTATGTCTGAAACATTAATTGGTTTCAGTTCCTTTTCTAACGAAGCCGTTCCTGCATACATGAAAACCGTCTCTAAATATTTCCAATAAGTTTCATAACTATTAGATGGTTTTGCAGTTTTAACCCAACTAGTTTTGTTGCCTTTAACTGCAATTCTGTAACCTTCGGCCCATTTACTAAAATCAGCTCGAAAACCATTTGTAAAATTAAAATGTATTTTATCGTATTGTTTTTGGCTATAAAAATAATCTGCTCTTAAACGCATCACCGCATCAGCACATTGATGCAAATCCTGTTTTCCAATAGGTAAATCCACAACCGCATCATAAACGTTTCGATTCGGTTTTATAGTTCCATCAAAATACAAAACATTTGAACCTGATGGTTTTAATGGAAGATTACGTAAAAAGAAATCAAATGAAGTTTTAGGCTCCTCTTCTCTGACAAATCCCTGAGGCAGCTGGAAACGTTGCTGAATCGTGTTTCCCAAAAGATTGCTTTCATTGGTATTATTTGTCTCTGAAAACGAAAAAAAACAAAAAATTACCATCAAAATTGCTACGCTAAAAAAGAATTTAATTTTCATAATTTTAGACTTTTAATTCATAAACACGAGATTCCAAAATGCTAGAAGGAATCCGATTATATTTCATCACAGCAATCCGTTATATTTTCTAACAAACCATTCCGTAGTCAATAAAACTGCAATCAAGATCAACAACCAAACCCAGTCAATTATAGGAGTTTTTGTAGCGATGTTTTTCTCAATTGACTTGTATTCTTTATTCTCTAAAAGTGTGTTGATCAAATCATCTGCTTGATTTTCAAAGAAAGCTTTTCCGTTTGTCTGCAATGCCAATTGCTTTAATTTTAAAACGTCAGGATTTACAAATTGTTTTTCGATATCAAAATCTAAAATCTCAAAATGACTTGAATACAAAGTATTTGAATTCAATTCTTTTACTGTGAAATTGTATTTTCCGGCCGTTAATCCGTCAAGATTTACAGAATAGGAATTGTTTCCTTTTAATAAATCGTAATTTTTGCTTTGCTTCGTTTCGGCATTGGTAACCGAAATTGTCAATCTGGCCTTTTCGTCAAATTCGTAGTTTTTATTGAAATACTGAGCATTGATTATAAGCTCGTCTCCCGAATTATAAAAACTTTCATGCGTTACAACCAAAGATTTTTTTGAAGCTGAAGTTGCCAAAAACTGAATGATCTTATCTATAAAAACGTCATATTTTTCAAAAGATTGATTGTCGATATGACTCTGCAAACGCCATTTCCAGCTGTTTTCTCCTAAAAGAAAAGCAGTTCGTTTTCCTTGATTTTCGGCGAAAGCCAATAGAGGCGCATTTGTAGAAACATTTCTAATTCTTGAAGAAAGCATAACAGAAACATTTCCGTTAGTCGAAATTGTTCCGAAAGCATTTTGCAATGGCGGGAAATTTTCAAAACCAATATTATCAATGGCAAACAAATTAAACTGAGATTGAAATTCAGACAAATAATCTTCAATTTGTCCGCTCATTTTAAAAATCAGATTGTTTTGTTGTTGGTTTAGAAAATTGAAATCGGTACTGTTTCCTGTAATAATAAAAGTATTTCTTCCCGCATTTTTATTATTGTCAAAAATGGCTTTAAACGAAGCATTTGGTTGATACAAAACCAAAACCGAAGTTTCCTGCAACTGATTGATATCATTTGGTTTAACCAAAATCACTTTACGTTGTGCATTAACTTCAATTGAACGTTTTAAAGCCGCAATATCAGGATGATTTATAGCCGAAACAATGGCAATTGTTGACTTTTGGTCGATAATTTCGACAGCAAAATTCTTAATATTATTGTAGCTGTTTTTCTCTTTTGCACTAGAAGAAATTGATGCTCTAAAAATCTGTAATCCTACTTTATCTGCTGGCAAAAGCAAATTCAAGGAAGCAGTTTTTTTAGATGGAGAGAAAGAAACTTTTTCTTTTGCCACAACTGAATTTCCTTGTGAAATAGTAAAATCAGCAGTCGCAGGTTTGTCGCCTGAATATTGAAGAAAAACTTCAACAGGAAATTTATTTTTATGAAAAGCGTATTTATTTACATTGAGCTGATTGATTTTTAAATCAAAAAAAGTAGTTGTATCTCCCACAACCAAAGGATAAACTTTATTGACAGGATCAAATCGATATACATAATCGTTTCCTGTAGTTTGATTTCCATCAGTAATAATCACTGTTGGGAAAATCAGGTTTTTGTTGATGCTTTTTAGATTTTTGGCAACTTCATCAAGATTGGTTTGATTGCCACTAAAATCAAATTTATCTGAAGATTTAAAATCGGCATCAAATTGATAGGACTGAATTTCGAATTTTTCTTTGATAGCAGGATTCGAAATTAGTTTTTGATACAATTCAACAACTTTTTTATCCGATTTCAAAGCAGTTATCGAACTCGAGTTGTCCACTGCGATTGCCAAAGGCGTTTTTACAACTTCAAGTGAACTCTTAGAAATTATTGGATTTATCAACAAAAGCAATAATCCAAAAATGGCTGCAAAACGCAAAAAAGCCAAAAACCAAATCAGATTTGATTTGTTTTTGGCTTTAAAAAAATATTGAAAATACGACAATCCACCAGCTATTATTAAAGAAAGTAATAATAAAAAAATCGTGTTTGAAGTCATATTTATTTAGTGCTTATAAGATTTAATAATTCAAAGATTTCAAAATTAAATCTTTGTCCCGATTGCTATCGGGATTGCAACTTAGTACCTCAGTACCTTAGGTAAGCATTCCTCCACAAACGTTAAGAACTTGTCCTGTAACGTATGCACTCATATCTGAAGCTAAGAAAAGACATGCATTTGCAACATCTTCAGTAGTTCCTCCACGTTTCAACGGAATTCCGTCTCTCCATCCTTTTACTACATCTTCAGGTAATTTTGCAGTCATTTCAGTTTCGATGAAACCAGGAGCGATTGCATTACAACGAATGTTACGAGAACCCAATTCAAGCGCTACAGATTTTGTGAAACCAATTGCACCCGCTTTAGAAGCTGCGTAGTTCGTTTGACCAGCGTTTCCAGAAACACCTACAACAGAACTAATGTTGATGATTGAACCAGCACGTTGTTTCAAGAATGTTTTTTGAATTGCTTTTGTCATATTGAAAACAGATTTCAAGTTAACATCAATAACTTGGTCGAAATCAGCTTCAGACATACGCATTAATAAGTTATCTTTTGTAATTCCGGCGTTATTGATCAAAATATCAACAGTTCCAAAATCTGCCAAAACAGCATCAACAAAAGCTTGCGCTTCATTAAAATCGGCTGCATTAGATTGATATCCTTTTGCTTTCACTCCTAAGCTATTCAACTCAGCCTCAAGAGCTTCTGCAGATGCAGCAGATGAACTATATGTAAATGCTACGTTTGCACCATGTTTAGCAAAAACTTCTGCAATTCCTTTCCCGATTCCGCGGCTAGCGCCGGTAATGATTGCTACTTTTCCTTCTAGTAATTTCATATTAAGGTATTCGTTTTTATTTTTTGAAATACAAATATAGATTATTTGGGCGTTTAATAAAATTTGGAACGCAAAAAATGGTGTATTATCTTCTTTTCTAAACAAAAAAAGCAACTCAAAATATGAGTTGCTTTTCCTCCAAAATTAAAAACAAAACTAAAAAACTAATTCAGTTTCCAAGTTGTCATCCTAAATGGGGTTGACGAACTCGTAAATGTGTAAACTGTGTTTGAATAATATAATTTAAAACTTTCCTTTTTCACATATATTCCATTAGCGTCCATCAAGTTATTATCAAAACTTGCCAAGAATGCTGGAGTTGCAACTGTAGTATTTCCATTCCATGATTTATGTTTAAGAATAACCTTTTTACCAACCGGATCTTCTATTACATCAACAAAATGTTGCAATGCACCTCTGCCTACAAACGTATAATAGATAAAAGTCCCTAAAGAATGATTGAAATATATTTGAACAGAAGCAACACTTTGACCTGCAGGTAATGGAGCGTTAATCTTTTCAATTTCGGCAAGGAATAATTTAGAATTTGTTGGTGCATCAGCTGTATAATCATCAGGATAATAACCAAATCTAGAGTAAACTTTTCCTGGAAGAACTATTTTATAATCCTCTGTTAATACTAATGGTTTGTCTGTATATTTAATTACAGCACTTACTCCATTTGTACCAGTAGCAGTAAAACTTCCAGTAACATCATCATAAACAAATGAGGTAAGTTTTTGATCTTTTACTACCACAGCTGGGCTCACAATAATTCCTGTAGGTGTATAAGCAATACCCATATCGTAACTGAGTGAATAACCTGCTTCTATAGAATTTGCTTCTGCAAAACGCGTTACTTGAGTAAAACTAAAATCAAACTGATGCTTTGTCGTTCCGTCATTTGTTTCCAATAATCTAAACAACGGACGCGCATCCGAACCAATAACATTTTGCTCCATTATAGTATGCTTTGGAAGATTTGCCCAATCAGCTGCAGTTGCTTTTACAAAACGAAGTTCCTGAACAGTACGGTTTGTTTTGAAAATGATTTCGCCATTTTCTTGTCCGTAATACAAAAATTGGAAATCTCCTAAATATCCTTTCCCTCTTAATACATCAATCGGATAACTTTCTGAATCTGATAAAAGATGAATTCTATTTTTGGTCGTAAATGTCAAACTTACTGTACTTCCAAGCTGAATTGCATATTCACTTTTATAAGTATCTGTATCGCTGTCAAAATCTGATGCCATTTGCACAGTTCCATCGGCAGCAAATTTGAATAAATGCGTATAACCGCCTAAAAGCGTATTATCTGTAAAATAAACTGCTTTCCATCCGTATTCAGAAGTAAGCAAAAGATCGGCTAATTCTTTTTTCTGAGCGTTTAATCTTTCTGTTGGTGTTTGATCAAATTTTTGATCTGCTTCTGTACTGCTACAGCCTGCAAATTGCAATGAAATTATTATCAAGACCAGATATTTCAATATATTTTTTGCTTTCATAATTTTCATTTATTAGTTGTTTATTACCGCATTTGTATTCTTTTCGGCTTCGTCGCGCAAAGCATAGAAATCAATGTTGTAAGCATCTTTATAATATTTTACCACAAGAGCTTCTTTCGCTTTTAGCTGTGCAACTGCAGTCGTACTTTTGATTCCTGCTAAAATTGCCGCGTATTCTGCTTTAGAATTAATGAGCATCATAGAAGCCATTTCAGCAAAATCTTCGTTGATATTGCTTCTCGCATAATTGGTAATAAAACCCATTTCTCTTGACGCCGCATCTGTATATAAATGCCAACTTGCCGTATAACCAACTGGTGTAATCGTTGCCCAAGTTTTCTCATCAAAAGGCTTATTTTGATTCAAAATATGAACATACTCGTGCTGAATGGTATGCAAAAATTGTTTGATATTTTCCCTGTCTTCCTTGTCTACATAATCAGTTTCAAAAAGGGTAACGCGCTGACCACCTTCTGCTAAACCTAGCGTTTTGGTCCCAACAGTATTCAAATTCACGCCTCCAACTAAAACAAATTCTCTTGGAGCTACTTTTTTAACAAAATCAGCTCCACCAATTACTCTATAACTGTCCAACCAGATTTTCTGAACAATTTCAAGTGCTGGCTGTACTTTTTCTACCAAAGGAGGAAATAAATAACGGTTATTGTCAACTGTATTCTGATTCCATTTGTATTGCACATTGATGTTGTAGGGAATCAAATAATTTGTCGTAATCCAATTATCTAAAGCCGTTTTTTGCGGTTGGGTAAAATCTAATTGGCTTTCTCCTGGCTGTTCTTCATGAGCACAAGAAACAAGCGATATGATTAATAAACATAACCCTGCTATTTTATTATATTTTGATAATTTCATGTCTTTTCGATTAAAGTTTTTATCTAGGATTTGACTCGATACCGTTGCTTGAAGCGTGAAGCGGAATTTGCATTGCTCTACGTTTGTCATCTTTTGCAAGCGTGTTTGTCGGTTTATTGATTGTTTCATGTTTTACAACGATATTGAATCGTTTTACATCAAACCATCTCATTCCTTCATGAATAAAATCTCTTCTTCTAGTTTCAGCAAGTGCCTTGATATAAGAAGTCTGAACTGGCGTTAACGCATAAAATGGTGTAAATTCATTGTCAATTACTGGATATTTTGCAACAACTTTAGCTTCAGTCAATTTATCTGTTGTGGCATTGTAACCATTTGTTCTTGTTGAAAGAAAATATTCCAATTCGGCATTTGCTTCTGCAATTTGTCCTTTCATAACATGCGCTTCAATTCTGTTCAAGAAAAATTCGTCATTGCTTAATAGAACTTGAGCTAAATAGCCATTTCCAATATTTGCAGTAACATTGCTGTATTTGAAATATTCGTAAAATTTAGGCACGAAAGCCGTGATAAAACTGTTGCGAGAATAAATTAAATAATACCAAGGTTTGCCAAAAATGTTAGTCTGCGTACCAATGATTTCTTCTGTTTTAGTTCCCGCAAGAAAAAATCTGTACGCACTAGATCCGCCATAAGAAGCTCTGGCATAATATGATTCTGGAGATGCAATCAATAAATTAGTTGCTTCATCACTTTTTGCATAACGCATATTTTGAGTCTGGAAATCATTCGCCAAATAAGATGCATAATCTCTTAATTTTCCAACTGGCTTAGAACCCAAATCATTTGACAATTCAATTACACGATCCCAATTTCCTTTTATCAAATAAAAACGGCTTGCAAACGCTTTTCCGGCATCTTTATTAAAATGAAATTTCGGTTCTTTATAATCATTCGTCAATAATGGCAAGCCTTCTTCAATATCTTTCTGAATAAAATCAAAAACTTCTGCCATTGTATTTCTGGTATATTTTGTAATCAAAGCCGTTTCTGGTTTTGTTACATACGGAATCCCCAAATCTTTATCTGCCGTTGTCGGATTGTAACGCTGCGACCAAAAAGAAACCAACATAAAATGAGCATAAGCTCTTGCTAACAATGCCTCGCCTTTTTGCGGATTAAGACTTTTTGGATTTCCTAATTCTTCAATTGCAACCAATGCCTTATTTGCATGGGCAATTGCTCTGTAACAAGCATCCCAATACGCGGCTTGGCTATCAGTATCGGTTTCACTTTGAATTTCCCAATTGTAGTTTTGCTCGTTTTTTCTCAATGTATTGGCCAAACCACTATCAAAAACATTATCAGACATTGTTTCAGCAAAGTCAAAATAACTATTCTGCGGATATGCATTTACTAATAATTCAGAAATTTTTTCGGGAGTATCTATTTCGGTTCTGTTATCTGGTTTTTCAGAAAGAAAATCATCACAACTAGTAATACTTAGAAGTACTAATAGAAATAAAGTTATTTTTATCTTTTTCATATTTATAAATATTATAATGAAATGTTTAGAGTAAAAGTATATTGAGACGTAACTGGCAATGCAACACCACCAGAATTTCTAAATTCAGGATCTTGTCCGTTTAATTTTTTATCTGAATATACCAACCAAGGATTCACTGCAGATGCTTTCAAATTGAAAGTGCTTACGCCGATTTTTTTCTTGAAATCTCTAGGGAATTCCCAGCCTAACGAAATATTTTTCAATCTAACGAAATCACCACTCGCGATTCTAACATCAGAGTAATTATACGTATTGTAAGCTCTTGCAAGTGTACGTTCTCCTCCATAATTTGCATTCAAACGTTTGTCTGCAATTACAGGAACATTAGTAAAGTTTTCGTCACCAGGATTGATCCATCGGTTTGTAAAATCTTTAGTAAATACTGTTAAATCATCATAAGAACTATCGTAAACAGGATTCAAACGCACTTTATTCCCGCCTGAACCAACAAAAAAGATATATAATGACCAATCTTTGTACGTGAAAGTGTTTGCAAGACCAATCGATTTATTTGGCTCAATCGAACCTTCATATTTCAAGTATTTTGTAACATCCTTGTTATCTTGAAAATCAGCACCAGTAATATTATCTGTTTCGCCTTCTGGCATGATAAACGTTGGCAAACCTTGCTCATTCAAACCTGTAAATTGGTAAGAGTACAATGAATTTCTAGGATGTCCAATTGTGTTACCGCCATTTCCGTCGATCAAGTCAAAAGTGGTAGGCTTGTTTTCCAGTTTTGTGATTTCTTGCTTGTAAATAGAGAAATTAAGCGTTGTTGACCACTTGAATTTATCAGCAACAATATTTCTTGTTGTAAAACCAACTTCAAGACCTTTTGTCTCCATATTGGCATTGTTTCCTTGTTTGATTCTTTGACCTCCAACACCTGATGTCACTACGTAATCAACCAAGTCAAATGCTTTACGGCGATACACATCAGTTGTAAATGAAATTCTGTTTCGGAACATTCCAAGATCAAGACCTAAGTTGGTTTCATATTGTTTTTCCCATGTCAAATCACCATTTTGCAATTCGTCAATTCTGATTCCAGTTTCTCTGTCGTCAAGATTTAAACGATCTGTAATAAAACTTTTGTAAATTGCCAATGAGTTTGTCGCTGGACCAGCAGTTGCTGTTAAACCATACGAACCTCTTAAACTTAAATTGTTTACAGATTCAACATTTTTCATGAAATTTTCTTCAGAAATATTCCATTTTCCACTGAAAGTATACGTTGGAAGCCATCTTGACGAACCGCTGTCTCCTTGTCTGTTAGAACCATCATAACGCCCTGTAACCGAAGCGGTATAACGACGATCGTATGTATATCCCACTTTTCCGAAGAAACCAACTGTTCTTTCTTTTTCTTCGCTAAAACCATAATACGAATCTCCAGCATTGATAATTTTTTCAAGCAATCTTGGATCTGTAAAAGCCGTCATTCCTCTGTCGTACTGAATTCCAGCAGCAACAAAATTATCGCTTGTTCTGTCAATTGCTCTCATCTCCGTTCCAAAGAAACCTTCCAATTCGTGTTTTTCATTGAAAGTATTTCTATAGCTGACACTGTTTCTCATATTATAAGAAGTCATGTCGTTTGTGAATTTTCTCAAGAAACCTCCATTTGGCAATACTGAAACTTTTGGCGCTGTCAAGTCATTAGGATCTTGATACAAAAAGATATTTTCATCTCTTACAAGCGTATTTTCCATTGCATTGTATGCACCAACAACATTCGAATTTTCTAAAATTTTATGCTCGCGCGTTGTATTTGCATAACGTGCAGAACCTGTCAAATTATAAGTCCAGTGTGGATTAATTTTGTATTCCAAATCCAATTGAAAACGAACATCTTTTACATTGATTTCCATGAAGTTGTTTGCCAACTCATTGATAATGTTCATTGGAGCCCAGTTATTTCTGTAATATTCTAAATTTCCATTTTCATCATAAGGCCTAAGCGTTCTGCTCGTATTTAAAACATAATTGAACGGATTGATGTCGAAATCACGAGTTACTTTTCCAAAAACCATATCTTTTTCGCTTTCATAACTTCCTGGCGCACCTTGATCACGAATAGAAGCTAGCGTAGATAACGTAACATTCAATTTGTCATTGATAAAAAATGTTCCTTTGATGTTTGAAGAAAGTTGTTTTACGTCATCAGCAATTGTCCATCCTGGATCTGTATAATATCCTAAAGACGCATAAAAAGTGTTGTTTTTTCCTCCACCAGAAAAACTTAATGAGTGATTCTGAGTTAAAGATGGCCTGAATAAAGTTTTAAACCAATCCGTGTTTGCCAATTCGTATTTTTTCAAAAAATTATTACGGCTCACTGGGTCATTGTTTACCAAATAAGTTCCAGTTTCTGGATTGTATGTGTTGATTGCTCTTCCCAAAAGATTATAAGCTCCACCATATCTTCCGTTTACAGTTGATGGCAAATCAAGATATCCTTTTGCTTCCATTTCCTTAAAAATACTCATTGATTCCTGCGAATTCAAGATATCGTACTGACTGTAATTTGGTACTGTTCTCGCGGTTTGTTCAATAGAATAACTTATTTTTAAAGGAGAATCTCTTCGTCCTTGTTTGGTGTTCACGACCACTACTCCATTCAATGATCTTGAACCATAAATTGACGTAGCCGATGCATCTTTAAGAATTTCAATGCTTTGAATGTCATTTGCATTCAAACCGGCAACAGATGAGCTTAATAAAGTTTCAGAATTTCCAGATGCCAAATCAGCAAATGTTAAATTAATAATGTCCTCTTGCACCACACCGTCAATTACCCACAGCGGTTTTGTGTCTCCAAAAATTGAAGATGAACCACGAACTGTAATTTTAGGCGCTGTACCAAAAGTCCCCGTGACATTTTGAACTGTTACTCCGGCAGCTTTTCCTTCGATCATTCGGCTTACGTCAACTACACCATCTATTTTTAATTCACTTCCAGAAATTTTACTAATTGCTCCTGTAAAAGTTCTTTTAGATGTTTTTTCATAACCTGTTGTCACCACAACTTCTTTTAGATTTTGACCTAATTCTGTCAAAACAATTGTTGGCGAAGTATTAGAAGTACCAATTTCTTTTGTCTCCATACCTACATAAGAAATCACTAAAACTGTACTGTTTGCTGGCATTTCAATAGAAAAGTTCCCGTCAAAATCTGTTAAGACAGCAATTTTGGTTCCCTTTGCCAATACTGTTGCTCCTGGAAGCGGGTTTCCTGTTACATCGGTAACTTTTCCTTTTATAATTGGTCCTGCCGTAAAAATATTTGATAATACATCATGATTAGGCGCGCTTGAAAATGAATCTTCAGCCACACTTTTTTGCAAAACAATTTGATTGCTTACTTCAGAAAAAGTAATATTGAAAGGCAATAAAATTCTATTCAAGATACTTGAAAGCGTTTCTTGATTGGCCTCAATACTAACTTTTTGATTTAATTGAGGCAATCTTGAATTATACGAAAATTTTACTTGTGCAGACTTTTCAATTTTAGATAAAGCATTGTCTAAAGTCAAATTTTCAACTGTAATTGTAACTTTAGTATCTAATTTTTTTTGCCCATTTACACTGTTTGCCATTGTAACACTCGAAAAAATGAGTGCTAAGACAAACTGAAATAGTGTTATTTTCATGATTCGATGGAGTAATCGTTGTTTACCAACTGGTTTTTTCATAATTTTGGTTAGTTTTGATTAATACTGATTCGCGTGTATTCTAAGAAACGAACCGAATTACCCTTTACAGAGCGTAATTCAATCCAATAAGTGTCGAGAATGTTACAGCATTTCGGCACTTTTTTTTATGCTTTTTTGTTTTACATAGGCTTATACTATTAGTTTGGTTTTTGGTTTATTTTTGGTGTTAAATTTTAGATTGAAATAAAAAACGTTTTACAATTACAGTTATAAAACAAAATTTAATTGCAACCTTCAGAAGTTATAATGATCTGATTTCCATTCATTTCAAAATTTGTAGAGGCGCTTATACTTTTACAGACAATTTTAAGTTTTTCCGGCAACGGCTGATCGCTTAGCGAAGTGGTCAAATGACAGTCTTTCAGTTTATTTTTAGGATAATCAATTTTGACTTGATAAGCTTGTTCAATTGTCTCAAAGATTTGAGAAACCGGAATATCACTAAATTCAAAACTCAATTGTTCAATATTTCCTGCGCTTTGAACCAATTCTTTGTCCTGCGTAATATTGGTTATTTTATTGAATTTCAAATCATTTCTAAAAAAACGAAGCGCCTGATTTGGTAATAGAACGACTTCTTCCTGATTTGATTGAGCAACCAAATCATTTGATTTTACTTTAACTTTACCGGTGCGAACAAGAACTTCAACATCAGGCTGATCAGAAAAAGCTTTAACTCTAAAACTAGTTCCAACAACTTTTGTGACAATCTCATTTGCGTAAACGAAAAAAGGCTTTTTAGGATTTTTACTAATTTCAAAGAAACCTTCGCCGGATAAATACACCTTTCTCTCGTTACCGGTAAAGATTTTAGGGTAACTTAATTTACTATTTGGTTGTAATAAAACTGAACTTCCGTCAGATAATGTTATAATTTGGGGATTATTTGAATTGTTTGTCTGCTCAACTAATCCTTCACTATTTTCGGCTATCAGTTCTTTATAAGTAACAATATTGTCAGCTGGCAAGTAATTTTTATAATACCATGCAGCCATCAAGCAAAAGAGTAAACTTGCTGCAATTCCAGTAAAGAAGTAATTTTTGAAAAACTTCGTATTTGCATTTTTTCCGAAAAGAATTTCATTTTCCTTTTCTTCGATTTTTAGCCAAGTCTTTTGTAGTGCTTTTTGAACATCAGATCTTGATAAATCAGATTCTGGAACTTTCATTGCCAGTACTAAATGTCTTGCATCTTCAACTAGTTTGGCGCGCTCCAGACTTTCTAATGTCCATTCTTCCCAACCATCTTGATCAATTTTAAGCAAGATCCATGATTGAAACGATTCGTCAGACAAGAAGTCTTCAATTTGAGTATATGAGTTACGTTTTTGCATCTAAAAATAAGGTTACAAAAACATAGAGGACAGCACTCTTATTATATACTCACTAAATTGTGATTTTTTTTATTTTTTTTTAAAGAATTTTAAAAACTGCTTGCAGATAGCAGAAGAAATAAGGCAAAACTACCTTTCCAATCCTTGCGAAGACTCATCAAACCGCGATGCAATAAATTACTAGCTGATTGATAATTAACATCCAACATCTCTGCAATTTGTTCTACACTAAGGCCTTGATGATAACGAAGATATAGGGCTTCCTTTTGTCGTGCTGGGAGTTCGTTCAATAATTTATTCAAGCGAACAACCTTTTCTTTTGTAGTTTCATCATCCATAAGTTCGTGTTCTACAGAAAATTCAAGAAGAAATGCTATAGAATCTGTACTGGTAGTTTTTCGAAAGATATGATCGCGTTCATGCAAACGCGCAATACGTTTTCGAACACTTGCTAGTAAATAAGCTTTTACAACAACCGAATTTTGCAGTGTATCACGATAAATCCAAATATCTGTAAAAACGTCCTGAATGCAGTCTTGCACTTTTTCCTCAAATGGAGAAAGTGAATTTCCGTATCGAACTAGATCGGCATAATAGCGTTCGAACAACATTGAGAATGATTTTTCATCACCATCTTTCAATTTGCTCCAAAGCGCATTATCATCAAATAAATTGGATGTTAGAGTTGAAGTTTTCATTTATAAATTGGGGCAAAAGCTATTTTACTTAATGAAGACATTATATTTTTTTAACAATATCCTTCACTTTTGTGCGATAAATATATAAAAGCTAATATTTAAAAACAATTTATTTACACAAAAGAGACAGTTTCCTAATATAGAAAACTGTCTCTTTTTCCTGATTTAAAAGGGATTTTGAATGAATGTTAAAATTCCTTTTAAATACAAAACCAAATAAATTATAAGATTTTACGTATTAGAAATATAATTTAATTTTTGATGAATTTCACTGATAAAACTCCTGCGTTTGTCTTTATCTTCAAAATATAATTTCCTGTCTGCAATTTCGAAACATCAATTTTCGAGACATTCTCAGCATGTGGAATTGCAATAATTAGTTGTCCCAACATATCATAAACAGACATAGCCAACTTTTCGACATCGGTTTTAGAATTTATATTCAAAATATCCTTAACTGGATTTGGATAAATACTGAAATATTGAGAAAACTCAAAATCTTGTGTTCCTAAAGCTTTAAATGTCGTACTTGCTTTCTTTGTTAAAATTGGGAAATTATAGTCAAAATAAATATTGGCTTCATTTTCAAAAGTGTCCCCCGCTTTTAAAGTTGGCAATGTTTTGATTTTAAAAGCAACATATCCATTTTTGTTAGCGCTATTAAAAGGCAGATTTATATTTTCAAAAATAAATTCAACTTTATTACCATCTGAAATTTTTGTTGTGTAAGAATGACTTGAACTTGTTGGCACCAATGTCGAAATATCAAATTTTGAAAGATCAATCATGTCTTTAACAACAATATTTTGAGCCATATAGGTTCCTGTATTTTCAAAACGAATCATATAATGAACATATTCTCCAATCAAAGTTGGTGTAACGACATTCCCTTCAAGACACGTTTTATCGTTTGGATCATAAGAACCAACTACTGTTTCATTGTAAGCAAAAGTATTATCTATTGGCATTTCATCAACAACTGAAGAAGTTATTGTAGCTGTGTATGAAAGAATGTCGCCATTGTTTACAGGCGGAGTTGCATTTGGACGATTTACATTGAAATCCAGCATAATCTGTCTAGACTCAAACGGTTTTAAATCTGTAAAATTCCACGAAATTTTATTTGATGTTGTTGCAGAAACCGCAGGATTAGAAGTTGCTAAATTAAGAACAGTATCATCATATGCCAGATTTACTACTCCAGATTGAGCTTTATTTCCTTTATTCTTAAATACAATTTTATACCTAGCCACAAAACCAGGTCTTGATGGCCAAATTGGCAATATTGTTACTTCCAAATCGTTATGAACTCCAATTGCCTTAACACAAAAATCCTGTACCTTAGGACTGGAAACTGTTGGAAAATCTGCTTGAATTTCTGTTGGGGAAATCGTGAAATAACTTGGATTTTCAAAAACTGGTGTAACTTTATAATTTCCAGCAGCAACTTTTATTTCATATTTGCCAGCTTCACTAGTAATAAAATTACCAGATTTTACTCCGTCATCAATTTTAAACTTTAAAAAAGAAGCCGGAATATCCAAAGCATCACAACCATTATTATTCAAATCATTTCGATTTGTTCCCTGAATAGAAAAACTTTCGCCACCTGGCACAAAAGAACAATATGAGCTTACATTGCATTCTGTATATCCCTCTTCTTTAAGAATATTTTGAATACTCATTAATTGATCATCATCCGCACAAATATATTCTAATTTAGGATTGTTTGAAAAGTCTAAATCTACTTCAATACTTCCATTCTTCAAAAATACACGTTGCAATAATGGATTATTATCACAATAAAAATTTTGCAACTTACTACAATTTGTTGCATCAATTTCTGTAAACAAATTTCCAAAACAATTCAAAAAAGTTAAATTAGGTACTTCTGACAAATCTAAATTGCTAATTTCATTTTTATAGCAATCTAAATATTGAAGTTTTCCAAGACCTTTTAAATCTAACTTTGTCATCTTATTAAACGCCCCCATTAATTCAAGAAGGCCCGAAAGATGGCTGACATCAATGTTAGTTAAAAAATTATGATCATAGCCCAATTGCCATAATTTGTCAGTAACCGGTAATTTCAAACTAGTTAATTTATTATTATCACAATGCAATGTTTTCATATTAATTGAGCTACTTAAATCTAAATCAACTAAGTCATTATATCCGCAAAATAAATTTTCTAATTTGGAAAAAGTGCTTAAATCTAAACTTGATATTTTATTCTTAAAAATCCCTAAATCAATTAAATCAGGGCATTGATTAAGATCAAGTGAGGTAATCATATTTTCACCACATTGCAAGTGCTGTAAATTTGACAAACCATTCAAATTTAATTCAGTCAATTTGTTAGTCCAACAACCAATTGTTTGAAGTTTTGACAATTGTTGAACATTTAAATTTGTGATATTATTTCTATTACAAGATATTACTTCAAGATTTGACAAACTTCTTAAATCCAACGTTGTTAATTTATTATCAGAACATTCTAAGTATACTAAATTTCTAAAACCTTGAATTCCTTCTAAAGATAATATATCACTATCCTGAATAAATAATGTTTTGATCAATAAAGCTTCTGATTCCTGAATTTCACCATCTTTGTTGATATCAATTTTTCGTGCAGTGCCATCAGCATTCATAGATATTGAATTACCTTCGTTAGCTTCTAGTAGTTTTGCCTTAAAATTAGCGTCAGGAATATTAATTATTTGAGAATTTACTGAAGAAAAAATACACAAAGTCAGTAACAGCAAGTAGTTCTTGGTCATAGGTTTAGTTTATTTTTGGTTTTTAAATATATAAAATCCAAAATTCAAAACCTAAATTTTCATAAAAAAAGCCTTACTAATACTAGCAAGGCTTTTTGATGATTTATTTTGAAAAAATAACTTAGAAAGCTACATTCCAGCGCGGTAATTTACCATTTGCGTCTAAGAAATTCTGCAAAACTTGCCCTTCAACTGAAGTTGGAATTCCTTTTACATCAGCATTAAAAGTTTCGTACCAAACTACTTCAAGCTCAGAAATGTTTTCCAATTTCATTTGTGCTGGCCAAGAATATTTCCTTCCCGTTTTTGCAAATTGATGTCCGTTTACAATCTTATCGTATAAACCGCCATTTTTGGTTTTTAACGTTCCGTCGTTTTGAACCGTTCCAGTAGAACCAACCATAATTAATTCTTTCTCACTTCCTTCAACAGCATAAACGATGAAAATTCCAGCGCTTCCTTCTGGAGCGTTGCAAACTTCTTCTAAACTGTCTTCAATAGTAAAAGCAAAACTGCTTGTTGCTTTAAACTTTTCTAATTCTTTACTCATATTTTCTTTTCTAGCTTCTAAGATACTGAGGTTCTAGGAAGCTAAGTTTTTTTCTATATATGCCTCAGTTTTTAAAATGTAAAAAAGTCTCAACTAATAATTGAGACTTTTTTGGAATTTGTTATTTCAAGACTTGAAGATTATCCAAGTACTTCTTTTACTTTTTTACCAATTTCAGCTGGTGAATCAACAACGTGAATTCCGTTGTCTCTCATGATTTGTTTTTTAGCAGCAGCAGTATCATCAGAACCACCAACAATAGCACCTGCGTGACCCATTGTTCTACCAGCAGGAGCAGTTTCTCCAGCGATAAATCCAATAACTGGCTTACGGTTACCATCAGCTTTAACCCATTTAGCAGCGTCAGCTTCTAATTGACCACCAATTTCACCAATCATAATGATTGCTTCAGTTTCTGGATCGTTCATTAATAATTCAACAGCTTCTTTAGTTGTAGTTCCAATGATTGGATCTCCACCAATTCCGATAGCTGTAGTGATTCCTAAACCTTGTTTTACAACTTGGTCAGCAGCTTCATAAGTTAAAGTTCCTGATTTAGAAACGATACCAACTGTTCCTTTTTTGAAAACGAAACCTGGCATGATACCAACTTTAGCTTCACCTGGAGTAATAACTCCTGGGCAGTTTGGTCCAATTAGTCTTGAACTTCTTTCTTTAACATAATTATTTGCTTTAATCATATCTGCTACAGGAATTCCTTCTGTAATAGCAATAATTACTTTAATTCCAGCATCAGCAGCTTCCATAATTGCATCAGCAGCAAAAGCTGGCGGAACAAAAATGATAGATGTATCAGCTCCAGCTTGATCAACAGCATCTTTTACTGTATTAAAAACTGGACGATCTAAATGGCTAGTCCCTCCTTTTCCTGGAGTAACACCACCAACAACATTAGTACCGTACTCAATCATTTGAGAAGCGTGGAAAGTTCCTTCACTTCCTGTAAATCCCTGAACAATTATCTTGGAATCTTTATTAACTAAAACACTCATGATATATATTTTATGTAGTTTTTAAATTTGTGTTGCAAAAATAAGGTTTTGTAATGTATTTTGCCTCTTTTATTGTCAAAAAAATATTAAGAAAATTGACTCATCTGATAACCTCTAAAAAGTTTATCATCTTTTATTTGCCAAATCGTTGAAAAATGCGCCAATAACATCTCTTCTCGAGGATTCTCAATTGTTTTTACGTAATGTGAGTAACGTATTGAAACTAAGTCATCTTCCTCAATAATATGACTGATTCTAACCTTAGAACGTACATACGCACGGCTTAAGTCATTAGCCATATCCAACATCGAATTATAATCCATTTCGATCAATCCTTTTGTACTGTGCCACTCCAATTTTATTTCTGGATGCAAGTATGTTCTCATGATTTCGCTATCAATTAAGGCATCCGACTTATAAAATTTTTGAACAAATTCTTTTATAGACATATTACTTCAATTTATTTAGAATTTCAGGAATCTTTTTGATATTGGCTAATTGCTTTAATTTTTCTCTTGATTCTTCTATAGGAGTTCCAAAATATGATTTTCCACCTTCAACTGATTTAGTCACACCTGTTTGTCCCATAATAACAGCCTTTGCTCCTATCGTGATGCCACTCGTTGTGCCTACTTGTCCCCAAAGCGTTACTTCGTCTTCAATAATAACACATCCAGCAATACCGGTTTGTGATGCAATCAAACACTTTTTTCCGATAACGGTATCATGTCCTACATGAACTTGATTGTCGATTTTTGTTCCAGCTCCAATAGTGGTATCACCAGTAACCCCCTTGTCAATAGTACAAAGAGCACCAATTCCAACATTGTCTTCGATCACTACTCTTCCACCAGAAATCAATTGATCAAAACCTTCTGGACGCTTTTTGTAATAAAAAGCATCTGCTCCCAAAATTGTTCCTGCATGAATAATCACGTTGTCACCAATTACGGTATGATCATAAATTGAAACATTAGAATGAATTAAACAGTTTTTACCAATTTTCACATGATTTCCAATAAAGCTATTAGGCTGAATCAAAGTACCTTCACCAATTTCTGCAGTTGGAGCGATAGCAACATTTGCGAATTGAAAAGGTTTGAAATGTTTGGTCAAAGTATTGAAATCTCTGAAAGGATCATCAGAAATCAAAAGTGCTTTTCCTTCTGGACAATCTACTTTTTTATTAATTAAAACGATAGTCGCCGCAGATTGCAAAGCTTTGTCATAATATTTTGGATGGTCAACAAAAACTATATCTCCAGGCTCTACAACATGAATTTCGTTCATGCCCAAAACCTGAAAGTCTTTGTCGCCAATAAATTCGCAATTAAGCAAACTTGCAATTTCTTGTAAAGAATGACTCTTTGGAAATTTCATATATTATAATTAGAAAATTTGTCAATTAGAAAATGAGTCAATTAGAATATGAATATACAATTTTTTGTCGATTCACAAATTTTCTAATTGACTCATTGTCAAATTTATCTTAATTAAAAATTACTCCTTTACACGCTCCATGTAAGAACCTGAAGCTGTATCAATTTTAATTTTGTCACCTTCGTTGATAAACAAAGGAACGTTTACAGAAGCGCCAGTTTCAACAGTAGCATTTTTAGTTGCATTTGTAGCAGTATTTCCTTTTACTCCTGGCTCAGCATAAGTAACTTCAAGAATTACTGAAGCTGGCATATCAACTGATAAAGGCAAGTCTGTTTCTGTATTGATTTGAACCATTACGTTTGTTCCTTCTTTTAACAAATCTGGAGCATCCAAAATGTTTTTGTTTAAAGAAATTTGCTCAAACGTTTCAGCATTCATAAAGTGAAATTCATCACCTTCTGGATATAAAAATTGGAATGTATGTGTTTCAACACGAATAACATCAATTTTGTGTCCTGCAGAAAAAGTATTGTCTAATACTTTACCTGAAGTTAAACTTTTAAGTTTTGTTCTTACGAAAGCTGGACCTTTTCCAGGCTTAACGTGAAGAAATTCAATAATTTTATAGATGTCGTGATTAAATTTAATACACAATCCGTTTCTAATATCTGATGTAGATGCCATTTTGTTTTTTTATTTATTTACTTTTTGTTGAATCGTTGAATCATTTAACTGTTTAGCCGGTTAAACGATTAAACAAATAAACAATTAAACTTATTTTAATAATTTCCTGAATAACCTTTCATAATTCCTCGTGATGAATTTCTGATAAAATCTAGAATCTCATCTCTCTCAGGAGTCGCTTCCATTTCAGCTTCAATAATACTTAAAGCTTGAGTTGTGTTATAATTTTTTTGGTATAAAATTCTGTAGATTTCTTGAATTTCTCTGATTTTCTCAGTACTGAAACCTCTTCTTCTTAAACCAACTGAATTGATCCCAACGTATGACAATGGCTCTTTCGCCGCTTTTGTATATGGAGGAACGTCTTTTCTAACCAATGATCCACCAGAAATCATTGCGTGATCTCCAATATGGATAAATTGATGAATTGCCGCCAATCCGCCAATTACAGCGTGATTTCCAACAACTACGTGACCTGCCAAAGCAACACCATTTACAATAATTGCATTGTTTCCAATTTCGCAATCGTGTGCAATGTGCGCATAAGCCATTACTAAGCAATTGTTTCCAAGAACCGTTTGTCCAGATGCAACTGTACCTCTATTGATCGTTACGCACTCTCTAATAGTACAATTATCTCCTATAATGGCAAGAGAATCCTCTCCGCCGAATTTTAAATCTTGTGGCACCGCAGAAATTACAGCTCCCGGAAAAATATTGCAATTTTTACCGATACGTGCACCTTCCATGATGGTCACATTTGAACCAATCCAAGTACCATCACCAATAACAACATTATTGTGAATTGTTGTAAAAGGCTCAATTACAACATTTTTAGCGATTTTAGCGCCAGGATGAACATATGCTAATGGTTGATTCATCTGTATGTTTTATATTTTAAATTAAAATAATCTAATTTGAGGGCAACAAACCTAAACAATAAATTTGACTATTTATTGTTTTCTTGCAATTTGTGCCATTAATTCTGCCTCAGTCACTAATTTTCCGTTTGCATATGCATTTGCTTGCATGTGGCAAATTCCTCTTCTGATTGGAGAAATCAACTCACATTTAAAAATTAATGTATCCCCTGGCAATACTTTGTGTTTGAATTTAACATTGTCAATTTTCATGAAATATGTCAAATAATTTTCAGGATCTGGAACAGTGCTTAAAACTAAAATTCCTCCTGTTTGCGCCATAGCTTCCACAATTAAAACTCCTGGCATAACTGGTGCTTCTGGAAAGTGTCCTACGAAGAAATTTTCGTTCATAGTAACATTTTTCAAACCAACAACGTGACGATCAGACATTTCTATAATCCTGTCGATCAACAAAAATGGAGGTCTGTGAGGAAGCATTGCCATAATTTTATGAATATCCATCAATGGCTCTTGGTTCAAATCATAAACTGGAACGTGATTTCTTTGTTCAATTTTAATGATTTTCGCCAATTTTTTAGCAAACTGAGTATTCACAAAGTGACCTGGTTTGTTTGCAATAATTTTTCCTTGAATACGAACTCCAATAAGTGATAAATCACCAATAACATCAAGCAATTTGTGTCTTGCAGCTTCGTTTGGATAATGTAAGGTAAGATTGTCTAAAACTCCGTTTGGTTTAACTGAGATCTCATCTTTTCCAAAAGCTTTCTTCAAATTCGCCATTGTAGATTCAGAGATTTCTTTATCTACATAAACAATAGCATTATTTAAATCACCACCTTTAATAAGTCCGTTTTCTAACAATGATTCTAATTCATGCAAGAAACTGAAAGTTCTAGAATTTGCGATTTCACTTTTGAAATCAGCTATACTTTTAAGTGTAGCATTTTGAGTACCTAAAACTTTTGTACCAAAATCTACCATTGTAGTCACTTGATAATCATCGCTTGGCATCACTAAGATTTCGCTTCCTGTTGCTTCGTCAGTAAATGAAATTACTTCTTTTACTACATAAACATTACGGCTTGCGTCTTGCTCTTCGATTCCAGCTTTTTCAATAGCTTCTACGAAATATTTTGATGAACCGTCCATAATAGGAAGTTCAGAGGCATCTAATTCAATAATAATATTATCCAAATCGCAACCAACTACTGCCGCTAAAACGTGCTCTGGAGTTTGTATTTTTACACCTAATTTTTCTAAATTAGTACCTCTTTGCGTATTAACAACATAATTAGCATCAGCTTCAATGATTGGCTGACCTTGCAAATCTACTCTAACAAAAGTGAAACCATTATTAATAGGAGCTGGTTTGAAAGTCATTGTAACTTCTTTTCCAGTGTGTAATCCAACGCCTGTTAGTGAAATTTCATTTTTGATGGTCTTCTGTTTAACCATTATTTCCATTTTTTGGGTTTATTATTTGTTTTTTTAAATCTTCAACTTCGGCAATAATTTTAGGGAAGTTTTTAAAGTGAACGTATGATTTATTAAAATCTCCATATCCAAGTGCTGGCGAACCTTGTAAAACTTCGTCATCCTTAATGTTTCTAGCAACTCCAGACTGCGCCTGAAGCCTAACATTATTCCCTATAATTAAATGGCCTGCGATACCAACCTGTCCGCCAATCATACAGCTTTCTCCAATTTTTGTAGAACCAGCCACACCGCTTTGCGCTGCAATTACGGTATTTTTACCAATTTCAACATTATGGGCAATCTGAATTTGATTGTCTAATTTAACTCCTTGTCTGATAATCGTAGAACCTAGAGTTGCTCTGTCAATCGTAGTATTAGCACCAACATCTACATTATCTTCAATAATAACGTTTCCAATCTGAGGCACTTTATCATATTCTCCATTTTCATTAGGTGCAAAACCAAAACCATCTGCGCCTATAATTACTCCTGAATGAATCGTACAATTGTTTCCAATTACAGTTTCTGAGTAAATTTTTGCTCCTGCAAAAATGTACACATTATTACCAATCACAACGTTGTCACCAATAAAACTGTTTGGATAAATTTTTACATTATCACCCAAAACAACATTTTGACCAATATAGCTAAAGCTTCCTAAATACAGATTCTCTCCATATTTTGTTCCTTCAGACATAAAAGACTGCGCCTCGATTCCTGTTTTGTTCAATTTTACTTGATTGTAAAAATGCAAAAGCTTAGAAAAAGCAGCATAAGCATCTTCTACTTTTATTAACGTTGTGGTAATATCTTGTTCTGGAATAAAGCTGTCGTTAACAATTGTAACGGTCGCTTTTGTAGTATATATATAGTTGACATACTTTGGATTAGCCAAAAAAGTAAGCGACCCATCTTCGCCTTCTTCGATTTTAGATAGCCGAGAAACTTCTGCATTGGGATTCCCAACAACTTCTCCTTCTAAAATTCCTGCTATTTGTTCTGCTGTAAATTTCATCGCGACAAAAATATAAAAAATAGATTTTAAATGTTAATTTTAGATAAGTTGTTTTGGAAAACAGATGTAATATTTTGTGACCAATTTAGATAACGATTTCAAATTCAGCTGATCAGATGCTTCAACGACATCTTCAATTGTCTTATCTTTTTTCAAAATTCGTATTGGTTCGGCTGCTTTGCTGTAAGCTTGGTTTTTAATTTTCCCTCTAAAAATAAAATAACCAGCTTCTAACAATGATATTCGATGATTTTGTGCAAACTCTTCTTTCATTGCCTGAGATTCTTCCATAGAAATCTTCTCTGCACTCATTTTTATTTTAAGCAAATCTCTGTTGATGATCATTTTGCTCAAAGTTGAAAGTATAAAATCATCTTGCCTTTGCCATGCTTTTAAAGCGCTGATAATATCAAAATCATCTAATTGAGAAAACAAATCCAGCTTTTCAGCATCAAAATCTTCAAGCGCAATTTTGTTCTGCATAAAAAACAAAAGTGGTTCACTGCAAGGCAATGTGATTCCTTTTAATGTAAGTTCTTTTGCTCTTTTTAATACTTTCATCAAAATCAATTCGGCTACCAAACTTGTTTTATGCAAATAAGCCTGCCAATACATCAATCGTCTTGAAAGCAAAAATTTCTCTACAGAATAAATTCCTTTTTCTTCTATGACTAAAACGTCGTCTTCAACATTCATCATCTGAATCAATCGTTCAGAATTGACATTTCCTTCTGCAACTCCAGTATAAAAACTGTCACGCTTTAAATAATCCATTCGATCCATATCCAATTGACTAGAAATCAATTGCAACATGAATTTTCGATGATATTCTCCTTTAAAAACCTGAATAGCCAAACTTAATCTTCCGCCAAATTCCTCGTTTAACTGATTCATAAACAACAACGAAATCGCTTCGTGATGTACATCTTCAACAATACTCTTTTCCATTGCATGCGAAAATGGTCCGTGTCCTATATCATGAAGTAAAATTGCGATTAACAAAGCATTCTCTTCTTCTTCAGAAATGGCAACATCTTTAAAACGAAGCGTATCAATTGCTTTTTTCATCAAATGCATGCACCCTAAAGCATGATGAAAACGCGTATGATTAGCACCAGGATAAACCAAATACGACAAACCCATTTGTGAAATACGGCGCAAACGCTGAAAATATGGGTGCTGAATTAAGTCGTAAATAAGTTCGTTCGGGATTGTAATAAACCCATAAATGGGATCATTGAATATTTTTAACTTATTGATATGAGTCACTCGTTGGTTATTTTTTAGGTGAACAAATATAAGTAAATAACTATAGTTTTTCATTTAAAAGTTGACATTAAATTCAACTGATTTTGAGACAAATACTTAAATATCAAAAAGATTTTATCTAAAAAATAGGTTTCATTTATCTTAAATTTATACTATTTTTAATACTTTTTAAGTTCTATACTTCTAAATTGCATTAAAAATAAATTTATTTATGGATAAGATAAAAATACTTTGGGTCGATGATGAAATTGATCTTTTAAAGCCACATATATTATTTCTGGAGAAAAAAAATTATTCAGTAACGACCTGCAACAACGGCCTTGATGCAGTTGCTTTATTTGAAGAAGATAATTTTGACATTGTTTTTTTGGACGAAAATATGCCCGGAATGAGCGGTTTGGAAACGCTTTCTGAAATGAAAGAGAAAAAATCAGCCATTCCGATGATTATGATCACAAAAAGTGAGGAAGAATATATTATGGAAGAAGCGATTGGTTCTAAAATCGCTGATTACTTGATAAAACCAGTAAATCCGAACCAAATTCTATTGAGTTTAAAGAAAAACTTGGACGATTCTAGGTTGATTACCGAAAAAACCACATTGGATTATCAGAAGGAATTCCGAAAAATTTCAATGGAATTGGCAATGGTAAATTCTTATGAGGATTGGGTTGAGTTATACAAAAAATTGCTGTTTTGGGAATTAAAATTGGAAGACATCAATGACACGGCAATGATAGAAATCCTGGAATCTCAGAAAGTTGAAGCCAATTCGCAATTCGGGAAATATATCGAACGAAATTATGAAGATTGGTTTGCACCAAAAGCAGATAAACCTATTCAATCGAACACTTTATTTAAGGAATTAGTTGTTCCAGAAATCAAAAAGAAAGACAAACCGATTCTATTTGTGGTTATCGACAATCTTCGTTATGACCAATGGAAAGCTTTTGAAAGTGTGGTTGCCAACTACTATAAATTAGAAAAAGAAGTTCCGTACTACTCTATTCTTCCAACCGCTACACAATATGCTAGAAATGCTATTTTCTCTGGTTTGATGCCTGTAGAAATGGAAAAACAATTTCCAGAATATTGGAAAAATGACGTCGAAGATGGCGGAAAAAATCTTTACGAAGCCGAATTTCTTTCAGCACAATTAAAACGTTTAGGCTTAAATATTAAGGAAGATTATTTCAAAATCACAAATTACGCAGGCGGAAAAAAACTGGCAGAAAACTTTAAAGCCTTAAAAGGAAATGATTTAGTAACTGTAGTTTACAATTTCGTCGATATGCTTTCGCACGCTAAAACCGAAATGGAAGTTGTAAAAGAATTAGCTTCTGATGATAAGGCATATCGCTCACTGACATTGAGTTGGTTTAAAAATTCGCCTTTGTTGGAAATCATTCAGCAAGCACAGCTTTTAGGCTTCAAACTGATTTTAACCACAGACCACGGAACAATAAATGTAAAAAATCCGTCGAAAGTTGTGGGAGATAAAAATACAAGTCTAAATTTGCGCTACAAAACTGGACGTAGTTTAACATACGAACAAAAAGATGTTTACGTAGTTAAAGAGCCTAAAACCATTGGTTTGCCAGCTATAAACATGAGTAGTTCGTTTATTTTTGCTAAAAATGATTTCTTTTTGGCTTATGTAAACAACTACAATCATTATGTGAGTTATTACAAAAACACGTATCAGCATGGCGGAATTTCATTAGAAGAAATGATTATTCCATTCCTTGTCTTTAATCCAAAATAAAACATAGCCACGAATTTCACCAATTTCGCCAATTTATTTTTTAATTCGTGAAAATTCGTGAAATTCGTGGCAAAAATAAATACAAAAATGAATATCGTTTTTTCATTAGATCAAATTCAAGAAGTTGCAGAGCAGATAATTGCTTCGAATCCTAAAAAAATCATTCTTTTTAACGGAGAAATGGGTGTTGGAAAAACAACCCTGATTAAACAATTATGCAAAACATTAGGAGTTGAAGACGCCACTAGCAGTCCAACTTTTTCTTTGGTAAATGAATACCAAACTTCTAACAATCAAACAGTTTATCACTTTGATTTTTATAGATTAAACAAAGAAACCGAAGCGCTTGACATGGGTGTTGATGATTATTTGTACTCTGGAAGCTGGTGTTTTATTGAATGGTCTGAAAAAATCGCCAATTTACTTCCTGAAGAATATTCGACAATTAATATTGAATTATTGGCTGACGGAAAACGCAAACTCGAATTAGCATAAAACTTTGCGAATCTTTGTGGTGAAATTTTTCGTAAAGATTCAACAAGAAAAAACAATAAAATGAATACCTCACAACAAGTAGAAATAATCCCCTTTTCTCAAAATTTAAAGGAACACATTAAAACTTTAAATATAGCTTGGCTCGAAAAATATTTCAGAGTTGAAGACAAAGACAAAATCACGCTTTCAAATCCGCAAGAAGAAATTATAGATAAAGGCGGTATGATTTTCTACGCACAATACAACGATGAAATTATCGGAACAGCTTCATTATTAAAAGTAGACAATTCTACTTTTGAATTAAGCAAAATGGCGGTTTCAGATAAAGCTCAAGGTCTCGGAATTGGAAACAAACTTCTGGAACATTGCATAAAAATTGCTGAAGAAAAAGGCATCAAAACACTCTTTTTGTATTCAAATACTAAATTGCTTCCAGCAATTCATTTGTACAGAAAATTTGGTTTCGTAGAAATTCCTTTAGAATCGGGCATTTACGAAAGAGCCGACATAAAAATGGAGAAAAAAATTTCTTAACATTGTCAGTATAGTATTAGCAGAATTTTTGCATTAATTTTAAATCTTTTTGCGTAATTTGTACCTTTAATTTTTTGCACAACCCATGTCAATCACGTTAACTCCATTTACAAAACAACAATTAATCCCACAAGAAGAAAAACTTGAGATTGGTCGTTTTAAAAGAGAACTTTTCATAGGAATTCCGAAAGAAACTAGCTATCAGGAACGTCGTATATGTCTAACTCCAGATGCTGTAAATTCACTTACATATGAAGGTCACAGAGTGATGATTGAATCTGGTGCTGGCGAAAGTTCGAGTTATACTGATAAAGAATATGCAGACGCAGGTGCCGAAATTACAAAAGATACCAAAAGGGTTTTTGGCTGTCCGTTTCTACTAAAAGTAGAACCGCCAACTTTAGCAGAAATCGAAATGATTAACCCTGAAACGGTAATTATTTCGGCTATTCAGCTAAAAACCAAAAAGAAAGCGTACTTTGAAGCTTTGGCACAAAAGAAAATCACAGCATTAGCTTTTGAATATATTAAAGATGAAGACGGATCTTATCCTGCTGTAAAATCTTTAAGCGAAATTGCTGGAACTGCATCAATTCTTATTGCTGCCGAATTAATGATTACTGATGAATTCGGTAAAGGTCTTTTATTTGGAAACATTACTGGCGTTCCTCCTACTGAAGTTGTAATTCTTGGAGCTGGAACTGTTGGTGAATTTGCCGCTAAAACTGCTATTGGACTTGGTGCAAACGTAAAAGTTTTTGATAATTCGATTACGAAATTACGCCGTTTGCAGAATAATTTAAATCAGAGAATTTTCACTTCTACAATCCAACAAAAAGGCTTATTAAAAGCTTTGCGTCGTTGCGATGTCGCGATTGGGGCGATGCGTGGCAAAGAGCGTTGCCCAATTGTAGTTACCGAAACTATGGTAGAGCACATGAAAAAAGGCGCTGTAATTGTAGATGTCAGTATTGACACTGGCGGATGTTTTGAAAGTTCTGAAGTTACTACGCATGAAAAACCGACCTTCATAAAAAACAATGTTTTGCACTATTGTGTGCCAAATATCCCTTCTCGATATTCTAAAACTGCCTCATTATCAATAAGTAACATCTTAACACCTTACCTTCATCAGATAGCCGAAGATGGTGGTTTAGAAAGTGCCATTCGATGCAATAAAGGACTTAAAAACGGAATTTATTTGTATCACGGAATCCTTACAAATAAAGCCATTGGAGACTGGTTTGATTTGCCAGACAACGATATTAATTTACTTGTATTTTAAAGGAACTTTAATGTACCTTTGCAAAAATTTTATTTCATGAAGTTCGTACACCGTTTTGCATATTATCTTATTGGCCTTGTATTAGGATGTTTTATCGTATCAGGATTTTTTATTGGAAAAGACACCCGTTGCAATTATTTCCCAAATGCCAGAGTTTTAAATAATCTGAGAACAAAACCTTTTCAATATTCAGACAAAGCGATTCAAACCTTAAACGAAAAATGGGTTGATACTGCAGATATCAAAAACACATTAACGTATGGAGATGTCGATTTTGATCAAAGTAATATCCCTTCAAAAGGAGGAAAATTATATATCATTGAAGGAAAAACAGTGAAAAATCAGGAAATTATTCTGAAAGTAGTAAATTATGAAAATAAAGCTGTTTTAGAAGATATTCTTAAAAAAGAAACTGAAAAATAGTTTCTCTTAAATATTAAAACCACTCTATTTCTTCAATTCCTTTTGATTTTAGAAAAGCATTTGTTTGGCTAAAATGTCTGTTTCCAAACCATTTTCCTTGATTAGCACTCATTGGAGACGGATGTCCAGATTCTAAAACATGATGTTTAGAGCGATCAATCTTTGATCCTTTTTTCTGAGCAAAACTTCCCCACAATAGAAAAACAACATTTTCTTTCTGGTCGGAAATTGCCTGGATTACAGCATCAGTAAAAAGATTCCATTTTAAATGTTTATGGCTATTTGGGCTATCTTTTCGGACGGTCAAAGAGGCATTCAGAAGCAAAACGCCTTGCTGTGCCCATTTTTCAAGATTGCCTGATGTTGGCATAAAAATCGAATCAAAATCGGTATTTATTTCTCTGAAAATATTGCGAAGCGATGGTGGGATTTTGACATTATCATTGACTGAAAAACTCAAACCATTGGCTTCTCCTTCTCCATGGTAGGGATCTTGACCAATAATTACAACTTTCAAATTAGCAAAACTGCAATTATTAAAAGCCGAGAAAATCAATTCAGCTGGCGGATAACAGGTATGTGTTTTATACTCAATATCCAGCGCATCCATCAATTCCTTAAAATAAGGTTTCTGAATTTCGTCTTTCAAAACAGTCTGCCAATCTTGAGATAAATTAATTTTCATTTTAAAATTTTATTACAAATTACGCAAAGTTTTCTTCAAAGTGCCAATAAATAATGCATTTTAGTTTTAAAACTTTGTAACTTTGAAATCTTACAACTTACGATATATAATGGTATCTATTACAGAAAAAACATTACAAGATTTACAATTTCCAACAGTGCTCGAAACCATTTCAGATGGTTGCAACACTGATATTGGAAAAGAAAAGGCTTTACAAATAAAACCATTTAGAGATAAAGAAGAATTAATGCAATCGCTGATGCAAACGTCAGAATATGTTTCTTCTTTTCAAAATAACAACGCCATTCCAAATCACGGATTTGACGCTATCTCGCACGAAATCAAATTTTTAGCAATTGAAGACAGTTTTCTTGAAGTAGGAAGTTTTAGAAAAATTGCCAATCTTTCTGCAACAACAAATGTCTTGCTGAATTTCTTAAAAAAATTCGACGATTATTATCCGAACTTAAACGCAAGAGCTTCTCGTGTCGAATTGACGAAAGACATAATTACCGCAATTGACTCAATTGTTGATAAATACGGAGAAATTAAAGACAATGCTTCTCCTGCTCTTGCTGGAATTCGACAAAATATGAATTTAGTTCGTGGAAAAGTAAATCAAAGTTTTGGTGTTGCTTTAACTCAATACAGCGGCCTTGGATATTTGGATGATATTAGAGAAAGCTTTGTTCAAAACCGAAGAGTTTTAGCGGTTTTAGCCATGTATCGCCGAAAAGTAAAAGGCTCTATTTTAGGAAGTTCCAAAACAGGAAGCATTGCTTATATCGAACCTGAAGCTACTTTAAAATATTCAAGAGAATTAGCTAATTTAGAATATGAGGAAAAAGAAGAAATTACTAGAATTCTAAAGAATTTATCGAATGTAATTCGTCCTTATCTTCCTTTATTAATTGAATATCAGGACTTTTTGAGCGACATTGACGTAGTTGCTGGAAAAGCAAAATATGCAAACCGCATCAACGGAATCTTGCCAACAATTACTGAAGAAAGAAGATTGTTTTTTAGAGAAGCCTATCATCCGATTTTATATTTAAACAACAAACAAAAAAAGGAAGTTACGCATCCACAAACCATTGAACTAAAACAAGAAAACAGGATTATTGTGATTTCTGGACCAAATGCCGGAGGAAAAACCATTTCCTTAAAAACAGTTGGTTTATTGCAATTAATGTTGCAATCTGGAATTTTGATTCCGGTTCATGAAAGAAGTGAAACATTCTTATTCGATAGAATCTTAACTGATATTGGAGATAATCAATCTATTGAAAATCATCTGAGTACTTATAGTTACCGATTAAAAAACATGAATTATTTCTTAAAGAAATGCAACAAGAAAACCATGTTTTTAATTGACGAATTCGGAACGGGTTCGGATCCGGAATTAGGTGGTGCTTTGGCCGAAATTTTCTTAGAAGAATTTTATCACCGTGAAGCTTTCGGGATTATTACCACCCACTATTCTAATTTAAAGATTCTTGCAAACGAATTGCCATACGCTACAAACGCGAATATGATGTTCGATGAAAAATCTTTAGAACCAATGTACAAATTGGCTTTGGGTCAAGCAGGAAGTTCGTTCACTTTTGAAGTGGCTCAGAAAAATGGAATTCCATTTGGATTGATTAATCGTGCGAAAAAGAAAATCGAAGTTGGAAAAGTTCGTTTTGACAAAACCATCGCAACACTTCAAAAAGAGCGATCGAAACTGGAAAAAACTTCTTTAAATTTAAAAGAAGAAGAAACCCGTGCGCGTGAGGAAAGCAAAAAGATGGAAAACATCAATACAAAAATTCAGCAAAAATTAGAAAGCTATCAAGAATTATACGATAGCAATCAAAAGATAATTTACATCGGACAAAAAATTGATGACATTGCCGAAAAGTATTTCAACAATAAAAACAAAAAAGAACTGATTGGCGAATTTTTGAAAATTGTTGAGATTGAAAATTCAAAACGTAAAAAAGCAACTCCGAAAGAAGTTAAAGCAAAAGTTGAAAAACAAAAAGAAATTATTGCTGAAGTAAAAGAAAAAGTTGAAGAAATACGAAAAGAGAAAAAAGAGAAAAAACTTAAACCAGTTGTTGAAAAACCTAAACCAATTTTAAAAGTTGGCGACCGAGTAAGAATGCTTGACGGAAGATCTGTTGGAAGTATCGATTCTATCGAAAAAAATAAAGCAACAGTCAATTACGGAATTTTCACTTCGAAAGTAAGTTTAGACGAATTGGAATTGGTAGAAGCGGTTAAAAAATAAGTTTTTAGTCGCAGTCTCAGTTTTTAGTCTAAGAAATTGACATAAAAAAGACTAAAATTAAAATAAAGCGATTTAAACAACGTTTTTATTTTTTAAGCAAAATAAGATTATCGTTTTCTAAAATTTGATTAAAATCAATTTATGAAAGCCATTTTTTATTTGTTAATTTTATACAAAAATAAATTACAATAGATAAAATCGATTCTGAATTTAGCATACAACTTTGTCAAAGTTTGAAACTTTGACAAAGTTTTTACCTTTAAAACAATAAAATGGAAAGCCTTCCAAAAAATAAAAAAATAGTTCTTTTTGACGGAGTTTGTAATCTCTGCAGTTCTGCAGTTCAATACATTATCAAACACGATAAAAAAGACATTTTTAGATTTGTTGCATTGCAATCTGATTTAGGAATTTCAATCTGCAAACATTTGGGAATTAGTTTTTCAAAAATGGATAGTATAATTATGTATGATCCAGGAACTGCTTATTTTTATAAATCGTCAGCAATTCTTGAAATCGTTAAAAATTTTGGAGGTCTTTGGAAATTGACTCCAATTTTTAGAATCGTACCCATTTTTATTAGCGATAGAATTTATGATTATGTTGCGAAGAATCGATACAATTGGTACGGTAAGAAAGAAAGTTGCATGATACCGACTCCAGAGTTGAAGGCGAAATTTCTTTAAGAAATTCCAAAATTAGAAATTCTAAATTCCAAGTTTTCAAAATATTGTCATTTCGACGAAAGAGAAATCTTCGCAAGAAAGTCTCAAAGATTAGCCAATTGGAACGGAGCTACTTATGGAGATTTCTCTTTCGTCGAAATGACAAACTAGGTGGAAAACTTTAAAATAAAAAAAATCCCAAATTCACAACAATTGGAATTTGGGATTTTTATATTGAAATTTTCAGATTAATTATCTGATTAATTTTCTGTATTTCAAACGTTTTGGAGTTAAATCACCACCAAGACGTTTCTTTTTGTTTTCTTCATAATCAGTAAAACTTCCTTCGAAGAAATAAACTTCAGAATCTCCTTCAAAAGCTAGAATGTGCGTACAAATTCTATCTAAGAACCATCTGTCGTGAGAAATAATTACAGCACAACCTGCAAAATTTTCCAAACCTTCTTCAAGAGCACGAAGTGTATTAACGTCAAGGTCGTTCGTAGGCTCATCCAGTAAAAGTACGTTTCCTTCTTCTTTCAAAGTCATTGCTAAGTGCAAACGGTTACGTTCTCCACCAGAAAGCATCGATACTTTTTTGTTTTGCTCACCGCCACCAAAGTTGAAACGTGATAAATAAGCTCTTGAGTTCACTTGCTTTCCACCCATCATAATTAATTCCTGACCATCTGCAAAATTTTCCCAAATAGATTTATTCGGATCAATATTAGAGTGCGACTGATCTACATAAGCGATTTTTACAGTTTCTCCAACTAAAAATTCTCCACTATCAGTAGCTTGTTCTCCCATAATCATTTTGAAAATAGTCGATTTACCAGCACCGTTTGGTCCGATAATCCCAACAATACCCGCTTGTGGCAGAGTAAAGTTCAAGTTATCATATAATAATTTATCTCCAAATGCTTTCGCAACATTTTTAGCTTCAATAACATTTGTTCCTAAACGAGGACCATTCGGGATATAGATCTCTAATTTCTCGTCTAATTGTTTTTGATCTTCATTCAATAATTTGTCGTAGTTCTGTAAACGTGCTTTTTGTTTTGTCTGACGACCTTTTGCACCTTGACGAACCCACTCCAACTCACGCTCTAAAGTTTTTCTACGTTTAGAAGCTACTTTTTCTTCTTGAGCCAAACGGTTTGATTTTTGATCCAACCAAGAAGAATAATTTCCTTTCCATGGGATACCTTCTCCTCTATCCAACTCTAGAATCCAACCTGCAACATTATCCAAGAAATAACGGTCGTGCGTTACTGCAATTACAGTACCAGCATATTGTGCTAAGTGTTGCTCTAACCAAAGAACTGACTCAGCATCAAGGTGGTTGGTAGGCTCATCTAATAACAATACATCAGGTTGTTGCAACAACAAACGACATAAAGCCACACGACGACGCTCACCTCCAGAAAGGTTTTTAATTGGAGTATCTCCTTCTGGCGTACGCAATGCATCCATTGCGATTTCTAATTTTGTATCGATTTCCCAAGCACCAAGAGCATCAATTTTGTCTTGCAATGCCGCTTGACGTTCCATCAATTTATCCATTTTATCTGGATCTGAATAGTTTTCTTCTAGACCAAATAAATCATTGATTTTATTGTATTCTTCTAAAACCGCCATTGTTTCAGCTGCTCCTTCACGAACAATTTCAATAACTGTTTTAGAATCGTCAAGAATTGGCTCTTGCTCCAAGTAACCTACAGTATAGCCAGGTTGAAAAACTACATCACCTTGGTAATTTTTATCAACTCCTGCAATAATTTTTAAAAGAGAAGATTTTCCAGAACCGTTAAGACCCAAAATACCAATTTTAGCTCCGTAGAAGAAACTCAAATAAATGTTTTTAAGTACCGGTTTGTCTGCTCCTTGATAGGTTTTACTCAATTTCTGCATTGAGAAAATTACTTTCTTATCGTCTGACATTTGTTTTATTTTTTATTTATATTGTTTGTTATGATCAAAAACAGATTAAACCCTTCCTTTCAAAGCGTTGAAAACCCACGCATTGGCAAAAAAACCAACTCCAACTGCACCAAATCCCCAGCCTGAAACATCACTGTATCTAAAAACCCCTAGACCAATTAGTAACAATCCCATAAGCACCATTATTAAAGTGGCCCATCCTAAAATGGTATTTTTATTCATTCCCATAATTGTGTAATTATTTTTTAATCTGATTATTTTTTAGAAAGGCAAATATCGTGAATTATTACGGCTTAATTAAATATTTTATAAAGCATTTCTTTTAGCAAATCAGATTGTGGAAGTGCGTTTGCTCCAACTCCTTTACTTTTTACGTCAATATCACGCAACGCACCAACTATTTGACTCACTTTTCGCATTGGATAATTCTTTACAGCCAAATCATATTCCTTTAAAAAATAAGGGTTTACACCAAGTGCTGATGCAACGTTTTTCGGATTTTTATCTTTTAAACCGTGGTATTTTAAAAGTTGCACAAAGAATCCAAATACTAATCCTGTCGTCATAACTAATGGATATTCTTTTGGATTGTGCGCAAAATTTTCCGCAATCTTATATGCTTTTAATTGGTTGCGTTCTCCAATTGCTTTTCGAAGTTCAAAAACATTGTAATCTTTACTGAAACCAATGTTTTCTTCAATATGTTCAGCTGTGATCATTGTACCTTGTGGCAAAATAATCTGCAGTTTTTCTAATTCATTATTAATTTTACTCAAATCGGTTCCGAGAAACTCAACCAACATCGCGTTTGCTTTTGGATCAATCGTATATTTTTTTCCAGCCAAAACGCGTTTTATCCAATCGCCGACTTGATTTTCATAAAGTTTCTTACTTTCGTAAACTAATCCATTTTGAGCCAATACTTTAGTAACCTTTTTACGTTTGTCTAAGGTTTTGTATTTGTAGCAAAAAACCAAAACCGTGGTTTCCATCGGATTATTAGCGTAGGCTTCTAATTTATCAATATTTCGGGACAAGTCTTGCGCTTCTTTAACAATAACAACTTGACGATCAGCCATCATAGGATAGCGCTTGGCCGTTGAAACGACATCCTCGATAGAAACATCTCTTCCATACAAAACAGTCTGATTAAAACCTTTCTCTTCTTCTGCAAGTACATTCTCCTCTATATATTCAGTTAACTTATCAATATAATAAGGTTCTTCTCCCATGAAGAAATAAATTGGCTTTATATCTCCTGCCTTTATATCGTTTACAATCTTTACAACTTCGTCCATTTAAATTTGTTTCAAACTTTAGATTTCACGCTTGTTTCAATAACTTGAAACTTTATCCCGATGCTTCGGGAGAAACCTAAAACTATTTTAATTATTTTTGCTTTATGCAGCAATTAAATTTTCCCGTTTATAGTTTTCGATTCAAAAATAGCGAAAATAAAGTGTCTATTTTTGATGAAATCAGAAAAAAATTTATCATTCTTACCCCAGAAGAATGGGTTCGCCAGCACGTTGTTCATTATTTGATTCACGAAAAAAAATACCCCAAATCATTGATCAACGTCGAGAAGGTTTTAAAAGTCAACGGATTAAGAAAACGATATGATGTTGTTGTTTTTAATCCGAATGGTTCTATACATATATTAGTAGAGTGTAAAGCGCCCGAAGTAAAAATCTCTCAAGCAACTTTTGATCAAATTGCCCGTTATAATATGACAATGCAGGCACGGTTTTTGAATGTCACAAACGGACTGAATCATTTTTACTGTCAAATGGACTTTGAAAATGAAAAATATCAGTTTTTGAGAAGCCTTCCAGATTACGAAGCGATAAAATAAATACAAAATAAAAAACAGAATTACCTTTGGATAAAATAGCAATCGTCATTTTAAATTGGAATGGAGCAAAATTGTTGGAGCAATTTTTGCCTTCGGTTGTACAATTTTCAGAAGGAGCTCATATATACGTAGCCGATAATGCTTCTACAGACAATTCAATAAGTTTTGTTCAGCAAAATTTCCCTTCAGTTAAAATAATAAAAAACGATGGCAACTATGGTTTTGCACAAGGCTATAATGTTGCTTTGAAAAATGTTGATGCCGAAATTTATGCCTTAGTAAATTCCGACATCGAAGTGACTGAAAATTGGCTGAAACCAATATTAGAAACGTTTGAATCTGAAAAAGAAACAGCGATTATCCAACCAAAAATCCTTGATTTTAAAAACAAAGAATATTTTGAGTATGCTGGGGGAGCAGGCGGATTTATTGACAAATATGGTTTTCCGTTTTGCCGTGGACGCATTTTTGACACGATCGAAAAAGACAATGGCCAGTATGATGATAATTGTGAATTATTCTGGGCTTCTGGAGCTTGTTTTTTCATCAGAAAGAAAGTTTATGACGAATTAGCCGGTTTTGATGAAAGCTTTTTTGCTCATCAAGAAGAAATCGATTTGTGTTGGCGGGCAACAAATGAAGGGCATGTTATCAAATATAATTCTGCATCAGTTGTTTATCATGTTGGAGGCGCTACGTTGCAACAGGGAAATCCAAGAAAAACATTTCTAAATTTTAGAAATTCATTATTGATGCTTGTCAAAAATTTGCCCAAAAAAGGATTGTTTTTTACAATTTTCTTCCGAATGGTTTTAGACGGTGTTGCGGGTATCCGTTTTCTTACACAGGGGAAGTTCAACCATACTTTTGCTATTTTAAAGGCGCATTTCTCTTTTTATTGCCTATCTTTAAAGTATCTAAAAAAACGGAAAAAATTTCAAATACAGCAATACTATACCGTAAAAAGTATCGTTTACCTCTATTACATAAAGAAATTGCTGGTTTTTAAAGAAATCTTTAACAGTAATCAAAATATTAAAAACTAAATTTGTAATCAACGTTTAATTAAATATAATACCTATGAGAAAAATAGTTATCGCACTATCAGTATTAATGGCCTTAACTTCGTGTGTATCGAAAAAGCAATACGCAGCACTTGAAGCTAAGAACAAAGAGACCCAAGATTTATTAAACTCTTGCACTGTAAAATTAAATTCTTGTTTAGAAGAAAAAGCTGGTTTAGCTGCTACAGTTGACGGTTTAAAACAACATAATCAAGATTTGATCAATAGTTCAAAAGATTTAACGGTTTTAACTACTAAAGGAGCTGAAAACCTAGAAAAATCTCTAGAAAGTTTAAAAGAGAAAGATTTGAAAATCTCAAGACTTCAAGATGCTCTTACGAAAAAAGACAGTGTAACTCTTGCATTAGTTACAAGTTTAAAAGGAGCAGTTGGAATCAACGATCCAGATATCGAAATCAATGTTGAAAAAGGAGTTGTATTTATTTCTATCGCTGATAAATTATTATTCAAAAGCGGAAGCTATGACGTAAGTGACAAAGCAAAATCTGTTTTGGCTAAAGTTGCTAAAGTTGTAAATGACAAACCTGATTTTGAGTGTATGGTTGAAGGTCACACAGATGATGTTCCATACAAAAGCAACGGAGTATTGCTAGACAACTGGGATTTAAGTGTTAAACGTTCTACTTCAATTGTTCGTGTATTAACTAATGATCTTGGTGTTAACCCTGCAAAATTAATTGCTGCTGGTAGAAGTTCATACGTGCCACTAGTTGCTAATGACACTGCAGAGAACAAAGCTCGTAACAGAAGAACTCGTATCGTGGTTATGCCAAAAATCGATCAGTTCTACGATATGATTGAAAAAGAAATGAAAAAACAAGCTAAATAATCCTTGTTTCACATATCATTAAAACAGAAAAAGCAGGTCAAACGACCTGCTTTTATGTATCCTTAATTTTTTTAATAACCAATTAAATATAAATCAAGAATAGCATTTTATTTTTAATCAACTAACTAAATTTTAACTATACTAAAGTTAGTGATTATTTTTTAACATTTATACGATTTAAGTTTTTTTTTACAAATATCCCACATTGCCGTTTTCTCTTTTTTAGATTATTGACTAAAATTATTCTATTCCATAATTTAAAGGCAACATATCTCCCACTCGCTTTTCTGAAATTTTTCCTGAAAAAAGTATGTCCTCAATATTTGAATTATTTCCATATTTATAAATATAAAAACTATCTGTTTGAAAAGTAATCTTTGAAGCTTCTTTTTTATCAAAGATTAGATTATAAACAGCTACAACATTTTTTAGGTTTAGATTCGTGTTTTCACTTTTATCCTGCGGAAACAACTCTACTTTAGCAAAATCTTCTCCTTTAGTAATTTTAAAGCTTTGAGTTGGGTCTTGCTTATATTTACCTTTAAACAATAAAAATTTCTCTGCTCCCCAATCTGTATTTGCTAAATTTCTGAAAAACTGAATTTGAGACCCTTGAAATGTTTTTTCTCTTTTTTTTAAAACCTTAGGACTATTATCAATTTCTTCAAATCGACTCACGCCTCCGTAAAAATTCTTATATGCATCCAGTGAATTAATACTAAATTTATTAAAAGATACTTCAAAAACTACCAATTCAAAATCAATCTTATACCCTAAAGCTGTATTTATAATGATCAAAGGTTTATCTGCATAGGCTGTAAAAAGCAAATTCTTTTTGTCATATTTAAAGTGAATATCATCTTCATTTTTAATAACAGCTGATTTGGCATTACTTGTTGTTCCTAAAAAATATTCTCTAAACAGCTTTAATTTCTGGGCTCTTGTAAACTGCGGACTATTATTAACAACAACTTCTTTAAGTTCATTTTCAGAAATTTTCATTACAACATTTAACGGCTTCGAAGCATCTAAACCTGATAGATATTCTGTTTGATATCCCATTGAACTAATCACCAAAATATTATTAGCATTAGGTTCAAACTTAATAGAAAATTTTCCTTCAGCATCTGAAACTGTTGAAATTGTTGTTCCGTCATAATAAACATTTGCCCCTTCTAACGGAACATTATCTTTACCCGTTATTTTACCTTTAAGACTCTGCTGTGAAAATAGAGTGACCGCCGAAAACAAAAACAAAAGAGTAAGTAGTTTTTTCATTAAAGACAAAAGGTTTAGTTAATTATTAGCTAATTAACCAAACCTTTTTGTATTTTCCTAGACATTCTGTTTCTTTTCTTACAAAATATCAATGTCGCCTTTTCCTTCTCTCACAATAACTGGCTCATGTTCTGAAAGATCAATGATTGTTGAACCGACATTGTCGCCATAACCTCCATCAATTACCATATCTACAAGATTTTGCCATTTTTCGAAAATCAATTCTGGATCTGTAGTATATTCAATTACATCATCGTCATCACGTATAGAAGTCGAAACAACCGGATTTCCAAGCTGACGAACAATCTCTAAAATGATATTATTATCAGGAACACGAATACCAACCGTAGTTTTCTTTTTAAACTCTTTTGGCAAATTATTATTTCCAGGCAAAATAAACGTGTACGGACCTGGTAATGCTCTTTTCAAAATTTTGAAAGTAGAGGTATCAATCTGACGAACATAATCTGATAAATTGCTCAAATCATGACAAATAAATGAAAAATTGGCTTTCTCCAGCTTTACTCCTTTGATTTTTGCAATTTTTTCTAATGCACGTGAATTGGTGATATCACAACCCAAACCATAAACAGTATCTGTTGGATAAATTACTAAACCTCCATTTTGAAGCACTTTCACCACTTTTGCAATCGCAGCTTCACTAGGTTTATCAGGATATATTTTTATAAATTCAGCCATTTTGTTTTTTGTTTAAAGTTAGATTTGTTTCAGGTTAGAACTATTATATTTTTCAATTTTCTTGTTTCATATTTATTGCATAATTATAAAATGAAACCAAAAAGTTCTTTAACCAACAACATCTAGTTTGGCAAATCTTAAAAGTAATTTCTTGATTCCGCCCACTTCAAATTTAATTTCAGCCTTTTTATCTGCGCCAACACCTTCTAAATTAATCACTTCGCCTTTACCAAAACGTTCGTGCATAACCACATTTCCAACTGTTAATTTGCTGTCGAATAAATTCGGAGCACTTGTTGCATTTGGGTTTGTTCCTGCTACTGGTTTTAATTTACGAATATTCAAATCCGGTTTCGGGTTGTTATCTGTAATATTTTTTGGCGGAGTTCCTCCAACTGGTTTATTTAATCGTAATTTCGATTTATCAACATCTCCAAAAATATCGCCATCAATTGGTGATTTATAACGATAATTAGTTTCAGACGGAGTCAAATATTCTAAATACTGTCCATCAATTTCTTCTATAAAACGAGACGGTTCACTATCTGTCAATTTTCCCCAACGGTAACGAGATTGTGCATACGTCAAATATGCTTGATGTTCAGCACGCGTTAACGCCACATAAAACAAACGACGCTCTTCTTCAAGTTCACTTCTCGTGCTCATACTCATGGCACTCGGAAACAAGTCTTCTTCCATTCCCACCACAAAAACGTGCGGAAACTCCAATCCTTTTGCCAAGTGAATCGTCATCAAAGCAACACGATCTTCGTCATTAGTATCTTTATCTAAATCAGTTGCCAAAGCCACATCTTCCATAAATTCAGAAAGTGCACCTCTTGCTCCGTCAATTTCTCTTTGCCCTTCAGTAAAATCTTTAATACCGTTTAAAAGTTCCTCGATATTCTGAATTTTCGCCATTCCTTCTGGAGTAGCATCTTTCTTCAATTCTTGAACTAAACCAGTTTTCTTAGCAACGTGGTCTGTGATATAAAAAGCATCCTGATTCTGATCAATAACCTGAAAACTCTGAATCATCGTCACAAAATCTTTCAATTTGTTTTTTGTTCCAGCATTCAGTTTCAAATCAATCTTATCAATATTCACCATTACTTCCCAAATCGAGCGTTTGTAATGATTAGCCGCTATCGTTAATTTTTCAACCGTTGTATCTCCAATTCCACGCGCTGGATAATTGATCACACGAATCAAAGCTTCTTCATCTTTCGGATTTAAAACCAAACGCAAATAACATAAAACGTCTTTAATTTCCTTACGTTGATAAAAAGACAAACCACCATAAATTCGGTACGGAATATCACGTTTTCTCAACGCATCCTCCATCGCACGCGACTGCGCGTTAGTTCTATACAAAATCGCAAACGCTCCATTATGCAATTGATTCTGCATTTTCTGCTCAAAAATTGTGCTCGCTACAAAACGCCCTTCTTCAGCATCTGTCAAACTTCTGTGTACTTTAATTCTTGGCCCAAATTCATTCGCCGTCCAAACTACTTTATCAAGCTTTGTTTTATTATGATCCATCACCGTATTTGCCGCTTCAACAATATTTCGTGTCGAACGGTAATTTTGCTCTAAACGGAACATTACCACACCTTCATAATCTTTCTGGAAGTTCAAAATATTATTGATATTCGCTCCGCGGAAAGCATAAATACTTTGCGCATCATCACCAACCACACAAATATTCTGAAATTTATCCGATAAAGCCCTAACAATCAAATACTGAGAGTGATTGGTATCCTGGTACTCATCAACCAGAATATATCGGAAACGGTTTTGATATTTTGCCAAAACTTCAGGAAAACGCGTCAGCAATTCATTGGTTTTCAATAATAAATCATCAAAATCCATTGCACCAGCTTTAAAACAGCGCTCCACATATTGCTGATAAATTTCTCCCAATCTTGGTCTTTTTGCCATAGCATCAGCTTCAACCAATTCTGGATTATTGAAATACGCTTTAACGGTAATCAAACTGTTTTTATAACTCGATATACGTCCTAAAATCTGTTTTGGTTTGTAGATATCGCGATCCAGCTGCATTTCTTTGATAATAGAAGAAATCAATCGAGCCGAATCTTGAGAATCGTAAATAGTAAAATTAGAAGGATATCCCAAATGATCTGATTCTGCTCTAAGAATACGAGCAAAAATAGAGTGAAAAGTTCCCATCCAAAGATTCTTAGCTTCAGATGCTCCCACAATATCCGAAATCCTGTGTTTCATTTCCCTCGCCGCTTTATTGGTAAAAGTCAGCGACAAAATATTGAAAGCATCAATTCCTTGATGCATCAAATAAGCAATTCTAATTGTTAAAACTCGGGTCTTACCCGAACCTGCACCAGCAATAATAATCATTGGCCCGTCTTTTTTCAAAACAGGCGCTCTTTGCGCTTCGTTGAGCTGGTCAATATATTTCTGCATGTAATTTTCTCCTTTTATGCAAAAATAAGAATTAAAAAAGAAAGTTCCTAAGTTGCTAAGGTTCTAAGATGCTAAGTTTTTTTTGAAGCCAAACAAAGGGCATTTTTTCTGGCATGGGTTCCCGCTTTCGGCTATATCTCTCGCTTCACTTCGAGGATACCGCCTCAATCGGGGCTATATTCAAACAATTGGCTTTCTTTAAATATTTTTCAACATATAAGGAATATAAGTTTATTTAATTCATAGTAAAAACTCTTAAATGATCTAAAAACTTTAAAATCTAATTAAACCACTGCTTATAATTTCTTATATGACTTATATGGTTTAAAAACTATTTAAAGAAAACGTCATAAGCAAATCGAATCAGTGTTCCAACTACAACAACCAAAAAGAAAATTCGAATAAATCCATTTCCTTTATTAATTGCCAATTTAGCGCCAAGCCATCCGCCAAGACCATTGCTGATTGCCATCGGAATTGCAATTGCCCAAATAATTTTCCCTTTAATCATAAATAAGCAAATCGAGCCAAAATTCGTTGCCAGATTTACCATTTTAGCATTCGCGGAAGCGTGAAGAAAATCAAAACCCAAAAGTGCTATAAAAGCGACCACGAAAAAACTTCCTGTTCCAGGTCCAATAAATCCGTCGTAAAACCCAACGATAACACTAATTATTACTGCATAAAATATTTGCGTTGCAGCCGAATGATCTTTGGCTTCATGCTGTCCGAAATTTTTCTTTGCGTAGGTATAAACGAATAATAATGACAAAACGACCAACAAAAGCGGTTTCATGAAATCATTACTTACCAGCGTTAAAATCGTCGATCCCAAAAATGCTGATGGAACCGCCAAACACATCATTATAATGAGCAGTTTCCATTGAATTACCACTTTTTTCAAATATTGAAATGCCGCAAATGAAGTTCCTGTAAAAGCCGGAATTTTTAATGAACCGATAACTGTTGAAACGGGAAGATTTGGCAATAGAATCAATCCCATTGGCGTTTGAATAAGTCCGCCGCCACCCACAATCGCATCAATAAAACCCGCAGCAAATGCTGCTAAACAAAGAAAAAGTATAATATATAAATCCATTAAAATAAATTTGAGCTGTTTTTAAAAACTCGCTGTAAAAGTAAGGCTTCCTTTTTGTTTATTACCAAAAAATTAAAATGGATTTATCATCAAAAAGTATATTTTTGCTAAAAAATTAACCCAAATGGATTTTACAAGAATTATAGAATTAGCCAGTTATACTTTACCTGCAATTGTAACCGGATTTGTAGCTTACAGTTTTTTTGAACTGCATATAAAAAACAACGATAAAAAGCGTGCTTTTTTATTGAGTAGAGACTATCAAAAACAATCTTTACCGATTCGTTTACAAGCTTACGAACGTATGACTTTGTTTTTGGAACGCATCAATTTGACAAAATTATTGATCAGAATTGCTCCAATTTCAAACGAAAAACACGATTACGAAAACTATTTGATCGATCAAATCGAACAAGAATTCGAACACAATTTAACGCAACAAATTTATATGTCTGATGAATGTTGGACGATTATAACAACAGCAAAAAACGCTACAATTCAAATGATTCGTAAAGCAGCAATGAGCGATAAAGTTGAAAATGCTGATAAATTGCGTGAAGTAATCTTAAATGATTTATTAGAGAAACAATCTCCAAGCAATGCCGCTTTAGGATATATCAAAAATGAAGTTGCTGAAATGTGGTAGAATTTTCTATTCTTCAATTCGTTTCTTTAAAGCATTTAATAATTTACTTTCAAAATCAGAAATAATATTCTTTGAGCAAAATGCTCCATACAATGGAATATTTGTTTTGATTTTATAATTACACAAAAGCGTTAATTTAGTTCTTGATTCAGTAACTTTCTCTAATTGATAAGTAATTGAATTAAAAACTAAATTTTCTTTTTTAAGAATGTGCATAAAGGTCTGACTCCTTTCCAATTTCGATTTATCGACATTAATAGCAAAAGATAACTTTTTAATTTTTTCTTCTGCAATAACTTTTTCATTCAATATTATCCCATTATCAAAATACCCCAACCTAATATTTGTTTTAGGGTCATATTCTGATTTTACTGGATTTGGAAATCCGAGATAATTATATGCCGAATTATCGATGTAGTTAGTCAATTCCGGCACTGAAAATAAATAGTTCCAAATATCCTCTTTCGAATTATTAATAATTATTGATTTTGAAATTTGAAAATTAGCTTCTTTCTTCTCCACATATTTCTCTATATTACCTAAAATCAAAGGAATAGCAATCAATACAAATGAATTTTTAGTTACATTATTTGTATCATAATCCGTTGAAGTTTTAATAAAATAACGAATAATCATACTTACAACCAAAGAAATAGGTAGATACGGAATAAGTAGAATTAAAAAACAGCCTAGATCTTCTAATCGGCAAATGAAAGCAATAAATAAAAATAAAAGTGTACTGATTATAGGAAAAAAAGCAGCTTTACTTATGCTATTTACAAAAACTTTGCGATCAAGAAAAAAAGGAACAAAACCCATTACTATGGGAACCAAAATTATATATACTACTGAATTAATTTCAAGAACATCAAATTCAACCAAAACCCTAAAAATCAGCGCATAAAGCACAGAAAATATAATACCGTAATATTTTTTCATTCCGAAAATATTTTACATTACCTTATTATCACTCATAACCTCAGATTTATTCTGAGCATATTCAAAACCTTGCTCCCACCATTCCTTCATGACATCTTTATTGAAAATCAAAGCATTATCAGTAAGTTTTGTTGGCGTGTAATATAAGTTAAGTTTAACATTTTTGTTACTTGCCATAAGTTTTCCTATAGCAATATCGTGTTTTTCAACTTGATCCAAGGCAATTCGGAACAAATCAATCATTAAAGAAAACGGGTTTTTACCAATGACCGTTTTATCCATATTTACTTCAGTTTCTAAAATAATAACGTCAATTTCAGTCGCTCCACGATTTATGGCTTCACGAATTGGAACCAAACTTGAAAAACCTCCGTCACCATATTCAAAGTTATCTTTTTCCACTAAACTCATAAACGGAACATAATTACTTGAAATCCAAGACCACTCTATAAATTCTTCGTAACTGCATTCTTTTACAGATTTATATTCGGATTCGTTTTTTGTAAAATTGGTAACGGTAACGATAACATCCGTTTTTAGTTTTTTAAGCTTGTTGAAATCTGATAAGGAAAAGTTATTCTTAATATACTTTTTCAATCCTTTACTTTCGCCAAAAGTTCTTTTCCCTTTAAAAAACTGACGTATAACATTGAAGTGATTAATCGTAACGATATCAACACCTTCTTTATTTTTAACTACAAACGGGCAAATATTAAAAATACTCGCCATCGTAACATTAGTATAAACCGAATGAATTTTTTTGATATGCCCTAAAGCCAAATGCGGAATAAGCAAACTCCCTGTAGAAGTGCCTAAAAACAAATCGTATTCATAATTTTTTTCTTCGATCAAATACTGCGCAACTCCGCCGGCGAATGCGCCTTTACTTCCGCCGCCAGAAATAACTAATGCTCTCATAAATGGTATTGTAGGTTTTGATTCTTTTTGAGAAAACAGATGAAAGATGCAAGAAAAAAGACTTTACACATTACGATTTACGCATGCAACTATTTCTTTTTTTTAATCTTGCTTCTTGCTTCTTTTCTCTTTATTTATTCTTTCAACAAACGATTCAATTGGAACTGTTCATCGTGGGTCAAATTAGGCAAAATTCTTTCAAACGAAGCATGCATTTCAGAATTTTTTAATAACATTCTGATTGTATCTCTTCCAAATTTCGAAAATTGCCACATATGATGCGTTGTAGATGCGACTAAGTTACTCAAAACTTGATCGTTGATAATTTTGAATGCAATCAGTTTTTCGAGCGCATTTTGCCTCGTTGTTGCTTCATATTTCGTCGAAGAAAAACTGATCAACTCTGCAACCAGTTCGTCTGGATTTTCAGCGTAATTTGGTGTGGATAATGCTAATGAAAGCCACATCGTACGTATATTAAAATCATTAAAACCTATCCAATTTTTAGATTTATCCAAATATGCGGTACGATATTCTGGAAAATTTCTCCACAACCAATACAACGCAATTTCTTGCGTTTGATATGATTTATCGTCTAGCAAAGTTTCATATTCAGTTCTGAAATCTTCCGGAATCTTCGTTAAAGTTTCAGCAATACTTTGTCGAACTTGAAGGTCATTTGTTTTCATTGCCAATAAAAGCAATTCTTTTTTTCCTTCATATTTCTCATTTTCCAATTGATCAATAATTGCTTCTTTTACCGAATGGTTAACATCTGAATTCAAAGTTTTAATAAAGAAATCTTTCTTTTCTGCCAAAGACGTTTTTTTCAATTTATCAACCTCTAACCGAATTTGAATTGCTTTGTTTTTACTCAATAAAGCATTTGCCGTTGGCGTATCAAAAACAGTTGATTCCAGCCATGTTTTTTGGAACTTCTCCAAATCAAAATTGGACACTTTTCTAATTTCGTCGAAGAAATTTTCTGTATTTACAGTTTGGTATGCATATTTTTTCAAATAACTTTTTATGGCTTTTTTAAATGCTTTATCTCCAATAGATTCATGCAAAACAAAAAGTGCCCACGCTCCTTTTTCATAAAAAGTAAGTGAACTCGCTTTTGGGCTTAAAACCGGAATTGTATCAGTTCTCGAAGCAAATTTTATTTGTTGAGCAGTATTATAAAGCTTAGAATAAAAATAATCATCGCCAAAAATGTCACGTTCAGCCAAAGCAGCATAATAAGTAGCAAAACCTTCTTGGAGCCAATGATGCTTGCTGCTGTCGGCAGTAATCAAATTCCCAAACCAATGATGAGCCAATTCGTGCGCATCAACATTAGTGTAATTTCGATCAATAAAACCAATTGAATCAACCACATAACGCGTTGCAAAAAGTGTTGAAGTGGTGTTTTCCATTCCGGCATACAGAAAATCTCGCACCGGAATTTCTCTGTAAATTTCCCAAGGATATTTTACGCCAATTTCTTTCTCCAAAAAATCAAAAATACGTTTTGAATAGCGATACGTCGGTTCAAAACGCGATGCGTCTTTATTTTCTAAATAATATTCAAGCGGTATATTGGATTTAGACTTTGACTCTTTTTTGTTGTATTTCCCAATCGCAAGCATTAAAACATAAGAACTCATTGGCTTTTCCATTTCGTATTGCCAATAAAATGACGTTCCTGTTTGTTTTTTTTCTTTTAAAATTCCGTTTGAAATAACTTGATACTCTTTGTCATAAGTTATTCCTAAATTAAAAACCACTTTTTCATTCACATCATCAAAACTCGGGAACCAGTTGCTTGTATATCTGCCTTGCCCTTGTGTCCAGATTTGAACGTCTTTATTTTCAATATCAACAAAATACAAAGCTTGTTTTGGTTTTGCAGTATATTCAAAAGTGAGATGATTTTGCCCTTTCTGAAAATTTCCAATAAGTTGTAGTTGTTTCCCCGAATTAACAAAAACAGCATTTTTATTGTCGATTTGAACCTTTGAAAACTCCATGTTTTTTGCATCGATTTTAATGGTATCCAATGGTTTTAGAACTTCGAATTGATAATCTATAACGCCAACAATTGTTTTTTCTTTAGCATTTAAAGTCAATTGCCCTGAAACCGATTTAAAATCAACATATTGGGTTTGTTGCGCAAAAGCAAAGGAAGTTATGAGGAGAAAAATATATTTCATTTAGAATTTGAATTTAAGGCGAAATCCCAAAGTTACAAACCTTTCGTAAACAAATAGAATGAAATTTGTAAGTTTACCATTTAAAATTCCAAATCGTGTCAACATCTAAAAAAGCCTTATTTAATTGGAGCAGCGGAAAAGATTCTGCTCTTTCTTTATATAAAATTCTACAAAATCCTGATTTTAAAATCGAATATTTATTGACGAGCGTGAATCAGCAATTTCAGCGAATTTCAATGCATGGCGTTCGTGTGGAATTGTTAGAAGCGCAGGCAAAAAGCATTGGAATTCCATTAAAAATTATGGAAATACCAGAAATGCCAACAATGGAAGTTTATGAAAATGTGATGTTTGAAACCTTGACAGAATTAAAAAACGAAGGTATTTCACATTCTGTTTTTGGCGATATATTTTTGGAAGATTTAAGAAAATACCGTGAAGATCAATTGGCAAAAATGAATTTTGAAGGTGTTTTTCCAATTTGGAAGATTTCATCACATGAATTGATTCAGGAATTTATTTCACTTGGCTTTAAAACAATCGTAGTTTGTGTGAACGAAAAGTATCTAGACAAAAGTTTTGTTGGCCGAATTATAGATCAGGATTTCATTAATGATTTGCCTGAAAATGTTGATGTGTGCGGCGAAAACGGCGAATTTCACACTTTTGCTTTTGACGGCCCAATTTTTTCTGAACCAATAAACTTCGAAATTGGAGAAACTGTTTATCGCAAATACGAAGCACCAAAAAATCAAAATTCCTCAAACACAGCTTGCGACACAAATGACAAAACTGCTTTTGATTACGGATTTTGGTATTGTGATTTGATTCCGAAATAATGGATTTGCTACTAATCGCAGATCCCCTCCTTAAAATAATCATCAGCTTCAGATTCTCCTAAATCTGAAGCTATTTTTAAATCGGTACATCCACCAGCATAATCCTGTAATTTAGTATACCTCACAAGCGCTCGATTTAGATAAGCGTAACCAAATTTTTCATCCAGCTGGATAGCTTTGTTGAAATCTAAAATTGATTTAGCAACATCATTAATTTCATAATAACCGCGACCACGATATGCGTATGGTTCTGGGTTTACAGGATTTATACTAATTGCAGTCGAATAATCTAATATCGCTTGCTTATATTTTTTCAAATCCATGTACGCACTTCCTCTTGAGATGTAAGCGGTTTGATAATTTTTATTTAGCTGTAGTGCTTTATTATAATCTTCTATAGCACCCGTTAAGTTTTTCCCTCTCTGTTTAAAATATCCTGAATAATAGTAATATTTCTCAACTAATATAGTTGGTCTTTTCCATATTGAAAAACCTATTAGCGATGCTACAATTAAAACAAAAATGAATAGCGATTTTATTGTTTTCTTTTGCATCATTTTTTACTCTTCAGAGTACATTTTTAAAAGATTTGTAACCGTATTCCAGTTTCGAATTGTTGCTACAACATTCAGTTTTTTCTCAATGTATTTTTGATCGAAACGCGTTTTTCCTGCGCCTATATCGTATTTAATAAAAATTCTGTTTTCATCAATACTTGCTTCATCGGGTTTGAATTGACTGATTTTAAGTTCATTTATACTTTCTTTTTTCAAATTCGTTGAAATGAAAGCAACGTATAATTTTTTTGTATCAATATCTTTTTCTTTGAAATATGGATTATTTGCGAAACAAGATTCCAAATGCTCTTTTGTAATCATTACAACTGGAACTTCATGACCAAAAACTTTAAAAATTTCTTGCTTGATCATAAAACCAACTTTTGCCGCATCTTCTTCACTGTCAACAAAAACATTTCCAGATTGCAAATAGGTTCTAATATTTTGAAATCCAATATTTTCTAACATCGTTTTCAAGGCTTCCATTTTCATCATATTATGGCCGGAAACATTTATGCCGCGTAAAAGTGCTAAGTGCGTTTTCATATTCAGAGTTTAATTAAAAAAGAAAAGTATTCAATATTAAACTGAATACTTTTTAATTATAAACAAACTTACGTTTTTTATTTCGCTTTTGTAAATATTCCGTAACGGTCACACATTCCTGCTTGATCTACTAAATTACCTGAGTCATTTAATGTAAAAGCCTCTTCCAAAGTACCACTAATACAAGTTGATATCCAGTCATTTTTACTAGGATAAGTTAAAAGAAAATGTGTTCCTGTATCATTTTTTATGATTTCAAATGTACCCGAAAAGGATACGTTATTATTCGGTATCGTCTTAACAAAGGTTTTATCCTCATTAAAAACATAATACGGCTCTAAAGACCCAATACTATTTGCAGCTGGATTTGCTACTCGAACCCATTTTCCGTAATATCCTGAATTAGTTACAGCATTGCTTTCAGAATTGTCATTAGAGCATGAAACCAGCGAAATAAGCAATATTAATAAAAGTCCAATTTTCTTCATGTTTGATTCGTTTTTATGGTTACTTATTATTAAGATTTTCTTTTAATTAAAAGGTTGCGTCTCAACAATTCAACTTAATGATAACTTAATATTCAAAGATTTGAAAATTTTAATTCATTTTCAGATTTCCCAATTAAAATCTATCTTCGCTGTTGAATTAAATTCCAATCCAAAAATTCAATTTTCCTGTCTAAAATCTAAATTCTTTAAATCTTAAATTAATACATGTCTAACAATCTTCTTGAAACCCCTATTGAATACCTAAAAGGCGTTGGCCCGAGTCGTGGCCAGTTGCTTCGCAAGGAATTGGGCATTCACAAATATGGGGATTTAGTCAATTTTTTTCCGAATCGGTATATTGACAGAACACGTTATTACAAGATTAACGAGCTACAGAATACTGGAACTGAAGTTCAGATTATTGGAAAAATCATCAATATTAAAACGGTTGAGTTTGCAAAAAACAAAAAACGTTTGGTTGCCACTTTCGTGGATGATACGGGGCAAATTGAACTAAATTGGTTTCAAGGACATAAATGGATTCGTGAAAGTTTAAAACTGAATGAGACTTTAGTAATTTTTGGAAAATGCTCATTATACGGAAGCCAATTCAGCATGGCGCATCCAGAAATTGAGCTTTTAAGTGAACACGAAAAAAGTCTTCGCTCTGCAATGCAACCTGTTTATCCTTCTACAGAAACTCTCGCAAACCGAGGAATTTCAAACAGAACGATCAATAAATTAATGGAACAATTGTTTATTGAAACTCAGGCTCTATTTACGGAAACTTTCCCTCCATATTTGATTGAAGAATTAAAATTGATCCCAAAAAGAGCTGCTTTATTCAATATTCATTTTCCAAAAAGCACTGAAATTTTGGCGAAAGCCCAATTCCGATTAAAATTTGAAGAATTGTTTTTTATTCAGCTTCAATTAATCACCAAAAATTTAATTAGAAAGCATAAAATAAAAGGGCATCCGTTTACCAAAGTTGGCGAATTGTTTAATGAATTTTATCAAAATCACTTGCCTTTTGATTTGACTGGCGCTCAAAAAAGAGTGTTGAAAGAAATCCGTACAGACATGGGAAGCAACGCTCAAATGAATCGTTTGCTTCAAGGTGATGTGGGTTCGGGAAAAACCATAGTTGCTTTTATGAGCATGCTTTTGGCAATTGACAACGGCTTTCAGGCTTGTTTAATGGCGCCAACTGAGATTTTAGCCAATCAGCATTTTATTGGATTATCTGAATTTGCCGATACTTTAAATATCAATATCCGAATATTAACGGGCTCAACTAAGACTTCTGAACGAAAAATTATTCATGAAGAGCTTGAAAACGGAAGCTTGCAAATTATAATTGGAACGCACGCCTTATTAGAAGATAAAGTAAAATTCCAAAATTTAGGTTTATCGATTATTGATGAACAACATCGTTTTGGTGTGGAACAGCGTTCAAAATTGTGGAAGAAAAATGATATTCCGCCACATGTTTTGGTGATGACGGCAACGCCAATTCCGAGAACTTTGGCAATGAGTTTATACGGAGATTTAGATATTTCTGTAATTGATGAATTACCTCCCGGAAGAAAACCTATTCAGACCGTACATCGATACGACACCAACCGATTAAAAGTCTGGAAATTCCTTCGCGATGAAATTGCCAAAGGAAGACAAATTTATATTGTTTATCCCTTGATTCAAGAGTCTGAAAAAATGGATTACAAGGATTTAATGGATGGTTACGAAAGTATTTCTAGAGATTTCCCTTTACCACAATATTCGATTTCGATTCTGCACGGGAAAATGAAACCAGCAGATAAAGATGCCGAAATGAAACGCTTTTCTGAAGGAAAAACCAATATCATGGTCGCTACAACAGTTATTGAGGTTGGTGTAAATGTACCAAATGCCAGCGTTATGATTATTGAAAGTGCAGAACGTTTTGGTCTTTCACAGCTTCATCAATTACGAGGGCGTGTGGGTCGTGGAGCCGAACAGAGTTATTGTATTTTAATGACTGGCCATAAGTTGAGTTCCGACAGCAAAATCAGAATGGAGACAATGGTTGGCACAAATGACGGTTTCGAAATTGCCGAAGTTGATCTTAAACTTCGTGGTCCTGGCGATATGATGGGAACACAGCAAAGTGGCGTTCTAAATTTACAAATCGCAGATATTGTAAAAGATCGAGAGATTTTATCATTGGCTAGAAATTATGCCATGAAAATCTTAAAAGAAGATAGCCCACTTCAAAAACCAGAACATGCGGTTTTAAAAGCTGTTTTTATTGAATTGACTAAAAAGAAAAATATTTGGAATTATATTAGTTAAGAGGCAAAGACACAAAGGTACAAAGGGACAAAGGTTTTAACCTGAAACTTGAAACCTTAAACTTGAAACTTAAAAAAACCTGACAGATTTTAAAAACCTATCAGGTCCAAACAACAAGCTTATAAGCTATTTTTGCAACTTCTTTTTCTTTTCAAAAAGCCCACCGAATAAGCTTTTATTTTTTTTATCTTTTCCTGTTGCAACAAGATCATCAATGTATTCCATATATGTTTTTTTACGTTCTTGTAAAAAAGCTACTAAATATTCTTCTGAAGCTAATACACCGCTAGTTTCTTCAATATGCAGCAGTTTTTGATACAAAGGCTCAATAAATTTGTCAATAATATCTTCGCGGACCGATTTTTTTGTTCCAAAATAGCCTACTATATCTCCATTGAAATCGGCTATAATTTTAAAATCGGTAATTACCCAATAATACCTGCCTTTTTTTGACTTGTTTTTAATAATGGCGTGAATGTTTTTGCTCGATTTTATACTGTCCCACAAAAACTTGAAAATTACTTTGGGCATATCTGGATGCCGAATAATATTATGCGGCTGGCCAAGTAACTCAACTTCATCGTAACCTGATACTTCTATAAAATCATCATTGGCATACAAAATAGTTCCTTTTGTGTCTGTTTTACTGAGCAATACTTTACTCTTGTTCCAATCAACTTCTCGATGGGATGGATTTGGGCGGGGGATTCTCGTATCCATAAATTCTGCAGTTAAAATTAATATGTGTGTTTAAGTTTTGTGCATATACTATCAAATTCGATTAAAGTGAAGTTTTTAATCCATTTAATTATTGATTTGAGTTTGTTTTGCCAGTGATAGCTTTGAAATGAATATCATTTACTAGATCATCGATTTTTTTGGCACTTTCTTTCATCATTTCAAGATAATTTAAAAGCTGGTCGTTATCTGTATGGCCTTTTGAAACATCAATCAGCTTTAAAACAAAGCTTACCGGCATTTTTAAATCTAAAGTTGTTTTATGGATAAAGTCATTGTATTCTTTGGTTGCAGATATTGAATTGAATTTTGCAGAAGCTAACTTGATGTTTTCCAATTCGTACTCATCAGAAATTTTAGTGATATGATTTTGGCTGTGCGTTTTAAAATAATAGGCCCAATAACCATTCATAAAAAACACAGCATTTGCCAATACAATATGAATCAAGAAAGTTTCAAAATCAAAACTTACTTGGGAGAAATAAATCTGCAATCCATTTGCATCGTTGTAAACATAATTTTGAAGATACGCCAAGGTTCCGTGATGAAAGATTACCAAAAGCGCAAGTGGAATTTGAAGTTTCCAATTCTGATAAATAATTAAAATCGTACTGGCCACAAATACCGTAAAATGCATTTCAAACAAACCATGCAATTGATAAATATATTGCGCCATAAAAATGGCCAGAACTACAGAAAGTACATATTGGTAAAATTTAGAATTTCTAACAAATAATTTGGCCGAATAATAAGCTAGTAAATTCAGCGTTCCTACCCCTGCTCCAATTTCCCAAGTATCAAATTTAAAAGACAATGCGATTCCGAGAAGAAAATAAACAGCGAGAACATAATTAATAATTACATCCGATTTTTCTGTCATTGTCGACATAAAACTGTGCAGATAGTCCTGCTCATTCAAACTAGCTTTCCTTTTCATAAATAGTAAATTTAGGGGTTAGATTTATTTAGTGCATTTTGGTAATGAACATCCGTAGGCCCTCATAGCCAAAGCATCAAATGATGGGGCATTTGTCTTTTTCAATAACATTTCTATTGCCTGTTGAGCATAATTAGTTTCTGCATCCGTACAATATCTCGTTTTGTTATAATTTCCCCTAAAATAAAGTTTTTGCGAGCTATCAATAAGTGCGGCTTGTGGTGTCGAGAAAACCCCACAATTTTTAGCTATTGATTGATCAAAATAAACCGGAATTTTGGCACTAAATTTTCGCTGAATTTCTTCTATGGTGACGCTTTTTTCATTGTTTATGACTACAATTTTAAAATTGACGCGATCGCCATATTTTTTTATCAATTCACTCACATGAGGTATATTAAAACGAGAACAAGGACATTCAGGGTTAAAAAAGTGAATAAATACGGGTTTTTGATCCATTGTACAGCATTTTAAATCAATCTTGCTTCCCATTGCAACAGGATGATAATCCTTAGGAATTGGTGTTGGCAAACTGTACTGAAATTCATTATTCCAAAACAATACCGTAATAGCTGCAAGAAGTAAAGAGAACCATAAGCCAAGGAGTAATTTTTTCATCATAAACAAATAGATTTTGATTTAAAAACATAAACACTTGTTAATTTTAAAATTTGAAACAACAAAAAATCAAACTATAAAATAAATTAAAAAACTTACATTTATCTGTAACATCACAGAAAAACGGCATAATACGAACTAAAATGCTGTTATTTTGTTTAACCTTATCAAGTTTACAAATAAAATAGATAAAGCACAAAATATTTGAGTTAAAATGCGGTCTAAAAAAAATAAAGTAGGTTTTTTCTTAGTTTAAAAACACGTATTTTTACGTTTTTTATAACCAAAAACCTACTTTAAAATTTTCGTTTTTACAGAATTTTACTAGCCTTGCACCATTTTCAGCAAAATCAAGTTTTTTTTCTTTCTAGATTAAACCATTGTAAAGAAAAACAGTCTAAATATATTGGCAATGCAAAAACTTGTACATACAAATGTTAAATAAAGGCTAAGCTCTTTCGTTTTCGTATCAAAAAGTTAAATTTGTTAGCTACAAAAACAAAAACCCAAAAAAACATATCACTTTAATTTTATGAAAGTAAAAAACCTAATTTATGCCTTGATAATTATTGTTTTAGGTGGATTTATTACCTACAGAGTAATATCCAACAAAAGCAAAAATGATGAATCAAAAAAATCTGGCGACAAAGACAAACCAACAACTGTTACTGGAATTGTTGTAAAAACAGCCACTTTTGATAATAATTTATCATTATCAGGGTCAATTGAAGCTAATGAGCAAATAGAAATCAGAAGCGAAGTTTCTGGAATCGTTGAAGGAATTTATTTCAACGAAGGAAGTTACGTAAGCAAAGGTCAAGTACTTTTTAAAGTGAATGATATTGAATTAAGAGCACAATTGCGTCAAGCGCAAACTAGAGAAGGTTTGGCAGCTGAAAATGAAAGAAGAGCTAAATTATTGCTTCAAAAAGAAGCTATTAGCCAAGAAGAGTTTGATGTAGCAAACGCCGATTATGCTTCTGCAAAAGCACAAACACAATTAATAAAAGCACAAATTTCAAAAACCTCTGTAAAAGCACCTTTTTCAGGAAAAATTGGTCTGCGTTCTATTTCCCCAGGAACTTACATCACTCCTACTATTTTAGTTGCTAAATTAGTCAATATGGGCAAAGTGAAAATTACTTTCTCAATTCCTGAAAAATACGCTACACAGGTTAACAACGGTTCAAATATTGATTTTACAGTTTCTGGATCGGACAAAACTTATAAAGCGAAAATTTATGCAATAGAACCTGAAGTTGCCGTGGCAACAAGAACTTTACAAATCAGAGCTATTGCTGACAATACTGACGGAAAACTTTTCCCTGGGACTTTTGCAGATGTAAAACTGCCACTAAACATTATTAAAGATGCAATTGTAGTTCCATCTGAAGCGATTGTTCCTGTTCAAAGCGGAAAAAAAGTATATATCTCTGATATGGGCAAAGCCAAAGAAGTTATGGTTGAAGCAACAACTCGTACTGATGCTTCTATTTTAATTTTATCTGGATTAAAAGCTGGTGACACACTTGTTACAAGCGGTGTTATGTCGCTTAAAAATGAGGCGCCAATAAAAGTTAAAATAAAATAGTTTTAAAGTCAAAAGTCTTAAAGTCTAATGCTAAAAGGCTTGAAAACTGGTTTAAAGATAGCAGTTGGATTTAACAAAAAATCTGGAAATCTGAAATCTAAAATCAACAATCTAAAATCATAATATGAGTTTATCAACCACAAGTATAAGAAGACCCGTTTTAACGATTGTACTGAATCTTTTGATTATTTTATTCGGTTTCATTGGTTATACATTTTTGGGTGTTCGAGAATTCCCTTCAATTGACCCGGCACAGGTTTCTATTAGAACCAATTATACCGGAGCCAATTCAGACATTATTGAATCGCAAATTACAGAACCGCTTGAAAAAGCAGTAAATGCTATCGACGGAATTAGAAATATTACTTCTTCGAGCAACCAAGGAAGCAGCAATATTACCATCGAGTTTAATCTTGATAAAGATCTAGAAGAAGCGGCAAATGATGTTCGTGATAAAGTTTCACAAGCGATCAGAAGTTTGCCTCAAGATATTGATGCACCGCCAGTTGTATCAAAAGCCGATGCAGATAGTGATGCTATCATTTCGATGACAGTACAAAGTGACACGAGAAATTCTCTTGAATTGAGTGATTACGCCGAAAACGTAATTTCACAACGTCTAGAAACCATTCCTGGCGTAAGTGGCGTGCAAATTTGGGGACAAAAACGTTACGCAATGCGTTTATGGATTGATCCTGCAAAACTTGCTGCTTATGGATGTACAGTTGCAGAAGTTCGTAGTGCTTTGAATGCACAAAACGTTGAGCTTCCATCAGGAAAATTAACAGGTAACAATACGGAACTTACGGTAAAAACTATCGGAAACTTATCAAAACCGGAAGAATTCAACAACATTATCATCCGCACTGACGGAGATAAAATTGTTCGTTTCAGTGACATTGGAGGTGCTGAACTTGGTCCAGAAAATATTGAAACCAAATTGAGCCAATCTGGTTTGCCAATGATTGGTTTAGCAATTGTACCAATGCCAGGAGCCAATTATTTAGATATTTCGGCTGAATTTTATAAAAAATATGAAGCTTTAAAAAAGGATCTTCCTAAAGATATCAAACTGAATATTGCTCTTGACAATACTGTTTTCGTAAAAAAATCAGTACTGGAAGTTGCTGAAACTTTAGGAATCTCTATTATTCTGGTAATCATCATTATTTATTTATTCTTTAGAGACTGGGCAATTGCTTTCAGGCCTTTAATTGATATTCCAGTTTCTTTGATTGCTACGTTTTTTATTATGTGGCTTTTTGGATTCTCAATCAACGTACTGACTTTATTAGCAATCGTACTAGCAACAGGTCTAGTTGTGGATGATGGTATTGTAGTTACCGAAAATATCTTCAAAAAAGTAGAAGAAGGAATGTCACCAATTGAAGCGGCAATCAAAGGTTCAAATGAAATTTTTTATGCCGTAATTTCGATTTCTGTTACACTTGCAGCGGTATTCTTGCCGGTAATTTTCTTAGAAGGCTTCGTAGGCCGACTTTTTAGGGAATTTGGTGTTGTAATTGGTGCAGCGGTATTGATTTCTGCTTTTGTATCGTTAACACTTACGCCAATGTTGAATGCTTATTTAATGAAAGGCGGCGAACAGAAAAAATCAAAATTCTATATTAAAACAGAACCATTTTTTGAGAAAATGAACAGCAGTTATGCTGAATCACTTTCAAAATTTATGGATAAAAAATGGATCAGTTTCCCAATTCTTATTGCATGTTTTGGATTGATTTATTTGTTTTTTACAATTCTTCCAAAAGAAACTGCTCCGCTTGATGATAGAAGCTCTGTGACCATGCGTATGACCACTCCTGAAGGTTCATCTTATGAATACACAGATCGTTTTATGCAAGAAATCTCAAGATTGGTAGATGATTCAATTCCGGAAAAAAAAGTGAGTTTGGTGATTACGGCGCCAGGTTTTGGAGCTTCGGCAACAAATACTGGTTTTATCCGACTTTCATTGAAAGAACCAGACGAAAGAAAAGTTTCTCAAAAAGAGATTGCTGATAAATTGACAAAATGGACTAAAAAATATCCTGAAGCAAAAACTGCCGTTATCCAACAGCCTACAATTGCGGTAAACAGACGTGGAGGTTTGCCAATTCAGTATATTATTCAAGCGCCAAACTTTGAAAAACTTAGAGAAAAAATTCCATTGTTTATGGAAGAAGTCGGAAAAAGCGATGTTTTCTCGACAACAGATGTGAACTTGAAATTCAACAAACCAGAAATCAACGTAAGCATCAATCGTGAAAAAGCTGAGAGTTTGGGAATTTCGATTTTAGATATCGCACAAACATTGCAACTTTCTTTAAGTGGACAACGTTTTGGTTATTTTATTAAAAACGGAAAACAATATCAGGTAATTGGTCAATTTGATCAAAAAGATCGTTCAAAACCATTGGATTTGACTTCAATGTTTGTTAAAAACAACAAAGGGGAATTAATTCAAATGGACAACGTTGTAAATGTTGAAGAACAAAGTAATCCGCCACAACTTTACCACAACAACCGTTATATGTCGGCTACAGTTTCTGCAGGTTTAGCACCAGGAAAAAGTATGGGCGACGGAATTGACGAAATGAACCGAATCAAAGCGAAAGTTTTAGATGAAACGTTTACAACTGATTTAAGTGGGGAATCGAGAGATTTCGTTGAAAGTAGCTCGAATACTTCATTCGCTTTCGGTTTGGCTTTGCTTTTGATTTTCTTGATTTTAGCTGCTCAATTTGAAAGTTTCATTGATCCGTTCATTATTATCTTAACAGTACCAATGGCAGTTGCGGGAGCGTTATTCTCATTATGGCTGTTCAATCAAACATGGAATATTTTCAGTCAAATTGGAACCGTAATGCTTATTGGATTAGTAACGAAAAACGGTATTTTGATTGTCGAATTTGCCAATCAGCTCCGAGAACAAGGCAAACCAAAATTGGAAGCTATTTTAGAAGCTTCAGAAGCACGTCTTCGTCCAATTTTAATGACCAGTTTAGCCATTGCATTAGGTGCATTGCCAATCGCAATGTCACTTGGAGCGGCTTCGACAAGTAGAATCGGGATGGGAGTTGTAATTGTTGGAGGAACTATTTTCTCTCTTGCTTTGACACTTTTTGTAATTCCAGCCATTTATTTAATGTGGTCTAAAGCTAGAAAGCATTATCCAGAGTTCGATCATATTGACGAATACGAAAAAGAAAGTATAAAATAGTAGCCAAAAAAATCATGAGTTTTGCTCCTTGCAAGACTCATGATTTTCTGGTAAAAGAAAATAAATATGAACATCAAAAATTTATACAGCACTTTATTAATTCTCTTTTTGTGCATTGCTAAAACAAGCGCACAAGGAGTTTTGACTATTGAAGATGCTACAAAAATCGCTTTAGAAAACAATTTCGAAATTAGAATTGCCAAGAACAATTCAAAAATAAGCGAAACCAACGTTACAATTGGAAATGCTGGAATGTTGCCAACAGCAACGGCCTCTGTAACTGACAACAACAGCGTTACCAATTCATCTCAAACACGTCAAGACGGAACTACAACTTCTTTGAACAATGCAAAAAACAACAGTTTAACTTATGGAGTTGGACTTAACTGGACTGTTTTTGATGGAATGAAAATGTTTGCACGATTAGATCAATTAAAAGAACTTCAAAATTTAGGAGATTCTGAATTGAGAAGAACCGTTTTAATCAAAATTGTTCAGGTAAATTCGGCTTATTATGATTTAGTGCAGCAACAGCACCAATTGGCAGCTTTAGATACTACAATCGTAATTTCGAAGCAAAGATTGACATTAGCACAAAATCGTTTCAGCATTGGAAAAGCTTCAAAATTGGAAGTTTTAAATGCTCAAGTTGATTTAAATTCAGATCAAGTGGCTTTGTTAAGACAGAAAGAAACTTATGCAAATGCTAAGATTTTATTAAACCAATATTTGGCACGCGACCCAAAAATTGATTTTACAGTAACAGATTTAGTAACTGTTGACAACAATATGAATTATGCCCAATTATCAGATTTAGCGCATAAGCAAAACCCAGCTGTAGAAGCTCAAATCATCAACAAAAGAATTGCCGAATTGCAACTTAAGCAGGTAAAAGCAGATCGTTATCCTGTGGTAAATTTAACTACGGGTTACAATTTTTCTGAGAATCAATCCAGTTTAGGTTTTACAAGTGCCTCTTCTTCTAAAGGTTTGAATTATGGTTTTAATGCAAGACTAAATCTATTTGATGGTTTGAATCAGCATCGAAATGAAAAAGTAGCTAAAATTGAAATCGAAAACACGCAAATTGCTATTGAACAGCAAAATATGATTTTGGACACACAATTGAGCACAGCTTTTCAAACGTATCTAACTAACTTGGAATTAATTGATTTAGAAGAAGATAATGTTACTATTGCTAAGCAAAATTTAGATATTACTTTAGATAAATTCAGAATCGGAACTATTACGACACTTGATTTCAGAACAGCGCAATTAAACTATGTAAATGCAAAAGTGCGTTACAGCAATGCTCAATATCAAGCAAAATTATCTGAAATTGCTTTAAGAGAATTAGCAGGAAATATTAATTTTTAAAGTAAATTTGATTAAAAATTTACTTTTTAAATGAAATCATACAACACTAAGGAGTGGTTTACTTTTATATTTCGCTTCGTAAAATCTGATACTTCACTGCAATTAGTACCAGTAATGATTGTTATTGGCATTTATTCGGCAATTGTTGGTTACGTCGAAATTATTTATTTCGGGATTGATGAAAATCATTATTTGACCAACATTCCGATCATGCATGGAATTTTAGGTTTCGTGATTTCTCTTCTACTAGTCTTCAGAACTAATACAGCTTACGACCGCTGGTGGGAAGCCCGAAAACTTTGGGGCGCTCTTGTAAACAACAGTCGTAACTTTGCTATAAAACTTTCGGCCATTTTAAAAGATGAAAATGACCGAAAGTTTTTTAGAAAATTCATACCGGCTTATGCTTCTATTTTACACAAACATCTAAACAATTCAGAAACTGCACAGCAACTTTTTGATGATGTAGAATTAGAGCTTGATCTTCATAAACACAAGCCGAATCAGGTGAAACAAATGATGTATCATAAAATAAGTGCGCTATATGATTCAAAAAAAATAACAGGAGATCATCTTATTATTTTAAATGCCGAGTTAGTCGCATTTACAGATATTTGTGGTGCCTGCGAACGAATCAAAAACACTCCTATACCCTATTCTTATAGTGCTTTTATCAAAAAATTCATCTTTATTTATATTATGACTTTGCCTTTTGGCTATTCGTTAAGTTTGGGATATTATACCGCTCCTGTTGTAGTTTTCGTTTTTTATGTTTTAGCAAGTTTAGAGTTAATTGCGGAAGAAATTGAAGATCCTTTTGGTGATGATGAAAACGATCTCCCAATAAAAAAAATATCTGAAAACATAAAACGACACGTTGAGGAACTGATTTGATAGGCATTACCATAAATCCGCACTTAAATCCCTACAAAAAATCCGTTTAACTATTAAAGCATTTCATTGAACGACAATTCTTTGAAATGTTAAAAAATTGCCATAAACTTTGTATTAGCAATTTAAACCGCCTCTTTTTGAGTTGCATCTAATTTTTTCTTATTACTAATTTAAATTTTGTTATTATGAAAAAAATTATTTTACTCATGGTTTTTGCTTTTCTAATTTTCAATTGCACTACTGAACCAGTAAGCGATGACATGCAAACCAAAACCAAACAAGAGGATAGTTCTTCGCTTACTGCAAAAGGAACTTATTCTGAATGTGATCCTGTTTCAATTAACATTATGGCCGGGCAATTTACCAACTCCGGAACAATCTTAGTTGAAAATGATGCCACAAATCTTTATGTGACATACAAAGCACTGCCAAATTGGTATTTTAGTGAAATGCATTTATATGTTGGCCCTTACGCCAATGTACCTATGACAAATGGAAATCCAATTCCGGGACAGTTTCCGTACAAAAAAACCTTTAATCCTTTAGTTCAAACGTATACTTTTACAATTCCACTTTCATCAATAGTTTTAGACTCGAATAAATGCTTATACATCGCAGCTCATTCCATTATGAAAAACATTGTAAACGGAACAACAGTACGAACTGAGACTGGATGGGCAGGCGATATTAAATTCCCAGGCAAAAACTGGGCAACGTATTTTAATTATTGCTTGCGTACTTGTAATCAACCACCACCACCTGTAACTACTTGCGACACCGCTTATATGTTTGGAAACAACACATTTATCGATTTGGGTATTTCTGATAAATGGGGATGGGTTCAAGAATTTAATCCAGTTCAAAATGGAACTTATACAGCCAATTTATATGCAGGCGCAGGACAAAACGATATTACAAAAGGATATTTGGCAGGAACAGTTACCATTGTCGTACTAGACGGAAACGTTACCGTTACAATTAACGCAACACATCCGGGAACTGTTTTAACAGAGACACATGTCTATATCTCAAATTACCCGCCGACTACTGCAGCACCAGGGCAATATGGCAATGGACACGATTTAAACAACACCACAACTGACAGTTACCAATTACATCATAATGGAGATGGAAGCATGTGGATAATTGTACATGCTGGCGTATGTACCACTGAATAATTTAAACTTAAAAAAGAGAGAATTAATTCTCTCTTTTTTTTGTCAATTTTATAAATCCCAGCTCCTGAATTATTTTTAATTTTGAAATAATTCCTGATTAAAAAACAAAAAAATGTTTCCAACTCAGCCGAGCAATCCTTATATTTACACCCTCATACAAGAATAACAAAGCTAACATGAAAATATCTTACAACTGGTTAAAACAATTTATTAAAACTGACTGGACTTCAGAACAAACTTCAGAATTACTTACTGATTTAGGTTTAGAAGTAGAAGTTGTAGAAAAATACCAATCTATAAAAGGTGGTTTGGAAGGTGTTGTTGTAGGACACGTACTAACGTGCGAAAAACATCCTGATGCAGATCGATTAAAAGTAACGACCGTAAATATTGGTCAAGAAGCGCCTGTACAAATTGTTTGTGGTGCTTCAAATGTTGCGGCAGGACAAAAAGTACCTGTTGCTACTATTGGAACCGTTTTATATGATAAAGAAGGCGCTGAATTCACTATAAAAAAAGGAAAAATTCGCGGACAAGAAAGCCACGGAATGATTTGTGCCGAAGACGAACTAGGATTAGGAACAGGTCATGACGGAATTATGGTATTGGATGAAGCACTAGTTCCTGGTACTCCAGCTGCTGAAGTTTTCAAAATTACTAATGACGAAGTTTTTGAAATTGGATTAACTCCAAACCGAGCTGATGCCATGAGCCACTTTGGTACGGCTCGTGATTTAAGAGCAGGGATGTTGCAACGTGGCGTAAATGTAGAATTGATTACACCATCTGTAAGCAATTTTAGAGTTGACATGCGTACACTAAAAATTGATGTTAATGTTGAGGATTCACATTTAGCACCAAGATACTGTGGAGTAACAATTTCTGGAATTACGGTTCAAGAATCTCCAAGCTGGCTTCAAGATCGCTTAAAAGCTATTGGATTGACTCCAAAAAATAATATTGTTGACGTTACTAATTATGTTTTACATGAATTAGGACAACCACTTCATGCTTTTGACGCTGCAAAGATCAATGGAAAAGTCATTGTAAAAACATTGCCTGAAGGAACAAAATTTGTGACTCTTGACGATATTGAAAGAACATTGCACAAGGAAGATTTGATGATTTGTGATGAAAAGGGACCTTTATGCATTGCAGGTGTTTTTGGCGGAAAAAAATCAGGTGTTACAGACGGAACAACGACAATCTTTTTAGAAAGTGCCTATTTTGATGCTGTAAGCATTCGTAAAACAGCAAAAAGACACCAATTAAATACTGATGCTTCTTTTAGATTTGAAAGAGGAATCGACCCTACAATTACAGAATATGCTTTAAAACGTGCAGCGCTTTTGATTCAGGAAGTTGCAGGTGGAAAAATAACTTCTGATGTTGTGGAAGTTTATCCTAAAAAAGTAGAAGATTTCTCTGTTTTATTGAATTTCAGCCATGTTTACAAAATCATTGGACAGGAAATTCCGAAAGATACAATCAAAAAAATATTAGTTTCTTTAGACATTAAGGTAAACAGTGTTTCTGATTCTGGTTTGGGATTAACAATTCCTGCTTACCGTGTTGATGTTCAACGTGAAATTGATGTTATTGAAGAAATCTTGCGTGTTTACGGTTACAACAACATTAATTTTTCTAAAAAATTCAATGCAACTGTTGCCAATTCTCCAAGAACAGAAGATTACAAAGTTCAAAATGTAATTGCCTCTCAATTGAATTCACAAGGTTTCCATGAAATGATGGCAAATTCATTGACAACGGCTGCATACGCAAAACTTTCGACCTCATTAAAAGAAGAACACAACGTAACGATGTTGAATCCTTTAAGCAATGATTTGTCGACAATGCGTCAATCATTATTGTTTTCTGGATTGGAAGCGATTTCATATAATATCAATAGAAAAAATTCGGATCTAAAATTATTCGAATTCGGGAAGTCATATCATAAATATTTGACTGGTTACGAAGAGCATAAACACTTGACTTTATTGATTTCTGGAAACAGAAACAAAGAAAGCTGGACAAATCCGCAAAAAACAACTGATTTCTTTTTATTGAAAGGATACGTAAAAGCAGTTTTGGCTCGTTTAGGAATTGACAAAATTTCGAATGCACCAGTTCAATCTGATATATTTTCAGAAGGAACAGCAATTTGCTACAACAACGATACTTTGGTAGAAATGGGAGTAGTTAAAAAATCGATATTAAAGCATTTCGGAATCAAACAAGATGTTTATTATGCTGATTTCAATTGGGATTTAATTTTGAAAATTATTACTGGAAAAATTAAATACACAGAAATCCCTAAATATCCAGAAGTACGTAGAGATTTAGCTTTATTGATTGACCAAAGTACAACGTACGAAAGTATTTTCAACTTGGCCAAACAAACTGAAAAATCACTTTTAAAAGATATCAACTTGTTTGATGTTTATGAAGGAAACAAACTTCCAGAAGGCAAAAAATCGTATGCATTGAGTTTTACCATTCAGGACAATACAAAAACGCTTACTGATGCTCAAATTGACAAAATCATGTCAAAACTACAGCAGACGTTTGAAACTGAACTTGGTGCAAGTTTAAGATAAAAGAATCTTTTATTTCTATATAAAAAACCCGACCTTAATAAGTCGGGTTTTCTGTTTTAAAAAGTAACTCTTGTAGAAAGTCTCCTTGCTCCTGTTGAGTTTGGATGAATTTCATCTCTCCAGTACTCTGAAGAATTTAAAAGACCTCTATAATCAATTATCCTGCTTTGGAAACGAAAACCATAGTAGCTAAAATGACTCTTAATTTGATACAATAGTGCATAAAACTTATCCAACAAACGAATAATGATGTAAGATCTCAAAATTTCATCAGCGATTCCTAAACGATCAAAAACTGGTTTTATCCATGGCCCTAAAGGCAAATCGACTCCAACTATAGAAGGTCTCACTCCTAGTTTGAACAACGGATAATCATAGGTATGCATGTAAAAAATGGTATTTGGCGTACAATAGGAATTTATGATACTTCCAAAACCCAAATAATTGTGCATGATTGTGCTGAAAATGGCACTTAAATTTGTCGAGTTAAAAAGTGTGGTATCAAAAGTATTGGTATTCAAGTATGCTTTATACAAAATACATTTTTGATATAATGCATCACCAGATAAAGTTCTTAGTTCATTTAACTTTGCCTGATCTGTAAAAAAGGCAGAATTAAAAGACGTAACTCCCGAATTCACAATTCTGCCAAGTTGTGGAAAAACATCATTTCCTCCACCGCTAAAATAGATTCTGTCAATTCTGTAACCGCTTACATATTGCACAAAATGAGTTCGATCAGCATACATTTGCGATGTTGTTTCTCCAAATTTCGCCAAATGCAAGCAATTCAAATTTAATCGCTGATTTCGGTCAGTAATTGTATCGTACAAATCCAAAACTCTCGGAACGGGATAATCAAGCCATGAATCGCCTTCAAAAATGACATTTAAAGTATTTGCATTTCCTGCATTTCTTCTAAAAATAAAAGAGTTGGTCAAAAATGGCTGATGCAGGGATTCATCTTCACCTTCTGCAATTGAACTCGAAACACTAGTTAGCTGTCTTAAAGCATTATGAGTAACATCATCTGGATGAATGTTTCCAGTAACCTGAATATTATTATTGGATTGAAAATTTAAAATAGAGATAATTGTACTATCTGTAGTACTATTTGCTATACCTCCATTTTGCTGCACTGGATATCCTAATGCTATTAAATAATTTTGAATTTGCAAAACATCATTTGCATTATTCACTGCATTTAATCCAACACTATTACTTAATTTACCTGGTGAGTTTAAAACAGGGGCTGCTGTTTGATTAGCAACAGCAGTATTCAAAACTATATTTTCCATAACTTTTTATATTAATTTATTTGGATTGATATAACCATGTCCCGCTCTAAAAACCTCCAAATTGTTTTCTTTAAATACAATTGGATCACAAGCTGAAAAAAGCTTTTTTCGTATTCCAATAATATCAAGATCCGGTTCTTTTTCCAAAATTCTCATTACTAAGGATGCAACATAAGGAGAAGCCATACTACTGCCACTTTTTGATGCCAGTTTATTGCTTGCTCTGTTTTCTCTGGTAGAAGACGAACATGAAGATTTTATTTTAAAACCAGGAGCAACAAGTTCCGGTTTCATGCGCCCATCTGCCGTGGGCCCAGAACTGCTAAAAGACAAAATAGGGCGTGCATCATCATTTTGATTATAAGCCCCAACTACGATGCTGTATTTAGAATTGCAAATCGAATTTGTGGTATGCGTTTTATTCGCGACAGCGGGTAAAAAAATAGATTGCCCTGCATCATCTCGTTCAATATAGCAGTGATAACGGCCGTTGACAACTTTTCTGCCTACAATTTCTACAGTCCAGAATTTAGAGTCCAACTTTCCATTAACCAATATATTAATTTGGTTTTTACCCGTATTCGGCTCCTTGCATCTATGAAGACAAATACCAACTTCATCATCATTTTTTACAATAAGTTCATCCTTAAAAGGCGTTGAAGAAAGAAGTACTTTTTGATCATCATCATAAATGTTGACGCTTAAAACATCATCTCCATGATACCAAATTTCCATTTCATTTGGCGTCCGGTCATTTTTTTTGAACATCCACGGAATTTTCACTTTTTGATTGGGCTTAATATCTCCGTAAGTATGTGCATTTGCCTGATGATAATTGCCTACACTTTGTACAATTGCAGTTCCTTTTCGGGTTGTCACAAAATAATCGATAATTTGTTCCAACAAGCTCAACCCCATTTTAGAGTCGCCTTGAGCACCCAAACTCATATTGATTGTCAGCGGTCTCGTGCCAGCCCAATGCCTGATAAAATGTAGCCCATCACAACCTAAAACAGTATTCCCTAAGCACAAATCGGATCCGTTGACTAAATTTTTCCCCATGTCGACGGCAATAATCTTAACATTTGGCGCAAAGCTTTTTTTTGCCACTGCTCCATTTCCGCAAGCAATTCCTAGTACATGCGTACCATGTGTGCCATTACCAAACAAATCAGACTTTCCAGGATGATATCCTATTTTTTTAAACGGAAACTCATCCTTTAGCGCTTCGTTAATTTGTGCTTCTGTTATAATTCTGCCATACCCATAGCGATTACCATCATAGCGATCCGATTGTATCCAAATTTTTTCAAAACGCGTTTTTCCATTAGTGATAAAATCGGGATGTGTAAAATCAAATCCAAAATCAATTATGCCGAAAACAACATTAGAAACCGTCTCGTCTGGCACTTCATTTACTTTGTCTAAGATTTCGGTTTCAGGAGCTTTTTCAGTCAAATCACCAGCAGGAATGACACCTGCCGGTTTTAGACTTATTACTTTATTACTGTTGTAAATCGATTTTAAATACCGCCGTTTTGTGCGCATGCTAACAATTGTTCCAAACTCTGAAATAATGGTACAATTAGCCGGATACTCTTTTTCCTTTTGCAAACGCATCAATAAGGACAATTCCTCATCTGGATTACCATACAATATAATTTTTAGTCTAGGATCCATATGCATTTGCTTTAAGGGTGTAAACGAGTTTGAGTCAATTTAAAATCAATATCATATAGTTCTGAATTGAGATAATTGAAATACAACATCTCTTCCGCTAAAGAAGAAAAAACCACATCTAACTCGTTTCCCTGCAATACAAAATCATTAATTTCACTGATATATTGACTGTTTTTAAGATCAATTTTTTCAAGCCCTTTAATGAAATCCTGATCTTTCTGATCCAGTTTAGAAAAGTTCGTATCTTCCAAAATTTTCGTAAGCAAACTCACTGTTTTATCAATCGAAAACAACTTTTTAGGAATTAACTCTTTGAACAGCTGTTTCTTTTGTTCTTCGGCTTTTTTCGAAAATTTCAAATTACTTGCAAACATACTCGGTCGCATCAAATTGATTTTATTCAAAATTTGACTTGTCATTTTTTCAATTTTATCCAAATTGACAGTTTCTGGGTTTCCGTCTGCTGTTTTCATCTCAATTAGGATTTAGATTGTGATTTTGGACCAGAAATAACTTTGGCAGCAGTAGTTGCTTCAGACGTTTTAATGTTTTTTGATATTTCGTCCAGTCTTTTTCCGATTTGATCAATTGACTCATACAAGAGTTTTTTTTCGTTTTCGAAAGAAGCCAATCCAGAACTCAGTTTTTCCAATTCTGCTTTAGTAACTATCTGAGATGATAAAGTTTCGATTTGTGTTACAAGCTCATTTTTCACTGTCGCTATTTCGCTTCTTACCTCTTCCATAGTCAACGCTTGCGTTGATTGAGTTCCTCCCGAATTTGGTACACCTCCTGCTTGCGGAGTCGTTCCTGACGCAGGTAATCCCGGAGTTTGAGTAGCTGGAGTTGCAGTCGTATGAGCACCTTTCAAACTTTCGCTTACTGATTTTGCCTTATTATCAATAAATAAATAACTTAAAACCGGATTGTCAAACATAATTCCAGTTGCCAGCCCGACCGTTTTTATTTCATGATCATCTACAATATTGTATTGTTTCGCTTTGTTATCAGCCAAAACAAAACTAAACATCATATTAAAAAATGGATTCATCTTTTTAAATTTTAAAGGTTAATAAAAAGGGCAATTGTTGAGCAACTGCCCTATCTCCATTTATTTATTCATCATCATTACCATAGCAATTGGCAGTAAGTTGTTATTGCTGTTGGCATTGTTTTTATCGGTAGCCAATAACACCAATGGCAACATCATATTCATGTTGTCTGATTTACCAGAACCAGAATCTCCCATTGTAGTCATCATTGGCAATAATAACGACAGTGTCTGGTCAACATAAATTGGGTTTGTGCCTTCTTTTGCAGTAATTTTTGTATCAGTTCCTGAACCTGTAACTTGCAGATTTTCGGTAACTAATTTTGGTTGATTCAGTAATGATCCCATCATGCTCATCATTTGCATGTTTTTCAAAACCTTAGTCTGGTTTTCGCCTTTTCTGGCATCAATTTTTGCAAATTCTGTATGCTTTTGATCTAAAGCAACCAAAGCTTTATTTGTAGCCAATGAAGTTTTTTTCAATTCATTTACTTGATTTGAAATGGCATCCAATGATTTTTTCAATTCGCTTTTTGTCGCATAATCATTTGCTCTACCGCTCAAAGATTGGCCGAAATTAGATTTTTGCTTCACTGCCGAACTTACATTTGGTCTAATGCTACGAGTTGATGGTCTACGGCGTCTTGCAGCTTCATCAAAGCTTTCGCCGTAGCTCTCTAATAAATCTTCACTTAAAAGATCTTCTCCTAAAAGATCCTCATTTAATAAATCTTCGTCTAAATAACTTTCAAAATAATTCATAATTATAAGTATTAATGGTTAATTTTTATTGAAATAATGTTTGTTATATTTCTGGATGGCAGGCTGAATATATTTATTGAAAAGAATAAAATCCGGAATGCTATTGCCTGGTTTTCCAGTTCCAAAACATTCAGGGCAATCATTATTTTCCCCAAAACATTCGGTACAAGCGCCAATTGCTTTTGCTAAATCATCATTTTGATTCAACTCAAATTCCAACTGAAATTTTAGTCCCTCAATAATGGTAAAAAGTTTATGGTTGATTTTTTTGAGTTTTTTGATTCTTTCCTCAAGTTCTAAATCAATTTTTGGAGTTTCCTTTTCTTCCTCGGGCTCATTTTTTCCCATCATTGGCTGCATCAGCTCAAAATATTTAGCCATTTCAGGATTGTGTTCTTTCAAATATTCTAAATAAGCATCCATTTGTATAACTTTTAGGTTTTATAAACTAGCAATAGTGTTTTCAAGTCTATTGATTCGGTTAGGGGTATTTGTGCCCACAAACTGGCCGTATTGATCGATGTAATAATCCTCGGTTGGAATTAATCCTCCGTTATAATATTCGTATAAAATATTCTCTGTCAAATAGTTTACACTTTCGATCAATTCTGCAAATGAGTGGCTTTCGATAGGCGAATTTGGGCTAGCAGTCCCAAGACTTTGTTGTGCCTGACCTGCCTGAAATTGTGGGTTATTAATAACACCTCCTAACTGATTGTACAATCCTTGAACTCTGGCAATATCCTGTGCCGCTTGCGGACGCAATTGTACCGGATTATCCTGCACATATTGCTGAATTGCAGGAAGTGCGGCTCTACCAGCATCTGCAATATAGCGAGTGGTATTGCTCACAGCTTGTCTAAATGGTGAAGGTGCTGCTGGACGGCGTTGATAATTATTATTTGCCGGTCTGTAAGGTTGTTGTGGCGCTGGTCTGCGTGGTGCTTGACGGCTATTGTCTAACGCAGCACTCGCAGATCCTGCCAAGTTACTTACCAAACCACCCACAGCTCCACCAATCTGTGGGGCCCCAAAATAAGTACCTATGGCAGTTCCTGCAATTGGAGCCACGGCCGAAACACCGCGCAAAACTCCAGATCCTATACTGCTGGCTACATTTCCTAAGCTAGACCAAAATCCTTCGGCTTCACTTTCAGACATTTGGTCTACTCTTGACAATAGGACATTTTCTAATTCGCTTTCGCTTAAATTTGAATATTCTGGTCCTAACACATATCGTACAGCTTCAAAATAATTGTCTTCGCTGAATGATTCTCCTTGAAAAACTTCATGATATAAACTCATAATTTTTAGTATTACAATTTACTCTTACTCTATTAACAGGCTTTTCAGATTTCGCCTATCCATTTTGTGCACAAAAGGAACGATGTAAAATTGATTTTTTATAATTTCCTACAAAACAGTCATTTAACCCAAAATTTTAAATAAATTTACCCTTACAAAAAAGGGGATATTTCCCCTTGCCCGTTGTAAGGCATTAAAATAATTTTGCCCGTACTATTTGATTAAATCATTAGTTAATAACCAATTAAACCATCAAAACTATTAAAGACTTAATTCTATCATTATGGAAAGAGAAACTGGAAGACCGACTCAATTGATTACTAGAAAATTCGCAAAAGAATTGCATGCAAATTTTATGAAATACCGAGCCAGCATTATTGCCAAATACATTAAAAAGGAAGATGCGAATGCCGTTTGGTTTTCTGTTGAAGAACTTGAAAATTACATTCATTATATCAAAACCAAAGGAGAAAAGACAGGATATGATGTAAATGGAATTCGTATTTATTTTGGAGTATATCCAGAACAGAAAAAATATGAAGAAAAAGCAGGCTTGATGACCGTTTTTTTACAAGCTACAGGAAAGAAAATCAGAAAAGTGGCTAAAGAAGGAGAATTGCATACTCTTTCATTAATGATGGAAACAGGAGAAAGCGACATTTCTGGTATTGAACCAATGAATTATGGCAGTATCGGAAGACCACCTGCATTAGAATATTAAAAAATATGTTTGAATTTTTACGATTTTACACTTTCTATTTAGCTTTATGCTCTGGAATTATTGGATTGCTTTCCATGCACAAACTTCCAAGCAATAGGGCTAAATTTTTAGTAGTTCTAATTTGGTTTTCAGCTGTGATTGAAAAGGTTGGCTATTATTTCACAGAATGGACTGGATTATTGAATTACTACGTTTTCAATTTTTATATGCTCGTTAGTTTTTCTGCCTATATATTACTTCTGCGAAGTTTATTATTAAAAGTAAATCATCGATTAATAGCGCTACTTTGTTTTTTGCTGTTTATCATTTCTTACTTTTTGAATATTTTATATTTTAAAGAAGATACAAATCATTCTTATACTTATAGTTTCGCTATTGGCGTTTTAATAATTATGATATTGGCCTGTTTATATTTGGTTGAAATTTTTAATTCGGACAAAATATTAAATTTTAAAAAATCAGTATTCTTTTGGTACATATTAGGAATATTGGTTTTTCATGTACCCTTTCTGCCCTTTATGCTTGCACTAAATTGGTTCTTGATCAAACACGATGAATCCATTTTTAGTCTGGTAGTTTTTTTATTGAATCTTTTAGCACACAGCTGTTATATTATTGGATTTTTATGGAGCGAAAAGAAATACAATTATTAGTCATTTCATTAGGTATTGTTTTTTTAACTTTGCTTGTCATCCTATTGGTTCTTTTCTTTTATTTTTTGAAGAAGAAAAACAATTATTTGGTTGAAAAGATGGAATCTGAGCTCTACTTTCAATCCGAATTAATCAAAACCCGAATCGAAATAAAGGATCAGACATTAAGTGAAATCAGCAAAGAGCTTCATGATAATATTGGCCAGATTATTTCTGTAGCGATAATGCAGCTCAATATGTATCATGCAAGCGGCAAACCGCTCAAAGAGCAAGAGCTAAACGATCTTAAAGAAATATTGACCAAATCATTAGATGAAATCAGAATTTTATCCCGCATTATCAATAAAGATAATTTACTGCAGATCAATTTTATCCAAGCCATACAACTTGATTTAGAGCGAATAAAAAAATTAAAGAAGATTGATTACAAATTCAATCTAACCGGAGAAGCCCCAATAATCAGCCAAGAACACGACTTATTTATCTACCGCATATTCCAGGAAGCCCTCCACAACAGTTTAAAACATTCTCGAAGCGATTTATTTGAAGTAAATAGCACGACCACAGATGCCTCTTTTCGTCTAGAAATAAAGGATTTCGGAATTGGTTATGACAGTACTCAAATAAACTCTGGATTGGGTTTAAACAACATGAAGTTAAGAGCCAAATTAATTGGTGCGCAATTAAGTATGGAATCATCTCCGTCTGGAACAACCGTAATCTTAGAATATCCCTTAACCCAAACCAATGAAACCGAACACTAACAAAAAAATTATTATAGTCGATGATCATCAGCTTTTTTCACAATCATTAGAACTTTTAATCAACAGTTTTAAAGATTTTGAAGTCATTAACCGATTTGAAAACGGAAAAGTTTTTCTTTCGTTTTTGAATGATCATCCAGACACAGAAGTCGATTTGATTTTATTAGATGTCAATATGCCTGTTTTAGACGGTGTAAGCACAATGAAATGGCTCAAAGAGAACAAACCCGATTTAAAAGTCATTGCACTCTCAGTAAACGATGACGAAGAAGTCATTATAAAAATGATTACCAATGGCGCCAAAGGTTATTTGCTAAAAGATACCTCACCCGAAATTTTCAAAGATGCTATAACATCTGTGATAGAAAAAGGGTTTTATTTCACCGAACTCGTTTCTGGAATGCTAGTTAAAAAGGCAAACGACGATTCGAAAAAAATAAATTTAAAAGAGAAAGAAATTGTTTTTATAAAGCACGCTTGCACTGAAAAAACGTATAAAGAAATTGCATCCGAAATGTGTTTAAGCCCAAAGACCATTGATGGTTACCGAGAATGTTTATTTGACAAACTCGAGATCAAAACTCGTATTGGGCTTGTATTGTATGCTGTAAAAAACAAAATTGTCTTGGTGTGAATCAATAGGTAAGCGCTGCAAAAATTGGGTGATCTTTAATTTTTTCCCTGCCATTCAAAAAGGATAATTCCATCAGGAAATTACATTGTACAATTTCGCCACCTAGTTTTTCTACCAGTTCACAAACGGCTTTTGCGGTTCCTCCTGTTGCTAAAACATCGTCATGGACCAATACTCGATCTCCTTTCTTTATGGCGTCTGTATGCATTTCTAGACTATCAAAACCATATTCCAATTCGTACGATGCCGAAATCGTTTCAAATGGAAGCTTTTTAGGTTTTCTTACTGGAATAAAACCTGCATTTAATTCTTGTGCCAATAAAATTCCAAAGAAAAATCCCCGACTTTCTGCTCCTACCACTTTGTCAATTTTTTGTTCTTTTAGAGAATCAACTAAAATTTTGAGGCAATTTGTACGCGCTTCAGGGTTATTTAGCAAAGGCGTGATATCTTTAAATAAAATTCCTTCTTTAGGAAAGTCCTGAATATCACGTATATAATTTTCCATGTTCATTTTTTTTTATTTTTATCTAATTTTTCTCTTGTTTATCTCACATTTATGTCTATCTTTGCACCCGCAATAAGCAATCAACAAAGCTACGAAAATTAGCTGATTGTAGCAAAAATGGCCTCGTGGCGCAACTGAATAGCGCATCTGATTACGGCTCAGAAGGTTACTGGTTTGAATCCAGTCGAGGTCACTACTCGGGACAAAAGAAAAATATCATCTTTTGTCCCGTTTTTTTTTGCCCGTAATCTATTGTTTACCAAATAGATACAGTTGACCATTTCATTGATTCGGGTGGTGCGGATTTTGTTTTCTTGAAATGTGAAATTTTCGGGAAAAATTAAACCAATTAATTCTCTACAATCAGCTAAAGTAGCACTATCAAAGGCCTCACCTAGCTTTATAAGGTTTTCCAATCCTGTCGTCGTTAATTGCTCTATACTGACCCTATCGTCCTCTACATTTCCAATGTCTTTTTCCAGGTTACTGATAACTGCATTGTATTCAATTTTCATTAAATTATAATCCTCAACATCAATTTTCTCGGTAACTAATAAATTTCTTGCCACAGATAGTTTATTCTCATAAACTGCAATCTGCTCAAGGGACTTCTTTTTTTCACTAGCTATTACTCCAGTATGCTCTCTATAACCTTCAAGCAAGACTGCTGTATACAGTTTCTTTACTTCTGCTAAAGGTTTAAATTTATTTAAATGCTCTTTAAATACTTTATTAGCTACTTCTGAGTTTATTCTCCATTTGCAATCTTTATCACAGTGATAATAGTAATAATATTTACTCCTTCCTTTGCATTTGCTTCCTGTTAACTTTTGACCGCACTGTGGGCAAAGAAAAAAACCTCGCAAGGGAAAATTCTCAATAGTTTTAACTTTCGGTCTGTATGTCCGTGCTTTACTGTCAAGAACATCCTGTACCCGATAAAACAATCCTTCGCTGATAATCGCCTCATGTTGTCCATTAACCCATTTTTCTTCTTCATCCTTGTATTTAGGAACAACTATTTTGCCGCAGTAAAGTGGATTTCTAAGAATCACCCACAAATTGCTCTTAGACAGCACAAGCCCTTTATCTTTTGCCATCTGATAAATAGATTCGGTACTGAAAACATTTCTTGCAACCTGTTCGAATATCCAAATAAGTTTTACAGCTTTCTCTGGTACAATCGCAATATATTTTTTTCCATCCTCAGTAATCTTATTTGCATATCCATAAGGTGCCATCCCCATATGTCTGCCTTCTTTCTTTCCGCGTCTAAGACCTTGAAAGGTGTTTAAAGCTCTGCGGTCATTTTCAACCTCGGGTGCAGCCAGATAAAATGCAAGCATCATTTTATTTTCCGGAACGCTTAGATCAAGAGGCTGTTCAATTGCCTGTGGTTCTACTCCTAATTTTCTTAGCTGATTAATCATCTGGTATGCGTCACCGGCATTACGGCTGAACCTGTCCCACTTCATAAAAAGAACCGTATTAATTTTATTTTTATATTTTTTCAAATCAGCAAGAAATTTTTTCCATTGAGGCCTGTTAAAAGTCTTTGCTGAATGATCTTCATAAATTACATTGCGTATCTGTATTTGGTTTATGCTACAATATTTTCTTAGCATTTCCTCCTGATTCCGTTGGGAGAATCCTTTTTCTGCTTGCTCGTCAGTACTTACACGAATATACAAATCTGCTATCTTACTCATTTTGTTTTATTTAAATGTTTCAACACAGCGATATTAGCAATTATTCTTAAGAAATACAAGATTTCCTCTGCTTGCTCAATTGTAACATCAAGCCCCTCAGATCGAAGCATTTGTAAAGCTTTTTCAGGCGTCAACTTTGAATTACTGTAATCAATATCTTTCTCCATAATCACACTTTTTAAAATTCATAAAAATGTAATTTAAATGTAGATATAGTTGTAATTTAATTATTAGCAATACTTGTCCTTATAAGGAAGTCTATTTCCGACCATTTTACTGCTTAAAATATGTAATGAGAAGAGGAATTTATATTAATCGCTTAAAGCCAACTTAAATTAGTTTTTGATGAAAAGTAATTTATATGAAGAGTTAAAAAAAATCGTAATTTATTGTAATCCTTATTTTTCACTATTTAATTAAAAAATTTAGTCCGTTTTGTCAGTTTTAACTTCAAGCATAATAAATGTTGCAACAAGTAGGCATCACTAATGCAGAGTAGATAATTTACCAGACAGCATGACTAAGTCGAGATGTTTTGGATAAATTGTTTGCAAATGATAAGACAAGAATGAAGTTTTTTTTCATACATATTATAAAAGGAATACTGCTTAACCTTTCATATATGAAAAACCATTAGTGCTTGCAATAGTGATTAACGGCTGAATAGTTTCTTTGTATCGAACATAATCAAATCCAGAATTACCATCTAAATCAGGAAATATTGTGAGATACTCCTCCAAATATTTATTCTTTGAATTATAATTTTTTACTATTTCATATGCCGATTTTTGCAAAGCATAGAACTTATCAAAATGCTTATCTAATAAAGGAAGTTTATCGCTTTTGAAGGAATTAAAATTTTTATCAATTGGGATTAAATTCCAGATTAAATCATGAGAAACAAAGGCATGGGGAATAAAATGGTCTAAAGCATATTTTTTCTCTTCAAAAACTAATTTCTTGTCGGTAAAAATACAATCTACTGATCCTAATTCTGTAAAGACCAGTTTCCAATATTCATTCGTTTGTTTCAATAAAGAGTTCCTAGTTAAAGTTCTACTTATTTTATTTGGAATGTCTGGAACATTTGGATTTCTCTTCTGAAGAAAAAGTGATAAATTCCAATAGCAGAAGTCCTTGAGTATTTTTGAATTTAACTGGAGATAAGAAATCCAGATAGGATTTATCTCTATTGAATCTTTTTCTAAACGGTAAATACATCCGTGATCAAGATTCTGAGAGAGGGAATAAATTTCATTGCGATTGCCTGAAAACCAAGATGAAATAAACCAATGAGGCACATTTTTATCGAAATGATTTAATAGCTTAAGAGTTTCACTATTCTGAGTATTTTCTAAAACAGAATTTATTATGCTTCTATTTTCATGTATCTTAAGATTTTCAATTTTTAGAATAGCTTTAACCGAATCTTGAATAAGATCTTGTTTACCAAATGATACGTGAAAATAATTTACAGTATACCAAGAGCGACTAATAATTCTAGCAAATATTTTTCTTTTCTCGATATGAACGTTACCTTCTTCTAATAATTCAAGAATAGCTAGAAACCAGTAAAATTTATAAGTAGCAGAAGTATTAGCAAAAACTGATGCTAACTTATTAACCGGCAGATGCCACGAATGCGGTAGGTTCATAAAATAGATTTAGATGAAAATGATTGAAAGTAAATTTAGCTAAAAAATCACATCTATAAAGTCTAACATTTATAGTAAATTTATAATTTCTATCTTCAATTAATTGATTTAATAACAGGTATTATTACGTATTCATTTATATAAAATTATTAATATTTTTGAATATGAACACTATAATAAAAATATATAGTCCTTAAAAAAATTATCTTCGTTTTTCTACCAAATTAAAATACTATTTCAAAGCTACTTTACCTTCAATTTTATATAAGAAATTGATCCACAAGCAGGTCAATTTATTTTCATTGAAAATGAGATTATTTAAGATTAAACAATTTTATAAAGACTAAATGGCTAAAGATATTAATAAATCAAGTTTTGACCAGGCAACTAAAATCAAATTAGACATATTCAGAGAATCTTTCAAAGAATGGTTGCCAATCTTTATTCATACACCTTACGTGGAAAAAAGATACATTTATGATTTTTTTGCTGGTAGTGGAATGGACTCTGAAATGAATTCTGGTAGTCCTCTAATTCTTTTAGAAGAAGCTAAAGGTCAAGATTTAATGCACTGTAGCAAATCAGAGGGAAAAAAAATTGTATTTGCTTTTAATGAAAAAATTAAAAAGAAAAGTAAGGAATTAGAACAAAATGTTAATCATTTTGTTAAGCAATGTCTTCAAAATTGTAATAGAGAGAAATGTGTTTACGAACATCATTTTGGGAATTTTAATTTTAAAGAAGCTTTTAATAGAAGAAATGTACTTGAAATAATGAATAATCCAAAATATAGCAAGTTTGTTTTATTAGATCAATATGGTTTCAAAGAAGTCGATAATGATATTTTTAATCAATTAATTAATTTTCCGAAGACCGATTTTATTTTTTTTATATCTTCCTCTTTCATAAATAGATTTCAGAATCATCCCTCAATTAAAAAATATATTGAAACAGAAAAAATAGAATTCAAAAAGTCTGAGCCTAAACATTGTCATAAATTAGTTTCTCAATATTTTAAAAATACAATACCCAAAAATAAAGACTACTATTTGCATCAATTTTCTATAAAAAAAGGACCAAATTATTATGGCTTAGTCTTTGGAACCAGTCACTCCCTTGGCATGGAGAAATTTTTAAAAGTATGTTGGGACCAGGATAAAATGGCTGGAGAAGCTAATTTTGATATAAATAATGATTTTAAAATTGGAACTCTTTTTTATGAGGAGCAGTTTAGTAATAAAATTGAAAAATATAAAGAAGATTTTTATAATAAAATTTCCAATAAAGAAATAACATCAAATATTGATGCTTTGAAATTTACATTAAAATATGGAATCCAAACAAAGAATTATTTAGATATAATCCTTAATTTTTTAGAAAAAGATAAAATTAAAATCACAAGAGGAAAATTCAACAAAAAAATAAGCAGTATTCATAAACTAAAATACAATGACATTTATGAATTTGCAATAAAATAAAATGAAATGAAATTATTAGTATGATAACAGATCATTTTACTTTATTTCGCACCACTTTCAACTTCCATAATTCGTGGCATTTCATCATATGTTCTACCTTTAAGTAATCTTCCTGATGCTTTTTTATTTTTACCTCCCCATTGTTTGAAAAAGAAAGAAACATTCGCTTTTTTGCATTGCTCATAGATGTCAAGTACCCAATCTTCATCCATTGGTCTAGCTTTTGAGCCACTTTCCCCTCCGACAATTACCCAATGAATTTTTTTTAAATTTAGGTTAGGCAAAGCTCCTATTAGAGGTTCTAATGATAAAAATTTGGTATGCGCTTTTGTATTTCGCAAAAAATCAATACGATCAACAACCCTTTGGTCTTCTACTGAAACTCCCATCCAAATGTTATGTGTCCATTTTAATTTTTTGTGCACTTGTGATAATCTTTCTGCTCTTTTGGTTAAAACCTGAAAAACGTGTTGTGGATTATCATTCATTACTTTGAAAACCTTTTGAATGTATTCTAAAGGTATATCTTCGTGAAATAAGTCACTCATAGAGTTTACAAAAACAACTTTAGGAGATTTCCATGTATAGGGAATTGTTAATGAAGGTTCGTGAACTCTAACTTTGAAATTATCTTTGTATTTTTCGACCCCCATTGCTTTTAGTCGTTTTGACATTACCTCTGCATAACAAAACTTACAGCCAGCAGATATTTTGGTACAGCCTGTTGTTGGGTTCCACGTCATTTCTGTCCATTCGATGCTAGATTGTGCCATACTTATCGTATTTAATAAAACATTTAATTTTACTTGTCTTTACTTCATTCCATCCAATATAGAAAGCTCCTTTCCTTGGTTTACTATTATCTGTGTTATTTACAATCAAATCATTTGAATTCTGTATTTTTTTTAAAATTTGTACTGCATGTGTTGTAAGATGTCTATTTTCGATGGTAAAATTATGTATTTCAATATTAGAACGTATTTGTGACAAAAAAGTTATTAAATTTTCTTCAAATTTGTCTGTTTTTGCACGAACATCAATTGCTGAGAATAAATCAGCCTCTTCAAATTTCGGACTCCAACCACGACCTTCTTCTTCATCAATACTCCACTTTGCTTCTAAAAATTTTTCGAATCCGTATAAATGGCTTGTAAAAAAGAAAAGTGCAAAAAATTCATTAACGTTCCTTGTTATAATAAATGAATCTACAAAATGTTTCCCTTTCAATTTATCTCCAAAACCATCTCTTAATTTATGTATAAAATCGACACCTGAACGACTCATTCCTTGTTCCTCTTCTGACATAACTTCAGTCAAAAAGTTGTAAAGACTTTCTGGTGTAGACTTTTTTTCAAATCTATACATAAATTGTGTAGGCAAAAATAGCAAAACCTCTGTATTATTATCCGATAATAAACCTTCTATGTCACTAACACTAATATTTTTGTAACCGTAAGGATCTATAAAAATGAATCTTTTTAAGCCTTTTATAGTACTAGACCGTACGATTTCATTCTTTAATATTTGATAATCTTTATTATGATAGCTTAATGTCCCCATCTCCTGATAGTGCATTTTTTTTTCAGAAATATAATTGGAGAGTTTAACTGTCTTTTGATTATTATAATCATTAAAGTTACAATTAAATTTAACGTTCGAGTTTTTCTTTGCTTTATAATATATATCCTTAATCAATCTTAAGATGATAACTGGACTCCCCTCCTTTCCATTATTGTAAATCCCCTCGCCACAAAACAAATCGAATACCTCCACCGTATGAACGCCTTTCGCTAGAGCAAGTATATTAATATATTTCTCTAAATAAAGCTTTAATAGTTTAACTTTAATATCTGAATGCTCGTAAGGATTTATTTGTGAATCTTTCATACTATAATAAATTAATTTTAAATAAATATAGTTATTTGATTTACTTACATTATAAATAATTATGATTATTAAAAGCTACAGGATAAAAAGGAAAACTTTTTTTGCGCCAGTCGGTTTCATTCTATTATATTTTGGGCAAATTTTGATTAGAATAATTGGCTATTTATACAGATGCACAAAGAAAATTCGAATAGAAAAATTTATTTAGAAAGATTAAAGTGAAGTATCTTTCTTTCATGATCGTGGATACATTCATCAAATGAATCTGTTTTATCAAATATTAATTGATCAGTAAATTTTTTTTTAGCAGTATTATAAAAACTACGTAAAATAAAATCAATAAACATATTTGGAGTAAGTGGGACAGATAATGGTATTCGACAGTTTTTATATTGACCAATAGTCATATGCGAATTAGGATGTTCAATTGGTGTATGATTTGACGGATCATAATCAAATCTTATCGGAGTACTTACAATATTTTTACTTATAACATCTGCATAAATTTCATCCAACTCATAAATTTCACTGTTATTTTGAAACTCTTCAAGATTAGGTGATGGAAAAAAAGCTAATCGGCATTTTTTTAAAATCCCATTAGACTTATCAAAATTATACATCAATTGAATCAATGCACCATCCATCATTTTAATATTAAAATTTTTTTCTTGCTCTAATGTTGTATAAATTTCATTATATGGCAAATTTTTTAAAGCAATTGAAAGATCATGGTTACCAGATATATATATTGAACCATCTTTTTCAGATGGAAAATTTTGTTCTTCGGAAAGACTGGCGCCAATTAATTTAGAGGTCACATCATTTATTTGCTGTATAACTAACTCTATTGTCATACAAATTTCTGTAGTTGCAATATTAAATCTCTATCCAAATCTTCCTTCTGAATTTTTCCTTCTTGTAAATCTTTCAATAGTTCTATTAGATTTTTTTGATTTTTTTGAATGCTATTTTTTTCTTGCTCCGACATATCTCTGTTTACAATGTTCATATGTTTACGTTCTTCATATGTTGGGTATCTAAAATTGAGAGTAAAATCGTTGGCTTTAACCTTTTCAAACTCTTCTTCAAGCTTTCTCATGTCTGATCCATAACCGCAAACTCGTAGCCAAGCTTTACTTCTTGTCATCGCAGTAAATAGTATATTTCTTTTCTTTGCTAACTCAGCACCATCGTAGCAATACTGGCTATTAATTACATATACCATTGCTGCTTCATTTCCCTTAGCCCTATAAATTCCAGTAAAAGTTATTGTATCATGATCATAAAAAATGTCCGGTGACGAAGTAACACCAGCTAGACTTGAATTAATACCATTATCATATAATTTTTGTCTAAATGCGCCTACTAATTTTTTTGTGGTTAATGGATCTGGATTAATAACCATAATATCATCAAGCGTTAATTCATCTTCTGTTAGATTCTTCTCTATTTCTTCAACAATATAATTAACCTGCTCTTCATTACTCCTAAATGTATTAAACATTAAGAGATCTTCTTTTGGTGAATGGTTTGATAAAAAATCTGGACTAGTATCATTACTTCTTTTTAACACAACTTCTTTTCCTTCTTCAAGAGCACCCTTTACAACTTTGTAGCCTACATCATTCCAAAGATTAGAATTGTCGAACATTTGAACCAAATTTTCTTTATATATACCGAAACCCAAGGCATGTGCACTTGTCAAAATTTCTAAAGAATTTCGATAACATTTATAAAGTATAATGTCCTGTTTAGGTTGATTGTCTTCGTTTATTAATTTTACAAATGGTTCTCCTTTAGAATTATTGCCAAATAATTCTTCTGGTGAATCCATTGTCTTAATATTTAGGCTTTGAAGTTCGTCATACGCATACACCAATCTCTTAGGGTCTTTTAAAATGCTATAACACATTCTTAAAAATTCTTTGGAAAAATCTTGCGCCTCATCTATCACAATAAGATCATACTTTTGTTTAAAATCCTTAACTTCAGTTATAGCTTTTTCACAAACTTTATCAAATTCCTTACCATATATTGGAGAGAATTTTTTAGCTGTAGTAAAATCAATGTATTCAATATTATGATCTTTACAGATATTATAATATATACCCTCTGAAGAGGCTGTTCCCCAAGCATGGATTACTTCTATGTTTTTCCAATTAGGTTCTTCATTAATATGTTCATAAATAAACATATTAATGTATTTTCTAAACTGATCTTTTAAAGATCTTGTATTAAAAGTTACCGCAATTTTCCAATCTGGATTTTTAGCATGTAAATATGCTACTTTTAGAGCTAAAATAATAGTTTTACCTGAACCTGCTAGCCCTCTAATTCTTTGTACACCCTCCACCGTTTCTATTACTGCAGCGCTCTGCTGCCTATCTAAATTAGCTATTGAATCCTCTAATTTTTTTAAAATTGCACCCTTAGAGTTTTCTTTTACAACATACTCTCTAGATTTATTTTTACGTATCGATGTTATAGATTGTATAACTGATAATAAAGGTTCAAAAAAAGCATCAATAGGAAATTTATTTTCTTCTAAAAATACCTCAAGCTCTTCATTATTTGCGCAGCAAAAATATCCTTCATCATTCAAGGATGTTTGAAGAGAAGGGGCATATGTCAATGTGTTAATATTGAACGCTAATTCTCTTTTCGACGTTAAATTTTTATGCTGAAATAGTTTCGATTTAAGTTTCGTATAATTTTCATCTTGAATATCCTGATAATTTAAAGCATCTACACCTTCAACTAAATTAAAAACTACTAAACCTAATTCTTTTGTAATTAATAGTGCATCTATTTGAAAACCTCCATCAGAAGTTCCTATAATTGGATATCCAACATAAAGAGTTCCTGTCAACTTATCTTTTTTTGACTCAAAATAAGACGCAAGTTGTCTTGATGACTCTGGTTTATTTTTTAAATCCCCTCTAACTATATTAAATTCACTCATCATTACTTACTAAATTTCTTTTTTTTTTGCAAAGCAGTTATTAATACAAAAATAGAGCATTGAGTTGAAATACAAATTATTTTAAGCATTAATTACTCTGAATCTCTTTAAATTGAATGAAAGACATTATAAACCAACAATTTACTTTCAAACTAATTTAGTAATGTTTATAATTATGAAATAAAAAAAAACATTCAAGTTCTTTAAATTTTCTTACATAAAAATAGTTTTTGATGATTAAAAACTATTGATCAAAATCTAATAAATCTCTTGGATGCTTTCCTAAACCTTTTGCAAGATCTAAAAGTGTTGTAAATGATAGATTTCTCTTACCGTTTTCAATATCACTTATAGTTGCCTTTATAAGCTTGTCGCTATTTAAAGCAACGTTATCTTGGCTTAAATTTGATTCGGTTCGAATCTTCTTTATATGTGAACCAAATTTTTTTAATTTTTCCTCCTTATGTTTTTCCATACTTTAACCTTTTAAACAAAAGGCGTGATATTTCAGTAAAAAAATGTTATAAGATCTTATAACAAATAAATATTTTTTGTTATATTTGCCAAATATGTTTAATTAACATTCACTATTATTTGCTTTGAACATATAATTAAATAATTTTGCGATTCTTCATGTAAAAAATATTTGAAGCATTCGCTTTGAATCTCGTTTTCAAAAACTGGCGTTTTTATTAACCACGAGAGGATAAGTTAGATGCTCACGTCTTATGGCGTGGGCTCACTTATTTGTGGTAGGGCGCCGCCAGTGCCTTGAAAACGATAAGCTGAGTTCCACGCTTTTTTTATAAATAAAACTCACTTATTTATTCTTAGCGATAACACTTCTAATTTTTTTATAAGTTTTGCACTATAAAGTGGAACCTTTTAAAATATCATTGCCTGTGTTATAAAAAATCTTTCATTATGACCATTAAGCCGTTTACTTAATGCATAAAAAATGGTCCTCTACGACAGCGACCAAACTAGTATAGAGGACCGTAGCTAATCAAATCATCGTTTAACTAACCAATCCAATATTATGAATTATTTTTCATTATATAAGGATGGGAAAGCTTTTTATTGCCTAATTTTTCTTGGCTTTATATTGTCTTTTTCATCACTTCAAGCCAAAGATCCCAGGCGGAATCTTTCTTCAATCCTGCAGCAGCAGATTCAGGGTACAATTACTGATGGAAGTAATCCTTTGCCAGGTGTTACAGTCTCTATTAAAAACAAAACTCATGTTGCAACTATATCCGATTATAATGGTCATTACAGCATTTTTGCTGGCGGTGATGATGTTTTAATTGTTTCCTTTCTCGGATTTAAGACCGTACTGATTTCTATTGCAGGACGGGCCACTATCGATATTAAACTTGAATACGATACCACAACACTGCAGGAAGTACGCGTAAATGCAGGATATTATTCGGTGAAAGAAAACGAGCGCACGGGAAGTATTGCTCGGATTACTTCAAAAGATATTGAGACACAGCCAGTGTCCAATGTATTGGCTACGATGCAGGGGCGTATGGCAGGGGTTAATATAGTGCAGCAGACTGGTATTCCCGGCGGCGGTTTCGACATCAGGATAAGAGGACAGAACAGCATACGCACAGATGCAAATGCACCGCTTTATATCATCGACGGAGTTCCGTATGCTTCCGATCCTATCGGATCTTATCAGACAGCTACGGCTTTTCCTTCTGTGGCCAGTCCGCTTAATAATATAAATACAGAAAATATTGAAAGCATCGAGGTATTAAAAGATGCCGATGCCACTTCAATTTATGGCTCCAAAGGAGCAAACGGCGTGGTCTTAATCACGACAAAAAAGGGAAAGAGAGGCAAAACCACTTTCACTGTGAATGCATCCACCGGTGCCGCAACTGTTACAAGATACCTTAAACTTATGAATACCCAGCAGTATCTTGCCATGCGAAGACAGGCATTTATAAACGATGGAATTACCCAATATGGTGAAGCCGATTATGACGTAAACGGTACATGGGACCAGAATCGTTATACCGACTGGCAGCGGGAACTTATAGGGGGAACAGCGCAGATTTCCGATATACAGGCTACTATATCAGGAGGATCTGATAATACGCAGTTTCTTATAAGCGGGAATTCCCATGGAGAATCGACAGTCTTTCCTGGAGATTTTCTTTATAAAAAAGCAGGAAGCCAGCTAAGCCTGAATCATCGTTCTGTGGACAATAAGTTTAAAATGACATTCTCAGGCTCTTATAATTTTCAGGACAACAATCAGCCATCATTTGATTTTACTTATGACGCGCGCACGCTTCCCCCGAATGCCCCGGCTCTTTATGATTCCAACAGCCAGTTGAATTGGGAGAATGATACATGGCAGAACCCACTGGCTAATCTCAACACTAAATTTGAGTCGAAAACAAATGATCTGCTTGCCAATACCGTGCTTTCTTATGAGATGTGGCCAGGTTTTACGATCAAAAGCAGTTTAGGATATACTGATTTGGACACAAAAGAAACACGAATTGTGCCTTCCACTATTTCCAATCCTATCTATAATGTAAGCAGCGCAACATCGGTCATTTATCTTAATAATACGCAACGCAATTCCTGGATTATAGAACCTCAAATCAATTGGATTAAAGAAGTTGGCGGAGGAAAACTTGATGCTTTGTTAGGGTCCACATTTCAAAATCAGTCCACTGAAAAATTGTATCTGTCGGCAACTGGATTTACATCAAACAGCTTGATATACAATATTGCCGCGGCAAAAACTGTCAAAATTGTTCTTAATGATGAAAGTCTGTATAAGTATCAAGCCTTTTTTGGAAGGCTCAACTATAACTGGCAGCAGAAGTATATTGTAAACCTTACTGCAAGACGAGACGGATCCAGCAGATTTGGGCCCGGAAATCAATTTGCAAATTTCGGAGCTGCCGGAATTGCATGGGTTTTCTCTAATGAAAATTTCCTGAAAAAATATTCATGGCTAAGTTTTGGAAAAATCCGCTCCAGTTACGGAACGACTGGAAGTGACCAAATCGGGGACTATCAGTTTCTTGATACGTATACTGTATCAAGTGCCATTTACGCTGGAAATACAGGATTGCAGCCTACTCGGCTATATAATGCCGATTTTGGATGGGAAATCAACAAGAAATTAGAAGTCGCAGCGGAGCTGGGTTTTCTGCAGGACCGCATTTTTCTGACCGGCGCATGGTACCAGAACCGCTCTTCCAATCAATTAGTGGGAATTCCACTTCCAGGCTCTACAGGATTTACAGTCATACAATCTAATTTGGATGCAACTGTCGAAAATACAGGACTGGAACTGACCATGCGTACCCTGAATTTCACCAAAGGTTCTTTTAATTGGAGTACCAGTTTAAATGTGACCTTTGAGCACAACACCCTTCTAAAGTTTCCTGGGCTTGAAGGCTCTACATACAGCCAGCAGTACAGAATTGGCCAGCCTCTCAATATTGAATTGCTCTATAACTTTAATGGTGTGAATCCACAAAATGGCATCTATAGTTTTGAAGATATAAATAAAGATGGAAAGATATCTTTTCCCGATGATCAGCAGATAATTGTAGACCTGAATCCGAAATATTACGGAGGAATCCAAAACCAGCTTAGTTATAAAGGCCTTGCACTTGATTTTTTATTTCAGTTCGTGAAACAAAAAAATTATACGTATCCTATGGGATCTGCAGGAATGATGTCCAATCAGCAGGCAAGAATGACAGACAGCTGGATCAGCTCTGAGAATCCCGGGCTGTATCAAATTTATACCACGGGGTCTAATGGTAATGCGCTTACAGGATATAACCTCTTCTCGCAGAGTACTGCTTCCATCGTAGATGCTTCCTTTATTCGTTTAAAGAACATTGCGCTTTCCTATGAACTCCCTTTGTATCTTAAGGAAACCAAATGCAAAATTATGCTGCAGGGCCAAAACCTGCTGACATTCACAAAATACGAGGATGGAGATCCGGAATTCAAAAGCTACGGCTTTCTGCCGCCTCTCAAAGTAATAACAGCTGGAGTTCAATTAACATTTTAATTTAAGAGAAATGAAAACAATAAATCCTATAGCTATAAAACTAATCTGTTTTTTTGTTCTGCTGCTGGCAGAGTCCTGCGATTCATTTGTAGAAGTCGACTTGCCTAAGTCTCAGCTAATCAATGAAACTGTTTTTGAAGATTATGCCACTGCAAGTGCAGCGCTTACTGATATCTATTCGAACATTAGGACCAAAGGAGTCTTGACAGGAGCCAGCACAGGCATTTCCAACTCGCTCGGCAATTATACAGACGAAATAATTAGCGTTGAAAAACCCAATAATGCCAGCCTGCTTTTCTATAAAAACGCACTTCTGCCTTCCAATGCTACTGTCGCACTGTACTGGAATGCATCATACAATCAGATCTATGCGGCAAATTCCATAATTGAAGGCGCTCAAAAAAGCAAAAACCTGACCACGGAACAGAAACAGCAGCTGCAGGGCGAGGCACTTTTTATTCGTGCACTTCTGCATTTTTACCTTGTCAATCTCTTTGGGGATATTCCCTACATTACTAAGACTGATTTTAAGCAGAATAGTATTGTAACGAGAATACCTGTTCAGAAAATTTATGAAAGCCTTATACATGATTTGGAAGATGCGTCCTCCCTTTTACCTGTCGATTACAATGGCAGCGAAAGAGTAAGACCCAATAAGTTCACAGTAAAAGCCCTGCTTTCCAGAGCGTATCTTTATAACAAATCCTATTCCGAAGCTGCTAATACAGCGTCGGCCGTTATAAACGAAGGTGCCATTTATAAGCTGGAGCCTGATATTACAAAAGTATTTCTTCTTTCCTCAAAAGAAACAATCTGGCAGCTCCAGTCAGGAAACACAGGTGCCAATACGCTCGAAGCCTCATTTTTTACCTTTACAGCGGGGCCTCCTCCTTTGGTCTCTCTAAACAATGATCTGGTAAACTCATTCAGTGCCGGTGATCTTCGCAGACCAAACTGGATAAAGACCATTTCAAATAAAACCTCAACCTGGTTTCACGCTTATAAGTACAAAGAAAATAATGCCACATCAGCTTCAAAAGAATATTCCATAGTTTTCCGACTTGCTGAACAGTATCTTATCCGCGCAGAAGCACGAGCCCAGCAAGGAGATCTTATTGGTGCTAAAGAGGATTTGTCCAAAATCAGAAACCGTGCAGGCCTTAACAATACAACAGCAGTAAGTAAGGATGAGATTCTAGGTGCCATTTTAAACGAAAGAAGATGGGAACTCTTTACCGAGCGTGGTCATCGTTTTTTTGATCTTAAGAGAAATGGGGAACTCGACAATGTCTTGACGGGCTTAAAACCGGGATGGAACAGTGATGACAGCTTGTTTCCAATCCCACAAAGCGAACTAAGCACCAATCCTAACCTGCGCCCACAAAACCCGGGCTATTAAATAAAACTTGTCATGTCAGCAAACTTTGAATACAGAAATAGTTTTACTCAGCAGTCCTGTCTGTTTTTGGATACAGGAATTTTATTTTTATTTTTTATTTTGCCATTAGTAGCCTGTCCCTTATGGGGACAGGCAGGGCAAAAAAAACATTTGAACCCTCCAGATTACCCCTTGTGGGGACAAACACATCTGGATAAAATTTCACCTGACGAGAATTGGGCAAGTTATAAAATGACCTACGAAAATGGCAATGATACCTTATTTGTACAAAATATGATGAATAAGAAAATCTATTCTTTTCCCCGCGGTGATAATTCCGTTTTCACTAAAAACAGTTTTTTTATCTGTCAGATGGCAGCAGAAATGCGTGTATTAAATCTGAAAACAGCTTCACAGAAAGCAATCAGCAGTGTAAAAAGTTTCGATTATTGTGACAAGACAGGTAACCTGATTGTACTTATCCAAACTGCTGATAAAAAAAACAATCTTAAAATCTGGTCACTTGCAACAGGAATGGTAAAGGAAATTCAAAATGTATCTGATTTTTCGCTCAGCCCCTTTGGCAGTCAGCTGGTTTATACAGTTTCTTTAAATGATCAACTCACCGTCAATCTTATAGATCTCACAAATTCTCAGCCACCAAAAACGATTGTTTCCGATAATAAAAATCATTATATCAGTTTTACATGGCAGAGCAAGGGCGAGGCATTCGCATTTCTAAGCCAGCCAGGCCAAGGCATCATTACTTCTCTTTTTTATTACACCCTGAAGGAGAAAAAACTATATGAATTTAATACAGAGACCCGTTCTGATTTTCCCGATCAGACCGCTATTGTTTATGATCTTTATTACAAAATACGCATTTCAGATGACCTTAAGAGCGTTTTTTTTGCAATCAAAAAACAAGCTGGCACATCCGAAAAATCTAATGTTGAAATCTGGAATACTAATGATCAATGGATTTATCCCTACAACGTAAGAATGGGGAATTTTGCCAATTCTTTAAAAATTGCCCTCTGGCAACCACAGTCCGATCTTTTTACTCCTGTTTCGACTGCAGAACTTCCCAAGATTATGCTGACAGGAAATCTTCAAAATGCTATCCTTTTTAATCCAAAAGACTACGAACCCCAGTTCCGTGACAGTGGTCCTAGTGATTTTTATATCATGAATCTCATGACATTTGAAAAAAAAGTTTTTTTGAAAAAACAATTTCGTCACAGCCGGTCTCCCCTGCCGTCTCCAACAGGAAAATTTATAACATATTTTAAGGAAGAAAACTGGTGGGTATATGATGTGTTATTACAGACACATACAAATTTAACGGCAAAAATTGGTGTAAAATTCAAAGCAAAAAACCAGACACTGGTACCCGAATCGACCTGCGGAAGTCCGGGCTGGAGTGTCAATGACAAAGAAATATTAATATATGACGAATTTGATATCTGGGCTGTTGCTCCCGATGGAAACAATTTTCGCAGGCTTACACGCGGACGGGAATCAAAAATTACTTTTCGTATAGCAGAATTTCCAGGCAGACTTGGACTTAACAAAATTTACGATGGCATAAAAGCGGAAATTTACGATCTAAACGACAGCCTGATACTTCGCGCAGAGGGCACAGACGGCAAGACAGGGTATTACAAATGGAAATCTGTTTTGGGTGCAAAACCAATAGTATATGGAGACTTCTATGTGGATGAGCTAACTTATGCCGAAAAAAAAGGAAAAATGTTTTTCAGACAGCAGAAATTTAATCTTCCTCCACAATTAATGTTCACCAAAGGCAACGGAAAAATAATTCCTTTTTATAAAAGCAATCCGCAGCATCAAAAATATTTCTGGGGCCATTCTGAATTGTTTGAATATCAAAATTCCAAAAAACAAAATCTTAAGGGTGTACTGTTATATCCCGCCTGCTATGACCCTGATAAAAAGTACCCTATGATTGTAAAAATTTATGAACTTCAGTCTCAGGAACTTCATAAATATTCCAATCCGACATGGCAGAATGAAAATGGATTTAATCCTACCCTCTTTACATCAGAGGGCTATTTTGTATTGCTGCCTGATATCGTATACGAGAAGGAAAATCCGGGAATATCTGCCACTGACTGCGTTATATCTGCCACACAGAAAATAATTGATTCAGGGAAAATAAACCCAAGACAGATTGGTCTTATGGGTCATTCGTGGGGAGGATATGAGACCTCATTTATAGTATCGCAGACTAATTTGTTTTCGGCAGCAGTTCCCAGCGGCGCAATAACAGATCTTACCAGCTTTTACTTTACGGTCAGCCAAGCTTCAGGCAAACCTGATATGTGGCGCTTTGAAGATGAGGAATGGAATATGGGAAAAACACCATTTGAAGCACCACTCTCCTACGCTCGCAATTCTCCTTTGGTACATGCAGATAAAGTCACAATCCCTTTGCTTTTATGGACAGGCAAAGATGACAAACAGGTGGACACTCATCAAAGCAAGGAATACTACCTGGCACTTCGAAGACTTGGAAAAAAAAGCATTATGCTCCTCTATCCCAACGAAGGACATGTCATTAGTGATCCATCAGCACAAAAAGATATTACCGTCCGTATATTGCATTGGTTTGACTATTTTCTTAAGAACGAAAAAAAAAGTCAATGGATAACAGATGGTATGATGTGATTCACTTAATAACAAAACAAATGCAGTTCCATTTAGTGGAACTGCATTTTTAAATAACAGAATCAAATATGTGATAACATATCTAATCAGGTTTAAACAATGGTTCTGTACAAATGTTGCTGTCCTCCGGCTTATCATATGCAATTGCACCTGTATCACCTGACACTCGGCAAAGCTGTGCTTTGGGAGTATCACTACAAGCAACCGGTACTTCGGCACATTCATTTTGATTATTTCTTGTGTATCCATCTTTTGGATCAAGTTTGGAAGCGCTCTGCATAGATGCAGTCATAAATGCACCTCCGACAGCCATTGCAATTACGGCAGCTGGCAGCATGTTTTTTAAATTTAACGTTTTCATAATTGTATTTTTTAAGTTAATACAGGATCTGCTTTTTTTACAGGAGTTCGATCTTTTTCTCCTGAAACGGGCCAGTTTATCTTTCTATTATAAATGAAATTCAAATAGATTTTATTTCTTTTCTCAGTGCGTTTCTCAATTCATAGACAACTAAATCATTTCCTATTATTGCATACAGATTTGTGTCCGTAACCAGTATCGAATCCAATTTATTGCTGCTGGTGTGATAGATTGGAAAACTAAATAAATAATTGTTTTTATTTAGGTCATAAACATCTATTACAAATGATTTCTCACGAAGCGTTTTATTCTCATACCTGCCTTTTGCAGTGGAATGAACATAAAGCAGATTCTGCCAGACCGCTGCATGCGCATTAATTGCATAGGAAGGAGATGACATCGCATACTGGGTTCCCTTCTTAAGCGTTGAAACCTTTATCTTCGCATGCTTTGTAGTATCTATTGTGTTTCCTCTGAAACTTAGATGACCGGATTTATCTGCAACTATATATTCATTCCGATAATAATAGACATAAATAATTTTGTGCATTTTTTCACTGTAAAGCAATGTTCCGTCAGTATCAAAAATGCCGTCAAGCTGCTTCTGCAAAAGTTTCTTATTATAATTTATGGAAGGGATCTTTGCCGAGGTATACACACCAAGTACACTAGTTAACTTTTTACCATTATTGGATCTAAAAACAATATTAGTACTATCAAGTGGTACAGCTCTATTAAAATATGGAGTGCCTTTGAGTTCTTTATTAATCTTCCAGTCTTTTAAACTACCTCTGAAAATTTTAGGCACGCTTCCATCGACAAGATAAAAAAAGGAATCTTTTACTGCAGCCGTAACAATTTTAAAGGGTATATCTTTTGGATTAAATTGTATATTTTTAACCTGCCAGTCACCTAAATTTTCATTCAGGGATATGATTTTGGAGGGAGTAGAATAATTTCCAAGATATAATCTTTTGCTGCTGAAACCTGCAAAATAAAACGAATTGTACTTTAGATCAATAGAATTTGAGAACTCTGCAGGATGTGGAGGAAATCGTCTTATAAAAGGGTTTTCATTATGAATAATATCCTCAGAAGACAAAAACAAAATGATTATTGTCAAAGTGCTAAAAGCCGTTATACCTGCCAGTCCTTTAAACGTTTTTGCATATTTTACGCCTGCGGTATTTGTTTGTTTTATCCGCATATTTAACAATATTGCCACCACTGCAAGAATAACAAAGGTTATATTAAAAAGAAGGTGTATGTTCCAGCTCATTTTTTCTAATATACCACCACAAGAACAGGGAACAAATGAACTGTAATGCAATACGATAAAAATATATACGCTAAACATAATCATGAGGCTAAATGAAGCCCACAAACCGATATTTTGAAATTTTGGAATGACCAGAAGTATTGCTATAAGTATTTCAATTAAGGGAACAAGCCTAGCAATCCAGGACGCAAATACACTTAATAGAGGTGACTGTCCCAACTGTACCTGAAAGTTTTCAAAATCTAAAATTTTGCTTACTGCTGCATATACAAAAAGTAGTATATAGAGAAGACAAATAATATCAACTACATTTTTTTTAAATCCCGTTTTCGCATTCAGTATCATATGTAAGTATTTTTGAATTCAACAATGTAAAATTCTGAATTACAAACCTATAACACTTATACTATCGGGATCAAAAATTAATTATGAAGGATTAAAGTGATCCATTGGTAAAAAACCACCGGCTTTACCTCTGCCGAGTTCTTTAGGAGAAAATCCAAACTGCTTCTTGAATGATTTAGAAAAATTAGGATAGCTGTTAAAACCGTTCATAAAGGAAATATTCTTCAGCGGAATATCGGTCTGCTCTATCATAAGGTAAGCCCTTTTCAGCCGCTGCTCTGTATAAAACTTGTAGACGCTTGTATGGAAAAAATGCCTGAATCCGTCTTTGAGTTTAAAATCATTTGTGCCGAACTGTCTTGCCAGTTCCTTAACAGATGGTAATGGTTCAGTCAAATTCGCCAGTACATAATCATAAACCCGCTGTATAAGGCGCGCATCAGTTTGTTTGAAATTAGAATGCCTGTTTAATTTAATTTCAAATGATTCCGAAGCTGTTTCATTAACCTGGAGAAAGGGGGCGACAAAACTAAGAACGGTAAACTTACCGTCCGATAATCTCGATACCGAACACTCGGCAGTTACAATCAGCTTTTTGAATGTTATAAAATTCAATGTAATGATCTCGCCTGATAAAAGCATTTCTTCCAATTCTTTTCTCTCAATGTCAGACATACTGCTGAAGTCATCGATTAAGAAATCCTGTATCGGGCGTCTGAGCATTTCTGCTGCATTATAACCCAAAATTTCCAAGGCGCCCTGATTTACATTTTTTATGGAATGGTCTTCATCTAAAATAAAAGTTGCAGGAGTTACCATCCTATGAGTAACATAGGGATTCACAAAACCGGAATGAAATGCAGACTCTTTAAGTTCTTCTGCAACCATATTTACAAGGACCACCAGAGTTTCAATTTCGTCGTCATAACTGCTAAGGGGAATATGACCATTGAAGTTGCCCCGTGCTATCTCAAATAACATCTTGTGCATGGATATTAGCCGCTGGCGATTGTGGGGTCTCTTCATCGGTCCTGATTTTATAAATTTACTTCTGCCTAGTTAGATCTGTTTCTATAGAAAACTTTTAAGATAATCCATTGCCTCCTGCTCAACAGTAAAAATTCGGGTAGGTACAGAGGGCTTGTTGATTTCCAGATAAAAAGTGCTCATCGTCATTGAAACGTTTTCACTGCCAATCAATGCAACTGCTTTTGCAAGCAGAGATCCGGATTTAGCCAGATAGTCTCTGGCTGCTTTGTCAATCGAGACTATGCCCCTGGTATCACAAAAAACTGGTAATTGTCTCTCATTTTGAAATGCGATCCTGTCAGCTACAACACGTATAGCCACTTCTAAATCAATTGCAGTATTGGGCTTGTATTCGAAAAAAAGAATTCCCTTTTCAATCCAAAACCTCGCATTTCGATTCTCATAAGATTCATGTGCCGCAATCATGTCCTATCAGTTTTTAAATAAAGGGTTGTAATTTAACAAAAATATAAAGATTAAGAAACATTGTAATTGTCAATTGTGGATTATTTCTTGCAAAACACACTGATTTGTTGTTAAATCGGGAATTACCCTTGCCAAATTGGGAGTAAAATATCTGTCAATAAAAGTACTTTCAATTTTTATAAGGAATTTTAGATGTCTGTTTTTCAGATATTTAAAAAATAATAATTCTAAAACTTAAAAACCTTATAAAAAATGGCAAAAATAAAGCACAATAATTTTATTGATACAGTTGACACCGTTTTTTCAAATGCAAAAGAAAAAGGCATATTACACCTTTACGCTGAAGGTGAATATCTTAATGGGCGAAGCATAAAAATTAACGGAAGCGAAATGCTCCATTTCGGAACTACAGGATATCTTGGACTGGAACAGGATAAAAGACTGAAAGAGGCCGCAATAAGCGCCATTACTAATTATGGAACTCAGTTCCCGCTTTCTAAAACTTATCTTTCCCATCCCTTATATGCTGAACTGGAAAGCAAGATTGAGCAGATGTACAGTATACCGCCCATCATCACTAAGAACAGTACCCTTGGACATATGGCAATCATCCCAACCCTGATAAGAGATGAAGATGCAGTAATTATAGACCATCAGGCGCATTGGAGTGTGCAGAATGCCTGTCAGGTTCTTAAGCTTAGGGGAATACCAGTGGAGATGATACGCCATAATAACCTCGAAATGCTGGAGGACAAAATTCGGCTGTTAGGCGGAAAATCGGGGAAAATCTGGTACATGGCAGATGGTGTTTATTCTATGTACGGAGATTATGCGCCGGTACAGGAGCTGTTGAACCTTGCCCGAAAGTATCCGCAGCTCCACCTCTATTTTGATGATGTCCATGGAATGAGCTGGAAAGGGAAAAATGGTACTGGTTTCATATTTGATGCTATCGGAACGCTGGAAGAAAATATTGTCGTTGTCAGCACACTTAGCAAAACATTTGGTGCCAGTGGAGCAACATTTTTCTGCTGTGATCGCAAATTACGTGAAAAGATTAAAACTTTTGGCGGTCCCCTTACCTTCTCAGCTCAGCTTGAACCTGCATCAGTTGCCGCTGCAATCGCATCGTGCGAAATACATCTCTCTGCGGAAATCTATAGCCACCAAACTGAACTTGCCAAAAAAACGGCACATTTCAGCAAGATTCTTTCAAACAGCAGTCTGCCCCTAGTCTCTGATAACGACTCCCCCGTTTTTTTTCTGGGAATGGGGACACCCGCTACTGCTTATAATTTTACCAAACGCCTCTATTCAGAAGGTTTTTATCTCAACCTTGGTATCTATCCGGCAGTTCCTATAAAAAACACCGGAATCCGTATCACGATATCTGCGCATAATAAAATTGAAGATATAACAGATCTTGCCCGTGCAATGGATCACCACTTTCACAAAGCAGTTGAGGAAACCGGAAGCAGCGACCAAAAAATACGTCAGGCTTTTAGAATGGACATCAAAACGAAGGTTCCTGCTATAAAACAGCAAACTGAACTGCTGCAGATTGAAGAGAAAACAACAATAGCGAACATAGACAAGCAGGAATGGAACAAATATCTTGGTGCTCATAATATTTTGGATTGGAAGGGAATGCAGTATCTCGAGCAGACTTTCGCAAACGCTCAGGATCCTGGGAATAAATGGGATTTTTTCTATTATATTTTCCGTGACCAGAATATGAAAGTGGTTTTAATGACCTACTGTACGTTGGGGATCTGGAAAGATGATATGCTGGCTACAGAATCTGTATCAAGGCACCTAGAAGAAATTAGAAAAACCGACCCCATGCATATGACTTCCAAAGTATTAAGTACCGGCTCATTATTTACTGAGGGGCTGCACTGCTATATTGACAAGAGTCATCCTCTGGCAGAGCATTCAATGAGAGTGCTATTAAATAAGCTTGAGGAATCATACAATTCGCTGGATGCCGACATGCTCGTTCTGCGTGATTTTGAAACCGGATTCCGCTGGGATGAAATGATAAGAAACCAGGGGTATTTTAGAATCGATATGCCAGAATCATGTGTTATTGAAAATATAAACTGGCCCACAATTGAGAATTATGGTTCCCTGCTTTCTACGCGTTCACGCCAGCATTTCAATCGGGAAATACTGCCTTACGAAAAATTCTATGCTGTTGAAATAAAAGATTGCCTCAACAAAGAAGAACTAAACAGGGCGTACCAGCTATACTGCAACGTAAAGGAACGCAACCTTGCTATAAATACCTTTACATACAAAAGGGAAGTATTTGAAAATATGAACAGCTGTCCAAACTGGGAGTTTATAATTCTTACCTTCAAAGATGCCCCTGAAAAGAATTTCGTTGGGATAATGTTCTGCTATAAAAATTCAGGAAATGTATATGTACCTGAACTTATCGGCATGGACTACATTTCTGGCGATGGCTTCAACTTGTACAGACAGCTTTTGTACCAAACAATCAAAAGAGCACGAGAGCTTGAAATTGGACGAATCGACTTCGGCATATCGGCAAGTTTTGAGAAGAAAAAACTTGGCGCTTCTATAATACCGAAGGTTGCTTACGTACAAGCTCGGGATAACTACGCTATGGAATTAATGCAGACACTGCAGAATGAAACCAATACTGCGCGCTGATATAATACATTTTAATTTTCAACGAAAAGTAACGTCATAATGTATCTAGGCTGCAATGCCCATGCTTTTACTTGTTCAAATAAATCTAAATTCTGTTGCCATGATAAGATCGACATGTGAGAACGCACTTCAGGTTATTCGAAAAGCAGAACAGGAATTCAGCTTAGACCCTGAACATATAATTGAAAAATCCTACCACATGACTACCGTACTTCGAAACCTGCTTAGTACGGTTAAAAAAAATGTTTTAGAAAAAGGATTCTCCGATGAAAATGAAGAGATTAATTTTTTCAAAAGTATCAAACCCCAGATACTGGGAAAATTGATTTTCTATAATAAAGTTTTCCGAATTGAGGCGGCCTGCCCAGTTGTAACGGGAAAAATGCATCATAAATATTTTTCCAATGAGCTCAATCTTCTCAAGCAGGAATATAAAGAGCACTTTTATAACACTGATTTTTACCGCTACTATCGCACGGGAAGAACCGAATGGGATCACCATTTTTTTTGTCGGGGAAAAATAGACCTTCATGAGGGTGTCAATAGTTTTGTTTTTGAAATTGACACTCAATTTTCCACCTATTATGATTATAAGGTAGCCCGCATAATTGCCAACGAACTGCTTCACAGTTACCTCGTTTCTAAAATTGAACCTGACACCCAGCAGACCCCCATTTTTTCAGACGGAAACACAGCAAACAGAGACTTTTTCTGGACAGATTCAAAGAATGCTCTGATCGAATTAATTTACGCACTTCACGCATCAGGCAGTATTTCTCATGGAAAAGCCGGCATCCGTAAAATCAGCATGGTTTTCCAGCTGCTTTTCAGGATCCAGCTCGGCGATGTTCATCATGCCTTCCATAGAATGAAAGACAGGGCTGACAGCAAAAGTATTTTTCTGGATCAGCTGAAATTATCGCTTAAACAGCACATGGAAAAAGATCTATAGAGACTTTTTAAACTTCAATTCTGTTGCCAATGAGGGGCAATTGGTATCAAGTAACTAATAACATACCATTACTTCTATATGTTCACCTGTCCCAGTAAATCAGCAACTCATCGTAATTTTTATTCCTTTAAAATTTTCATAAAACAGCATTTTACATTGGCTGATATTGGCAATGAAAAACTTTTGCCATTAGCAATTTTGCATTACTAATGTAAAACACACAGTCATGAATATAGACAGAATGGAATTCATTTCCTGGATGGAACGAATCATAGAACGTTTCGATCTTTTGAGCGCGTATATCAGTGAACTTGAAAAAAAGCGCGGAAGCGTTGACGGCGAAGAGCTATTGGACAACCAGGATATATTGCAAATGCTTAAGATAAGCGGGAGGTCCCTTCAGCGGTACCGATCAATAGGCAGACTGCCCTATTATACTATCAGCGGAAAAATATATTATAAGCTATCCGATGTACACCAGTTCATCAGAGAAAGTATTAATGTCCGTATGCCAAAAACATGCGCCAAGGAATGAAAAATAACGCCAACAGATTCCAGCTTTTAGTTAGCACTTTCTCACCATTTAATTTCGCAAATGAATTTAAAATTAAAGATTATGAGCGAACAAATTAAAGATGCACTAAATACTCTTGAAGAGTTATCAGATATACTGCTGGTATTTGATAAAGAGAAAAAGAAAATCATGGCGGTAAAAGGCATTGACCAAAATGGTAATCTGGAAACCGTTGATCCCACCCGGAAAAATCAGAATCAATTTATGCGGGTAGACAAGCACGGGGATGTGTTTTCAAATTTCTTTTCTAATTTTTTCAGCCAGCTGAAGAACCCCACTAATTTTTCGTTCTTCAAAATCCCTGCTCTGCTGGCTGTCGATACTTCAAAAGAAATGCAGAATCAGATAGATCATCCTACACCTGAAGGTGAGCAATTAATGAAACAGCACGAAGTAAAAGATTATAATCAAAAAAATGAAATTAATATGGAAACAGCACAAACAAATCCGGAAACAAGTGAATACAAATACAAACCGGAACAGATCGATTGGGAAACATTAAACCATTTGGGTTTAAGCAAAGAAAAACTTGAAAAAATGAGCCTGCTTGATCCGCTGCTAAAAGGATACAAAACAAATGAGCTTGTACCGGTAAGTCTTAATCTTGGTACTGCCGTCACCAGAATGGATGCTCGTTTATCGCTTAAACAAAATGACGAAGGACAGGTCGTATTGGCCATTCACGGCATCCGAAAAGAACCTAATCTGAATTATCCTTTTTTCGGTCACGAGTTCACCAAGGAAGATAAAGACAATCTGCTGCAAACAGGAAATATGGGACGCGTAGTGGATCTCACAAATCCGAAAAACAATGAGATCATGCCTTCCATTATCAGTATAGACAGGCTTACCAATGAAGTGGTGGCACTGCGCACGGACTTCATTAAAATTCCCGATGAAATCAAAGGTGTAAAACTAAGCGAAGAGCAAAAACAAACTTTATTTGAAGGGAAACCGCTTGCATTGGAAGGTATGGTTTCCAAGAAAGGAACTTCCTTTGATGCATCTGTGCAATTCAATGCCGATAAACGTTTTGTTGAATTTCTCTTTGACAGAAATGACATTAACAAACAGACACAAGGAAATCAGCAGAACCAGACTCAGGGAGCACCAAAAAACTTTAGGGATAAAGAACTCGACAATGAGCAATATCAAAAGCTAAAAGATGGCCAGACGGTTTATATCAGTGGCTTAGTTGATAAAAAAGGGAAAGAATACAATGGATATATTACTTACAACAAGGAAACCAATAAAACAGATTTTTCATTTCAAAATCCAGATAAAATCAAAGAACAGATAAAACCTTCTGAAGCGCATAAAACACAGACCGCCGTCAATTCCGAAGGCAAAACTAATGAAGCTACCAAGAACATACAGGAGCCTTTAAAATCAGGACAGACAAATCCTGATAACAAGAAACAGCAGGAACAACAAGAAGAATCTGACGCACCTGCTAAATCAAAAGGGCGTAAAATGTAATAAGATATGATAACAATCATTACAGAAAAGCCCAGTGTAGCAAGGGAAATAGCCGTTATGATCGGAGCCACAGAAAAAAAGGATGGCTATCTGACAGGTAACGGCTATTTTGTTACATGGGCACTAGGCCATCTTATAGGATTGGGAATGCCCGAAGATTATGGCATCACAGTATTTGACAAAGCATCACTGCCTATACTTCCAAACCCTTTTTTACTGACTGTCCGAAAGGTCAATAAAGATAAAGGCTGCTCTGCCGATACAGGAGCACTAAAACAATTGAAAATTATTGAAGAGCTCTTTAACAACAGCGATAGCATTATCGAAGCCACCGATGCTGGACGTGAGGGCGAACTCATTTTTAGGTACATTTATCAATACTTGAAATGCAACAAACCCTTTAAGCGGCTTTGGATAAGTTCCCTTACCGAAAAAGCCATCAAACAAGGCTTTGATAATCTCAAAGACGGAAATGAATTTGACGGATTATATCAGGCAGCACAAGCCAGAAGCCGTGCCGACTGGCTAGTGGGAATCAATGCGACACAATCGCTCTGCATAGCAGCAGGAAATGGGGTTTATTCACTCGGAAGAGTGCAGACACCTACACTGGCTTTAATATGCAAACGCTATCTGGAAAACGCGAGTTTCCCTGTAAAAAATTATTGGCAGATACAGTTGTCTCATAACAAAGATCTGATAGATTTTAAAAGTATCTCAAAAATCAAATGGGAAGACAAAAAACTAGCCGCTGATGTGTTGAAAGCCATTGCGCGAAACCAAACGGCAATAATTACATCCCAAGTGACCAAAAGCGTTACAGAGCAGCCACCTTTATTGTTCGACCTGACCGGCCTGCAAAAAGAAGCCAATAAAAAATTAAACCTTTCTGCCGAAGAAACACTCAATATTTCCCAGAGCCTTTACGAACAGAAGTTTATCACATACCCACGTACCGCAAGCAAATACATTCCTGAAGATATGTGGGCAGAAATTCCCAGTCTTGTCAGAGCTTTACAAAAGAGCAAAAACATTAAACAAACCTTATTTCAAATGAAATCGGGCCGTTTTAATAAACGTATCGTAAACGATTTGCGTGTTACTGACCATCATGGATTATTGATTACTGATAAAATCCCATCTGCACTTAATGCAAAGGAAAATGCGGTTTATAATATGATTGCCTTTCGATTACTCGAAGCCGTTTCACAACCCTGCATCAAAGAGATAACGGATCTCGAATTACAGGTGCTGTATTATGATTTTACCGCAAAAGGCTGTAAGATTATTGAAGCGGGCTGGCGTGCCATCAGAGGCAGTTTCTCTGATGATGATACAGCACCAGTACTGGATTTGCCTCAGCTGAAAAAAGACGATGATCTTAAAATAAAAGAAGCTTGCGTTTTGGAAAAGAAAACCAAACCGCCTGTACTTTATACCGAAGCAGGTCTTTTGTCTGCTATGGAAAGTGCCGGAAACAATGTTGAAAATGAAGATGAGCGCAAAGTTTTACAAAATATCGGTATCGGCACTGCAGCTACAAGGGCAGCAATTATCGAAACATTGTTTGCCCGAGATTATATAAATAGGGATAAGAAATCTTTAGTTCCAACTGAGAAAGGATTAATGGTATATGAATTAGTCAAAGACCATAAAATAGCAGATGTGGCAATGACTGCCCAGTGGGAACTCGCATTGCAGAAAATCGAAAACAACCAATCAGATGCTGGAACATTTCAAAAGGAAATGGAAAATTACGCTTCATCTATTGCCAATGAATTGCTGCAGACTTCCATTGCCCAAACCAACCTGCCAAAAATCATTTGCCCAAAATGTAAAAGCCAAGAGCTCATTATACGCGACAAAATTGTGAAGTGTCCTGATGAAGCTTGCAGCTGGGTACACTTCCGCAATGTCTGCGGCGTGCAAATCGCTGTAGTCGATATTGAAAGCCTTGTCAGCAAAGGTAAGACTTCACTCATCAAAGGGATGAAAAGCAAGGCTGGAAAGATGTTCAATGCTTACATTGTACTGAACGATAATGCTCAAACTTCCTTTGAGTTTGCTAAAAATAAAAGCTTCAAAAGTAATGGAAAATAAGCATGAAATTAACACAATAGAAATCAGAAACCTGATTTATTCCATACGCGGAAAGCAAGTGATGCTGGACAGCAGCCTCGCTTCGTTGTATCAGGTGGAAACAAAGAACCTCAATAAAGCCATAAAAAGGAATATAGAAAGATTTCCTGCATCCTTTTGCTTTCAACTGAATAAAGAGGAAGTCGAAATCTTGAGGTTCCAAATTGGAACCTCAAGATTGAGTTACGGAGGGAGACGTTATTTGCCTTATGTTTTTACCGAACAGGGTGTTGCAATGGCTTCTGCCATACTGCGATCCCCTATTGCCGTTAAGGTCAGTGTTGAAATTATGGAAGCTTTTGTAGAAATGCGTAGAATGCTTATTAGCAATGCATCTCTTTTTCATCGACTGGATAAGATTGAAATGAAACAATTAAAAGCCGACCAGAAATTTGAAGAGATTTTTAAGGCGCTGGAAAGCGATAAGCTCCATAGTGAAAAAGGGATTTTCTATAACGGGCAGGTTTTTGATGCCTATTCTTTTGTATCGGATATTATACGCAGTGCCCAAAGTTCAATTATCCTTATTGATAATTACGTAGACGATACAGTACTCACTTTATTGAGTAAACGAGGCAACAACGTCACAGCTACAATTTACACTAAAAGTATCAGCAGCCAGCTTAGACTTGATCTTCAAAGATATAATAGCCAGTACCCTGTAATCGAAGTTGAAATTTTCTCTGATGCGCATGACCGATTTCTAATTATTGACAACACAGAACTATACCATATTGGAGCATCATTAAAAGACCTAGGTAAAAAATGGTTCGCCTTTTCCAGAATGGATTTGGAAGTTGGCAGGATGCTCCAAATTTTAGCTGTCTAGTACAATCTAAACAAAATATAATACGAATATAAAAACAAAAGACCTGTCTTATTTCAGGTTGTGCCTACAAGAATTATTGAATACCCTTAAAAGTTAATTATTTTTTGGTGCAGGAAGAAACAATTAAAATCGATTTTATTGCGGTTCAGAAAAAGCTTGCTATACTCTTAAAAGGTGACTTGATAACCAATAATTTGTATAAGTTGAATTGCTTTTACTGCTGTTCTGCGATCGACTTTTGCTCCCAATATATTCTCATATGAAGTTTAAAATATATCCAATTATTGAACCACCTAAAACGATAAAAGCACTATTTATTTTTCTGTAATTAAATGTTATGATAATACTTAAAAATGCGATTAATATAGTTCTCCAATCTATAATAGTTTCTTTTCCCATTTCTAAACAAATAGAAATTATGATTGCTATTGAAGCAACATTTACAGCGTCTAAAAAGGTTGAAAACATTTTAGAATTACGCATTTTTTTAACCAATGGATTTAATAGTGCAACAAAAATAAATGATGGTAAAAAAATAGCAATAGTTGAAATTAATGCTCCTGAAAAACCACTAATTTGATAACCAATAAAAGTCACAGATGAAAAGACCGGACCAGGCGTAAATTGTCCCACTGCAATTGCATCTATTAATTGTGTTCTTGACAAAAGTCCTGTTGCAACTAATTCTGCATCAAGAAATGCAAAAAGCACATAACCACTTCCGTATAAAATTGCTCCAATTTTTAAGAAAATTAAAAATAAATTTAAGTTTGTTTGTGAAATTAAATTGTTATTTTGACCTTGAAAAAGTGTTAGCGGAATAAAAACATTTATGCTTTTATTCGTGTTTTGTTTTAAATAATAAACCAATAATGCAATTATTCCTGCACCAAACATTAAAATTATTTCATTATAATTTAGAAGTGAAAGCAGCAAAACTGTGCCTCCAATAATCCCTAATTGAATTGTTTTTAAAGATTTTTTTGCCAAAGGAAAAATTGCAGAAAGTATAATAGCAATAATGGCTGGTTTTATTCCATACAAAAAAGGTTTTACTTCTGGAACTTGCCCATATTCTTTATATAACCAAGCAAAAAATCCTGTTATGATTACAGCTGGAAAAATAAAACAAATTCCTGCTACAATTAGCCCTTTCCAACCTGCCTTTTCGTGTCCAATATGAATAGCCATTTCTGTACTATTTGGACCAGGAATTAAATTTGTTGCACCAATTAAATCAAGAAAATGTTGTTCGGTTAACCATTTTTTTTTGAAGACTACTTCATCTTGCATCATTGCAATATGAACTGCCGGACCGCCAAAACCAATAATGCCAAGTTTCAAAAATAATTTTGCAATTTCTTTTAAATTATTTCTCTCTTCCATTTGGATATAGTTTATTATCAATAGCCCATTTTCCTGAACCTTCAATCAAAAGGAAAATTCCACCGAGTAACATTGCCCAATCTGTTCTACTGCCGTGAAGCATTTCCCAAAAACCATCATTTTTAAGAACTCCTGCTTTTGTTGTTGCCATTGCAACAAGCATAATTATAATAAGTGGAATACTTGCTAAACGTGTAAAAAGACCAATTAGGATTAATGCGCCACAAAGTATTTCGAAAAAACCAACAAAACTGCCTAAAAATTCTGGCGATGGCAAACCTATTTTAGCAAATCTTCCTGCACCTAAAGTATCAGGAAATAAATATTTTTGTATTCCTTCGGAAAAAAAAACTGCTCCAACCATTAAACGTACTAAAATAGTTGTTTTTGAATTATCTGTATGTACTAATTTTTGCAACATAATTATTTTTTTATTTGAAAATCCTGATTAGAAAATGGCGGGTTTTTAGGAACTACTATTACATTATATTCGTGATTTGTAGCTTGATGACAAGAATTGCAAGAATTGGTTAAGTTTGTATAATTTCTCTCAAACATTTGTTTATTCTTTTTCAAAATAGAATTGCTCAAACTATCCATTGATAAATTAATCATTCCAATAGATTTGGTTTCTGTTCTGTCGGAACAATATTTTCGTATTCCTTCTAAATTTTCTTTGATTTCATTCATTTCAAAATCGGCTAATTTCCAATTTTGATTTTCTCCTGCAAACCAAAGTTTTGCATGGTGGATTTGAATGTTGCCCATAAATTCTCCAAATCCGGGTTTGTACGTTTTGGAAAGCTTGATTTCTAAACTATCAATTTGAGTTTGCAAAATTTTAGTTTTATCTTGTTGATGATTGCAAGAGGTTACGATTAAAAGTAAAAGGATTAATGTAATATACTTTTTCATTATAATAGAGAATTTGTTATTTCTATGCCTTTTCTCAAACTGTAGTTGCCAAATGTTATTAATACAACTAAATAAGGTGCTTTACGCCAAATTTATGGAGGTCCTGATTTTAGCAGTAAATATAATGTTTTATAAAATATCAAAAAGAGTTTTAAGTGATGGGAAATAACCTCTCTGAATTACGAATTGAAATATATTCGTATTTATATATTGCCTTTGGGCTTATCCTTTTGAATCAAATGCTGTAAGTCGGGATCATTCTTAATACGCTCCAATTCACTTTCTATAACGCAAACAATATCCTGTTTTATCTGCCGGTAATTAGTTTCTATTTGCAGTTTCATATTGTCTTCTCCTTGCTCATTCACAAAGCTTAAAATCTCTGGTATTTTTTGATATGCTTTGGTTTCAGATGCTACCTTATCATTGTCTACAACAATTTCAGCATGAAAGATTTTCTGCTCAATACGTTCATCAAAATTGTCCGATACAGCCCCAACAAAAAAACCTTGCGTCAGGGTGGATATTTTGGAAGCTGGTATAAGACTGTCCAATTGGGTAGATATTGAAGTCGATGTGTCATTACGGTTGATGCTCATACTCTGCCTTTTCTGCAATACTTTCCCGAATCGCTCCGAAAGGCTTTTTGCAGTTTCTCCGACCACTTGACCACTGAAAATATTTCCTACGGTATTCTGGATGACCTTGCTTTCCTTGTCGCCATAATCCCTTGTCAGCTGAGAATAATCCTGAAAGCCCAAACAAACCGCCACCTTATTGCTTCTGGCAGTTGCTATAAGGTTATCCAATCCTCTAAAATAAATGGTGGGCAGCTCGTCTATTATAACCGAACTTTTCAATTGGCCTTTCTTGTTGATGAGTTTTACAATTCGTGAATTGTACAATCCCAGTGCTGCAGAATAGATATTTTGGCGGTCAGGATTATTACCTACGCATAATATCTTAGGCTCCTTAGGATTATTTATGTCCAATGAAAAATCATCGCCTGTCATAACCCAATAAAGCTGCGGCGAAATCATTCTTGACAGAGGGATTTTTGCAGATGCAATCTGTCCCTGTAATTGGTCTTGTGCGCCTCCCTGCCATGCATCCATAAAAGGCGACAAATAGTTTTCCAAATCAGAATATGAGGTTAAAATGGTAAATACGTCTGAATATTTTTTATTCAACAGTTCAATAGCGTGTGGAAAAGTACAGTACTTACCGTCATCATAGATTTTCAGATACCAGATTATGGCTGCCAAAAGGATGATCGGGCTCTCGACGAAGAAATCGCCTTGCTTCTGTATCCATGACCTGTTGAGGTTCAGCATTATCGTATATGCTGCCTCGTAAGCATCTGAAATGTCAGTCATAAAGTCGGGATTGAGTGGATTGCAGCGGTGGCTCTTGCGAGGATCATCAAAATTTATCACGTAGAATTTCGGCTGAACTTTATACTTATCCTGATGCTTTAATAGGTGGTTGTATGCAATAGTGGAAAGATCATCAAATTTGAAATCGTAGATGTACATACTAAAACCTTTCTCAATCTGCTGTTTGATATAATTGTTTACGATTGCATACGACTTTCCCGAACCTGGCGTACCTAAGACAATCGTTGCTCGAAAAGGATTGACTATATTAATCCAGCCATTGTTCCATTTTCCTTTGTAATAAAACTTTGTTGGTAGATTGACGGAATACTCATTTTCCATCAATTTAGTTTCCTGCATAAAACTTTCGTTCTCGTTGTTGAAAACATCGTCCATTAGATTGTTGCGAAACAATCGGCTCATCCAGACTCCAGCTACCATTAAAGCAATATATCCTAAACCAGTGGTAAGGATATAAAAAATTGTCGCAATAGTTATTGATAGCTTCAGTAATGGTGTGTTAAGAAAAAACAGAACAAAACCAATTGCCAAAGCAATATAAATTTTAGCCCATGTTATTTTCTGATGCTTAACTCCCTTAGAACCCAAGCAGCTTAATGCCAATAATACTAAGGCAAATACTTTGGTATATAAAGTATGCGAGAACAATCCCGCGGTACGCTGAAAATTGCCTAATATTTTGTTGATTACTTCTAAATTCCAGCCGCGATCTATAAAGTAACCGTAGCAAAACCAATAAAGGTGCATCAGTACCAAAAGGATACTTACTGCCCGCATAAAAGCCATAATTTTGGCTAATCCTCTTAAATCATCTTCTCCCTGCATTATTTTAATTTTTAATGTTAGGGCATTAATTTAAAGGCTCTCACTAGCGGCTATAAAAATGTTGCAGGCAATGGCAGTACTAGGAAATGTTTGGCTTAATGCTACTTAATTACCTCTTTGTCCTTTTTCTTTTCTTCTTCATTCTGTTGGCAAAATTCTGTTCCTCGGAATCTTCGCCCTGAGCTTCGGGTAGCAAACCGCCTAATACCTCAATCAAACCATCTTCGTGTTTTTCAGCGGTATTCAGGAAGTCAAACAAATGAACAGGTTCCTCTTGAAGAAGATCTGCATCTTTTGATTTTATCATTTTCGATTGCAGTTCCAAAGCCTCTGTAATTTCCGGTTTGATGCTATTGTTCCAGTAATCATTAAAGGTGTTTGCTGAAAAGTCTTTTCCCAATCGTGAACCATTCCACAAGGTTTTAGAATTATGGTCTATAAACGTGATTCCGTAAATACGTCCTGTTTCATTTCTGCGTAAAACTACATTTATGCCTTGTTCGCCTAACTGTTTTTTAAAAGCCTGCTCCCCACTTGTTGATTGCAGGGCAATGGTAACGGCAGCTTTAATGGTTGGCTTTGCCAGGTGTTTTTTTAAAGCCTCTTTGCATTTCGCATAATACAATTCCAGAGCAGGCAGTCCTGCATCTTTTCCAAACACAGAAGCCTTAAAAGGGGGTCCAGCTCTTTCGCCCTTTTCATTTAAAGGAATATACAATAAACCTTGCCGAATCTTTCCTTGTAATTCCCCTTCAACTTTTTCGGTGCCAACATTAAAAAGGGAAAGCAAAGCATTAAATTCTCCTAAAGTTTGGAATTGATAATAGTTAGCCAGGTGACGAACTACGGAAGCTATCTGACTTTTAACATCACCTGCCTTATAATCTACAGGACGGAAAACCTTGTCTATCTGTTTCTGCTCTTTATCTGTTGCAGGTATTAGTCCATATTTCCTTTCCAGTTCACGGCAGACGTTCATAGAGCGCATTTTCTCATAACTATCCGAAATCTTTTTACCCTGTTCATCAACGCACACCGATACAATATGGATATGGCTACGATCAATATCAGTATGTTTAAAAACCACATAAGGCTGCTCTCCGTAACCCATTTCCTGCATATACGCATCTGCCATTTCCATGAACCTGTCGTCACTTACTTTGTCCTTCGGATCGGGATTAAGCGAGATATGCAACGTATGTTTCTCTGTATTGCGGTTGGCAATGAGATAAGGAATAAAAGATTGGGCTAATTGTGCAATGGAATAATTACCGCTAGCGGTTTCAATTATCTTATTGCCAAACAATATCTCCACTTTTTCATTCTCAACTTTGAGCTGGTTGTAGGCTAAAGCTCCGTATAAATTTGCGCTTCTTCCGATTTTTGCTATCATTTCTAAGGCTGTTTTTTCAGATATTTTGCGTCAAATTCTTCAGTTATCTGGATTATTTTTTGGCATAGTGCCGCCATTTCAGCAGTTTGTTTTTCCAATTTATAAAGAAAAGCCGCCGCTTTTTTCTCGGAAAAATGACGGTACAATAGCTTTACAATCTGGTTATAATTCACCCCTACGGAGCGGAACTGACTGTGAAACGAAGTCAACCGCATATAAAAATCCACTGTTCCTTTGTCTATTTTAATCGATTTCATCTCCTTGCTGAACAACAGCGAGGTGATAAATTTTGCTTTGTTTGGAATTCCCGATGTTTCAAAAAGCGATAAAAGTTTGGAATTTTCCGTATCTGTCAGACGAAATACGTGGCGGTGGATGCTCGGGTCGCTTTTGGGCGTGCGTCCACCCTTGCTTCTTTGGTTGTTATTGTTCTCCCTCATTATTTATCCATTATTAAATTTTATAAAAAAATCTGACTTCGGAAGGTTTTTTCAGCCCCTGGCAAGGCAAGTTGTTTTGAGGCACTAACTCGGTTTAGAGTGCCTCAAAACACAACTTGCCGTGTTCTGGTGAACACAAAAATCCGCCCTTCGGGACGGATTAAATGTAACGGGGGAAAACGGCTTGAAGCCGTTTCATTATTCTTCGTTTTTTCAGTAGTCGCTGTATAAATCCTTTAATAAAAATTCATTTTACAAAGTAAATCCATGTTTATAAAAGGATTGTAATATCAAGAAGTACCAAACACTTCCTTTAAGCGACAAGCAATGCCACACCCATACAGTGCAATGAAAATGATTAGTCCTTTGTGTTTGAATGTTGGCAGGAGGACAATCAGCCCGTACTTCAGGACAAGTATATTGGGCCCATTCCAGATTTCATATCATCTGGTTTTCATGATTGCTAGAACGCAAGATCGCAACAATGCGGAAATATCGGAAAGCGTGACGGCATGCCGTGAGACTATCCTGAATTCCTGAAGGAGCGGTTGAAGGAATATAAGTAAGATGGAATTACCGCCTGACTAGATACAGGAATGAATCCAGTGATGCTGTACTTAAAAAAAGCAAGCAATCAGAAATGCCGGCCGGCATCCCTCACAGCTACCAGGTGCTAAATGGTAAGCTTGAAATCAGTGTGCCTCGAAAACTGTATTGCTAGGATATATAAACTTTAAATTATCAAATATGAACACAAAAAAGAAACCTCTGTTTATCGCCTTTTCTTCTCAAAAAGGCGGTGTTGGCAAAAGTACATTTACAACCCTTCTAGCAAGTGTGCTGCACTATCGGTTGGGCTATAACGTAGCCGTATTTGATGCGGATTTTCCACAGCACAGCCTTGTGAAAATGAAGGCAAGGGATTTGGCAATGGTAATGGAAAACGAAGCTTTGAAAAAGCTGGCATATAGACAGTTTACTGCCATCAATAAAAAAGCCTATCCCATCATGCCGTACAAAGCAGACAGCACATTGGAAGCAGCTCAAGAGTTTGTAAATGATTCTCCTACTCCGGTTGATGTTGTATTCTTCGACCTGCCCGGAACCGTTAACACTCCCGGCATCCTGAAAGCATTGGCAGGAATGCACCACATTTTTAGCCCGATCACGGCTGACCGTGTGGTAATGGAAAGTACACTGATCTTCACACAGCTTTTGCAGGATGTGATTATGAAAAAAGGAGAAACTTCCATAGAAACTATTAACCTGTTCTGGAACCAGGTTGACGGCAGGGAGAGCACGCCTTTGTATAAAGTGTATAACCAACTTATTGAACAATTAGGTTTAAGCCTTATGCAAAGCCAAATCAAGAACAGCACACGTTTTCGCAAAGAAAGTGAAGTGGACAGCAAAACCGTTTTCCGTTCCACCATAATGCCTCCAGATGAACGCTTGATGAAAGCGTGTCAACTAGACCTGTTCATACACGAATTTTTAAAAATTACTCAATTGTAGCTTTATGGAAAAGGAAAATAACAGAAAAACCCCGCCAGACATTAATGAAGAACTCATGATGAACCTAATGGTTGACGGCGTCAAAAAAGAAGGAATACAGTTTCCGCCTGAACCAATTGAAGAGATGGAAAAGGTAGCTGTAAAACAGGAAGAGTTGATGTCGATTAAACCTGCACAAAGAGAAAAGAACCGAACAAAGAAAAGTCTTGACGGAAGTTATGGCGGCCACTTTTTGAAAACCCACTCAATGAACAAGCGTGGAGATAAGAGTATTTACATCCGTCAGGAATATCACGAGCGTTTGTCCCGCATTGTGCAGGTAATAGGGAAAGATCAGATACCGCTGTATGCTTATCTCGACAATATTCTCGAACATCATTTTGAAATATTTGAGAAAGCAATTACTGAAGATTTTAATGAGAAGTTTAAACCCATTTTTTAATATTATGATTATGAAAAATTTATTTAAGAAAAGCAAGATGCCTGTACAAATCGGGCAATACAAAGACATTTTTTTACACCCAGCAGAATTTGTAGCTAGAAACGGTAAGTCGGTATATATCAGTGAGGATTTTCACAGGAAGATTTCACGTATTGTTTTTATCCTCGGCGATGGAAAAATCACAATCTCAGATTACATGTACAATGTGCTAAAGCAGCATTTTCAGGATTTTGGAGAGGACATAGAAACGTTGCATATTGAAAAACAAAAACCAATTCTTTGATTATGGAAACTGTTATTGTGATATGCCTGCTAATAGTTATAGTACTGCTTCTGCAGGACAAGATTGTCATTAAGAAAAGCTTAAAGCAACAGCAGACTAAAAAGGGAAAAATTAACCCAGACCTTCCGGATATTATGGGTCAGCCCAAACCTGTGAGAAGCCTTTCAGTTTCAAACAATGCCAATGAAAGCCAAATCGAGGAAACAACGGTAAATCCCTATAATTTTGACATTGAATACGACGAAAATGAAAACGTAGGTGTTCAAATTCCGCAGGAAGAGCTGGACGAAATTTTCGGTAATATGCCTGATTTTGAACAGGAAGAAGAAGAATGGAACAGGTACGGAATATCCGGCGCAGATGACGGTTTTGCCCAAGGGGTTACCTTCGAGGAACTAAGCTCCGTGGGGATGCTGCTTCAAAAAGATAAATTGGAGCCCTCTCAACAGGAAACAGCGACAGCTTTAGTTCAGAAAATACAGGGAACCGAATTATTCAGCCTGCTGGAAAATTCCATAGAAAGTGCTTCCCGAAAAATAGCCGAGCTATTGGACGGGAGCCTTTCTTCTGAAAAGGATTCCAGATCTTCCTATCTGCGGAACATTAATTTAAATGAATTTGATATTGGGGAGTATGTCTGAAAGGGCATACTCCCCTTTCTCGTTTAACAAAAAACGTCAAACTTAAAATGTTTGACGTTTTTTTTATGCCAAAACACTGAGAATAGCGCCACAGCTAGTCAACTGATTCCACAGACAGCCACATCACTGCATGCATTCGATATTCATTACACTTTTGTTGCCAGAGCCCGCGTAGTGCGGGAATACAGTAACAATCTAAAGTGTTTCATTATGCAAAAACAAAGCAAAAAATTCCTGCCGTCAGTAATCATAATACTGTCATCCTTAAAATTATCGGCGCAGGGAAACGGAACAGCAGGCATCACGGAAGCCACCCAAATGGTTACCTCCTATTTTGATCCTGCTACACAGCTCATCTACGCCATTGGAGCTGTGGTCGGTCTGATCGGCGGGGTTAAGGTGTACAATAAATTCAGCAGCGGAGATCCGGATACCTCAAAAACCGCGGCGAGCTGGTTCGGCGCCTGTATCTTCCTTATTGTCGCGGCTACCATCCTTCGCTCCTTCTTCCTTTAACCTTGCCTATGAATACTTACAACATCAACAAAGGCATAGGAAGAACAGTCGAGTTCAGGGGACTCAAGGCACAGTACCTGTTCATCTTCGCTGGAGGGCTGCTTGGAATACTTATCCTGGTCATGATTTTATACATGGCCGGGACCAGTTCCTATATCTGTCTTTTTCTTGGTACAGGCGGCGCCTCGCTGATTGTCTGGCAGACCTTCTCGCTAAATAGAAAGTACGGGGAACACGGACTGATGAAAATTGGGGCAAAAAAAAGGCATCCCCGTTACATCATATGCCGCAAGCCAGTACGACGATATTTAAAGTCAAATTCTAAATCCAGTGCCGAATGAGAAATACAGCCAAGACCACAACACTGGAAAGCAGATTTCCGCTACTTGCAGTAGAGAACAACTGCATTCTTTCAAAGGATGCGGATATTACCGCCTGCTTTGAAGTCCGTCTGCCTGAACTCTTCACGGTGGCTGCGGCCGAATATGAAGCGATTCATTCTGCCTGGCATAAGGCCATTAAGACCCTTCCCGATTTTACGATTGTCCATAAACAGGATTGGTACATCAGGGAGAACTATGATCCTGAAATGGACAAGGATGTGCAGAGTTTTCTGTCCAGATCTTATCAGCGGCACTTTAATGAGCGCCCGTTCCTGAACCATTACTGTTATCTGTTTCTTACCAAAACCACCAAAGAGCGCATGCGGATGCAGAGCAATTTCTCCTCACTGTGCAAAGGTGTATTAATACCAAAAGAAATCAGGGATAAAGAAACAGTTCACCGTTTTATGGAAGCCGTCTCTCAGTTTGAGCGCATTATAAACGACTGCGGATTTGTCAAAATCAGCCGTATTAGCGAAGAAGACATGATTGGTAAGCAAGGCAGACCGGGACTGTTGGAACAGTACCTAACCCTTTCAAAGGAATCAGGTACCTCGATGCAGGATATTGTGCTGGGCAGCGAAGAGGTACGCGTAGGAAATAACAGGCTGTGCCTTCATACGCTTTCAGACACCGACGACTTGCCCTCATCGGTATCTGCTGATACGCGATATGAAAAACTGTCCACAGACCGCAGCGACTGCCGTTTATCTTTTGCAGCTCCCGTGGGACTGCTGCTGAACTGCAATCACATTTACAACCAGTACCTATTTTTGGACAACAGTGAGGAGAACCTGCAGAAGTTTGAAAAGTCCACCCGAAACATGCACTCGCTGGCACGCTACAGCCGCGCCAACCAGATCAACAAAGAGTGGATAGAACGCTATCTCAATGAGGCGCATTCCTTTGGGCTGTCGTCAATCCGCGCGCACTTCAATATCATGGCATGGTCAGATGACCCGTCCGAACTCAAACAGCTGAAGAACGACTGCGGGAGCGCACTGGCCCTTATGGAATGCAAGCCAAGGCACAATACTGCTGATACGGCGGCGCTGTACTGGGCGGGTATGCCCGGCAATGCAGGAGATTTTCCAAGCGAGGAAAGCTTTTACACCTTCATTGAACCGGCATTGTGCTTCTTCACCCAAGAAACCAATTACCATGATTCCCCATCGCCATTCGGTATCAAGATGGCAGACAGGCTGACGGGAAAACCTATCCATCTGGACATTTCCGACTTGCCGATGAAACGCGGTATCATTACCAACCGCAACAAGTTCATACTCGGTCCCTCGGGAAGTGGCAAGTCTTTTTTCACCAATCATATGGTGAGACAGTATTATGAACAGGGCGCCCATGTCCTGCTGGTTGATACAGGTAACTCCTATCAGGGGTTGTGCGGGCTGATCAATGGAAAAACCAAAAGCGAAGACGGGGTGTATTTTACCTATACCGAGGATAATCCCATTGCCTTTAACCCTTTCTATACCGATGACGGGGTTTTCGATATTGAAAAAAGAGAAAGTATTAAGACGCTCATACTGACATTATGGAAAAGTGATGACGAGCCTCCCACCCGCTCCGAGGAAGTGGCACTCTCCAATGCCGTAAGCGGCTATATCGAAATGATTAAGCGCGATGACGTCTTTCCGTCTTTCAATGGTTTTTACGAGTATGTTCAGGGAGATTACCGAAGCGTGCTGATAAAAAAGCAGGTAAGGGAAAAAGACTTTGACATTGCCAATTTTCTTAATGTACTGGAGCCTTATTACAAAGGCGGCGAATATGATTACCTGCTGAATTCCGACAAGCAGCTGGATCTGCTTTCCAAACGTTTTATAGTCTTTGAGATTGATGCCATCAAGGAGCATAAAATTCTCTTTCCAATCGTAACGATCATCATTATGGAAGTGTTCATAAACAAGATGAGAAGGCTTAAGGGCATCAGAAAACTTATCCTGATTGAAGAGGCTTGGAAGGCTATTGCAAAGGAAGGTATGGCAAATTATATAAAGTATTTGTTTAAGACTGTTCGGAAGTTCTTTGGCGAGGCCATTGTGGTGACCCAAGAGGTAGATGACATTATCCAGTCACCTATTGTTAAGGAAAGCATCATCAATAATTCGGACTGCAAGATACTTCTCGATCAGCGCAAATACATGAATAAGTTTGATGAAATACAGGCCATGCTCGGACTGACAGACAAGGAAAAAGCGCAGGTGTTATCCATTAATATGAACAACGATGCATCACGTCTTTACAAAGAAGTATGGATTGGTTTGGGAGGAACGCACTCGGCAGTATATGCCACAGAAGTGTCCGCTGAGGAATATCTCGCGTACACGACAGAAGAAACAGAAAAAATGGAGGTGATGCAGCTTGCTACTGAACTTGGCGGCAATGTAGAGCTCGCCATCAAGCAGATCGCCACTAGGCGCCACGAACAGGAAAATCAATAATGAATAATCAATAACAATTTAAAAATCGATAACAATGAAAAAAATACTATTTATGGTGTCTGCGGCAATTATGCTTGCCTCGGCGCCATCAGCAAAAGCCCAGTTTGTGGTTACCGATCCGGCCAATCTTGCCTCGGGCATTCTCAACAGCGCCAACGAGATCATACAGACTTCCTCTACAGTCAGCAATGTGGTCAAAAATTTCAAGGAAGTCGAAAAGGTATACAAACAGGGCAAAGAATATTACGATAAGCTACAGGCGATTAACAATCTGGTAAAAGACGCCCGCAAGGTACAGCAGACCGTCCTTTTGGTGGGCGATGTATCGGAAATGTATGTCCAGAATTTCGGCAAGATGCTCAATGATCCCAATTTTTCTGCAAGGGAACTCACCGCCATTGCCAAAGGATATTCGGCGCTGCTGGGCGAGAGTACCGAACTTTTGAAAGAACTCAAGCAGATTGTCACCTCCTCGAGCCTTTCACTCAGTGATAAGGAGCGAATGGACATTATCGACCGTGTATACAAAGAGGTAAAAGAATACCACAGCCTAGTGCGCTATTACACCAATAAAAATATATCAGTGAGTATCCTGCGAGCTAAAAAGCAGAACAGCACCAAAAGGGTTCTTGAGCTTTACGGCACCCCAAACCAAAAATACTGGTAATATGGAATTCAATAATCTTCACGAGGTCCTTCGCTCGCTGTATGATGAGATGCTGCCACTGTCCGCCGATATGGCGGCGGTGGCCAAAGGACTGGCAGGACTTGGGGCGCTGTTTTTTGTGGCCTTGAAAGTCTGGCAGGCGCTCAGCCGAGCTGAACCTATTGATGTCTACCCGCTTCTGCGCCCTTTTGCGCTGGGGCTCTGCATCATGTTTTTCCCGACAATCGTGCTGAGTACAATCAATGCCGTATTAAGCCCGATAGTTCAGGGAACACATAGCATTCTGGAAGATCAGGTATTGGACCTTAATGATCTTCAGGCAAAAAAAGACCTACTGGAGCATGAAGCGATGATCCGCAATCCCGAAACCGCCTATATGGTATCGGACGCGGAGTTCGACAAGAAACTGGACGAGCTGGGCTGGTCGCCTTCGGACATCGGGACAATGGCCGGAATGTATATGGACAGGCAGACCTATCAGATAGAGAAAATAATAAAAGAGTGGTTTCGCAACCTGCTAGAAATACTATTTCAGGCTGCAACGCTGGTGATCGACACCATACGCACTTTCTTTCTCATAGTGCTGTCCATCCTAGGGCCTATCGCATTTGCCATATCAGTCTGGGACGAATTCCAGTCAACTCTCACGCAGTGGATTACACGGTATGTCAGCGTTTATCTCTGGCTTCCCGTAGCGGACCTGTTCAGTTCGATGCTGGCCAGAATCCAGTCCCTGATTATTGAAAAGGATATCGAAATGCTTGCCGATCCCACTTTCGTTCCCGACACCTCAAACACCGTATACATCATTTTTATGATTATCGGCATAGTGGGATATTTTACCATTCCAACTGTGACAGGCTGGATTATCCAGGCAGGCGGCGCAGGAAACTTTTCACGCAACATCCACCAGACTGCCATGAAGTCCGGAAATATAGCAGGCGCCGGCGCAGGTTCGGCAGCAGGCAACATTGCCGGAAGGCTGGTCAATAAGCAATCAATAAACATTCATTAAAATGGAATTTAAAACACTCAGAAATATAGAAAACAGTTTTCAGCAAATCAGGCTGTATGCCATCGTATTTGCCGTGCTCTGTGCACTAGTGACCGGATACGCGCTTTGGAGATCGTATGGTTTCGCCGAGCAACAGCGCCAGAAAATTTATGTCTTGGACAATGGCAAATCGCTCATGCTCGCACTCGCTCAGGACGCCTCGATCAACCGTCCTGTGGAAGCCCGAGAGCACGTAAGGCGTTTTCACGAGCTGTTCTTTACCCTGGCGCCCGACAAAAATGCCATTGAAAGCAATATGAAAAGGGCATTTAGCCTTGCCGATAAAAGTGCCTTTAACTACTACAAGGACCTCTTGGAAAAGGGTTATTACAACCGGATTATATCAGGCAATATACAGCAGCGTATCGAAATGGACAGCGTGGTCTGCAATTTCGAGACTTACCCCTATGTAGTGCGGAGCTATGCAAGGCAGATTATCATACGCTCGAGTAATGTAACCAGACGCAGTCTGGTTACATCCTGCCTTCTGGTAAACTCGGTGCGCTCGGACAATAATCCTCAGGGCTTTAATATTGAAAAGTTTGCGGTGGTTGAAAACAGGGATATAGAAGTCATCGAACGCTAAAAAAAATCTTATGGAAGCATTATTAGATTTAGACACATTTGCGAGAATCCTGACTGAAAAAGGATTTAACGGCTATTTCCATACGCAGGGTGCGTACGCAGGAAAGTTAAAAGACAGCATCAGCGAATACCTTGAAAACTGCAAAAATGGAAAAGACAGTTTGCCTAAAGAGGACTTGCTTCTGACAGGCTACCTGCAATGGTCAGGCGAAGACAAGCCCAGTGTACGATGCATTATGCTGGTAAAATACCTGAACGGTAAATTTTCTCTCAACAGAATGGAGGTGGCAAGGAAAGACCAATTTGGACAGCTGCTGAAAAAAACGGAACTGACAAATCTGTCTGTTATATCTGCGCCCAGCGCGTCGCAGGCAGTCGCCTTGGTCAATGATGAACAGCACCAAAAAACAGATAAATGCACAAAGCGTTTTAAGCTTTGAGAACAAAATAGCAAGGTTATGAATAAATTAAGAGCAAATATAAACCAATGGCTGGAAGGGCTTGACAAGAACTGGGAAGCAATGCCAATAAAAAGGCAACATCAGGTGATACTGCACTTTTTTGCAGCGTACGTGCTGCTGACCGCAGTTGTCATTTTCAACGTATGCCGCGATACGGCATACGCAAGAAACAATATGGCTGTAGAACATATCGAAAGCCCTGCCTCGGCAGGGAAAGAAAGTCCGGTGTCCCTACAGGACTCCCTGAAGCCAATTAAAAAAAAATAGGATTATGAAAGAAAATAAAAAAAAGATCAGCCTTCTCTCAGAAGAGGCTCGTCAAAACAGTTCCTCGTTTCTGCCTGATGAAAAAAAGACAACTGTCGAGCGTATTAAAAAACCGCTGATTTTCACACTGATGGCAATTGTATGTATCGGCTGTATATATCTGATCTTTAAACCTTCGAATGATAAAAAGCAGATCAAAAGCATTGGTCTGAACGACAGCGTGCCGCAGGCAAGCGGATCTGTACTGCAGGCAGACAAACAGAAAGCGTATGAGCAGGAAATACTCGAAGACAAAGAAGAGCAAAAAAAGAACGCTTTAACCACGCTGTCCGATTACTGGAATGAGGGCATCGCTGAGCAGAAACAATCACTGCCCGATGACGCGGAAGAAACTAATGATCCGGCGCTGAACACGTACCGTACTGCCCAAAGCACGCTGGGCTCATTCTATCAGCAGGACAACGGAGAAACAAAGGAACTGCGCCGGCAGCTAGAGGAACTAAAACAGGAACTCGCACAAAAGGAAATTCCCAAAGCTGCCACGGTTGATGATCAGCTGGCACTTATGGAAAAATCCTATCAGATGGCAGCCAAATACCTTCCCTCAGGCTCCGCTTCTGTCGAGCCTCCAGTCAAAAACACTGCAGTAGCAAAGGCGGAATCAGAAGAGAAGAATTTTTCGGCACTGGTTCCTGCAAAAAAAAGCAAAGTCTCCTCGCTGTATCAACGTGCGTCCGATAGCACTTTTCTTGCAGAATGGAACACGGGCAGAGGGTTTAATTCTGCAGGTTCAATGCAAGAAACGCTTAAGCCAAAAAACAGTATCAGGGCCTGCGTGCATCAAACACAAACTATTATTGGCGAGGCAGGTGTTTCCCTTCGTCTTGTAGAACCTGCAAGGATTTCAGGTCGTATGATAGCAGCGGGCGCATTAGTGACAGCAAATGCGAAGATACAGGCAGGCCGACTGCAGTTGAAAATCACTTCCATCGAATTGGAGGGCTCCATTATTCCGGTAGATATTACCATTTATGACCTTGACGGCCAGCAGGGAGTCCCAGTTCCTTATTCTGCCGAAAGAAGTGCCCTGACTGAAATGGCGGGCAACATGAGCCAACAGTCCGGCACGAGCCTTATGATGACACAGTCTGCAGGACAGCAGGTGGCCGCTGACCTGAGCCGCGGGGTGGTTCAGGGCATCTCGGGCTATTTCGCCAAAAAAGTGAGGACACCTAAGGTGACCCTAAAAGCAGGACATCAGGTGTATCTGGTTTCCAAAAAATAACAGCAATCTAAAATCAATTAATTATGAAAAATCAATTTAAACTATTTTGGGCAACAGCCCTTTTCATAACATATTCATTAGCCGCATCTGCGCAGGAAAACGAAGCCACTAGCCTTGATTTAGGAACGATACCGCCGTACCATATGCAGGTTACCTATGACAAAACTTCCCATCTTATTTTCCCCTCCGCTATCCGATACGTGGATCTTGGAAGTGAATACCTGATTGCCTCAAAGGCCGAGGATGCTGAAAACGTGCTTCGCGTCAAGGCATCGGTAAAGACTTTTGAAGAGGAAACCAACTTTTCGGTGATTACAGATGACGGCCGTTTTTACAATTTTAACGTGCAGTACAGCGCCAGCCCGCCTGCCCTGAGCTATGATCTTATGGCGATGCAGAAGAACTTTGACAAATTCAGTGCAAGCGATGTTCTTTTTCAGGAGCTTGGAAAAACACCGCCCTCACTGGCAGGACTGATCCTGGAAACTATTTACAAAAACAACAAGCGAATCATAAAGCACATTGCATCGGAGAGTTTCGGCATTCAGTTCAGCTTAAAGGGCATCTATATCCACAACGGCAAGTATTATTTCCATACGCAGCTTGAAAACCAAACCAATGTACCTTTCAGCATTGACTTTATGAGTTTCAAGGTGATCGATAAAAAAACAGCCAGACGCACTGCCTCCCAGCAAAGGCCGATTGTGCCGCTCCGCATTTACAAAACCCTTGATGAGATTCCCGGAAAAGCCACAGACCAGAATGTGTTTCTCTTTGACCAGTTTACAATAGCAGATGACAAACTGCTGCTAATTGAGATTTTTGAGAAAAACGGAGGGAGACACCAGACACTTAAGATTAAAAATTCAGATCTGGTAAAAGCCAAGGTAATAAACAGTATGCACCTTAAATTTTAATAACTATTAAAAAATTAGAAATGAAAAAGTATTACAGCCCGAAGCATTGCTTTGGGCTGTTTTGTTTCCTGAGCTTAAGCCTTTCCTGCAAATACATTGCATAACTCAATTAACGTTAGCATCTTAGCATTGAAACAAAAGAACCAAAACCTATTTAACAACAAGGATCTAACTTGTACTGTTATGCAAAATGTTATCGACCGCACCAACAGCTTTTATCTCGAAATGTCCAGAAAAGTACTATCTGAAAAGGAATACGATGTACTTGAGAAACTCTTGATAGAAAAGATGTCCCTGAGCGAGGTGGCGGAAAATTATGGGGTTACATCCGAATATGTAAACGAGCTTTACGAGATAACATATAACAAAGTAAAAGCGGTGACCGAACTGTTTTTAGAAATTGACCACTACATAGCAAAACTGCAGGAGTTAAAACACGAATTGAATCCAAGTCCCGCTCAAATCAGAAAAGAAAAAGCAGAAAAAGACCGGCAGAAACTGCTTTACAACAGCGAATTTCCTTTCAGCAGAAGACTGCAAGGTGTACTTGAAACTTTAGAAATCAGAACTATTGGAGATCTTGCCGATATACCGCTGAAGGATTTTCAACATTTCAGGGGATTTAAGATGAAGTGCAAGGCAGAGTTTATTGCCTTTATAGAATTTGAAAACATAGCCTATCTTTTCAAAGGCTTTTCCCGTTGGAAAACAGAGCCTATTGTACAATTAAAATAAAAGCCACTATAACAAGGCGGTCTTCTTTTGCTTCTTTTCTTTGGCCGCCTCGGAAAGAAAAGAAGCCCGCTCAAAAACAGCAAAAGGGATGATAAACATCCCTTAAAAAAAACGCAGCGGGTTTGGTAAAATAGCGGGCACTGCATTTTGGCAAAAGCGCTCCACCGTTTTAAACGCAAAAAGATGCTCCGCCCGAGAGGAAGGAGTGTCTTTTTGCCGCCCGATTTCGGGCTTATACGGAAATGGGCTGTGCCCGGAAATCTTTTAAATTCAGGAAAAATCCCCTATTTGCTGTCATGCCCTCACGAAACAAATTCCACAATAGCGAGCATCCCATCTGAGCCAAAGCGGAATTAATAAACAAATCTTGTTTCTCTAGTGCCTCGGCAAGCGAACAGCTCGGCGTGTCGTCCTTCGTTTCAGATTCCTGTAACAGCTCCCCAAATTCCTCTGTCACAAAAGGCAGGCGCTCCACGGTTTCAAATTTTTCGGACTTGGGCTGTGGAATTTCCCCAATAGTGGACAGGATGACCTGTCCTGTATACTGGCTGTTGCCAAAATCCATCCAGTATTTCGTGTCGTCCCTGTGATGCCTTTGATTGCTGTATTTTAATATTTCGGCAATGTCAAAACGGGAGCGTACGCTGTCAGTGCACGTGATATAAATTGGTGCCTTTGCATTACTCGGCAGTTTTCCAAAGCTGTCCCTCTCAAATTTTACGGTTTCCGCTTTCCAATTTGTACCCGTAAAACGATTCGCTCGGTTGATAAGTGCCACGGATTTATACAGTCCAACCTCGCTGGGCGCAAAACGCTGTCTGCCAAGGTTGGCATTTGTGATAATATCATCATCCCAAAGGCGAACCGAAAGCCCTGCATGCCCGAGCGCTGTAAGGCTGTGGTTCATTTCCATAAGAGCGGTTAATACCTTTGAGCCTGTACCGCCTGCCCCGATAAGATTAACCGCTATTGGATTAGTCGGGCTTATCAAATAAGGGTCTGTAAAATGCATTTTGGTTTTCTCGGTATTCATCACAATAGGTTGTTAAGTGTTTTGTTATTCTTTTTCAATACTGCTGTGGGAAAGGTTCTGCCTGTCGAGATTAAATCTTTCCACAGGCTCACGCAATTGCCCTTTACAGGGCTGTTCTCTCCCATCAGGTGGCTGAAGTAGCTGTTGAAAAAATAGTTCTCCCACGCCCTTGTAAATTCCTCCACCGATGCAGAGTTTTTAATATCGATACTGACCGAGCCCATACATACCCTGCCATCCTCATAGATATTGAAAAATGGCGCATAGTACAGTGTTGTTTTCTCCGTGGGTCTTCTGTTGCTTAAAACGGTAAATACCCTAAGGCTGTTTTTATTTGCCTGCCAGATCATGGGAGGCACAAACCCCTTACCGCTTGGAATCCCCAAGTCCTCTATAAAATAAAGCGGTCTTTTTTGGGATTTGGTGTGCCATATCACAGCGCCTTTGTCCCTGCTTGGATTGATGTGCAGTATAGTGGTCGGCAGAATCCCGACGGGTTTTAAAAAAGCAGACTGCTTCTGCTTTTCGGTTAGAAGCGCTTTGGCGAGCGCCCCTGCTTCACGCTCTGTGAGCGGATGCGCATTGATAGGCGTGCCGTTTCTATCAATATCAAAATGCTCTACATATACTTCTTTATCTAAACCTTTACTTTCATAGAAAACAAGGGCGGATTTCGGGTGGTAAAGCGTCCCAAAACCCTCTGTTATATCAACTGCATTATTCATTTTCGTGGTATTTATAATTATACAATAAAGCGCACATCTCGTCCAAAAGGGCAAACAGCAGGCTTTCAAAATCAAGGCTGTTTTGGGGCAGTTCTTCTCCGTCAAAACATTTTAAAATCATCGGCTCATCCATTGCACCGTACTCGTTAAACTCATTGTTGATGCTCTCTTCAATGCTTTCATAAAGCCATCCTTTGGTATCGGAGATAAAGGAAATGTACTTTTCCATCCCGATACTCTCACTTTCCGTGTCTTCGTCTTCATCCCCGTCATTCATTGGCGCATTTCGAAAAATGCTTTCAGTAGGATAATCGCTGTACAAGGCGAAAGCTTTTTTCGCTATATCCAAACACTGCCTATCAAAGGCATCACGGCTTTTAAAAGCTTTTAAACGCCCTTCGAACACTTCTAAATTTACGCGGTTGAAAATCTTCTTTTCGATACAGTCCCCGATAAGTTCTGCCTTTTCAAACTCCCGCACGTACCTCTCGTTTTCTTCCCTGTCCTCGTCCTGTTCTGTCCAATCTCGGTGCATTTCATAGAGCCAGTACAGATAACTGCCCTGCTGTCTGTAATACGGTACATCTGCAATATGATACAGATACGAGCAGACCGATAAAAGCAGATGCGCATTCTGTTTGTGCTTCGATTCTCTAAGCATTTGATAAATCGGTTCAATGGGGATATAATAGAGCGTTGTGCCTGTGCTGTATTTTTCCTCGCTGAACAGATACGTTCTGTGGCTGTCCTGCAATAAACGCAGTTCAGAAAAGTTTCCCACACTTTTTTTGAGCTTATCTTCCAAATCACATAAAGCCAATGATAGATTATAAGGATATTCAAAATGGCGGGTAGGCATCTGCACAATACCATAATGCACGGCAAGACGGTCAAGTGAGGCATAAAAGCATTCCTGCATTTTTGCAGACTGCTGACAAGCCCGTAATGCTTTACTTTGTTCCAGTTTAGGCAGGAATGTTACCTTTAGAAAACCATTGGTAGCATCTGCGCAGGCACTGACCTTGGTTTGTCTTTCTGCACCTCGTCTGCGTCTTTGGGTCTCTGCATCCATTGCATAAACCCTGCGAGCTGTTCGTGCAATTGTTTTTGTCTTTTTCGCTCGGGCAGTTGCACTGTTCCCGACAGGATATGTTTTTGCATAATTCATGACTTTATATCTTTGGTCAGCCTTTTGTTCCCATTACCGTTTCAAATCGGTACTCGACCGCATCGTCCCTGATGGCGGGGGCTGATATTTTGGCGGTGGTCAGTATCGGATAGGTCGGGGCATAAAAATTCAATACCGCCTCGGTGCTCCATCTCGGTTCGGGGTCTGTCAATCGAATTTCCTGCCCCTTGTCTTTGAGTACAAAGACCCGCTGTAATTGTGTCGCTAATAACATGGTTTCATATTTTTTAATTAATATTCTACTCTTCTGCTTCGGGGTCGTCCTCCCAGTATTCCGTTTCCTCGGTGTCCATTTCTTCTCCGTAAATGTCTTGCTCCTGCGTTTCGGGGTCTTCCTGCTCCTTATTGCTGTGCTCGGGAAAAAGCGCCTCTCTTGGCGGTTCGGGCTGTACTTTGTCATTAGTACTTCCGAATAAATCAGGCGCAAATTTTGCCGACAGTTCGGATTTTCTTTTGCGTATCTCCTCCGCTTTTAGTGGAAACTCATGTATTTCGGGCACTTTTATCCATGCCTCACGAAATTTCCCTTCTTTTTCCAGTTCGTCGGCTTTTGCCATGGCATCGCTGAATTTTTTGTCTTTGGCTTCCTGTTCTTTTTTCTTCTTGTCGTCTTTCTCTTTTTCCATTGCCGACTGCATTTTGGTGTTTTCAAGCTGTTTCATATAGCCATCCATATCCACCATAAGACCCGAAGCGGACTGCATGGGCGCTGTGATGTTGTCAAAAAAACCGCCGTCCAATTCCTCGGCTGTTCCTCGCAGGTTTAAAGGCGGTATGCCGTGCTTTGCAGTATCCCCGCACGCCTCGTTTTGGAGCATGACAAGGACAATAAGCCTGTCCTCTGCGCCTTTTGCTATTGTAATGTGCAAATCCCCTATAATCTGCAACTGCGCTATCTGATTGAAAAAATTGGTATTCATTGTTTTAAAATTTAAATTGTTTTTTGCTTCCTCTCTATGCGTCTGGATTTATAATTCCGATAGGAATTATACTTTTTTACAAGGCTGTCACGTTCTCGCAACAGCCTTTCTTTATATGCCTGTCTAGTTTAGATTAAGGATTTCCGCACCGTGCGCCTGAAAACCCATGCATAAATCAAATGCCTTTTGGGCTTTTCCCTGGGCTGTGCCTCCCATAACAATCGACTGCAGTTTAGCTTCATCGTCCTTGTATTTGCGTACATTCTGATAATAGCCAGTAACGGCGTTGTAGGCACCGAAAAGTGTGCCTTTAGTCGTCGGCATCAGCTGAGATTCGCTTGCCATGGCATAGGCAAAAGCATCCTCTACGGTATTTTTAAATATGGCGGACACTTCATCCTCAGCCCCTTTTTTGATTAAAGCGAATGTTTCGGTATTCGGGCATAGTGCCAATTGAATCAGCTTTTTAACTTCTCTATCGGTTACTTTAACTTTAGCCCACTCATTGAAAATGCCTTCCAATTGGGTGCTTAATTTGTCCGCCAGTCCCATTACTTTATGGGCATCATCAAGTCGCTGTTTAGCGCCTGATGTATGTCGGATGCGCACCACGTTGCTCATCGAGCGAAGCGAAGCGTTAAGGGTATTTTGGCATACGATGCGTATAGGCGTAAAAGCCGCTGTGATGCTTCCGCTCCCATCGTGCGAGGTAGTCAGGAAAATGTATTTTTCCGTTACGTCATCCCCATTACCCACACGGATATAGTCAGGCAGTTTGGCGGTAATAAAGATGCGTTCACCCTGCCCGAGCGCCCCTGCCGTTTCATACAGTATACCGTCACCGCCCCCGACAATCGCATCAAAAAAACTGAACGCCTCACGGTTCTGTACGATATGGTAGTCTTTCCCAACTACTCCCAAAACGGCATTGCTGTCGGTACGGATGGTGGCAAAACAGTCAGGGACTGCCAGTTCGGTACTGCCCACTTCAATACCCTCACGGGTTACGATAATTTCAGAACCCTTGGTGTAAAGCGGGCTTTTTGCCACCTGATAATCAAGCCCTGCGTGTTTAATGGCTTCGGAGCTTGTCGGGTACTGCTCCACGATCTGCCCGAGCCCGTGCCATGCTTTTTCCTTTACGCTGAAAAAAGAGTAATTGCCAGTTTTGCTGTTGTAATTGATATTATGTGCCATGATATTTGATTTTAAAATTTATACTTTGTTTGGAATGCCGTTGCTTAAAACGGCACGTCATCCTCAGGCTCTTTTAAGGTGGCTTTTTTGCTTTCTCCCTGTACCGCATTCTGTCCAGTTTGAACCGCCTGCGTATTTTGAACTGCCTGCGCCCCTTCGGGTTTCTTCCCGCCCCCGTGCAGTTTGATATTCGACGTATTGAAATTCAGCCCCGCGCGCGGTTCCCCGTCATTGCCTTTCCACGCCCTTGCGCTTACCATACCAGTGAGTTCCACCACCGTGCCTTTGGTCAGCCACTCGGCAACCCTTGGGCTTATCCAATAGGCGCACTCGAAAAAAGTCGTCTGCTCTACCCTGTCGCCTTTTTTGTTTTTGTAGCTCTCGTTGATGGCTACTGAAAAATTTACTACCTGTCTGCTGTCTGACAATGTGCTTACTTTCGCATCTTTTGTCACTCTTCCTGTAATGTTCATGATTCCTGATTTTTAAATGTTTACTAATACTTAATTACTTTATTACTATAGTTCTTTCTGTCTTGTGTCTTTTTAAATTCCTGCCATACCCCCAACCCATAAACTCTTAACCCAAAATCCCACAGCCCGCTACCGCACCCCCTTAATACCTTTCTCCCTTCCTCGCCCCGGATTTTCACTTTATACTTTTTATTTTTTTTTTGAAATTTTATTCGGCAATGAGAGCTGGCGCTGTTTTGTTTCATTAAGACCGTTTTCAATATTTCAATTCTCATTTCTGACATTTTTTTTTATTCGTCTAAAGAGCCGCAGTATGCTATGTTTTGTTTCATGAGCATAAAAAGGTGAGTGTCCGGCAAAAGCAAGGCTCCGGCAAAAAATACAACCCGCATGGGTGGAGATTTTTTGGCAGGACCTGAAAGGCCCGGCCTTGCTTTTGCTCAAGGACACGGACTACCTTTGCTCCTGAAATAAAAACAAAAGCATACAGGGTCTTTGATAAAAAGCAAAAGGGAAGCAATTGGGATACTGTGGATAAACAGCAGTCAGAAAAAAAAAAGTATGCACTGGGGGAATTCGAAAAACAGTCCTGTAAACCTAGTTATAACTGTAGTAACAGCCCGCTGGAATTAATTTACGAAGCCACTGCCACACAACTAAAAAGATTTGGTATTTATTCTTATATTCGCTTAAAAATCTTACTAATACACAAACCAGCTAAAAGTCGTATTGACCCCAGTTTATAGTTGGTATAAGTTAATTAGCAGTGACTGTTTAAAGACAAATAAGAAATAGAAGAGGATGAGCGAATTATTCAGAAAATATCATTTAGGTGATTTTGTAGGCCAATACAGAAAATCACTTTTCGAGCGAATTGATAAATTGGAAATAACCGATACAACGAATATTCCCGAACTCGCTGAAAGGCTAAAATCTGAATTCACTATTTATCCCATTGTTATAGGGCAGCCCGAACCGTCACAACCTAGAGAAACAACCAAACAGATGTACAATGATTGGGGCCAATTGTATAACCAAGGTGTTCTTGAGATTATTGTAACCATTCCATTTGAAGGCAATTATAAGTTGTTTGACTGCATGCCTTCGCGATCCACGATAGTCTATCTTGAGGATAATGTTGTCATTGGCAATTCGAATATTAAGGCAACAATCACGCTGACTCGGTTTGACGAGAACGCTTATTTTTCAGAAGTAAACGAAATTATCAGCACAGTAAGCACAAACTTACCCACAATACACGATGAAACTAAACCGTGGAATGACAGACTTGAAAGTTTAATCCAGCAAGCCTTAGAAAGCAGAAAAGGAATTGTGTCAAAGAAGTTTGATTTTATGGAAAAAATTGGATTGAAAGTTAATCCAAAATCTACGGAATATTTAGTGCCACCAACTATTACAAAAAAAGCAATTCCAACCCCGGCAACAGAAACAAGTAAAACAGTTGCAAAAGAAAAAGTTCCAATACTTCAAGAAGAAGTTTATGCAGATATAAGGGAAGTTTTATATAATGTCGGAAAAGCAATTGAACGGAAACCTTCATTATACAAGGATAAGCATGAAGAAGATTTACGAGATATTTTCTTGCTCTTTCTAGAAACAAGATACGAAGCTACAACTGGCGTAGGCGAAGCTTTCAATAAAAAAGGGAAGACAGACATTCTTCTCAAGTACGCAAAAGACGGAACTAACCTCTTTGTTGCGGAATGCAAGTTTTGGAAAGGACAAAAAAAATTAGCTGAAGGCATCGACCAATTATTAGGTTACTTGACACATCGAGACACTAAAACAGCATTAATATTTTTTGTTGACCAAAAAGAAATGACAAGTGTTGTAAGCACAATAAAAACTGAAATTAGCAACCACATAAATTATAGCAGACATATCAAGGACACATATGAACATTCCATTAATTACGAATTTACTTTACCTGATGATGGCGACAAGAAAATTCAAGTTGAAGTAATGCTATTTCACTTTCCGAAAATATAACGAATATGATAGAAAAAGCAGCCAATAACAAATATATTATTTTCAATTTAACTTTAGGAAAATGCACTGTGAAATCATTTATTAAAAAAGATAAATTGTAACATCAAAACATGTTTTTTTAATCTCTAATTGTTTAATCAAAAAATAAACAACATGCCTACTTTATATATGATCGGCAATGGCTTTGACCTTTTTAATGGCTGTAAAACACGTTATGCCGATTTTCACAATTTTGTAACTCAAAATTTTCCAGATTTAGAGAATAAAATTGAAAATTACTTTTTATTCGAAACAGACGATAAATATCTATGGAAGAACTTCGAAAATGATTTAGCGACATTCCAATACGAAAATCTACTTGATGACCTAAACAACATTGATGTGCAAAGTGAAAGCTTCAAGCCCAGCGAAGTATTTGGTTTGGAAGATGAGATAAATGAAGAGGTTGAGTATTTGATTGATGATATCAGAAATGCATTTAGGGAATGGATAGAAGAACTTGAACTTCCAGCAAAAAAAACCGGATTAGCTAAAATCAAAGAGGACGCAAATTTCATAAACTTTAATTACACGGATACTTTAGAGATGCTTTATTCTATTCCTAGTGATAAAATTCTCTACATCCATAATAAAGCCAACGATTATGCCTCGGAACTAATTTTCGGTCATGGTCAGTTACAAGAGAAGGATTCTCCAAAAGAAGAGCTTGATGACTTTGGAGATTCTAATAGAACTTTATTTACGGATTCCGAAAATGCTGCCAGATATCCATTTTATGCTTTAATAAAAAATACCGCTTCGATTTTAGATACCAACTCCACGTATTTCGATAATTTTAAATCTTTTAATGAAGTAATTGTTTTAGGGCATTCCCTTGGAGAGGTAGACTGGCCCTATTTTAAAAAGGTTCAACAATTACTACCGGATACAAATTGGAAAATAAGCTATTACTCGCAAGAAGAGAAATTAAATCTTAAATCAACCGCAATTGAGATGCTTGGTATAAACGATGATAAAATTCAGATGATAAGGATTGATGAGCTTTAATGACTGATGTTGATGTAAAGAGAATTAAACTTTAAAATTACGAAATCCAAAAAAGCGTCTGATCTCAGGAGAACTCAAGTCTACCGCCATTTAAATGGTCAAATAGACTCTCGTCGCAACACTAGCAACGACAGCAGTGGAAGCTCTTTTGTGCCGGGGTTGGGCGCAAAAGATTGATAAAGCGGAAGGGCTCCTAAAAAATTAACATTAAACCTAAAAATAATATTATATACAATTAAAAATGTTTATCACTCCGAATTAGATTCCGGCAACAGCTCCTGATATACAAATAGAACACCAAAAAAAAGACAAGACTCAAATGCAAAAGCTGCAATTCTGCATTAGATGGATAATCAAAATAGATAAATTATGCAATAGTATAATCCTAAATTATATTATTTCAGCAATATATATATTTATTAGTATTTTCGTACTTTAGAATTTACACTATACTGTAAATTCGGGATTATTATTTTGAATTTGAAATTTAATTATGAAAGAAACTGGATTTATCGGCAGGGAATCATTTCGGCTAAAATTTACTGATATTACAGAAACCACAATTGCAGCGGTTCTGGTATCGAAAATTAGTAACGTCAGCTCAGTGACGATTGAAAAAATCGAATTTTCATTATTAGATCTTTTCCCGCATTACAAATCATTGCAGAATTTATCGGAAATATTGTCAGGAAAAAAAGCTTTACTAAAAAACCGGTTTTCTGAATACATGGGTGATTCGATAAACTTTCTTTTAAAAACTGATCGTAGTATCAAAAAAGATGAGGTTGACTTAATATCCTTTTACAACCAATATATTAACCAGAGATTTCATTTTTTGCAGTATGGTGACAGTTACGAACTTCTGCCATCCATTGAAGATTATCAAGTGGATGAAACAGACAAACTACATAATTATTGTATTTCTATTATTCCAATAAAATTTATAGAAGCAAATAAAACGAATATTTACAGCCACATTTCTTTACAGGAAAGTTTATTCCAAAAGTTTCAGAATATCGTCGGAGATATTGGCCCAGGAATATCATACAGGAAACAGCTTGAATTTGCAAAAGAGTATTTTGATAAAAGGCAAGATAATACTGGAGAAAAAAGTTTTGAATTTAATCTGAAGGAAATAAAATACAGGCATTTAGTGTCATCAATTGAAGAGAATGGGGAAAGGTTAACTCTTCCGGCTGCTATGACAACAGATATGTCCCAGCGTATTTTACTTCCTTTTTTTATGGAATCGATAGGTCTTCTGGACGTAAACAAATTTAAGATCAGCAGCTCTCCTTTACATCTTGAAAATATTGAGTTGATTTACTCTGTCAACAGGCCTTCGCTAAAAAATAATTATTCAGCTGAATCATACGGACTCTCTTCATCTAAAAGACAAAGTTTAAATGAAACTCAAATTGAAATTTACGAGCGGTATTATAAAACATTATTAGGTAATGCGAGCTTTGCGGGACGTCCTACACTGGAGAAGCATTTTACAGAAATTTTTTACTGGCTTATTAAAAAAGTCAGCATCTGCTTAGAAGAACCATCTTTTCTTAAAGAAAAATCCGTAAAATGGTTAGAAGAAAACAGAACAAAAAGATACACCAAGATGGAAGATGACTTTCTTCTTCCTTTTCTGCATGAAAGACTAAAAGAAGAATTTGGAGAAATTATTCATAAAAAACCTGAAAAATTCGGAGGAGAAGTTGATATACTTTTTTCTGAACTGCCTTTGGAATTAAAAGTCCGAAAAAATGCAACTGAATCTTTATCTGATATAATAAATGAAAAATATGCCCCCGCTAGTCAGGCCGCAACCTATGCTGCTGTTAGCAGGGTAGGTTTCGTAATTGTTCTCGATTTGCCGCAAAACACCGGCAGTATAACTAATTTAGATGTATGCTTTCATTTGATAGAAAAGGAATTTGACAGCACTAAACTAAAGACAAATATTATGGTCTGCATTCTTCACTGCAATCTTCCTACTCCCAGCGCAGCCAAGTAATTTAAATTAATGCGGGCTCATTTTAGATTTCCACTGCTTTATAATTTGAATGGTTCATCTACTCCACTTTTTAACCTTCAATACTTTTTTAAAGATTAGGATTACGTATAAACACCTGTTTAGAAAAAATAAAATTATGTCATATGATTCTTATAATAAATAAATTATATTTTAGCTGATATTACATTTAAAAAACTAAGTACTACAATATGTCATCAGTTATAATTAAATCAAATGCAAATTTATAAAAATGCAGACTTTGATTTATTTCCAAGGCTATAAACCTGGTAATAATTTATTCAAAAACATTTCTCTATAGATACGGTTTTCCGTAAAAATAATACGTCCAATAATCTAATTTTACTAATCTAGTTCAAAATAATTGGAAACTAGACGAAAGAAAAAGAAATTCAAAAACAATAGTTCCATTATCTAATTTAATTAATAATTTATGAACAAAGCTGAGAGTGTTAATGGTGAAGAAGTCCATAGCGCAATATCAACATGGAGTGGTTTTGTATATCAAGGAAAAGTAGCTCTTTACCACACGCTTAAAGTACTAAATAATGTCGCTGCATCCAATAATTATTCTTTACAACTGGACAGCTTGGAAGATTTTGCAATACTTCATCACCAAGCAATAAAGTCAATCCATCAGGTTAAAGCAGTGAAAAGCACCTATTATAGTAAATACGAATCGGCGTTTGACGATTTAATAAAAAAATCAGTAAAATATAAATGTAATGATGCTTTCTTCCATCTGGCGCAAAAAATACATGACAAAACTGTCGCTGACATTGAGAGAGACCACTCGCCAATGAAAATCTATATGTACGATAAAAAATCTAACTGTCCGCTTGAAGAAATAGATACTCATATAGAAGGCCAAATTGCTGCTTATTATTCAACAAATTTTTATGATACTGCTTGGAAATTAAATCCTAATTATATTAAAATTTCAAGGCATTTCCTTGAGAATATCATATTAACACAGGTTATTAAAATTCATAGCATAATTCATAAAAGCAAAAAAAGTGAAAATTATGCAGCATTTACTGAACTTATAAATTTTATTGATTTTAAAAATATCCTTGATCAAGACAATCTAAATGAATCATTTGATTCTGATTACTATTTATATCTCACAAAAGCAGATTTAAATCGTTATTATCAAGAATACTGCATCGAATTAGATGATGATGATATAACTGAAGATGAAAAACTTAAACTTGAAAATTACATTTTTGAAATAAACGAATTGAATGATTCTGAATTAGTGCAATTTATCAGAAATATTATGCCTAACAGATCCTTTAAACTGGACTCTATTTCAGATTATAAGGATAATAATGTTCAAAAAAATGAATTTAAAAGAGGTTTCTGTAAAATTCTACATCAACTGCGTCTTTTTGATGGAAATGTGAAAAATAATTTTGTCTGGATATGCGCAGAGAAAAGCCGTTCCTTTCCCACAATAATATGCGAAGGAGAAGAGCATACAAAAGATGTATGTCGCGATATTATAAAAAACATTAAAAATACAGATTTAGATATTCCATATGCAGGACAAAATCTTATTACCTCAAGTATAACTGTAGATTCGCTTCATTGGGAAAGCAACAATATTATAGACGTTGAAGAAGAAGATCCTGTAATTCAAAAAAACTACACCAGAATTACTGCTTGGAGCAAAGTTTCTTTGATAAAACTAACAGATGCAAAATTAAAATTAAATGAAAACAATAGTTAATAATATTTTTGAAAATCACGGCTTTCTAGTTCGACAATTATCGCAGGGCAATTTATATTCATATCCAGATAACCAGGAAAAAATTTCCTTCTGGCTAGTTATTGACAGTGAAGACCTGAAAGTTTTGGAGAATCAAAACCAATATTTTCAAGCTTGCAAAAATGCTTTGGAAAGCATTGAAATTGATAAAAACACTTCATTACTTATTTTGTTCAAAATCCCAGAAGATATACAATTTAAAGAGTTAAAAGAACATATCCTTACAATAGAAGAGGATCCCTACCTTTTTAAAAAGCTTGTATTATTTTATTCTGAAAATGAATTGGAAGAATTAAATCTTCAAATCAGTAAATCAGCACAAGAGCCTTTAGCCTTTATAGAACGAAATATTATCGTGTCTGAAAATTTCACTAAATACAAAACCAATCCTGCTGTTTTTTGCTGGCAATCATTAATTTACAGAATAGCCCATAAAATTCCTTTTATAAAAATTAATGTCGAACAAAATGATAATCTGCAATCGTTATTTGATACTAATTACAAGGTACTGACTGACAGAGGTTTTAATGTCTTTGCTGATTTAATGGAAAATTCCCTATTTTCTTTAGGTGCGGTAAACTTAGAAAATTTAAGCCCACAGGAAATTTTAGAAATGCTAACCATAGAAACATCGACAGATGAAAATTAAAAAAATCTATATTCAAAACTTTAAAGTTTTTACAAAAGCAACATTTAAATTTGAAGATTCTCATTTACTAGTATTGGATGGGCCAAATGGTTTTGGAAAAACATCGTTATTTGATGCAATTGAGTTATTATTTACCGGACAAATAAGAAGATATGTCAAACTGGGCGAACAAACAATTAAAGGATCTCAAACTTTTGGCGAATATCCATTTTATAATCAATATGGCGAAAATGAAGATTTAGTTATTAAAGCAGAAATTGAACATGATTCTCAAAGTATTGTATTAGAGAGAAGAGCCGAGAGGGCAAGCCTGTCTAATAATCATTTCTTTAATTCGTATAAATTATACTTAAAAGCAGATTTTGAAAATCAAGCTGAAAGGCTTATTGAAAATGAAACTAGTTATTTACAGAATTTACTTGGAAAAGACTATAAACAAAACTTTGAATTTCTAAATTATGTAGAACAGGAAGACAGTACGTATCTACTTAAAAATAAAGACAAGGATAAACAAGACAGTATAGCATACTTATTTAACACACAAGAGTTCCAAAATAAAATTGCACTGTATGATGAGATAAAGAAAAAATTATTAAAACTATGTGACGCACCAGCAAAAGCAAAACTAGATGAAAAAGGAAATGAACTCGCTGAATTAGCAGATCAATTATCCTCTAAAGATGAAGTTGTATATGTCAAACTTTTTACTGAACAAAATTACGAATGGGATAAAAATGAGATTTCATTTGATGTAATAAAATATGCAGACTTATTAAGTGAAGAAGGAATCATTACTAGAATAAAAGACTTAGTAAATAATAAGTTAATTTTTCTAGATTATCAATACAATAACGAAATTGAAAAATTAATTGGTCAATCTTCTAATCTTGAAAAGGTCATCCGTTATCAAAAGTATTTAATTGAAAAAGAAGACCTGACCAAAGAAAAAGAATTACAAGAGTTACAAAAAACTTTCCTGGCAAATCTTAATAATATTAATCTTGATATCGTAAAGTCAGATACCTTACTTATTGAACCAATTAAATTATTGCCTAAAGGCGACGTAGTTCCTTTATCAAATTATATTTCAGAATTGAGTTCTTTAAAAGTATCTGCAAACGAACTTAGTGATTTAGCAACCGTTCACAATCAACTAAATAGTACACGCGATTCTTTATCTTCAAAATTTAATGATTTTCATTATTTGACGCATAGTGAGGGTGAATGTATTTTATGTGGATTTGATTGGCAAGAGGCTGATATTTTATTAGAAAATATTACTGCTCAAACCGAAAAAATCAAAAGTCTGGTAGTTGCTTCTTCAGGCACCATCACACAACAAATTCAGGATTTTAAAGACAAATATACGCCCATTTACACTAGAATAATTAATATACATCAAATAGAAAATGAAATTGATATAACATTTGTAAATAATTTAATTAATCAAGACGATCTGCTAATTAATTCTTTAGCGAGAAAAATAGAACAGATAGGATTAAATTTAATCCCATTTTTAAGCTCAACCCCTAGTATGGCATATGTGCCCCAAACTGATTTATTGCTTGATTCACTTAAAAAACTAAAAAAAGAAATTCCTTCAGATATTATTAAAGCTCATTTTAATGAAACTTTTACGCAATACTTTTTCTCTAATAAATTAAATATCCTCGATTTTGAAGGAGACACAGTTGATAAAAAAGCTAATTATATAAATTGGCAGTATTCAAAATATCAAAATAAAAACTTTATTTTAAAAGCTTCAGAACTAAAAGCTCTGCAGTTGCAATTTAAAAATGCGAGTGAAAAAGTAGACTCTATAAAAAAAATAAGTACTGTTTATAAAGAATCATTAAAAAGGTATAATCAAAAATTAATAAATGATATTGAAATATTATTTCACATTTATTCTGGGAGAATTGTACAGGACTTTCAAGGCGGATTAGGATTATTTATATCAAATGAAAAAGGAATTAAGTTCCAGACTGATCCTTCTAAAACTTATGATGCTATTTTTACAATGAGTTCCGGGCAATTATCAGCTTTGATTATTTCATTTACTTTAGCATTAAATAAGAAATACTCAAAAAACAAGATCTTGTTTATTGACGATCCTGTGCAAACTATGGATGAAATAAACGTTGTAGGTTTTATAGATCTATTAAGAAATGATTTTGCAGATCACCAAATTTTTATGTCAACCCATGAAGATTTAATTTCTACATTTATGAGATACAAATTTAAAAAATATGGATTGTCTCAAAAAAGAATAAACGTTAGAGAAACTGCCAATGAATAATTAATAGCACTTTTAAAGAAATAAGCGGCGGTTTATAATTGTAATAAATAATGCGATGTCAGAATCAGAAAAACATATAGAAAGCAGTCTTGCAAAAAGTAAAATTTATACTATACTGCGAACAAAAACATTCAACGAAGGCTCTACTTTAGATTCTAACGTTGATGATACTATTCACAAATGTTTATTATATGCATATGATAAGGCAAAACTTATCATAAAATATATGCCTGAATATACATTACATGACAGCGAGCACCTATTCAGGGTCTTATATCTGATGGAGAAACTTATTCCAGAAGAGAATTTAGAAAAACTTACTGTACCTGAACTAATGCTTCTGATACTATCAGCATTTTTTCATGATTTAGGAATGTCTCCTGATGAAAATGAAATAAAAGCTTGGAAACAGCAGTGGATGGATTTAGATCCTAATGATTTTGAAAAAAAAGAATATTCTAATTTCGAAAGATTCAAAAATACATACCCTGATCGGTTAGAAGATATAAATAGGTTACGAATTAATCAGGAATTTGCAAAAGCAGAACTAATAGAACAATTTTTAATTTCTGAATACATCAGAGTTAATCATGCGCAACGGGTAAAAAAACTTCTTGCCCGAGATTGGAAAGATAAAATTTTTTATCATGATACACCATTAACAAAAATCCTTGCTGATATATGCCATAGTCATAATGAGGACACCCTTTCGTTAATGAATTTAGATCCAAATTTTTTAAGCGGTGAAGATGTAAATATTTGTATCCCCTATATTGCTGTAATTCTTCGCTTAGCTGATCTGCTTGACTTTGACGCTAAAAGAACACCTTCTGTTTTATTTTCCCATTTATCGGTTAGAAATTCTGTTTCCTTATTTGAATGGCAAAAACACAGATCTGTAAAAGCATGGAGAATAAATCAGAATGAAATTTCCTTTTTTGCAGAATGCAATCATCCTGCAATAGAATCCGGAATCAAAAAATTTTGTGATTATATTGATACAGAACTAAAAAATTGTTCGGCAATACTGTCAAAAATTTCAGACCAAAACGGATATATCGATTTTTCTCAGTATAAATTAAATCTGCCAATAAAAGTAAACAGAGAGCGAATCGGTCCTGAAAAAGATATAGAATCGGGAGAACCCTTATATGAATACTGGGACACATCTTTTGAATTGAATAAAAATCAAGTCATTGAGCTGCTTATGGGGACCCAGCTTTATGGCAGCAAAGAGGTTGCATTAAGAGAGCTTATTCAAAATTCAATTGATGCCTGCCTGCTTAGTGAAGCCATGCACAGCTCATGGCAAGCTCCATATGTCCCAAACATAATAGTTAAATTTTATACAATTGGCACACAAGATTATCTTGAAGTCATAGACAATGGTATTGGAATGAATAAGGATATTATTAATAATTATTACTCAAAAGTTGGTTCTTCTTTCTATAAATCTAAAGATTTCTTTGACTTAAAAGCACAAACTGATCTAAATTACAAACCTATATCGAGATTTGGAATCGGTATTCTTTCAACATTTATGGTTTCCGACAGCGTTGAAGTCCAAACCAAAAGATTGAAAGGTAAATATAGTTTTGATGACCCATTAAAATTAGTGATTGAAGGCTATGACAGTATATTCACTGTTTTAAAAAGCGATAAAGATGAGCACGGAACAAGTACAAAATTATTACTAAAGCAAAACCATCCTTGGAAACATTATACAGGTGAAGCCTTGATAAAAGCAATTAAACTTGCTGTTCCAAATCCTCAAATACCTATTAAAATAATAGTTGAAGATCAAGAAAATAATTTTTCAAAAATCGATTTTCAAAATAAAAAAGCAGAAGAATTAAAAAGTTATTACTGGGCAGAAAATGCCAATATACGCGAACAGTCTATAGAATTTGATGAACCTGGTTATATTGGAAACGCAATAATTGGAATTATAGAACAAAACGGAATTCCTGTTGAGAAAGTTGATGTGCACTCAAATGAAACCAATGTGAATGGACAAAAATATAGTCTAAGCCTACAAATGCATTGGGAAACTAATGAAATAAAAAAGAAAGGAGATTCAATCGAAATTAACGATACAGGTGAGATTAAATTAACTCCCCGTACACAAACATTGGCTAAATCAAATGCTTCATTTTCAATACATGGAATAAATTATTCAGGAGGTTTATTTCCTGAGTACATATTTAACGCTAAAAAGACTGTTCTGCTTTGGCCTTTTCCTATGTTAATTGTTCTTGACTTAAATGGGAATAATGATTTAGACCTAAATTCTGCCAGAAATGAGATCGTATTAAATGAACTATGGAATTCTTTTGAGCAGAATCTTTCATTTATTATTTGCAAAAATCTTTCAAAAAACTTAGACCGGGAATATATCAATAAATTATATAGTCTGTTTCGTGCAAATTCAAAAAGCGATAATTTTTTAATTGGGCTAGAAAAAGCCCAAGGACTTTTAGATAATGAATAATTTAAAATCTATGATGCGAAAATTCCTCAAATATATTCCGAAATAAAAAATTCTATTATTTTTTTACTGATTTGTTTCCTGGAATGTTATCTATGCAAAATTAAATCTGCCCGCCATGCCTTATTAGCCGACTACCAGTAATCGGATCAAATTGTTTGAAATTGTGAAATTTGCCCTGCCATAACAAGTCAATACTATCCAGGACTGTCTGTTCGCCCTCAAATATTTTACACCAGAGAGAATAAAATCCTATCAATGAGGTTTCAGCGATTTGTTCAGCCATATCAATTCTATAGGGATTACCAATATCAGCTCTTATTTTAGACCAGCGATTATAGGAAGACATTGCAGTGGTCCTGACTTCATCCCTCAGCCTCCATCTTGTATCTGCTTCAGTAGGTGGCTCTGCATTGCCTGGATACCTGTTTAGACCTACTAACTTAATTAAAGCTTCAGCTTGTGAATTTTGATCAGGTGTTAAATTTGTCCTGGCTTCTAAAATTCTTTCGTCCAGCGTGTAATCAAACAATAAATCTGTATTGTCGATATCCGGCCAGAAGTATCCAGCTCTGCTAATATTGTCATCTGATTTAATGGTATTGCAGTATTTACAGGAAAGCAAAAAATTTCTCCAATCAAGTTCATCTCCCCCATGATGAATAGGATGGACATGTTCCACTTCAATCATATTATTTGTTCCCATCTCGCAATAAGAACAATAATATCCAATCTGTTCTGCTAAATCATGTCTGGCACTGCCGTAGGTAGTATAGGCAACTGCGGAAGTTCCCTTATCTATTGGCCTCATCTTTATTTTTTAAATATTCCTGTAAAATTTTTTCTTCTTCAATAACTGAAAACAATGCTGTATCGGAACTAAACGGCTTAGCAGCCTGTTCAAACCTATTTTTTAAATCTTCATCCAGTGTGCCGTTTTTTATAGCTTTATAGTAAAGGGGCGCTAATTCAAAAAGGTCCTGGCGTTTTTTACTCCATTGCGGATTGTCTACTTTTTGATGTAATTCTGCGATATCTTCAATGCTTAAATTAACTCCGCTATTATTTTCTTTTATGCTGTTATTATGAATAATTAAAAGCTCATTTTCTTCTGTTTCCTGAATGATAAAAGGAGAATGGGTAGTGCATATAAATTGTATTTTAGGAAATGTGGATTTTAAAGCATCTACAATTTTTCGCTGCCATTCAGGATGTAAATGCAAATCCAGTTCATCGATTAAGATTATTCCTTCTGTTTCCAGCAGAGCCCTTTCTTTTAAATGAGGATTTAATGTTGTTGCCTTATATGCAATGTCTGATATAAGAGCAAAAAAATTGCGGGTACCATCACTTAGATAAGTAAAGGGAAGCACTCTTCCATCGATTAATTCAACTTTTAATCCTTGCGGTTTATCCGGATCAAACTCAAAATAAAAATTTTTACAATTAGGAAGATGTCTGATAACTGCTTCCTGTACAAGATTCATCGCAATATCTTCGGTCCTTTTTTGAATTTTTGAAATCTCTTTGGCTTTGAACCATTTATGAAACTGCTTGTAGGTGGATTTTGATTCCAGACATTTGTCATAAGCCCTAAAGCGAGAAGCAATATGAACTTTCGACTCATCACCTTTTTTTGATGATTTCATTTCTTTTGCCTCATCAAAGAGACGTCCTGTTGCATAATATGCAAGAAGAGGCAAATTTAGATTCTCTCCTATAGAAATTGAATTATCCAACATTTCTGCATATGAGCTGAGATTTCTTGCATCAGTGGAAGTTGTTCTGCTCTTAATTCCATTTAATGATCTTCTCCAGATTAATGGGGTTTTGTCAATCTTTCCATAAGCTTCTACTTCAACTGGGAATTGATATTCCTCAGAAAATTCAAAATTAGCAATGCGGACATCATTTTTACTGATCCCTTTAGCATATACGTTACGAACTCCGAGAAAAAAAGATGACATTGCGACTGTGAGAGCTTCTAACAATGCTGTTTTACCGCTGCCATTATCGCCAATAATAAGATTAAAATTGGAATGGAAATCAACATCAAGATCTCCATAACCTCTAAAATTTCGTACGTGAAGTTTATTTATTCTCATTATTCTAAATTAAAACGATTTTATATCAAGCATTAATTATCGATAATACCATTCTAAAATCTTGTTGTGGTCAAATTTAGTTAAATTGAAATAATTAACATCGTTGTTTTTAAATTAAGTGCAGTACTTTTTTACTCGAATTTCATCTAAATGAGAACTATTTTTTTAAGTTTTAAATTATCTCCTGAATTCAAAAGTCTTCAGAGCTTAATTACATATTTAAAAATATGATAATTTTATTGATTACCAGAAGAAACGCCAGAGCTTAATTTACTTATTTCCTGTGATTTAATCAACAATTATCCTATCAGTGTGCCAAATTAATATTTTAAATAACTTAGTATCAATAAAACACTTCCACTTCAAAATAATCATTCAGTTCAGGCTTAAATCAGATAAGTCCTTCCCTAAACTTAAATCACAGTTATAGCTCAACCTATTAGCCCCGATAGCAGTGGAAATCCTTCTGCGCCGGTGTTCGGCGCTGAAGATTGAAACGGATAGCGGGAACAGCTCCAAGAAAAAAATATTCTATACAATTAAGACACGGCTGGACAAAAGACTGCTTTGCCAGTTCATAGAAGCTCATCTTCAGCCGATAGCGGGAAAAGCTCCCGAAAAAAAACCAACCCAAAAAAAACTAAACCTAAAAACCAACCCTAAAAAATAATATTATATATACACTTCAATAAATAAATAAATAAACAGACAGGCAGTTCTCTGAGTGCCAGAACCCTTCAAAAAAGTGCATAAAAATACCTGAAAAATACGGACACCGCTCCCCTGCACCCCTTGACCTGTCTGCACTTTTTACGTAAATTTGCCCTATGAACCACGAAGAAATCAAACGCTATTTTGAGAACAATCCCCCGCCTAAAGAAGTGAGGCTGACAGAATGGGCCAATATCACCGACACGCAGGTTTTCCTAAAGAGCTGCTATTCGACCATCAGAAATTTTAACGGTCCGGTGGACCGCTGTCCGGCATGGTGGCATCTGAGGGATTTTTACATCCTGATGAAAAAAACTGCGGCAGCGCAGGCTCCCGCCTCAGGAACAGCCGCCGAGGATATACCGCAGGCGTCCTCTGATCAGGCCGTTTCAAAAGAAGACGAAGAAGAAAAAGCTGTATAAAACCGGCACAGACAAGAACTCCATTATTATATAAAATAACAGCCCTGCAATTCACACTGCAGGGCTGTACTTTTTATGATGGTCGCCTTCTCAGGCCAGAAGAAATTTATTGCTGCTTTTCTGAACACTGCTCCAGTCCAATTCAAATACTTTTTGAAGAAGATTTTTCAGTCCCTGGAAAGTGCTTGGCTTTACAGCATAGAGGTCAGCGCCAAGCTTATAGCTGAGCTCAATATTGTCAGGGCTCCTGCTTGTGGAGAGCATAATAATCTTGATTTCTTTCAATGCGCCCTTATTGCTGCGTATTTCCTCCAGGCAGTCAAATCCGTTTTTGACCGGCATATTGATATCAAGGAAAATAAGATCCGGCAGACGCTGCATAGTGCTGCAGAGCGTATTGAGCAGCTGCTGTCCGTCGCAGGCAGATTCAACAGCTACAGGCAGGCCTAAATCCTGCACGGCATCAAGGAACAGCAGTCTGTCATCTTCATCATCGTCGGCTATAAAAATAACTTTTTTAGAATCTTTGAGTCGGGACATTTTTAAATAGTTTTTGCAGTAACAGAAAACATAATTTAAGGATCTCCAAATGACAATCCGGCTATGCATCGCGGGAAATCCATAAATAATTATCTTACTTCCATAGCGCGGTTAACAGCTGATAAATGTACGAATTATATTTAAAAAAGCAAAATAAGACACTGGCAATTAAGCATAATAAGACGATCTGCCCATTGCATTGAATAAAAATCAAAAAAGCTGCAAACTGCATCCTGACACTAAAAATGCTTTTTACTTCAAGCTGCCGCAGCGCTGTGAAAATTCTGAATAAAGAAGTATCAGCATCAAAACAAAGCTTTCTGCATACCCTGAAAAATAAGGATTTTTAAAAATTGTCGCTATTTATAACATATAAAAATTAAAAAATGTTCTTATCTGTACTAATTTTGCATGGTATAAAATGAACAGAAAATGACAAGGGCCATTGTACACATCGACATGAACACGTTTTTCGTATCCTGCGAAAGACTGACCAATTCAGAGCTTAACGGCATACCGCTTATCATCGGCGGAGGGGAAAGAGGCGTTGTGGCATCGTGCTCTTATGAAGCCCGAAAATTCGGCGTGCGCTCTGCCATGCCGATCCATATGGCTCAGAAGCTCTGCCCGCAGGCCAAAATCATGAAAGGCGACATGGAGCTCTACTCCAGGCTCTCGCATGACATTACCGAGATCATTCAGGAAAAAGCGCCCGTGGTGGAAAAAGCCAGCATTGACGAGTTTTATCTGGACATCACCGGTATGGACCGGTTCTATGGCAGCTACAAATGGACCGATGAGCTGGCCCGCCGCATTACCAGAGAAACGGGGCTTCCCCTCACCTTTGCCCTTTCGGTCAATAAAACCGTTTCGAAGATCGGCACAGGGGAAGGAAAGCAGAGACAGAACCTGGAGATACCCGAGCATCTGGTGCAGTCCTTTTTAAATCCGCTCTCCATCCGCAAAATCCCGATGGTGGGCCAGAAAACCTTTGAACTGCTGTCGAGAATCGGCATCCGCACGATTCAGACACTCTCTGAAATGCCGGCCGAATCCCTGCAGCAGATGATCGGCAAAAACGGAACCGAACTCTGGAAAAAAGCCAATGGCATTGACAACACCCCTGTGGAGCCCTACACGGAAAGAAAATCCATTTCAACCGAGCATACCTTCTCCCAGGACACCATTGATGTGCTGAAACTCAACCGGATCCTGCAGGGCATGGTGGAGAAACTCGCCTACCAGCTTCGCGCCGAGCAGTGGCTCGCCTCAACGGTGACCGTTAAGATCAGGTACGCCAATTTTGACACCGAGACCAAACAGTCCAGAGTCCCCTACACCTCGGCCGATCATATTTTGACCCAGATCGTGACGGATCTTTTTAACAGGCTCTACCAGCGCCGCATGCGCCTTCGACTTATAGGAGTGCGCTTCAGCGGCCTTGTCAGGGGAACCTACCAGATTGACCTATTCAATGATACCGAAGAAATGCTTGCCCTCTATCAGGCTATGGACCGGATGAAGACCCGCTACGGCTTTGACGCGGTGATGCGCTGCGCGGGGGCCTCTTTCAAACCCAATACTAAAGACGAAATTTTAAAACGCAAAAAATAAACCATGTTTCTCAACTGCCACTCTTTTCATTCCCTGCGCTACGGCACCATTCCGCTGGATGATCTGATCAGGCAGGCATCCCAGTGCGGCGTCTCGGCAGCGGCCCTGACCGACCTCAATACCGTAACGGGGATTTATGATTTTATAAAAGGCTGCCAGGCCTCAGGCATAAAACCGCTTGTCGGGATAGAATTCCGCTGCAGGCATAAATTGCGCTATATCGGACTTGCCCAGAATGCAGCAGGGCTTGCCCTGATGAACCGCTTTCTGACCGATCATAATTTCAGCGGTGCTCCGCTTCCGCAAAAGGCTCCGGCTTTGGAATCGGTTTATTTTATCTATACGCTGGAAAATGCACCGGCTGTGCTTGGCGAAAATGAATTTATCGGCATCCGGCCCGAGGAGCTCACAAGGCTTTTTACGGCTGAACTTAAAAAGAAGGTTCCCAGAATGGTTATCCTGCAGCCTGTGGTATTCCGCACCAAAAAGGAATACAACCTGCACCGGATCCTGCGCGCGGTTGACCTCAATGAGCTACTGTCCAAACTCGGTCCTGAGGACTGCTGCAGAAAATCGGATGTCATGATTCCCGAAGCAGAGCTTACCGCCTTATATAAAGATTATCCCGAGATTATCAGCAATACAAGATACATCATCGAGCACTGTAATTTCCAGTATGATTTCCAGAGCCCTAAAAATAAAAAACACTACACCAAAAATAAAAAAGGAGACATTGCCCTTCTGACCACCCTTGCCGAAGAAGGTCTGGTATGGCGCTACGGGCGCCATAATGCAGAAGCGAAAGCGCGCGTGGAGAAAGAGCTCAAAGTGATCCATGACCTTGAATTCAGCGGCTATTTCCTCATTACATGGGATATCATACGCTACAGCAATAGCCGCGGTTTCCTTCATATCGGCAGGGGTTCGGGTGCCAACAGCATTATTGCCTACTGTCTGGGAATAACGGACATCTGCCCTTTGGAGCTTGACCTGTATTTCGAGCGGTTCCTGAATGAAAACCGCAAGAGCCCTCCTGATTTTGATATCGACTGGTCTTGGAAAGAGCGTGATGTGATCCTGAAATATATCTTCGACCGCTACGGTTATGAGTATGTGGCTTTCTGCGGCACTAATGTCGAATTCAAATACCGCTCGATTTTCCGCGAGGTCGGCAAGGTATTCGGACTGCCCAAAGATGAGCTGGATATGCTGGCTAAAAATCCCATGAAGCTCCACCAGACCAACTCCATTGTCAAGCTGGTGCAGCAGTACGGCATGATGCTGGAAAAATATCCTAACATGCGCAGCATGCATTCCTGCGGGATCCTGATATCGGAAGAGCCGCTGACCAATTACACCCCGCTGGAAATGCCCCCGAAAGGTTTTCCCATCGTGCTCTTTGATATGCATACGGCAGAGGATATCGGTTTTGACAAGTTTGACATCCTCAGTCAGAGAGGCATCGGACATATTGATGATACGGTAAAAATAATTGAACAGAACAGAGGCATCCGCATCAATATCCGAGACACGAGAATCTCTAAAAACGAACCCTCCGCAAACACGTATCTTGCAGAGGGACGCACCATCGGGTGCTTTTACATCGAGAGCCCGGCGATGCGCGGGCTGCTGCGCCGCCTGAAATGCGGCGATTATAAAACCCTTGTGGCCGCCTCCTCCATTATCCGACCGGGTGTGGCGCAGTCGGGAATGATGAAGGAATACATCTTCCGACATAACAACCCGTCAAAATTTGAATATTTCCATCCGGTCTTTGAAAAGGAGCTTGGAGAAACCTACGGTATTATGGTGTATCAGGAAGACGTGATCAAAATTGCCCTGCATTACGGCGGGCTCTCGGCAGCCGACGGCGATATCCTAAGACGCGCCATGTCAGGGAAAGGACGCTCGAAAGCCGCTCTGCAGAAAGTAAAGGACGACTTCTTTATTGCCGCCGCCGCAAAGGGGCATCCAGAACAGCTGAGCCAGGAAATCTACCGCCAGATCGAATCCTTTGCTGGCTATTCCTTCTGCAAGGCGCATTCTGCTTCCTATGCGGTGGAAAGCTACCAGAGCCTTTATTTAAAGGTGCATTACCCTGTTGAATTTATGGTTGCCGTGATCAATAATCAGGGAGGTTTCTACCGCACTGAAATCTATATCCACGAAGCGCGGATGGCCGGCGCTGTTATCCATACTCCCTGCGTGAACAAAAGCGGATATGAAACCGCTCTTTACGGCAGCGATATCTATCTGGGTTTTATGCACCTGCAGGGCCTTGATTCCAAACTCTCGCAGTTCATCGCTGCTGAGCGCAGCAGAAACGGCGCTTATAAATCACTGGAGGATTTCATAAACAGGGTTCCGATGGGCATTGAGAATGTAAAGGTGCTCATTTTTATAGGCGCTTTCCGCTTTACGGGAAAAACCAAAAACCAGCTGCTGGTGCAGGTAAGCCTTCTGATGAATAATTTCAAGGCTGAAAACCGCGGGCTTATGCTCATTGAGCAGCCTGCCAGAGAATTCAAGCTGCCTGTGCTGGAACGCTCGGTATTTGAAGACGCTTTTGATGAAATCGAACTGCTGAATTTCCCGGTTTCATGCACCGTTTTTGATCTGCTGCAGACCAGACACCGCGGGGATGTGATGGTGCGCGACCTCTTAAAATACCATAAAAAGCAGGTCCGCATGCTGGCGTATCTTATTTCAACCAAACAGGTGCCGACCAAAAGGGGCAATATGTATTTCGGGACATGGATCGATCATGAGGGAGCCTACTTTGATACGGCGCATTTTCCTGACAGTCTGGCCAAGAATCCATTTCAGGGAGGAGGCTGCTACCTGCTTTTAGGGACTGTGGAAATTGATTATCATTTTCCGACGATCACCATTTCAAGGATGGCGAAAATGCCTTTTATTCCTGATCCCAGATATTCGGACTCGGAAAAAAGGTATACCACACAGCACAATATCAAACAGGATGTCAGCAGCACCCATCGCCAGCCTTATCCGCAGGATCATGAAATTAATCTGCCGAGGCACCGGATGAAATTTTGATTTTTTATTTAAAATCCTAATTATGAACTAAATTTAATAGAAAGCCCAAAATGCACACAGCAGCGTAGAGCTAAAAATAAGCAGTCTGCTACTGTCTTTTCTCCAAAGACTGTCTTTTTTCCGTACATTTTCTGTGATCAGCTTTTCTAGATGCCTGACATCAATGCGTTACTGCTGCATCGATGCTCACTAACTTCCAAATCTATGTTGCCGCGGTTTATATATTATGCCTGCACAAGCCTCTTAGAAATCCAATAGCGGAAGCACTGTTTTGGTCCCCTAAATATTAAGAATTTTCATCTGTAAAAATGGAATCTTTTAATGATATTGCATAAATTTGAATTCATAAATATGCTTTATAACTACTCAAATTTTAAATGTATTCCCATGAAATTAATAGACAGAACGGATATAGAAGACTGGGCGGAAAAACATGAAGGAAAAGGATACTTTCCCTATCTGATTTCAAAGCTGGTTTATTTTTCCACCCTTCCCGGGGCGCAGATCAACATACCCTACGCAAGTGCTGTCTATCTTCCAGGCTGGGACGGGGTAATATGGTCTGAACAGCAGAGGCCATATGTGCCTTCTGGCAGATCGCTGTGGGAATTCGGGACCAATAAGGACTTCAAAACTAAAGCCGATAAGGACTTTGATAAAAGGGCTAAAAACCCATTAGGATATGATGCCTCGGACTGCACTTATGTATTTGTAACGCCAAGACTCTGGAAAGGAAAAGAAGACTGGAGGCTCGAAAAGCTGAAGCTGAATCTCTGGAAAGATATCTGCGTGTATGATGCTGTGGATCTGATGCAGTGGCTGGACCTGTCCGGTCCCGCCGCGGTCTGGTTTGCCAGGGAAATAGGAAAGGCACCCATGGAAGGTGCTCTGGACGCAGAACAGTTCTGGAGAGAATGGTCTACCGGTGACGCCGGGCAGATGGTTCCCAAAATCATAACTGCTGGCCGAGGCAGCGAAAGTGACCGGCTGTGCGGCTTTCTGGACGGAACTCCCGGCATTATCACCGTTCAGGCCAAAACCAAAACTGAGGCCATTGCATTTATAATTGCCGCTGCAGATTCTTTCGGGGAAGACCAGAAAAAACGTTTTTTTTCAAAAACAATGCTGGCCGAAAAGGAAGAGAGCTTCAGGATACTTTCACTGAATTATGCCAAAACCCCATTAAACCTGATACCTAAATTCGATGACAGGAGCCTTATTGCTGCCGCAGTGTCCCAGGGCCACCATGTGATTATCCCTGCTGGGGCAGATGACCAGACAAGCCGTGAGAGCATTGCCCTGCCGACAATAGCCAGAGAGGGACAGGTCGAAGGCCTTACTGAAATGGGGCTCGCCAGAGATACAGCCGAACGCTACAGCAGGGAAGCCGGCAGGGATATCAATAAGCTTAGAAGGCTGTTGAAGTTTATTGACAATAAGGCTCCCTGGCATAAATCCGAGAATATACGCGATATCATCCCTGCCCTTATTCTCGGAAGATGGAATATCTATAATCCGGGCGACTGTGAGATCTTGGAAAAACTCGCCTGCCTCCCATTTGACGATTACATGGCTGTTCTTTACCGATGGAAAGACTTTGAAGACTCTCCCATACTGCAGATCGGCGGCACATGGAGGCTCACGTCCCCTCTTGATCTCTGGAACAGCGTATCAAAATATATCACAAAAAATGATCTTGCAGTCCTCGCAGCATCTTTTGCTGCAGTATTTAATGATACCTCAAACAGCGGGGAAACCGAAATGATAAGAATAACCTATTCATCCAAACCTCCAAAAAAGTATTCCGTTTGGGCACAGGAAGGGCTTGTCCAGACACTCATCATGATCAGCCTGTATGGAGAATATATAAATCCCGCTATTCTTCCCAGACCTCAGGCTTGGGTGGACCAGATAGTGGGCGGTCTGCTCTTCGATGCCGATGATGCCCTGTGGCGCAGAACCAACCAAAAGCTTCCCCTGATTGCTGAGGCATCCCCGAAAAGCTTCATAAAGGCAGCTCAGCACTCCCTGCAGAAAGACCAGCCTGAAATTATGGGGATGTTCAGGACCAATAAAAGTTTTTTTGGCGAAACCAGCAGCCACACGGGACTTCTATGGGCACTGGAAGGGCTTGCCTGGCTTCCTGAATATCTTTTTCAGGCGACAGATACCCTGCTGAGGCTGGCTGAGCTGGATCCGGGAGGAAATCTGAGCAACAGGCCTGCCAGAAGCCTGGTGGACATATACAGACCTTCGGGCCCGCAGACATCCGCGTCCCTTGAGGAGCGTATGGAAACGCTGAAGTCGGCCATCCAAAAACATCCCGGCCAGGGTTGGGAACTATTAAGAAAGCTCATGCCGAAAAATCATGATAACTGGATGCAGACCAGTAAAATGAGATGGCGTCTTTTTGATAAAACCACAGCACCGGCAGATTCTGATGAACAGAAACTTTCGGGGTTCCAGGCGGTTTCGGATCTGATGCTCAAAATGTTTGACGCCAGCGATGAAAAGCTTGCCGCAATCCTGAGCCATTCCTCTGAGATTCTGTCTTGTGAGCACCGTGATAAACTGCTGGGGTTCATTGAAAAAAATTATGAGCAGATTCCTAAAGACAGTACCGTGTCCCGAGATGAAATAAGAAGAATTCTCCACCATCACCGGTCCTATCCCGATGCATACTGGTCGTTTGACCAAGAGGTTCTGGCCCGCTATCAGACAGTTTATGAAGCATTGGAGCCTGAAGATCCCATAGCAAAATACAAATGGCTTTTTGATTCGTTCCAGGTTTATTTTCCACACGGTACTCTGGAGACAGAGGACGATGAGAAGGATGAACAGGATTACAATGCCAGAGTGATGAAAGCGCGTATGGGGGCTATTGCGATTTTGAAGCCGCAGATCGGAATTGACGGAATCATCAAATTGGCCGACAAAGCCGAAAGCTCTCAGATTCTGGCTTTCGTGCTGTCCAAAACCGAACAGACAGAGGATGAAACGATAATGATAGCCGCATCGCTAAAAAACCGCAATGCAAATAAGAATTTTGTCAGCCTTTATATAGGGGGCAAAACCGCACACCATGGCATTCAATGGCTTTTTGAACTTTTTCCTAAGCTGGACCAGCTTAATTTGGATGATCTGCAGCTGTGTGCGCTTTTCAGCCAGGTGGAGCATTCAGAAGAACTATGGAACTTTATCAAAAATGAAAGCAAAAGCCTCAATGAAGCCTATTGGCTTTCAGTGGATCCCTATTTTTTACGCACTACTTCGAAAGAAAGCACCATAGCGATTAATAAACTGATGGAACACAAAAGATTTAAAAGCGCCGTCCGTGCGTCAAACTACATTAAAAAGGAGCTTTCAACCGATATGATCTCTGCAGTACTGCACAGTACGGCAGCTGAAGAATCTAAAGATGATTTTATTCTCAAGCCAAATGAGATCACGGGCCTATTTAAAGAAATTGCAAAACGCATAGATATGGACAAAAAAAAACTGCTCGACCTGGAATGGCTCTATCTTTCAGTTCTCAGCTCCTACGCTTCAGATTACAGCCCTGAAAACCTTTATAATGAGCTCGCTGAAAACCCCCACTTTTTTGTTGATGTACTCTCCTGGCTTTATAAGCCCGCAGATGCCGAAAATATAGAGCCCGATAGGAAAACCATGTCTAAGGAGACCCTGCAGCACCTTGCCCATAAGTGTTACGAGCTGCTGGACAACTTTAAAAAGATCCCTGGGGTCCATCCTGATAATACAATTGATGACGGCGTGCTGAACCAATGGATTGCCGATGTGAGGGAACTGGCTCAGAAGGCGGACCGCATTGAGGCTGCTGACAGGCATATTGGAACGCTGCTGGCTTATTTTTCGGAAGAGGACAAAGATTGCTGGCCTCCCGATGAAATCAGCCAGATCATTGAGCGCATAAACACTCCGAGCCTGAAAGATAATTTCGCAGTGACTGTTACCAACAAAAGAGGTTCTACGGCCAGGAGCCCTTTTGAAGGGGGAAGCATTGAGAAAAGCAATGCTGCCCATTTTCAGAAGCTGGCAAACCTGCATAAGCACAGGCATCCCTGCCTGTCTGAAATTTTTACCCAAATTTCAGAGCAGTATCTGGAAGCTGCCGGACATCATGACAATCAGGCCGAACGTGACCGCCTGGAATATTGATGGAGAATGTTCCATCAACGTGGTTATGACAGCTCGAACAGACAAAGCTGGTTAGGCATCTAAAAACAAAACAGGGCCTTTAACAGGGCCTAGCCCCGATAGAAGCGAAAATCCTTCTGCGCCGGGGTCCGGCGCAGAAGATTGCAGCGTATAGCGGGAAAAGCTCCTAAAAAAAAGCATTATTTTCCCTACTACAAACAAAGATTCCCATTTGAGCTTTAAATTATAATATAAAGCAATAATACTTTAATTTTGAAGTTTAAAATCCAAAAGCAAAAACAGCCCAAAAAAGCAGCCGCTCCTAAGCAATACAGAAACCCGGGAGATTAAAAAAAATGAAGAAATTTAAAATTGAAAATACAAATCAGAACAGCTGGCTGGTATCCCACAATGAGGTTCCAAAGTTCACCTGCCTTTTTGAGGATAAAAAATTCAATTACCACAGAACCATCACTGGACTCTCTGATCCAACAGGAGACCCACATGAGATCCAGCTGCTGCAGAGAATGGAAAAATGGCTCACCGGTTACCACAAGGAAAAAATAAACGGGTAATGCTTATGGATCCCCGCGGGATATACCTTTTTCTGAAAGAAATTTTTCTTTTTTACTGGGTCCGCTAAAGCACTTCGACGATGAGAAAGGAACATTTTCTTTATCTTACCGTTATGGTGCCTTCAAGATTTTCCTGGTTAATAAATGATGTAATATACTGCTGGACTTCACTGCGTTTATCGGCGGCTGTTTCAAAGGTATTGATATGGAACTCCTCGTCCTGGTCCAGGATATGGATGATCTCGGTGTACCCTTTTGAAATCAGGCTTCCTTTGAGTCTGAGGATCGTATGCTGCTGGCGGGCATCCAAATCTTTTCTCACCTGTAGTTGTATCGCTTTTTCCATTGTGAAAGATCTGTTGGTTTTTATGTCATATTCTATTCAAATTTAGTGATTTTGATTGTAGGCAGATCTGCTGATGCGTCAAAAAAATGGGAGTCCGTAAAGTGAAAACTTTAAAAGACCCATACAGCAGATTTTTCATCTGTTTTAAATTTGCGGCAAGTAGTTGGCGTATGCTGTTCTTAAAACAAAAACGTAGAAAAAAGAGCCAGGGCAAGTTTAAGCCATAAATATAATATCAAACCCAAACTGCTTTTAAAGCTGCAATCTCAAAGCATCATTCAACTTTTATTACTGCCGGCGGAGTCCATTTTCCATTTACTACTTCCTCTTTTGGCCAGTAAGTGCGAAGATAAAGCGAAAAATCCCCCTTTTCAACGGCCGGAAGCCAATTGTTTTGGGTTTTCGCATCAGTCGGAACTGATTGAATATAAATGGTCAGCGAACCGTCCGGATTATATGCCATTGTCTTGTTCTTTGTCCCCAATGAATATCTGTTGAGCTTGTTGATTTCAAAAAAGTGATGCTCGTTATATAATGTAAGTGACCAAAATCCATTAACAGGAGGCAGCTGCCCTTTGGCAAAAGTAATTTTATATTTGTTCGAGCTGTTCAATCGGCCTCCTTCTGAATCCAGATCCTGATAAAAGTAGCGTGTTTCATTAGGGGCATTAACCAGGATATTGGATTTGGCTACCGCAGTGCGCGTAAAATAATCTGTGCCCCAAGATGCGCCGTTCGTTACCCCTGACCAGTGAAACGGCAATTGGATCCCCCAGCTGCGGAATTCCATTAAAGGTTTTATTACTTCACGCTCTGTCTCAACGGCTGCGTCGATCATCGCCTGTTTCAGTTTTGGGTCTTTCTTGGCGGCTTCCACTACAGCAAGTATCTGCTTGTATTTCGCCTCTTCGCCCGGCAGTGGCTTTGCATCTGCCAGCACGATAGGAAGCTCGTCAAAAAATGTCTGGGGGTTCACCCATACCGCTTCTTCTTTTCCTCCTTCGCCTCCGGGAAGTTTCTTGATATTGGCCCAATCGATGGTTTTCATTTTGCCGTCATAATCAGACAAGGGATACATAACCACTGATTTGAGTACCTCCTGAATTGCTTTTCGGTCTTCTTTTGTGTCATCCAGAAAAACACGGGGCCCCACCAGTCCAGTATTGGTTGACGAGCGGAAAACTTTTATTATTCCCTTAGGCACCTCTCCTTTCCAGTCCGGTCCGGCCAATAAATAAAATCCCGGCTTATTGTCGTACATCTTTCCCAATTTTGCGAAACTTTCGGTGCGCAGATCAACTATCTGGTAGACCCAGAAACGTTTGCCAAAATCAGGCACTTGCACCACAACGGGCGATTGGTCCAAAGCAAGGCATCCAATACCGTAAACCACATCCTGGTTCGGGCAGGCTATGGCACGTTCCGTAGGTATCACATAATCGGTAAGCATGGTAAACTGATTGAGCGGAGCCATAAGCAGAGGCCCGGACAAGGCCAGCTCTTTTACATCCTTGAAAGCCATTCGGCGGTTGTACATATTTACTAACGGCCATGCCCAAAAATAGGCCTCTTTAGCCGCCAGAGAGGCATATTCCCTGGTGATTTTTACATTGGTGTCGGGACCCGTTGGCAGCTCGCGTGCTGCCTGGGCTGGCGCTAGGCTGTCAATCCCTTTAGAATTTGATGCTTCCGCATCACTGTTTTTATTTTGGTTGCATGCCGTCAAGGCTGCAATCAAAATCACGCAGATGAGTTTCTTTTCCATAAGTTTAGCAATTGATTATTTAACCTCTTCTATATCTCCAAGTTTCCATACCCTGTCAAAAAAGGGCTTTTCCGGGCCATAAAGCCTGAATAATACTTCAAATTTTCCTTTAGGGTCCGTTGGGATCCAATTTGATTCCTTGCCTGCAGGGGATTTTGGGCCGAAGAAAATATCGACCGAGCCATCTGTGTTCTTTTGGATCTCTGTCGCATTCGATGCTCTGCTTGCACGCGGCAGATTTTTGATAAGGCAATGTGTTGTGCGGTCGTAGACTGTTGCCGACCAGTATTGCTTGGTTGGCACATTTGCAGGTACGTGGAGAATATAGGTTTTATCGCCGTCAAGCGCGCGGCCTTCCTTGTCTTTTCCTGCAATAAGATATATTTGCGCTGTACCCAGGCGTTTTATGCCTACATAACCGATTGAATAGGTTAATGCACGGGCATCTGTAGGATAAATATCAGATTCCGCATATCCCGAAGATCCCGCCTTAACGAGTTCCGGCATTGCGGGAACAGCCCATTTTGCATCAGGATTTATCGGCGGGAAGCCTTTTTCAAGCATTGCTTCCAAATAGTCATGCGCACTTTTTGCCGCCGCATTCAGAATCTCGGTGGTTCGTGCATCAGGGTTATAGGGTTTCCCCTTTTCAATGCCTATGCTTTTTAGTTTATCAATCATTGCCTTGTCGCGCTCCAGCATAGGCTGGCTTTGCACAATGCGGTTAAGTGAGATGAAAAACCGGCTGTTGTAGGGGATGACGGAATTGTAAAGCACATCCTTCACGTCTGTATATTTTGTTTCGCCGGGATTTTTGGCTTTGGCAAGCGGATATAGCTTTAGCTGTTTGCCGTAATTGACGGCATTCACTATATCGGCATCACTGTGGCTGGGCAGGTTGGAGCGGAATAATCCATAACCTTCATAGGTATCGGCTTTCAGTATAATGTATCCTTTAGGAATATTTTCCTTATAGTCAGGCGGCAGTATCAGATATTTGCCGCCAGCGCCTTTATCGGCTCCGTAAGGTCCTGCATCTTCAAGGGGCATCTGCCAGATATTGTCAATATTGGCGGCAAAGGAGCCATTTTTTGCCGCAGGAACATCTATAACTATTGGCCCTGCATCCTTTGTGTTGAAAAAAAACATAAAGTAAATCGCGTCGGGATTTGGCGTTAGTGTTTGATTATGCCAGTCTACGGGTTTTGACCAAAATATGATCTCATTTTGTTTTCCTTTGGTGCTGCTCAGCATCGCCTGAAGCATAAGATCATAATTAACGGCAGGTATCCCCCATACTAAAGCTTCGATTGCGCGTTGGTAAACAATCTGTTCCTTGATGTTGGCAGGTTTGAATTCTGCCGAAACAGCACCCTCAATATCGGCTTTCTCACCGGAATATGTTGCTGGCGTTTGGTTGCATGCCGTCAATAGCAGCATGAATAAAAAAACAAAGAGATTTTTTTTCATGATATATCAAATTTTAGTAGTTATAAATCTCCTTCTTTAGATGTTCAGCCTTCATAAGAAAAAAGACAACTTTTAAATAATTTATATTGCCATTTAAAAAAAATGCATCTGATGTGGCAATTAAAATACTAAGCTATATGAATTCTTTGAATGCACAACTTATAACGCTACATATCAAACAATTACATAAAAGTAAACAAAATTCCTACAACTTTTATTTTTCCTTTATTTTTTTATTTGCATTATTAAATTGAACGGAACTCCAGAATATTGCCATCCAATTTAATGTGCTGCTGAGACAAAAAAAGGTTTATTCTTCAGAATCGGAACGCAGGTTTCAAAAGATAAGTAGAAGTTAGTAGTATATTACTTTTGGGTACCTAGGTTTCTAGCTATTCTTCACAAAACTTGCCCCATTACGCGGAGCTTGAAACTGGGTAGATATTATCTTGCCACAAAAATTTAAGACTGTTTTAAAGATATTTCACTAGTCTAAATTTTGTGGCAAAATCGTGGCACATTGTATTTTTGAAAAATACAAACTCAATAAAATAAGGCTCTAAGTAGCTTAGGTTCGAAACTGTATACAAAGTTCTCTGTCTTTTGTTTAGCGTATCAAGTTTTCTATAATATGCAAAATAATTACATATAATACTTAAGTACATAATCAATAAACCAGTTAGGAAGTTCAGAAGGGTCTATTTCTAATGACAGTTTATTTTCAGCGATCTTGGCAATTAATTTATATTCTTCACTTGAATTATCGAATAAATAACTTTTATCTACACTTTCAATCATTGGCATAAGATTGGTTAATGTATTATAATAGCGTCCCTCATGTAAATCATAAAACATGTATTTTTTTTAAGGATAGATGGATTGCTTTTCTTACTAAACCACTCATTAATTTGCTGTTTTACGGAGGCAAATAAGTGATTTATTCCTCTAAAATACTTCTCGGAAGAATTACAATCTGTTTTTTGAGTTGATAGTCGTAATCTCTACTTTCTATTTTTTAATTTCCGTTTCAATAAGATTAAATTTAGTTTTATATTATCATAAATTAGCCCCCCTAGTAATACAAAACCTGCAAGAAATAAGACCTGTAGTCCCATGTTTGAATAAAAAACAGCTCCTACAATACCTCCGATAAAAAAATAGCTGATAATTGTAATTCGTAACTTAATTGAAGAAAAAAGTTCGGCTTTCATATTTTGTTCCCTGTAAAAGAAAAGTTGAGATAGTTCAATACCTAAATCAGTAAACAGACCTGTTAAATGAGTGGTCCGAACAATAGAATTTGAGATCCTTGTAACAAATGAATTTTGCATTCCCATTGCATAAAGCAATGTAAAAGAGATTAAATTGGGAAAACTGACAATTAAATCGTCGCCAAAAATGGCAATAAAAAATAAAATTACAATTTCAATAGAAGCAGGAATGAGATGCACAATATTTTCTCTTCTGCGGACTACTAGCTCCATCAGAAGACTAGAAGTGAAAGACCCCATAAAAAAGGAAAATATATAACCAAAGTAGATAAATGCTGTAAAAAAATCAAGTTTAAAAATTTCATCTACAAAAAATGCAAAATGTCCCGTAACATTTGTTGTAAGGGTTTTAACTGAAAAAAAACCTGCAACATTTACCATTCCTGCAACAAACGATAGAAGAGAAGCAATTTTTAAATTATGTTTTAAGTTTCTTTTTTTTCCCTTGTGCTTGAACATTTTAACAATCTTTTTTAAGTTTGTATAGTCCTTTAATTATCAAAACTATATAATCAATAAAAATTGGCTATATGGATCAATTGCTGAAAATTCATCAATTGAATTTTTCGTCCCTCCATCCAAATAAGATTTTCATTCTTAAAATCATGCAGTACCCTTGCCAGAGTTTCATTTACAGTACCTACCATATTTGCCAAATCTCCTCTCGAAAGTGTAATAAAAACATCTTTTTGGTCATCACCTATTTTATATTTATCATGCAGAATCAATAAACTAAGGGCCACACGCTCTCTTACAGTACGCTGTGATAAGACAGCCATCAAATTTGCCATCACACTAAACTCACGGCTGAGACATTTTAAAAGCAATCGCGAAAATACTACAGAATTATTAAGGACATTAAAAAAGTCGTCTTTAGGAATAAATGAAATAACGGAATTTTCAATAACCACGGCAGTATCTCCATATGCCTGCTCACTTAGTATAGCTGAATAACCGAAAAACTCTCCTGAATTGTAGATGTAAATAATCTGTTCCCTTCCATCATTATCAACCTTGTGCTTTTTGATCTTGCCTGTCTGGATATAAAAAATACCAGTTGGCAATGTTCCCTCAGTAAATACTGTCTGATTTTTAACATATTTTCTGCTTTGCATCACCTTTTCAAGCAGATCCTTGTCACACTGAGGCAACTCGTTTAAAATATACTGATTATTGAAGATAAATTTTGAAATCATAGCTAATTTCAAAGTTACGATATTTTTCCCATGTCTTTTTAAAACTTGATTTAAATCAAGTTTTATGTACTATTTTAATCAACTAAATCGATTTCAAATCTGTCTACTTTTGTACAATTTAAAATAAAATTTTATCTCAATGAGAATCATGAAACATATTGAACAACTCAAAAGTATTGGTATTAATGCCTCTAAAACAATCCATTGGAATTTATCTGAACTTATATTAGTAACACAAACCGTAAACAGGCAGCAGGGAGTTATAACCAGTTCAGGTGCATTAGCCTGTGACACAGGGGAATTTACAGGCCGTTCACCTAAAGATAAATATATTGTAAAAGATGAAAAAACAGCAGACTCTATTTGGTGGGGAGATATAAATCATCCTTTCGCTCCCGAGGATTTTGATAATCTATATAATCGTGTCACAGATTTTCTTTCAAATGAAGAACTGTATGTAAAGGATGTATATGCCTGTGCTAAGAAAGAATATCAATTAAAAGCCAGGGTAATTACTCAAAACCCATGGCAGAGCTTATTTGCCCATAATCTTTTTTTAAGACCATCCGAAAAAGAACTGGAAAGTTTTGAGCATGAATGGTTAATACTTGCTGCACCTGAATTTAAAGCTGATCCCATAATTGATAAAACACGCCAGCATAATTTTACAATAATAAACTTTACTAAAAAAGTAATCCTTATCGGCGGCAGTGCTTATACAGGAGAAATAAAAAAGGGGATTTTTACTGTCCTGAATTATATACTCCCTCACGAAAAAAAGGTGCTTTCCATGCACTGCTCAGCCAATGTTGGCAAGCAAGGAGACACTGCGGTATTTTTTGGTTTGTCAGGAACGGGAAAAACTACACTTTCGGCTGATCCGTCCCGTGGATTAATTGGTGATGATGAACATGGCTGGGATAATGAAAATGTATTTAATTTTGAAGGCGGATGTTATGCTAAATGCGTGAATCTTAGTCAGGAAAAAGAGCCTCAGATCTTTTCTGCAGTACGATTCGGAACCCTTCTTGAAAACGTACGATTCTTAGAAGGAACTGATATTGTTGACTATGATAATGTATCAGTAACCGAAAACACCAGAGCTGCTTATCCGATTGATTTTATTGATAACGCTGTAAATCCTTCCATTGGAGGTATTCCAAAAAATATTTTCTTCCTCACCTGTGATGCTTTTGGGGTCTTGCCTCCTATTTCCAAACTTACAGTCGGCCAAGCGATGTATCATTTTATTTCAGGATATACAGCCAAAGTGGCCGGTACCGAAACAGGGATAACCGAACCCCAAACTACTTTTTCAGCATGCTTTGGCAAACCCTTTTTACCACTGCATCCGGCAAAATATGCAGAAATACTGGGAAGCAAACTAAAAGAAAATAATGTAAATGTCTGGCTGATCAACACTGGCTGGTCCGGCGGATCGTATGGAGTTGGGGAGCGTATAAAACTTTCTTACACCAGGGCAATGATTACCGCAGTATTAGAAAATAAGCTAGAGAACATAGATTTTACAGAGCACCCTGTATTCGGACTGCAAATGCCGGTTTCCTGCCCCGATGTTCCTTCTGAGATTTTAAACCCGAAAAATACCTGGCATGATAAAACAGCCTATGATACAATGGCGCAGAATCTTGCAGATCAGTTTGCAGCGAATTTTAAAGCTTTTGAAGATTTTGCCAATGAAGAAATCTGCGGCGGAGCACCTGTTCTTCAATATAATTTATAACCAAGCTGAAATTGGATAGTATCATCATCACTAAAGCCATAATGCAGTGCCCGGAGTGCTGCTCTAAATATACAGAGAGGATACCGCTCAAAGGTAAAATATTAAGCAGCAGATGCGTGTTCTGCAGTGCTGTTTTTGAAATAACCGAGCCAGATCAATGCTGCATCTATTGTGCTTACGGGAATATGCCTTGTCCAGAAAAACAAAACAAACTTAAAAAACAATAAAAAATGGAAATGCCTAAAAACCTTTTATACACACAAGACCACGAATGGGTAAAAATTGAAAATGATACAGCCTATATCGGAATTACTGATTTTGCACAGCACGAATTAGGTGATATTGTCTATGTTGAAATTGAAACCCTTGGAGAGAAATTAAACCAGCATGAGGTATTCGGTACAGTTGAAGCCGTAAAAACAGTATCTGATCTTTTCCTTCCGCTGACAGGAGAAATCCTTGAATTAAACCCCAAACTAGAAACAAATCCTGAATTGGTTAATACTGATCCTTATGGTGAGGGATGGATGATTAAAGTAAAAATTGAAAATAATGCTGAGATAGAAGCACTGTTAAAATCCGATGCTTATGCATTATTAATAGGTCGATGATATGGAAAATCAAAGCGTAAACATCAAAAAAACAGTACTTAATGCAATTCATCACGCCCTTGGAGCAAAAATGACCCCTTTTGCCGGCTACGAAATGCCGGTCCAATATGCTGGTGTAAATATTGAACATCAAACCGTTAGAGATGCTGTAGGTGTTTTTGATGTTTCCCACATGGGGGAGATTCTTATACAGGGAAAAGATGCCCTGGCATTAATTCAGAAAATAAGTTCAAACGATGCTTCAAAACTTTTCCCAGGAAAAGTGCAATACAGCTGTATGCCAAATAAAACTGGCGGCATTATAGATGATCTGCTGATATATATGATGAGTGAGAAGGATTATTTATTGGTTGTAAATGCTTCTAATATCCAAAAAGACTTGGATTGGATCAATAATATAGCCCTTGATTATTTAGATCTTACCATAACAAACCTTTCCGATATAATTTCCCTACTGGCTGTTCAGGGTCCTTTGGCTGCAAAATCCCTGCAAAAATTGACCAGTATCAATTTGGCTGAGATGAAATATTATACGTTTGAAATAGGCGAATTTGCAGGTATTCCAAACGCTATAGTATCTGCCACAGGATATACCGGGGCTGGCGGGTTTGAAATATATGTACAGAATAAGTATGCAGAACTATTATGGAATGCCATTTTCGAGGCGGGAAAAGAGTATAACATTGAGCCTATTGGACTCGCGGCCAGAGATACACTGCGATTGGAAATGGGATACTGTTTGTATGGCAATGATATCAATGACACGACTTCTCCATTAGAAGCCGGACTGGAATGGATTACAAAATTTACTAAAGAATTTATTCAGAGTGATTCTCTCAAAATTCAAAAGGAGAATGGGCTAACAAAAAAATTAGTCGGATTTGAAATGATTGGCAAAGGCATTCCCCGTCATGATTATGAAATCTGGGATGAAAAAAATCAAATTATAGGCACCGTGACCTCGGGTACCATGTCGCCTACTTTAAAAAAAAGCATAGGAATGGGGTATGTTGCTTCTGAAAAATCAAATGTTGGCAGTGAGATTTTTATCAATATCAGAAACAAACCAGTTAAGGCAATTATTGTTCAGACTCCCTTTTATTCAAATTTAAATTTCTAGAAGTATGTTTATTCCCAAAGGACTATATTATACCAAAAATCACTTGTGGTTAAGACAGATTGGATTATACGATTATTTTATTGGTATCACTGATTTTGCACAGAAAGAAATAGGCGAAATCAGTTTAATTGAATTCGAACTAACCGGCGAGCACATGAAAAAGGAAATACTATGGGGGAAGATCTATGGGCTTAATCAAACTTTTTCCCTTCTTGCCCCTATTGATTGCAAGGTTATGGCCACGAACGTCATTTTAGATACCAACCCTTCAAGTATCAATCGAGATCCTTACAATCATTGGCTATTAAGAGTTTCTACTGTTGTGGGTAATTATGGATTATTAACCAATGAAGAATATATAGAACTTATATAATGATATTTAAATTCCTCAAATTAAATATAGCTGTTGAGGATACCACCTTCAATGAACTGTATCCCAGTAGAATAAAAAGACTCGCAGCCCGTCATTGGACCCCGGTTGCAGTAGCCAAATTTGCAGCTGAGTATTTGGTTGATAGGCCTTATAAAAAAGTATTGGATATTGGTTCCGGGGCAGGAAAATTCTGCCTGGTAGGAGCAGCTTCTACAACAGGCAGGTTTTATGGTGTGGAACAAAGAGCATCGCTTATTAAATTATCAAAAAAAATTGCTGAGAAGTACGATGTAACTAATGTAGAATTTATTCATTCCAACATCAATAAAATTAATTTCTCTGACTATGAGGCCTTCTATTTTTATAATTCTTTTTATGAAAATATTGATTCTTCGTGCTCAATTGATAAAACAATAGCTCCGGAGAGAGAATTATTTTATTCCTATTCTAAATATGTAAAAGAACAACTTGAAAAAACACCTATCGGCACGCGGTTAGTTACCTATTGGAGTAATTGGGAAGAAATCCCAGATAGTTTTGAACTGGAATATGCTGCCTGTGGAGGTGTATTGATTTTTTGGCTGAAGACATCTTAACTAATAACGACATAAACTTGCTGACATTAAAAAAGCAAGGCAATATTGATTTCTAAATCTAAACCCTTTAAGAAAATATTTTATTTAATAACAAAGCTATTGTACTATAAACTACTAAGGATAAGAAGTTGAAAGATAACTAAATCTTAAAAAATAACAATTCAATCTAAAAAATATATGACTATACTGGATAAAATAAGCACGCGTCTAGGTCCATTGGGTGATCATGCTCATTATGCACATGGATATTATGCCTACCCGAGATTGGAAGGGGAGATTAGCAATACAATGCTTTTTAATGGTGAGAAAAAATTGGTATGGAGCCTGAATAACTATTTAGGATTGGCCAATCATCCTGAAGTCAGACAAGCCGATAATGAAGGTACAAGACAATATGGTCTTGCTTACCCAATGGGGGCACGCATGATGAGCGGAAATACCAAACTGCACGAAGAATTTGAACAGAAAATTGCAGACTATGTTCAAAAAGAAGATGCCTTTTTATTAAACTACGGCTATCAGGGAATGGTATCAATCATTGACAGCCTGGTAGATCGAAAAGATGTTATCGTTTATGATGCGGAATCGCATGCCTGCATCCTTGATGGAATGCGATTGCATCTTGGCAAACGTTTTGTTTTCAAGCACAATGATATTGAAGATTGTGAAAAACAGCTGCAGCGTGCTAAAAAGATAGTGGAAGAAACTAAAGGCGCAATATTAGTCATAACAGAAGGTGTTTTTGGTATGCGAGGTGATCAGGGTAAATTAAAAGAAATTGTAGCCCTTAAAGAGAAATATAATTTTTCACTCCTGGTTGATGATGCTCACGGGATTGGCTGTATGGGCAAAACCGGCGCGGGAACCGGTGAAGAACAAGGTATTCAGGAGGGTATTGATTTTTATTTTGGAACATTCGCAAAATCTTTTGCTGGAATCGGCGCTTTTGTTGCCAGTACGAAAAAGGCAATATTATTTCTAAAATATAATATGCGCTCACAAATCTTTGCTAAAGCATTGCCAATGCCAATGGTTTTTGGGGCTTTAAAACGATTGGAATTAATTCGCACCAGACCCGAACTCAGGGAAAAGCTTTGGGAAATTACCCACAGCCTGCAAAATGGCCTTACCGATGCAGGTTTTGATATCGGCAATACCGATTCTCCAGTTACCCCTGTTTACCTCAATGGTACCTTGGGTGAAGCAACCGCTTTGGTGAGTGACCTGCGGGAAAACCACCATATTTTCTGTTCAGTAGTAGTATATCCTGTTGTGCCAAAAGGGATGATTATTCTACGATTGATCCCCACTGCGGTGCACACCTTAGAGGATGTTCAAAGGACCATAACTGTATTTAAAGAAATCAGGTCTAATCTGAATTCAGGACAATACAAAAAAGAGGAGGAACAAGAAGGGGCGACAGTTTAAATCTTAAAATATGAAAACAAATCAATTTATAACGCGCCACAGCGGTGTTAACAAAAAAGACTCAAAAGAAATGCTGGATATTATAGGCGTTTCTTCACTCGAAGTATTAATTGATAAAATAGTTCCATCTGACATTCGTTTAGCAAGACCATTGAACATTGCAGACGGACTATCTGAATACGAATACCAAAAGCATTTAAGAAGTACTGCTGGCAAAAATAAATTATTTCAGTCCTACATTGGATTAGGTTATTACAATACAATTCTGCCCCCTGTAATTCAGCGAAACATTTTAGAGAATCCAGGATGGTATACTGCCTATACGCCCTACCAGGCTGAAATTTCGCAAGGGCGTCTGGAAGCCCTGCTTAATTTTCAGACCATGGTAATAGACTTAACCGCAATGCCGCTGGCCAACGCCTCGCTTTTGGATGAAGCAACAGCGGCAGCTGAAGCGATGTTAATGTTCTTTGGCAGCAGAAGTAAAGAGAAACAAGCCAATGGGGCAATGAAATTTTTTGTTTCAGAGCACTGCTTTGCTCAAACTATTGATGTTTTGAAAACACGTGCTGAACCCTTTAATATTGAACTAATCATTGGCAGTCACAACAAAATAAATTTTGACGAGAGTTATTTTGGCGCCCTTATTCAATACCCTGATGCCAATGGAGAAATAAATGATTATTCCTCTTTCATGGCTGCCGCTAAATCTTATAAAGTACAGGTCTGTGCAGCAAGTGATCTTATGGCACTAACCCTTTTAATTCCTCCCGGGGAATGGGGTGCGGATTGCGTTGTTGGGAATTCTCAACGCTTTGGGGTCCCGGTGGGTTACGGAGGCCCCCATGCTGCATTCTTTGCCTGCAGGGAGGAATATAAAAGGGTACTTCCCGGGCGTATTATTGGTGTTTCTCTCGATGCAGCAGGAAACAAAGCATTACGAATGGCACTGCAGACCCGGGAGCAGCATATCAAGAGAGAAAAAGCGACCTCAAATATTTGCACCGCACAGGCCCTGCTTGCAATTATGGCCAGTATGTATGCCGTTTATCACGGACCGCAAAGATTAAAAGCAATTGCCCAGCAAATACATGATCTTACCTATTCTCTTGCTCAGGAATTAAAAAAAGCAGGTTTTAAAATTAAAACAAATGTATTTTTTGATACCATCGTTGTCGGGGTTGAAGATGCAAAATTTATCCGAAAAATAGCCGAAAAAAATGAGCTGAATTTTAGATACATAAGTGATAAACAAATAGCCATTTCATTAGATGAAACCTCTAGTGAGAAAGATATTTCCAATATACTGAATGTTTTCACATTCGTATTTGACAAACAGACAACCAAAATACATCGAATTGACTCCAAATTGATTTCTAGCTCAGTCTTTGATAGAACCTCGACATACTTAACCCATCGGGTTTTCAATGAGTATCACAGCGAGACTGAAATGATGCGCTACATCAAGCGTCTTGAAAATAAAGACCTTTCACTGACCCACAGTATGATTTCACTAGGTTCGTGCACAATGAAACTCAATGCAGTATCAGAATTATTGCCAATTACCTGGCCTGAATTTGCAGCTATTCATCCGTTTGTTCCATTGGATCAGGTTGTGGGGTACACAGAAATAATTGACCAATTAGAGAAAGACCTTTGTGAAATAACAGGATTTTCTGCTATTTCTTTTCAGCCAAATTCAGGCGCATCGGGAGAATATGCAGGACTAATGGTTATCCGCGCATATCATGCTGCAATGGGAAACAAACACAGAAATGTAGTACTGATCCCTTCTTCTGCCCACGGGACTAACCCCGCATCTGCAGCTATGGCAGGCATGAAAATTGTGATTGTCAAATGCGATCAAAATGGAAATATAGACGCCGCCGACCTGCAGTTAAAAGCAGAAGAACACGCTCAAAATTTAGCCTGTCTTATGGTTACCTATCCTTCAACTCACGGTGTTTACGAGGAAGGAATAAAAAACCTTACTAAAATTATTCATGATAATGGCGGCCAGGTCTATATGGATGGTGCAAACATGAATGCACAGGTAGGCCTGACCAGTCCGGGGAAAATCGGAGCTGATGTCTGCCACTTAAACCTGCATAAAACATTTGCTATACCGCACGGGGGCGGAGGACCCGGCGTAGGACCAATAGGGGTTGCTAAACACCTTGCTGCCTACCTGCCTTCTCATTCCCAAATAAAAATCAAGAACAAAAAAGCTATAACAGCAGTATCAGCAGCACCTTATGGAAGCGCGTTGATTCTTTTGATCTCTTATGGTTATATAAAAATGCTCGGAGCCAGGGGCCTCACGGAAGCTACTAAGACAGCCATCTTAAATGCTAATTATATTAAAACCAAACTTGAAGGCCATTATCCAATTTTATACACGGGCAAAAATGGATACTGCGCCCATGAAATGATTTTAGATTGTGCTTCCTTTAAAAAAGAAACAAATGTAGAAGTAGGTGATATTGGCAAACGATTAATGGATTATGGATTTCATGCCCCGACCATTGCATTCCCTGTGCACGATACACTAATGGTGGAACCAACCGAAAGCGAGAGTAAAGCCGAGATGGATCGTTTCTGTGAAGCCATGATTGCCATCAGAGAAGAAATAAATGAGATTGCTGCAGGGAAATATGATAAAGCTGACAATGTAATTAAAAATGCCCCACACACTTCCAAAATACTTTTAAGTGATCAGTGGAACAAACCATACGGCAGAGAAAAAGCGGCATTTCCTTTAAAATGGGTTGAGGATAATAAATTCTGGCCATGTGTAAGCAAAATAGATAATGCTTACGGGGACAGGAATTTGATTTGTTCCTGTATCCCAACACAGGAGTGGATGGCAGTGGAAAATTAACTGGTTTATTTTATAACCTGTCATTTTAGCACTACTCAAAATAGAACAAATTCATTAAAAAATAGAGATTAAAATGAAAGATATATATATAGCTGCCTCCGCCCGTACTCCCATAGGCAGTTTTGGCGGAGCATTAAAAGACGTCCATTCCACTAAATTAGGGGCAATAGCAATAAAGGTAGTTGTTTCAAGGGCTGGTATAGATGCAACTGAAATACAGGAGGTGTATATGGGATCTGTTCTGCAAGCCAACTTAGGGCAGGCCCCAGCGCGTCAGGCAGCAATTTTCGCTGGCTTGTCCAATACAGTACGATGTACAACGATTAACAAAGTATGTGCCTCTGGAATGAAAGCAATTTCAATAGCCACACAAACTATCCTCTGTGGTGATGCCGATGTGGTGGTTGCCGGCGGTATGGAGAACATGAGCCAGGTCCCTTTTTATTCCACGGATACCCGCTGGGGAAATAAATATGGAAATGTCGTTATGACCGATGGTATTGCCAAAGATGGCTTAACCGATGTTTATCACAATTACCCTATGGGTAATGCTTCCGATTTATGTGCCAAAGAATACAATATTTCAAGAGAAGAACAGGATGCCTTTGCCATTGAATCTTACAAACGATCTCAAATAGCATGGGAAAATGGAAAATTCGACGATGAGATCGTACCAGTAGAAATACCACAGCATAAAGGCGGCTCAATTATTTTTAAGGAAGACCAAGAATATAAAAATGTTAAATTTGATAAAATAGCAGATCTAAAACCTGCATTTTCACAAACAGGAACCGCCACCGCAGCTAATTCCTCTACAATGAACGATGGCGCTGCGGCGCTTTTATTGATCAGTAAAGAAAAAGCTGTACAATTGAATATTAAACCAATTGCAATTATCCGCGCTTATGCCGACGCCGAACAGGCACCGGAATGGTTCACTACGTCTCCCGCCTTGGCCATAACTAAGGCCCTGCATAAAGCAGGACTCAAAATAGAGGATATTGATTATTTTGAATTAAACGAAGCTTTTTCCACAGTTGGATTAGTGAACACTCAAAAACTAAAATTGGATCCTAAAAAAGTAAATGTAAATGGAGGCGCCGTTTCTTTAGGACATCCATTAGGCTGCTCAGGTGCACGTATAGTAGTTACACTCATAAATGTACTTAAACAGAACAATGCCAAATATGGTGTAGCAAGTATCTGCAATGGAGGAGGAGGTGCAAGTGCTATAGTTATAGAACTTGCCAATGAGTAATATCAATAGTACACTATCATAAATTCGAAAAACTAAAGAATATCCCCAATGTTCTGATGACTAATTTTTAAAAGGGAAGAGTAATTAAAGACTCTCCCTTTTCTAAGTTAGGTGTTTTTTTTTTAACTAATTCTCTTTTATAGCTGCTTTTGGATCATAGGAGATAAACATATTAATGTAAATATTTCTGGATAATCTCAGCAATACTGGAAATAAAATAATCAGTACTACAATAATTGCAATAAACGATGTTTTTATACTGGACTCAAAAATAAGATATGAAATGATGAAAGTTGCAATTCCTACACCAACATTCAATCCATAACTTACATACATTGCGCCAAAAAAGAAAGAAGGCTCTATTTGATATCTTAGTCCGCAATGGCTGCATTTCTCGTGCATTTTTAAAACGGAACCTAAATGCAGTAGATTTTTATCCAAATACATATTCTCATTCTGGCATTTAGGGCAGCTCCCTGTTACGATACTATTTAATTTAGATCCTTTTTTCATCTAATGATAATCGATTTTAAGCTCAGGTCCATGAGCTGTGGTTTAATTTTAAAACTTATGTATATACTAAAAAAACCTGCAAGGCTTATCTATTTAAAAGACGAAGGAACTTTAAGCAGAACCATAAAATCCTCCGTTTTAGTTTAACTGACCAATATTTACCTGACATAACTGTTCTATTATTTTTGAGCGTCACTAACTCTGCCTGCCTATCCTTTTTAATAGGCTCTCTTAATCAAAAAGATGCTTTTATTTCTGAATAATCTTTTTGAATTCTTTCCCGTAATATATAATAGTTTACAATTTTTGAGTAAAATTACCCTTTTTTGTGCCCTCCAAAATATTTAAAAGTTAAATGAAGCAAAATTGCCCTAGATATTCGCATTATTGGGATTTGCAATAAAAAACATAAAATCAGGAAAATCGGCAGTATTACCTTTAAAGAAATTTCATAATTCTCATTTAAATATAACCCGAAAAATAGCAGAGGTACAAAAACAATCAGTACTATTGGGAAACCAATCCATAAGGCAGTTGAATAAAACTCAGGTTCTATCCTAAAATCTTGATTACATTTTTTGCATCTTTCTGGCATTTTAAGAAATCCTCTCATGACAAACAGTCCCGGATTAGTAAATAAATTCCCGTTATGACATCTGGGACATTTAAGTTTAAATATATAATATAACTCTATTCTTGAATTCATTACATATTATTTATAATGGCCTGACCAAATTCAGAGCATTTAAGTAAAGTAGCCCCATCCATCAAACGTTCAAAATCATAAGTTACCGTCTTTTTATTAATTGCACCATTAATTCCTTTTACAATTAAATCAGCAGCATCCTGCCAGCCAAGATATTCCAGCATCATAACTCCTGAAAGAATTTCCGAAGAAGGATTCACCTTATCCTGATCTTTATATTTAGGAGCAGTTCCGTGTGTAGCTTCAAATATGGAAACCCCGGTTGTGTAATTAATGTTCGCTCCCGGAGCGATCCCTATTCCCCCAACTATAGCAGCCAAAGCATCAGAGATATAGTCCCCGTTAAGATTTAGTGTAGCTATTACATCATACTGCTCGGGCCTTAAAATAATTTGCTGCAGAAAAGCATCGGCTATTACATCTTTTACAATTACTTGATGCCCATATTTATCAATAACCTGCCAAGGTCCGCCCTCGTAATCTTTAGCTCCAAATTCATCTTTGGCCAATTGATACCCCCACTCCTTAAATTTACCTTCAGTGAATTTCATGATGTTCCCTTTATGTACTATAGTTACAGAGTTTTTCTTGTTCTCTACAGCATATTTAAGGGCTTCTCTAACAAGGCGTTCTGTACCTTCTTTTGAAACTGGTTTTATTCCTATTGAAGTAGTATCAGGGAATCGAATATCTTTAACCTCCATCTCATTGATTAAAAAATTCTTAACCTTCTCTAATTCTGGTGTGCCAGCCATCCATTCTATACCAGCATAGATATCTTCAGTGTTTTCCCTGAAAATAATCATATCTACTTTTTCTGGTTCTTTTACCGGAGACGGAACTCCCTGATACCATCTTACAGGTCTGACACAGGCATATAAATCAAGTTTTTGTCTCAAAGCAACATTAAGGGATCTCATTCCTCCCCCAACTGGTGTTGTAAGCGGTCCTTTGATAGCTACTAAATATTCTTTGATATCCTCAATTGTTTCATCTGGCAGCCAATTTCCTGTTTTTTCAAAAGCTTTTTCCCCTGCATATATTTCTTTCCATTGAATCCTTCTGTCGCCGCCATAAGCCTTCTCTACGGCTGCATCAAAAACTAATTTTGAGGCTTTCCAAATGTCCGCTCCTATGCCGTCTCCTTCAATGAAAGGAATTATAGGGTAAGAGGGAACATATAATTTTCCATTTTGAATACTGATCTTATTTTCTGTCATAATTTTATTTACTTATATAGTTACTTTTTTAATCTATTTCCGTTTTTAGTTTTTCTTCTAGTAAAAAAAAACAATTCTATCATAATTTCAATAAAATCAGCCTTTTTATATTTTCAACAAATATATAACATTTGTTATAAATAATACTACTATATGTTATGCTTATTTGTTACATTTGCCGTATGAAAGATTTTTTTACCCAATTTGATTTTCAGAGCAACCTGCTTTTCCAAGGATTAACCCCTGAGGAAAACAAATCAGTATGCAGTGTTATGGAACCCCTTACCATCAAAAAAGGGAATACGCTTTTTTACGAACAGGGAATCCCTACCGGTATTTTCCAAATAAAAAAGGGTAAAGCCAAAAAATTCAAACGCGGCTTTAGCGGAGATGAGCAGATTTTTTACATCTATACTGATGGTGATGTACTGGGATACCATGCATTGCTGGGTGAAGAGCGATATCAGGACTCTTGTGAGGCATTAGAAGATTTAGAAGTGAACTTCATTGCTAAGGATGATTTTTTAAAATTATTAAAAGATATTCCTTCTCTGCAGCAAACTTTTATAAAAAACATTGGTCACGAGTTTGGGGTTCTTGCCAATACAATTGCTGTACTGGCACAAAAAAATCAAAATACCAGATTAGCAATATTTTTACTTCTTCTGGAAAACAGATTCAATCAAAATTCTGAAAAACCCAAGGGGATTGATTTAACTCGTGATGATTTGGCAAATATTATCGGCACATCACAGGAAAGTCTGGGAAGAAGCCTTAAACAATTTAAAGAAGACGGAATTATTGAAATTGACAAACGAAGGATTTACATAAAAAACAGATATCCTTTATTGGAATTTTTAGACCTCAAAGTAACCGATTTATAATAAGAAAAAGGCATTATTAAATCATAATGTTTCTCTCATTGGTTAAATCTGTACCTGTGGTTTCTTTTTTTTTGAGTTAAAAAAACCTAATGTATTAACAATGTGTAATGGTGCCTTTTCTTTCAGTTAACAGTTGATTTAATTTAAATATATACAAGCTGCAGTTTAATTTATGGAAGAAGTATTTATAGTAGCTGCTAAAAGAACCCCTATCGGAGGGTTTCTTGGGAATCTGTCCGATTTTTCAGCTTTTCAGCTAGGGCAAATTGCTATTAATGGCGCTCTAAACGAAACAAGTTTAACATCAAGAGATATTGACTCTGTCTATATGGGGAATTTATTTTCTGTCAATCTTGATGAGTCCTCTGTAGGACAAACATCCGAATCCTCAGGGATTTCAAGTAAATTAAACTGCATAAAAATTGACAAAGTCTGTACTTCAGGAATGAAAGCTGTAATGCTGGGCATTGAACAGATTCAATCAGGAATAGAAAACATCGTGATTACAGGCAGTACAGAAAGCATGAGTAATATATCCCCTTCCTCTTTGAAGAGAAATAAAAATAAGTCAGAACACACTAATCTTACTGACAAGCTGCTCAATGACCAGCATATTAATACCTGCAATGATCCCGATATGGGACAGCTGACTGAATTATATACCAGGAAATATAATTTAACCTTAGAGGATCAGAACAAATTTGTACACTCTTGTTACGCAAAAGCAAGGGCTGCTTCTCAGGCTGGCAAATTCAATAAAGAAATTATTCCAATTAAAATTAAACAAAAAACAGGATTTGTTACCATTTCAGATGATGAAAATAGTAATCAAATAATTCCTGAAAAAATAGATAGATTTCAATCTGTTTTTGAGCAAAATAATATCGTCAGGGCTCCTGATATAAGTAATTTAAATGATGGGGCGGCCGCTTTAATTTTAGTATCAAAGAAAGCTTTAGAGCTGCATAATTTAGTCCCAATTGCAAAGATACTTAGTTATGCTGATACCTCGAAGGCTTCAGAATGGCTCACCACTACCCCCGATATTGTTATTCATAAAGTACTGCAGCAGGCAGGTCTCACTTTGGGGAAAATTGATTATTTTGAAATCAATGAACCCTATGCAGCGGGAGTACTTGCCAGACAAAAAAGATTAGGATTAAATCCTGAAAAAATTAACGCTTATGGAGGAAGTATCGCTGCTGGTCATTCTATTTGTACTTCAGGAGCAGGAATCATTACAACATTAATTTCTGTTTTGACACAAGAAGACGGCAAATATGGAGTAGCTGCAATCTGCAGCGCAGATGGTGATGCTTCAGTAATTGTTATAGAAAATCTAAAACGCAGATGGTGGAGCCTCTGCAATTATTTTAAAAAATCTAATTACTAAAGATAATCCAAAACAATTATACTTGAGAGTATTTAGCTTCCCAAGGCGTGATTATAAATAGAAAAACCAGCTATTCAAGAAAACAATCATGTTAGCTGAGCAAAACATATTTATGATAAGAAATACTGTTTTCTTGGCTAATTTAACTACTGTATGACTTTAAGAGAAATAACCTTTTAAATAAATTATTAAAAATTGCAAATATGAAAAGAGTAGCCATAACTGGCATGGGGGTTATCAGTCCTCTAGGAAATACAGTGGCAGAATTCTGGAGGAAAATAGTTCAGGGAGAAAGCGGCAGCGCGCCAATTACTAAATTTGATGCATCAAAATTTAAGACAAACTTCGCTTGTGAGGTAAAAGATTTCAATCCTGAGCTTTACATGGATAAAAAAGAAATTAAAAAGTTTGATTTGTTTACCCAATATGCCATCGCTGCCAGCGAGCAGGCTATAACGGATGCAAACTTGAATTTTTCAGTCATGGATGAAGAAACCCGCTCAGAAATTGGTGTTATCTGGGCATCGGGATATGGTGGAATAACTACTTTTGAAAAAGAATTAACGGAGTTTAATTCCGGGGATGGAACACCACACTTTAATCCTTATTTTATTCCTAAAATCATAGTAAACATTGCTGCTGGCGTTATATCCATAAAACATAAGCTTCATGGGCCAAATTATGCAACAGTTTCAGCATGTGCTTCATCAAGCACTGCAATAATCTGTGCTTTTGACACTATTCGTCTGGGGAAAGCAAAAATCATTATCACAGGAGGTTCCGAAGCCGCAATATCACCTTCTTCTATTGGCGGGTTCAACGCTTCTCATGCCCTTTCAAAAAATAATGCTAATCCAGAACAGGCTTCAAGACCATTTGATAAGGACAGAGATGGTTTTGTAGCAGCAGAAGGAGCCGGAGCCCTAATTTTAGAGGACTACGATCATGCTGTGAACCGTGGTGCAAAAATATACGGTGAAATGGTTGCAGGCGGAATGGCAGCTGATGCATACCATCTTACCGGTACTCACCCTGATGGCTATGGAGCATCAATAGGAATTAACAATGCACTGACAGAAGCCAATATTGACACATCGGATATCGACTATATTAATGCCCATGCTACTTCTACACCTCAGGGAGATCTTAGTGAACTTAAGGCCATACACACTATTTTTGGCGATTTACCGGTATCGATAAGTGCCACAAAATCAATGACAGGACATTTACTGGGTGCCGCAGGTGCAATCGAAAGTATCATTACTATTTTAGCTGTTAAAAATGATATTGTTCCCGGCACCATAAATGTTCAAAATCTGGATCCTTTAATCTCTGATGACTTAAATATTGTCATAGGAAAATCAATCAGTAAAAAAATTAAATATGGGCTCAATAATACATTTGGATTTGGGGGGCATATTGCAGCAATCATATTTAAAAAATAAAGAACTTTAAGTTATATAAAATCAATTAAAAATTGCTCTAAATTAGTAGAAAGGCCAATCATTTTTAAAGCCTGCCAACTCTAAAAGTATTGATTAATTTAAAAAAAATACGCTAAGTTTTGCAAAGTGTAATGCAATTATCTAATTTAATTTTATGAATCAGATTAAAAATTAAAGCTTAGCCAAATGACGATTAGACAAAAAAGTTAAATGAAAAAATTTAGAAACAGTATCTTTTACATTGGCATTATTGGTGTATTTTCTATTTTAATGTATTGGATTATTTTATTGGGTGTAAAACTTGAAACAGGAAGAAATATCACTATTCCGAAGTCAGAGAAAAGTCATTGGAGCGAATTTATGAGTTCACTTCTGGACAACCTGCAGCATCCTTTGGCGCTGCTGCTGGCACAAATTGTTACCATCATTTTTGCTGCCCGTATTTTCGGCTGGATCTGTATAAAAATAAAACAGCCCGCAGTAATAGGAGAAATGATTGCAGGGATTGTAATGGGGCCTTCCCTGATAGGGATGTATTTCCCGGGGTTTTCCACAATTTTATTCCCTTTGGAATCCTTAGGAAATCTTCAATTCTTGAGTCAAATTGGATTAATTCTCTTCATGTATATTGTAGGGATGGAAATTGACATGAAAATATTAAGAAATAAAGCCCATGATGCCGTAGTGATTAGTCATGCCAGTATCATCATTCCGTTTGTTTTAGGAATGGGACTTGCTTATTTTTTATATAATGAGTTTGCCCCTGTGAATGTTCAGTTTATTTCTTTTGGATTATTTACCGGTATTGCCATGAGTATAACCGCTTTTCCGGTCCTGGCAAGAATTGTGCAGGAACGAGGTATACACAAGACCAGATTGGGTACTATCGTTATTACTTGTGCGGCGGCTGATGATATTACTGCCTGGTGTATATTGGCAGTGGTTATTGCTGTCGTAAAGGCCGGTTCCTTTACAAGTGCTGTCTATACTATTATTTTGGCATTGGTATATGTTGTATTAATGATAAAGGTCGTTCGCCCATTTTTAAAACGAATAGGTGATCTATATACAAACCAAGAAAAATTAGGCAAACCAATTGTTGCTATATTTTTTCTGACTCTTGTCCTTTCCTCTTACTTAACAGAAATAATAGGGATTCATGCTTTATTTGGAGCTTTTATAGCTGGGGTAATCATGCCTGAGAACATCAAATTTAGAAATCTTTTTATAGAGAAAGTAGAAGATGTAGCCTTGGTTCTCCTGCTTCCATTATTTTTTGTGTTTACGGGACTTCGAACACAAATAGGTTTATTAAACGAGCCTTATTTATGGAAAATTGCCGGACTTATTTTTCTGGTTGCCGTGGCAGGCAAATTTGTCAGCAGTGCTTTGGCTGCAAAATTTGTAGGACAGAACTGGAAAGACAGCTTATCTATAGGAGCATTAATGAACACAAGGGGATTGACCGAATTGGTTGCGTTAAATATTGGGTACGATTTAGGGGTATTGAGTCCTGAATTATTTTCTATGATGGTAATAATGGCTCTGGCAACTACATTTATGACAGGACCAGCCTTAGATTTGATAAACTGGATTTTTAAATCCGATCAGGTCAAGGTCAAAAATGATGCGCAGCTGACCCATAAATATAGAATTTTATTATCATTTAATAAACCAGAATCTGCAAAAGCATTATTAAAATTAGCAGACAGCCTTACTCATAAACGACAAGATAATTCTGAAATTACGGCCATGCACCTGCTGCCTGTTGATGAACTGCATCATTACGATACTGAAGTTTATGAAACAGAAAGTTTTAAGGATGTTATTGAACAGTCAAGAATTCTAAAAAGGCATATCACTACTATGTTTAAAGCCTCTTCAGACATTGATAATGAAATTGTAAATGTAGCTAATAAAAGTAATTATGATTTACTTCTGATTGGTTTAGGCCAATCTATATACGAGGGCAGTTTATTGGGTAAAGTACTAGGATTTACAACCCGAATGATCAATCCTGAAAAACTGATCAATACCGTTACAGGAAAAGAAAATATAATTGACAGCTCACGTTTTGATGAAGGCACAAGACAAATAGTATCCAAATCGCAAATACCGGTAGGTATTTTTATCGATAAAAATTTTACAGATACTTCACGGATTTTTATTCCACTATTTGATACCAAAGACTGGGATCAGATTGTAATTTATATTCAGAAGTTTATTTATAATAGCCCTGCAGTAATAATAGTTCTAGATGTGGAAGGACAAATAATGGCAGATTTACCAGCCATGGAAAAAATACATTCGATTGAACAGAGTACTCCAAATCAATTTACATTTAAGAAGAAACAAACAATTGAGAAAGATTTTTTGGTTCAGCAAAGCCTTATGCTGATAGGCGCAGAAGGCTGGAGACATTTGGTTAATACAAAAAGTTCCTGGTTATCTGATATTCCGTCAACATTGATTATTGCAGACGAAAAAAGATAAAAACTTCCAAAATAAATTCATCCCTATATAATAAATATTCCTAATCAATACAGGGATGAATTCTTTAATCAAATCTTAAACCTTTTCCATTTCTATATATTAATTCTAATATCATCTTATGAAAAAGGGCTGATCTAGAACAATTTTAATATACAAGGGTTTATAATCATTTATGTTATAGCAAACCTATAAACATATAGTAATATTATTTCTTCACAAATTTAGTTAGAATTACTATTGCCTGCCCGTCTATTTTTCCTTCAATTTGCTCATGATTGTCATGAACTAAACGAATATTTCGCACCGCTGTACCAACTTTTGCATTTAAAGACGAGCCTTTTACATCCAAATCTTTGATAAGCGTTACCGTGTCGCCGTTTTGCAGGATATTACCATTGCTGTCTTTATGGAAATTAATAGATCCGTCACCAGTATGGTCTCCGGTTGCTTTTGCCCATTCCAGATTTTCATCCTCCAAATACATCATATCCAGCGCATCAGCAGCCCAGCTTTCATTACGAAAACGGTTAAGCAGACGCCAAGAAACCACCTGTACGGCCGGCACTTCACTCCACATAGATGTCGATAGAAAATTTTTCCAGAAAACATCATCCAATTCCTCTTTCTTTTCAATTTGGCGAAGGCATTTCTCATTGATTAAAATCCAACTGTCCACACCTTTATTTTGAGCAGGCGGAACTTCATAAGCAACTAGATTTTCACCGATACCGCTTAATTCACATACATTTCCACTTCTCTTTTTTAATAATTCCTCTAATTTCATTTTATTTTATTTTATTTGGAAATAAAGTTTAAAGACTTCTCAGAACATATTCTAAATCCATATATCCTTCACCGTCCCTATTTTAATTGATTTTATTTGGCAGCGTTTATAGATTTAATGCTCCAATTTAAGCCGTTTTTCTCCAGAAGCTTAATATCCCGCCGTGCGAAACGGATTCTAGGCTGAAACTTTTTGGAACCTCTCTGCAATTGCTCCAGTAGGTAACCAGTTTTGTGCCAATGGGAGTTTTCTCCAGCTGGTCTTTAAGATAAGCTGTATATAGATTATATAGTTCCTCACTTGGATCAATTGATTTGTCAATACGGGCCGTCAAATCTATATTTTCCTGAAATGAATTGAAAAAATAGAAAGCGTCATAATCCAACAAAGATATCTCCATAATATTTGAGTGTATGAATTCTGCATTATCAATCTTATATTTTTTGGCAATTTTTCGCGATAATTTTATAAGCGATTCCCTTTGCTCCACCCCATAAAAAATTCCACTTGTTAAAGCGGCCCCCACAAGGCAGAATTTCCCAGCCCCCGAGCCTATATCCAATACCCTTTTATTGGGTTTGTCCACCAAAAAAGCAGCTGCTTTTCTGGCTATTTTTACGGGGGTCCAATGACGGGCCGCCAGCTTCTTTATCCTAATAGGGTACACTTGGTTAAACTCGTTATCATCAATAGATTTATTTTGCTTGAGTTGTTCAAAAATCATTTTATAAATACTTTTGCATTTGCTGCAGTTGGCTTAATTTTCCCTGTTAAATGGAATAATTTAACAAGTAGCAAAAGTATGGAGAGTCCCAATATATTTAACTGATTAATATCTTTCTAAAATTTGATTTAAATCAAAAAAAAAAAAGCAGGGACAGAAAATATAATTTTAATAGATAATTATAACAAGCTGCTTCATCAGGTCAGACGTGCCGTCTGCCAGTTTGAAAAAAAAAAAAAATACTGGCATATTTTCCGTTGGGAAGATGCCCCTGATTTTTCAGGTGGGCCCTAATGGTAAGAGCACAAATAATACATCAGAATTACCCGCTAAAAAATCTATTCTAAAGTTTGCATATCAAAATCAAATGCCCATTTTAACATTAATATGACTAAGAATATATCCTTAGAGACACAAAACTTTAGATATAGCCATTTTTATAAAAACATCAAAAATATGCGTCTAAATCAAAAAGATCAGATTTACTTGATTTAAATCAAATTTCTATTTCATAATTTAATTGTAAATTTGCCACTAGAAATTTTAATTAAGCAGCTGTTTATTGAAGATAAGTATAGGGAATATATTCTTGGATCTAATAATTTAAAAAGCCAGAGGTTTGCTGCTTTGCCTCTGGTTTTTTTATTTTTTATCAGTATGCAGGACGAAAAACAAAAAATATCCATTATTCCATCCGCAAAAAATAGTGCCTTTATATAAAACTGGCCTTAAGACTGTTGATATTTGGCAGGTAAATCAAAACTGCCCAAAACATTGAATTGATCTCATTTTTTCTGACTGTTTTTTTGCTATCTGACACCCAGCTGTGGCGAAGTGCCTTTTCAACAATTTCTTTCTCAATTTCATTTTTGATCTCAGCTTCTATTTTGATCTCATCAATAAGCCCCTCACTCCATTAATAGCGAATTGCCTCATCAGTTGTTTTTCTCTGGAAATTCCAGTGTAGGATTCCTTTAAGAGTAACCCAGCCGTCTTTTACTGTAATTGTTAATCTATGGTTTGGGACTGCCCAGTTTTCCTTTAGGGTTTTAATGACTAAATCTGTTATCTCCTTGTCACTTCTAATATCTGATGTAAACAAATCAACTTTTACATTATTAAACACATCCCTAACCCCTGGAATTTTTTTAACAACATGTTCCGCTTCCTTTTTCTGAGCATAGGTATCTACAGTCCCTCCCAGATCAACTGCACCTTCGTTGACATGCACATCAATTTCAGTACTATGTAAAATAGGCTCCCATTTTAGGGCTTCTTTTACTTCTTTTCTTAAAATGTCATTATTCTTTTTCATGGCGCTTTTTAGTTTAAAAAATTAATTCAGTGCTGCAGATCAAACCTCTACAGCAAACCTCCTGTTTGTGATAAAACAAAATTGATTAAAGAATACGGGGAAAAAAATGATGTACATCAATCTCAAAAATGACCTAAATCATTATTGGAATTGTTACTTTTTTTTTACCACAAAAAGTTAACACGGTTCTTTAATTTTTTGGAAATTCTAAATTTTAGTCAAAATCTTAGCACAACGAATTATAAAAGCAGAAATTCACCTAAAAAATAATCAAAGAGATCAAAATACTAATAAGCAACATGCTGTAATTGAATGCTAAACAAAAAATAGAAAATAAAAATTTAGAATCATTCTAATGCAATTGCTCTAAAACGGAAGGCATTTTGAGTTAAATTTACTTGGAAAAAAGATTGAAATGAATGTCATTGATAAAGAGCTCTTAGAAGGCACACTTAAAAACATTGATAAAAAAATTGACCGGCTAAACAATCAAAAAATAACAGCTTTTTTTGAATCTCTGGCATTAGACAAGAGAAATGATATTAGCAAGGACTATCTGAATTGGGAAAATATACTGATAGTGGTTCCCAGCCGCAGTATTTTGAATGAAGTAATAAAATATAAAGACTTAATATCACGGATTTCTTTTATAACAAATCCAAATGCAGTAGAAATTCATATTTATGATTTCAATGATTGGAAAAAAAGCACCAAGAATAAAACAAAATTTCAAATTAGGGAATTGCTGAAAACAAATTTTGGAGGTACCGAAAAAATCGCTGAAAAGCGTGACTGGGTTAAACTGTTATTCAAATAAAAATGCACGTAGAAAACCATTTCATCAACAGAAGCGGCTGGTTAAGGGCAGCGGTCCTTGGAGCTAATGACGGGATTTTATCCACTACCAGTTTAGCAATCGGCGTGGCTGCCGCCAGTGTTTCCAGAGAACCAATTTTGCTGGCATCAGTCGCAGGGCTGGTTGCTGGTGCACTTTCAATGGCTGCTGGTGAATACGTATCGGTAAGTTCTCAATCTGATATTGAGACAGCAGATTTAAAAAGAGAAAAACTGGCGCTTGAAACCCAGCCGGAAGAAGAACTGAAAGAACTAACGGATATTTATATCCAAAGAGGATTAAATAAAGAATTAGCCCGACAGGTTGCCGTCGAATTAACAGCTCATGATGCACTTGGAACCCATTCAAGAGATGAACTCGGCATTAATGAAATAACGCAGGCCAATCCGCTTATGGCTGCTTTTGCATCAGCAATATCTTTTACCATCGGAGGATTATTACCGCTCTTGGTAGCCATTTTCGCTCCTATAAAGCAAATGGTCTTTTATCAATATGGGTTTTCAATTGTATTCCTTGCATTTTCCGGCTTTTTAGCTGCACAGGCAGGAGGTTCAAAAATATTTACCGCAGTTCTTCGTATTTGTATCTGGGGAACTTTTGCAATGGTGATGTCAGCATTGGTAGGTTATATCTTTGGTGTTCAGACCTCATAAGATAGAATGTGCTTTTTAACTAATTAAAAAATTAATTCAATCTTAAGCAATAAAAGAAAATAAGACCACTAACAATCCGTTATTTCGTAAATATCTAAAAACTAAACTCTGAAATGAAGCTCATTAGCCTGTTCCTTTTATTAACAACAGCAATTACCATAAACTGGGAACCTGATTTTAATAATGCTAAAAAAATTGCAAAGGAAAAACACGAATTGATTCTATTGAACTTCTCAGGCTCAGACTGGTGCGGTCCATGTATAGTAACACGTAGAAACTATTTTGAAAGTGAAGTTTTTACTGCCATGGCCAATGAAAATCTAGTGCTGGTTAATGCTGATTTTCCAAGAAAAAAGAAAAACATTGGAACTCCTGAGCAGGTTAAACGAAACGAGGATTTAGCAGAAATTTATAATAAAGACGGAAGTTTTCCTTTAACACTTCTTTTGGATGCTGATGGCAAAGTAATCAAAACCTGGCATGGAAAACCAGAAACTACTCCTGAACAATGGACTGCCGAAATAAAAGCGATCTGTGACAGCCGAAAATAACATACTGCAGAAACAAAAATATTCGCAATCCCTGAAACTCATGGGGAACAACTTTACTATAACAGTTGTTGCTGAAAATGAAAAAGCTGCAAATGAATATATCAATCTGGCTATTGAAGAAATCAGACGGATTGAAAAACTTTTAACTACCTATAAAGAGGACAGCCAAACCAATCTGATTAACGAAAATGCAGGAATCAAGCCTGTCAAAGTAGATTTGGAAGTTTTTAATCTTATCGAAAGATCTATGGGAATTTCGAAAATTACACAGGGAGCATTTGACATTTCGTATGGAAGCATTGACAAAAATTTATGGAATTTTGACAAATCCATGACTAAATTACCAGATGCCGAAACAGCATTAAAAATGGTATATCTCATTGATTATCGAAATATTATCCTTGATAGAGAAAACACAACCGTCTTTTTAAAAGAAAAAGGAATGCGTATTGGTTTTGGAGGTATCGGAAAAGGATATGCCGCAGAAATGGCAAAGCAGATTCTTATAAAACATAATGTACAAAGCGGTATTATTAATGCCAGCGGAGATCTTTGCGCATGGGGACTGCAACCGAACGGTAAAAAATGGACAATAGGTGTGGCTAATCCTGATGCGCCAAATGCGGCATTTTCGTTTATGGAAATATCCAATAAAGCAGTGGCAACATCAGGCAACTATGAAAAATTCGTGACCATTAACGGAAAAAAATATTCGCATACCATTGATCCAAAAACAGGACTCCCGATAACAGGAATAAAAAGCGTCACCATTATCTCCTCAAATGCAGAATTTGCAGATGCAATGGCAACTCCAATTGCGGTTATGGGAATTAAAGCAGGCTTGTTTTTAATAGATCAGATTCCTGATTTATACTGCATAATAATTGATGACAATAATAAAATTTACACATCCAAAAACATCCGTCTAAAATGAAAAAGCCAAAGCAAAAAATTCTCGTATTGTTATGCAGTACTGCTCTTGCCGGCCTGCTGCTTACCTCCTGCACTTCGGTTAAGGAATACCAAAAGGGGAAACTCAACGATTCTGAAATGGTGCTTTCTAACAGAAAAATTGAAAAGACAGAACTCAGTTTTCAATCCTACCGTGAAGGAGCTTCCGGAGCAAATTCAGGAAAAAGTGGTGGTGGCTGCGGTTGTAACTAATTTTCATACTATAAAAAATGAAAAGAATATTCATAACAGGATTTGCTTTATTGGCATTATTTCAGACAAGGGCGCAAAATGTTCCCACCGATTCTACCAGTTATAAAAGCAAAAAATTAAAATTGGAAGAAGTTAATCTAGTTTCGAGCTATTATAAACAAGATGGAGATAATTCAGCCGTTACGGGCGGAATTGGTTCTGAACATTTAACCGATATTGCAAACACGATCGATGTTAAACTGGTAAAGTACGGCGAAACCGGAATCAAACATACTTTTGATATAGAAGCCGGAATTGATCATTATACCTCCGCGTCGTCAGATATGATTGATTTGAGTGCGAATTCATCTGCTTCTTCATCTGATAACAGATTTTATCCTTCATTGACTTATTTAAGAGAAAATGAAGAAAAAGGAAGAACCTATGTCTTTGGGATTTCATCATCAACCGAGTTTGATTATCAGTCTTTTGGAGGAAATATTGCTTTCTCGCAAAAAACAAAAGACAAGAACGGGGAATTTACCGCTAAATTCCAAACTTATATTGATCAGCTTAAATTAATTGAACCCATTGAACTCCGTACACCAGGAAACGAAGGGTATGATAGTGCCAACAGAAACACTTTTGCCGGAACTTTAAGTTACTCACAGGTGGTAAACAAAAATCTGCAGGTGATGATCGTAGGTGATGTTATCAGCCAAAACGGATATTTAAGCCTCCCTTTTCACAGGGTATATTTTACTGATGGGTCTGTTCATCAGGAGAAAATGCCTGATACTAGACTTAAAATTCCACTGGGAATAAGAGCGAGTTATTTCTTTAGTGATAATGTGATTATCCGCGCTTATTATAGATATTATACAGACGACTGGAGCCTGAAAGCACATACTGCTGATCTGGAGATTCCTGTAAAATTAACTCAGGCATTTTCATTGAGCCCTTTTTATAGGTATTATACCCAAAGTGGAACCAAGTATTTCAAACCTTACGGCGAACATACTGCAGCCGATGAATTCTATACCAGCAACTATGATTTATCAAAGTTTGACAGCAGTTTCTTTGGAATGGGAATGAAATTTACTCCTCCAAACGGTATATTTGGTTTAAAACACTGGAACACTCTAGAAATACGCTATGGTCATTATACCAGAACCACTAATATGACTTCTGATATTATCTCCATTAATATAAAATATAAATAGTCAAAGTTAAAAAACGCCAACATCAAGTACATTCCTATCCTAAACAAATTTTGCTATATATTTTCTAAAAAGATTTATATAATTTTAAATATTATTTGAATCAAATTCTTGCAATAATAAATCAAATAATCTTATAGATTTTAATCTAATAAATATTCTTTAGAGATTCAATTATATTTTAAAAATAGCCTTTTTAACATTTAACCTCTACGATACATACAAACCGCTTCCTAACAAAAATTCAAAATAATTATCTTACAAATTCACTTGAAAATAAGCCAATTTCTTTAAATCATTCATAAAATGATTTGTAAATTGTTCAGTGAGGGTCACTCAGCCAGATGGCGTCAATTGAAGACAATTGGCGCCATTTTTTCATTTACACTAATAAATACGGTGGCTTTGAGTCATTTTTGCTTTTATTTTCTTTCTCTAAAATAATAGAAAAATTGCTTCAGCGTGTATATTTAGATGAAAAATAATACAAATAGTTAATTTATCATTCGATAACTTAACAGGATTCGAACCCCCAGAATATTATAGAAATTGACTCTATATAATCTCCAAATTGCTTTCAATTACTATTTAATGACAAATAATGAAATCTGATTTCAAAACGTATTTAAGTATATTATTGCTATATTTGCTTAAGAGCCTGCCAGCGATGCCATTCCGATTAAAAAAGCTGGCCGAACAGTCAAAACCAATATGTCATTTACTCCAGATGTCCAATATACTCAAAAACCATATAGCCAAATTTGCACAGGTATCAGACAATGACTTTGAGCAAATCAAAAAATTCTTCGACATAAAACAAACGTGTAAAAAAGAGAACCTGCTAAAGGAGGGACAGATCTGCCGTCATCATTATTTTGTTTTGGACGGCCTGCTTAGAAAGTTTTATATTAACGAGAAAGGTACCGAACAAACCACGGAATTTGCCATAGAAACATGGTGGCTTACCGATAACTTTGCCTACGAGAACCAGCTCGCGACAGAATTTTATATTCAGGCAGTAGAGAAATCAACATTGCTTTACATCACTTTGGAGAAGCAGCAGAAGCTGCTGGAAGAGTTTCCGGTAATGGAGCGCTATTTCCGTTTTGTCTACCAGAGGGCTTATGCAGCCGCACAGAAACGCATCAAATTTCTTTTCTCGTTCTCTAAGGAAGAGTTTTATTTCCAGGCAGTCAGAAACCACCCCGAATTCATCCAGCGTGTTCCCCAATACCTCATCGCTTCCTATCTAGGATTCACGCCCGAATACTTGAGCGAAATACGCAAAAGGCTTCTTTCTTAAACCAGTTTAAGTTTTTTCCTTTCCCTATTATTGAATTTTGCATTGAACAATTTTAAAAGAATAATACAATGCAAAAACGACTTAACATTAAGCAGGCCGCTCCGGATGCACTAAAAGCGATGATAGGACTTGAAAGCTACCTTTCAAAAATTTCCATATCCAAGACAGCCAAAGAACTCATAAAGATACGTGCCTCGCAGATCAACGGCTGTGCCTACTGCATCAACATCCACACTCAGGACGCCGTTAAAAACGGCGAGTCAAACCAGCGCATTTTTCTCTTGAGTGCTTGGAGAGAAGCTGGGGACATTTTTACAGAAGAGGAAAAAGTGGTGCTCGCGGTAACTGAAGAGATAACATTAATTCATGAGAACGGATTAACGGATGAAACCTATACAAAGGCCTTACAGTATTTCAGTGAAAGCCAGATAGCAGATATAATAACGGCCGTCATAACAATCAATCTTTGGAACAGGGTTGTTCTCAGTACCCATCTCCGAATAGGAGAAAGTCTTGCATAACTTGCAAAAAACTAGTTTAATTGCGATGCATCCAAAAGTTTAGAATTATAATTAAATTTGAAGACAATAAGCCCGATTTGTTTCGGGCTTATTGCTTTTACGAAAAACTCATTTAAAAGCACCAATTAGGATAGAAATGCTCCAGTGGAACAACAATCAAATAATTCATACAGCCAAAGAAAGACAATCCTGCCTTAACTTAAACAATCTTTTAAAATCCTGCATAAATTTTGTAAATTTATATATCAGTTTAATGCGATGGATCAATTGAGTTTTTACAATTTTTGCATCAATCCTACTCAGGACATCCGAACCAATTTTTTAACGCCAATGAAAGACAGACATTACATATAGAAAGCCAATCTCTTCAAATCATCCAAAAATGATGTTGAAATTTGTCCTGTCCCCGTCACTTAAAAAATCCCTAAACTGCTAGTTTTTAGTGTTTAGGGATTTTCATTTTTAACTTCTAGTCCGTATTTAGTCCACATTACCCACATTATAAATACTTATAAAATATCATTAATTACTATATATCTAAGCCCATGTGACTTTTTTTTTATTTAAAATACGGCCTAATAATTAGCTTTTTTTTTCTAGTAATGTAGAATTTAAAATTTTAAGTAGTACGAAAAACTCTTTCTTCAGACTCTGGCAAACCAAAACTTAAGAAAAAAAGAAATACCATAAAATCATGGAGTTAAGAAAGGACTTAACAATCCTGACCTTCGCTCCATTTTTTTTAGTTATTTCAAATTATAACAAAAAAAAAGCCTGTTGAATAAATATCCACAGACTTTTTCCTCATTATAATTCACTTTTTATAAAAACATTTAGAAATGTAATTTCTGCTTAATATTTAGTAATTACAGGTGGTGTCCATGTACTTTTTGTAATTCCTTCTTTACCCCAATAGGCGCGAATATATAAAGAAAAAGTTCCATTCGGTGATGGCAACCAATTGCTTTCCTTGTCGGCTCCAGGAGATTTTGAACTTACGTAAATTGTCAACGAACCATCTTTATTTTTCTTCAAACCTTTGTTTTTTGTTCCTAAAGAATATCGTTTAATTGGATTGCTTGAAAATAAATGATGCTCATTATATAAAGTCAAAGACCAGAAACCATCAACAGGAGGCTCTTCTCCATTTGCAAAAGTTACCGTGTAATTATTTTTTCCGTCTAATTGTGACTTATCGGTAGTCATATCGGTATAAAAATATTGCGTTTCGTTTGGTCTGTTGTCAAACATATTCGATTTGGCTGTTGCGGCTCTATTATAATAATCATAAGTTCCAGAGCCTGTCCAGTCTGCACTATAGAAAGAACGATTCCATCCGTTTCCGGCAGATACTCCATTATTTTTCCAAAGAAAGAAACTATGAATGGTACTTTCTTCCGTTTTTTTAGCAGTTTTAACTAATGCTTCTTTAATAGCAGGATCAGTTTTAGCCGCAGCTAATAACTCTTTTAATTGCGCATAAAGATCTTCTTCACCATCAAGAGGAGGCAAAATCTCTAATACTTTCCCGAGTTGATTTTCATCAAAAAACTTTTCGGCCGTTACCCATTTTGTTTCTTTTCCATCAGAAGGCGGACCTGGTATTGTCGGCGCACTTTTCCAAATCATAGTTTTCATTTTACCATCAAACTCAGAAAGAGGATACGCTACAATTTGATTTATAGTAGCCTGAATCGCTTTTTTGTCTTCTGGTGTATCATTCTGGAACACTCTCGGAATCATGTTTGCTAAAGTTGTTGGACATTTTACTACTTCTGTAATTCCTTTTGGTGTTTCACCTTTCCAATTCGGACCAACTAAGAGATAAAAACCAGATTTAGTACCATATGGTTTTCCTACTTGCCCAAATTGATTTGTTCTATGGTCATACATTGCATAAACCCAAAATCGATCTCCAAAATCAGGAACCTGCACAACTACGGGCTGTGAATCTAAATCAAAAAAACCAAGTCCATAAACGACATCCTGATTAGGACAAGTCACAAAGGTCTGATTAGGGGTAATGTAATCATTAAGCATTGCTATTTTCCCTTGAGGAGCAACTGGCAGCACACCATTTAGATATCCAGGTTGAGGCGCTTGGGTTATTGCAGCTCTTCTGTTTAGCATATTTACCAGTGGCCATCCCCAGACGTAAGCAAACTCTCCAAGTTTTTCAGCATATTCAGGACTCATTTTTTCCTTTTGAGGAAGTACCAAAGAAAAGTTGTTTTCTTTACTTTTTATTTCCAATGTGGAGACTGCTGTAGTAGTTTCTGGATTCGCTGCGGGTTCTGCTGTTTCAGAATTCTTTTTGCAGGAAGTCGTTATTCCTAATGTTAACAGAAGTAAAATAATTAATGTTGATAATTTCTTTTTCATTTTTTTTGATTTAGATTATTGTTATCAATTACTATTCTTTATTGGCAATATATTTTATCAAATAAATTTACAAAAAAAAAGTACAAAAACACAACCAATTGAATATCAAATAAAACCAGACTTGTTACTATGAAAGGAATTAACTTTGTACCACAAATCCTAAATCGTATAAGCAATTCATAAAGCCAATGAAAGATGGTTCTACCTTAAAATAGAACATTCTTTTCAAATCTTAAATGGTACTTTTAAATTTGTATAATAGTTCAACGTAATAAGCCAGTTGAATTTTTATACTTTTTGCATCAATCCTACTCAGGACATCCAAACCAAATTCACTAAGCCAATGGAACACAGACATTACATGTAGTACGCCAATTTCTTCAAATCATCCAAAAATGATGTTGAAATTTGTCCTGTCGGGGTCACAAAAGCCAAATGGCGTCAATTGAAGACAATTGGCGCCATTTTTTTTATTTTTGCTTTCTTTATTTTCAATCACACTTAAAATATATTTACAAGAAATGTAAGATGTTTTTAATGTTTATATGAAAGAAAAAATCAAATGTGCATCTTCAGAAAATGAAAATATCCGAAGAAAGCTTATGAATATTGGAATATGAATGACAATTCTTTGCGTTGCTCTAAAAAATGAAATATTCTTTTTTTGACAATAAACAATATAAACGCTGGCTCTGCCCCGCTTTAGACTGCCTTTGCATATTCCCTAAATTTATGGAAACCTTATGGGGCCCTCCATGGGTATCCACTAAGATTATGCAAATTGCTCGTTTCCAATATAAAGCAGAAAAACAAAATATTCATTTCATTATATCTTTTTATATATTTCATTCTTTCACTCATATTCGCTTAGAATGCGAAATCACTCTGGAAGAAGTATATTATTAAATTAAGAGCAATAAAAAAAGGAGAAGACAATCGTTTTGTTCCTCCTTTTTTTGCCAAATTATTTTACTATCGTTATAGCCCGGTCACTGGATAGATCCCATTTAACTACATCGTTGACCCACACCTTGACCACAGAAAGATTGTTTCCACTCCTTTTAAATTCAGCCTTGATTACATCTGTGCTGCTTTCATTCCACTTGACATATGTGTAGGACAGATTTTGAGGATTTATATAATCCGTATTCAGGAAAAGCTGGATTTTGTAATCAGATGAATTATCCATTGCCTGAGTAATCACCCTATATCCTTTCGGACTGTCCAAATTCGGCTTATTGACTTCCTGCTTTACATCATTTGACGTAAGGTAAAAGATCTTAATTGATTTAGAGTCAATAATGCCATTATCCGGTGCAAGCAAATCTTTCCCGTTACTGTCTTGCACTTTTAAAAAGATGTCTGCTTCATAATTTACACAGCAATTTTCGCTGCTCTCGCAAGAGAAGAAAAGAAACAGGCCTGCCAAACAAAAATTTTTAAACATAATTATTATTTTCTAATATTAAACACCATAGCCGATTGATAGCTGAAAGATCCTTCTGGGTTTTCAAAAGTAGAATACCAGCCATTATAAGCACCATTCCAGCCCCAGTTCATGTGGTAGGTATACTTTGGCACACACGTGGTTTCGTATCCGTGCTGGCCAGCCATTACCCTTATCTTCATTCGGTAGTACTCCATGCCATCGCATACCCATGCATGTCCATTCTGGTACACGTTAAAGATAAGCCATTTTTTTCCTTTTTCGCCACCTCGCAATATAACTGGATTTCCATTTACCAATTCATTGTAGGTGGTTGTTATGTTAAATCCGGCATAATCAGCCGAAGAAAAACCAAAAGCTGATTTAAGCGCACCTGGAACATCTTCAGTTTCTGAACTTGAACCGTCGCACCCGTAATCCATGCCTACCGAATTTCCGCAAGCTCTCATCAGGCGTGCCACCTCATTAGCTCCCGCCGTAGCTGAATTGCTGTCGGTAATTATGGTTGGCATTATGGACCAATCATACGAATTTGGATATTGATAATATCGCAGGACTTGGGACATCGCAGTGGCCACGCAGCCCGTCGGAGCATATCCATTGGAATAATTTGTACAGGCAAGATACTGCGTCTGATTGTTATATCCTACACCCTGGCCCCAGGTGGTCGGAAGAAGCGGGCCATATGATGCAATCAGTATAGGAGTCGTAAAAGGCTGCGACTCGCAAGATGCTGCAGCTTTTGAGGTTTTCGAATCTGCTTTTGGCCTCTTGCTAAAAATAAAATTCTCAACTTCTCCAGTAGTCCACATCTTCCCCATCTGACTTCTATCTGTAATTGAATCTCTGCGCACCAAACCAGCCATATCGTCTTGCATTCTGAGCCATCCGACAAGAAGATCCGGATAAGATTCTGCATCTAAATCAAAATGCTCCGTTTCGGAATAAGCCAAAACAGGATAGATCCTTTTGTCCCCCGAAAGAATAAGAAACCCTCCGCCTTTGTAATTTATGATAAAGTACGAAGGTTTGTTTTTATCAGATCCTACAGGGGCAATACTCTCGATACTCTTTTCAATAGAGCTTTTCGCCGCAGGATTCTTCTGCGATTTGAATAAGTCTTTGGCAAAAACTTCAGCTTTTTCAAGCGATATGCTATTGGTATCAACTCTAACGCGAGCGTCTGTTCTCAAAGAACTCTCAGTCCTTAAATCCTCCTTGGAACATGAAACGGCAAAAAACAAAGCCGCAAAAATAATGTTGTGGTAATTAATTCTCATGTTTGCATTGTTAAGTTTACAAGGTAAAAATACTTACAAAAAATATTTTTACACTTACATACTTGTTAATTTTAGGTTAAATAAATTAACAAGTAATTAACCTTTGTTTTACGATTGAAAAATGGATCAATTATGCTAAATTTGAATAAAATGATTGCGGTTGTGCCACAAAACTTAAATGCATAAAGCAATTCATCGAGCCAAAGAAAGACAACCCTACCTTAAACATAATTTTTTTCAAATCTTTCATAATATTTGTAGAATTGCATATTAGTTTGATTTGATAAATAAATTTAGTTTTTATATTTTTTGCATCAATCACGATAGGACATCTAAACCAAATTTACAACGCCAATGAAAGACAGACCTTACATGTAATAAGCCAATCTCTTCAAATCTTCCAAAAAAGATGTTGTAATTTGTCCCGTCGAGGTCACTCTTAAAGAAACGTTAAATTTTCAGATTTAGCGTTTTTTTTATGCTTTTTACACACCATTTAACCAGCTTTTACTTGAAAAAATAGATGGTTTGGAAATCCTGTCAAGTTAACTATTCAGGATTCAAACCACTCAGATACCCAGCAAACACATAGACCAGAATACTGCCTTAACAATATTTTAAGAGACTTTTCAAATTAAATCACTCTCAAAGTAATTAAACAAATTAAAAATAAAACATAAAATCATTGTTTATTGAACTTTATATCGTAATATTGCAATATAAATATAAAACAATGGGAGCAACAAAAACAGATCACTTTACAGAAAGACAGAATGAGCTTGCTGTTTTAGCCAAAGCGTTAGGCCATCCTGCGCGTATCGCTATTATGGAATATTTATTAAAAGTGGATGCCTGCATCTGCGGAGATATTGTAAACGAACTTCCCCTTTCACAACCGACAGTTTCGCAACATCTTAAAGAATTAAAAAATGCAGGGCTGATTAAAGGAAGTATCGAAGGAAATTCAATTTGCTACTGCATCAACGAACCTGGACTCGAAAAGATAAAAGGATTCTTTGAGCATATATCAAATCATCTTGCCAAAAAAAGAAACGAATGCTGCTAATTTAAGAAATATGGAAATAAGAAATCTTTTAGCCGAAGACTGGGATCAAGTAAAAAAAATATACCAACAAGGAATGGATACTTGCAATGCCACTTTTCAGAGCAGCGCACCATCATGGGAAGATTGGGATCAGTCACATCTTAAGTCTTGCCGAATTGTAATGGATGAAGATCGTAAAATAATCGGATGGGCTGCCCTTACCCCTATTTCTTCACGCTGCGTTTATGCAGGAGTTGCAGAAGTAAGCGTATATGTCGATCCTGCACATTCTGGAAAAGGAATCGGACTTGCCCTTTTAAATGAACTTGTCCGACAGAGCGAAAAAGAAGGAATATGGACACTTCAGGCAGGGATTTTTCCTGAGAATACTGCAAGTCTTCGCATCCATGAAAAAGCAGGCTTCAGGACACTTGGAATAAGGGAAAAAATTGGAAAACAAAATGGCATCTGGAGAGATACTGCACTTCTTGAAAGAAGAAGCTCTATTATTATTTAATAAAAATATAGTTTAACTAAATATAAAAAATTATGAAACTTTCAGAAATTAAAGAAGTGCTTAAAACAGTGGAAGCTGTAAATTTTGAACTGCCGGACGGCACATTTGTACCGGAATATTTTCACGTAACTGAAGTAGGCTTGGTTACCAAAAACTTCATTGACTGCGGTGGAACTGTAAGAAAAGAAACTGTTGTAAACTTCCAGCTTTGGGATGCCAATGATTATGAGCATAGGCTTAAACCCGGAAAGCTGATCCACATCATCGAACTTTCGGAGAAAGTATTGGGAATTGAAGACAATGAAATTGAAGTGGAGTACCAAAACAATACTATAGGGAAATACGATTTGGATTTTAACAGCAAAAACTTCACTCTGCTTAATAAACAGACAGCCTGCCTTGCTCAGGAGCAGTGCGGTATTCCATCTGATAAGCCTAAAGTAAAATTATCTCAGCTAAATGCTGATAATGCTTCTTCATGCACTCCAGGCGGAGGATGCTGCTAATCAATAAACCATAACAGCCAAAAAACTATGTTATACCCACAAATTGAGAATACCGTTAAATCATTTGATTTTAAGCAGATCTCCGAAGACCGCAAAGCAGTCCTGCAGCCATTAATCGACTTCATTCAGACCAAAGTGGACAGTAAGATGGAAACCAGACTGAACCTAATCTGCACGCATAATTCCAGAAGAAGCCACTTATCACAGGTTTGGGCGCAGACTGCGGCTGCCTATTATGGCATCAAAAACGTTTCATGCTATTCAGGAGGAACCGAGGCTACTGCCCTTTTCCCGATGGCGGCGGAGACTTTGAAGGATTCAGGATTCAACATCAAAACCCTTTCAGAAGGTTCAAACCCGGTTTATGCAATAAAATATTCAGCTGACGAACTTCCTGTCATAGGCTTTTCCAAAACCTATGATGATGATTTCAATCCTGAGAGCGGATTTGCCGCAATAATGACCTGCTCGCAGGCTGACGGCGGATGCCCTTTTATAGCAGGCGCTGAGAAAAGAATCCCTATCACTTTTGAAGATCCAAAAATTTCTGACGGAACGCCTCAGCAGAAAAAAACTTATCTGGAGCGCAGCCTGCAGATCGGAACTGAAATGTTTTACGTATTCTCACAAATAAAAAAATAAAATGTCAGCAAATAATTGTGCACCAGCCGTTGGACGCAAAAAACTAGGCTTCCTTGACCGCTTCTTGACCCTGTGGATTTTCCTTGCTATGGCACTAGGCGTGGCAATAGGGTACTTTATTCCTTCCAGCGGAGACTTCATCAATTCTTTCTCCAGCGGAACAACAAATATTCCATTGGCAATAGGACTTATCCTGATGATGTACCCGCCTCTTGCAAAAGTAAAATACGAGCAGATGGGACAGGTGTTTAAAAATACCAAAGTATTAGGAGCCTCCTTATTCCTGAACTGGATTGTAGGCCCTGTCTTAATGTTTTTATTAGCACTCCTGTTTTTGAACGGATATCCTGAATACATGATTGGAGTGATCCTGATCGGTTTGGCACGCTGTATTGCAATGGTTGTGGTATGGAACGATTTAGCAGACGGAAACCGTGAATATGCAGCAGGATTAATTGCCCTTAACAGTATTTTTCAGGTGCTGCTTTACAGTGTATACGCTTACATTTTTATAACCATCCTCCCTCCCTATTTTGGATATGATGGTTTTGAAGTCAATATCAGCATTGGACAGATTGCCGAGAGCGTCGGTATCTATCTAGGTATTCCATTTGCTCTTGGAATCATAAGCCGTTATGCTTTGATAGCTTTAAAAGGTTCTGAATGGTTTGAGAATAAGTACGTGCCGTTTATCTCGCCAATTACACTTATTTCATTGCTCTTTACAATTATTGTAATGTTCAGCCTGAAAGGAGAACTTATTGTTCAGATCCCTATGGATGTTGTGCGTATTGCAATACCGCTTGTGATTTACTTTACTTTAATGTTTATCATCAGTTTTTTCACTGGAAAATATTTTGGGGCTGACTATTCAAAGTCTGCGTCTATAGCTTTTACGGCAACTGGCAATAATTTCGAGCTTGCCATTGCCGTGGCAATCGGCGTGTTTGGAATAAAAAGCGGCCAGGCATTTGCAGGAGTTATAGGTCCTCTGGTAGAAGTGCCTGCTCTTATAGCACTCGTAAACCTTGCATTCTGGTTCAGAAAAAGATTTTATTCAAACTGAGCTTCGAGTCTTTAAATCGATTTTTTAAAAGTGGGGATGGAAAAATTTCAAATCATATTTAAAGTTCATTGCCGCTGTAAACAATAAGAAATTTGGAAATAAATACTATTCACAATCAGTTTTATATCATCTTGGGCAGATATATAAAGGCTCGTATAAATGATACCGACGATGCATCCGATGTTTTGCAGGAAGTTTTTATAAAGATAAACGAGAATTTAGGATCACTTACCGACGAAGGCAAACTAAAAAGCTGGATTTTCACAATCACAAGAAATTCCATTATTGATTATTACCGAAAAGATTCCAATCATAAGAAATCAGAGCTGACCGAATGTATGATGCAAAAGATTATGCATGAAACAGATTTTGATACTTCGGAAAGTCTGGACTGCTGTTTAATAAAATTCATTGAGCGGCTGCCGGAAGACTATCGGGACATTATCATGGATAGCGAAATACATGGAATTAAACAGAAAGACTTAACTGAAAAATACAGCCTTGCCTACCCTTCCATCCGTTCTAGAGTGCAAAGAGGCAGATCCAAATTAAAGGAAATGCTTCTGGATTGCTGCAGTATTGAATTAGACCGCCGTGGAAATATTATGAACGTTACCTCTAAAAAATCATGCAGCGGAGGAAAATGCTGATAACACCGAATCATTTTTGAAAACTTCATATATAGAAAATTCAGGCTGTTAAAAAAAAAAAAATCAGCAAAGCCTGCATCATTTTTAGATTAGTGCGTCTTAAGTAGTATTAATCATTAAAATTATGAAAAACAAAATGTACATTACTCTTGCAGCATTGGTATTGTCTGCTGGAAGTATCTTCGCTTATGCGAACTTATCAAAAACTGATGCAAAGAAAAACTGCACTGAAAAATGTTCTACGCATTGCTGTAGTGACGATTCGGGAACTTGTGCTCCGAAAGATTGCAAAAAGTAATATTTCGCTTTACTGTTTAAAAGACAACTCAAAAAGTTGTCTTTTTTTATGGGCAGGAATCATTCAAAATTTTAATTCAATTATTTTGTATTTTAGCATTTGCTTAAATAAGCAAAAAGTATAAATTTGCATTATGGAAGATATAATTTGTATACGACAGCAAGCAGATATTAAACAAATAATCCGCTGTAAAGACAGAGTATCAGAACTCAATACCTCATTTGACTATTTATCAAGTGGGCTTGAATTGGCTGGCAATAATGTGAGATTAAGAATTCTCTTTTTACTTTATGAAGAAAAACAGCTCTGTGTCTGTGACATAAGTGATATTCTTGAAATGAGTATTTCTGCAATTTCACAGCACTTACGGAAACTAAAAGACAGAAAACTTATTGAAACTAAACGGGAAGCGCAGACCATTTTCTATTCATTGACAAAGGAATATGAAAAAATGCTGAAACCTTTCTTCGAAATTTTAGCACAAAATGAAATTTTAGAAAAAATATGAAAACAGAGAATAAAATGATCGGAGCCGGATTTTTCACAGCATTAGCTGCTTCATTGTGCTGCATTACTCCCATATTAGCATTAGTTGCCGGAACAAGCGGGATTGCTTCTGCTTTTTCATGGCTTGAACCAATGAGGCCTTATTTCATCGGCCTGACTGTTATAATTATTGGTTTATCTTGGTATCAAAAGCTGAAAACTAAAAAGCTGATAGACTGTAACTGCGATAGAGAAGAAAATCCGAAATTCGTTAATTCAAAAATGTTTTTAGGAATAATTACAGTAATTGCAGCCCTCATGCTTTCGTTTCCTTACTACTCAAGCATTTTTTATCCAAATACAGAAAAGAAAGTCTTGGTCGTGAAAAAGACCAGCACTCAAAAAGCTGAGTTTAGAATAAGCGGAATGACTTGTGCCAGCTGTGAAAAACACGTGAATCACGAAGTGAATAAATTGATTGGAATAATAAATTCAAATGTAAATTATACTAATGGTAACGCAATTGTAGAATTTGATAATTCCAAAACTACTATTAATGAAATTGAAAAAGCAATAAATTCAACAGGCTATACAGTAACTAACAAAAAATTAAAATGAAAATCGTTCTACAATCAATAATAACCTGCCCCCTTTGCTCCCACAGTAAAGAAGAAACTATGCCAACTGATGCATGCCAATTTTTTTACGAATGTGAGAACTGCAAACAAACTCTTAAACCAAATCAAGGTGATTGCTGTGTATATTGCAGTTATGGAACTGTGCCATGTCCACCAATTCAGCAAGATAAAAAATGTTGCTAAATTGAATAATTTCTAATGGACAATAGATTATCATATACAAATTTTGATTATAAAATTTTAAGAATAATAATTTAAATTTACTGATGACATTTTTTTTCGCTCTCTTCAACTTAAATCTATAAGTTATTATGACAGAAATCACATCTATTACTGAATTAACGATTTTTAACATTTAACCCTTACGATACATACAAACCGCTTATCAACAAACTTTTAAAATAATTATCTTACAAATTCACTTGAAAATAAGCTAATTTCTTTAAATCGTTCATAAAATGATTTGTAAATTGTGAACTAAACGTCACTCAACAGCCAAATGGCGCCAATTGAAGACAATTGGCGCCATTTTTTTACTACTTATACTAAATTACGATAGTTTTAATCATTTTTGCTTTTATTAAGCGTAAATAATAGTAAGTCCTAAAGAAAGCCTTCTATGTTTCTAACACCTCTAATTCTTAGCATGGAAAAATAACTAAAATGAGAACTATCCATATTTTCCTTTTCCACACCCTACCATTCCAAGATATAAAACTAAATACTGCTTTGCGCTAAATTGGTTTGCCCCTAGGTAATTGTGCAAGTGATACTTGCACAATCGGAAAATCAGTGTCCAGTCCAATTAAATGTACGATATACTTTAAATTTCGAACAGAAAATCTTTGTTGCCATGAAAATTACGATCGTAATCAGTAGCTAAAGTAGGAAGCTGTACAAAGACGGGTACCCGTCAAAGCCCTAGCCCCGATAGAAACGAAAATCCTTCTGCGCCGGGGTTCGGCGCAAAAGATTAAAGCAGATAGCGGGAACAGCTCCAAAAAAATAAAATCAAAACCAAAACAACATAATGCAATTGGCGGTGCCGCCCGCTCCAACCAGCCCAGCTAATCTTGAAGGGCGCGCCATTAAAAATAAAACCCCTAATTTTGCCTTTCACATTAGAGCCAATGATGCAATGCCGCATCCACGGCGCATGAGATATGAAAAAGTCTGGAAAAAAAACAGATGCCAAAAGCTGGCTGGTCTCCCATAATGAGCAGCCGAGGTTCACCTGCCTATTTGAGGACAGAAAATTCCATTACTCAAGGACCATCACGGGTCTTGTCGATCCCGCAGGCAGCCCTGAAGAAATCCAGCTTCTCAGAGAATTTAAAAATGGCTCTCACGCTGCCATATGGACAAAATAAACGGCTGAAACTTTTGGACCTGCTTATAAATGGCACAGATTCACAGCAATTCCTGCATTGATTGATACTGACTTAATCCAGCTTACCCGCACAATGCTCGAATCCGAAAAATCAATATCCAGAAACTCCTTGATCATAATCTGCCAAGGCTTAAAATGAGCAATTGGCAATTTTCATTTTGCTTTCCAGCTTATAAAGATAACTAGTTAAAATAACAAAATATACTTTTTCCATATCCCATAACTTCAATTTAATATTGCATACTACACTAAATTATTATTTACCCGGTAGGCTGCAAAAGTTTAAAGTGAATTATAAATATTCTTATATTCGCTTGAAAGAATGCTAAGTTATGCCATAAAAGCTAAAAATTTTGCTGTGGCATTTTATAGCTGCATAAATCAATTTATTAGCAACTCTATGGAACAACACCAAAATAAATGCAATGTTTTTTACTCATGGCAATCCGATCTGCCCCAAGAGACTAACTTAAATGGCATCAGGTCATCTCTGAGAGATGCGGCAAGTCTTTTAGAAGCTGAAACAAGCGGTGTTCATATCGAATTGGATGAAGCCACAAGAAATACTTCAGGCAGTCCAAATATTCCAATGACAATTTTTAGCAAAATAGAGAATACTGATATTTTTGTCTGCGATCTCACCATCATCAATGAAAATTATGCGGGAAGAAAAGTTCCAAATCCCAATGTTTTAATAGAACTCGGACATGCCATTGCTTCTCTTGGGTGGGAAAGAATTATTTTATTGTATAATTTAAAGTATGGCAAATTCCCTGATGACTTGCCTTTTGACATAGACAGGCATCGAATTACAACGTTCAAAATAGCAGACAAAAATGATAAGTCAGGAAAAGCAACGTTATCCAAAACTCTTAAAGACGCAATTAAAACTATAATTGAAAAATCACCACTCAAGCCGTCTCAACTAAAGAAGGAAACTCCCCAAGAAAAAAAGAGAAGGCTCGATATTGAAAATCTGAGATGGATTATGGAATCCATACACATTCCTACTTTTGACTTATTCCTCCACGAATTTCCAGATATTTTAATTCATAAGATTTTTTATTTTGAACTAAATTTTGTTTCAATTTTTGACAGCAGTTCGTTTCATTTATACGATCAAAAATTATTAAAACTTCTTGAAAATTATAAGCTTCTCTGGGGAAAATCATTATCTTACTACAGCCGTTATTTTTCTGTTTCTGGAACAAAAGTTTATAAATTTACTTCAACTACTGTCAGTGGCGAGAAAATCAGTGGGGCTGACAGTGATTATAAGGCTTTGATTGGCATAGCGGCAGAACTAAAGAAAAGTTTTTCCGACCTTTTAAAATATATTAGAGAACATTATTTAGAAATTGACTTAAAGGAAACAAATGAAATAGCCTTCAAAAACTATAATAGCGAAGTTGAAGAACAAGACCTTTGACACATAAGCCTATTTTTATTTTTTTATTCAAATCATAGTTATTTAACAAAAATGGCTAAGAAGCTTTTTATTGCCGACCAATAAATTGACCGCATAATCATGTATTTTCAATCTGCAGAAAAATATAGGAGGTTCCTACCTGCTTTCCAACCCCAAAAGAAATGCCAACCGGCAGCCTTTTATAATATCTTTGATAACCGGCTAGGTCAGATTGACCATCTTTAAGCAAAAAACTAAAGGTTAAAAATGGATTAGCAGTAGGATCCCTTGCAAGAAAACCAGAGATTAAAGAAGCTAATCTCTGGCGGCAATAATAACAAAAAAGCACTATTTTCAGCTGTCTGAAATTCTCCTAAAAATCGCCCTTATTCCCATGAACTCGGGAAGCGAAAATAGCATAAATATCTGAACTATTTTTTTGATTTAAATCAAGAATTCCATTCAAAGGATTACGATTTCAATTATAAATCGGCAACGATATGAGGGACTGCCTAAAATTATGGCCCCAAAATGAAAAGCGCTTTATTAAGCCTGCCGGCATTCCCACACTGCCTTCGCCTCATATTTATATTGCAGGCATTCTGCCCATAGGCTCCTTGATTGAACCGCATCACACCCCCCCATTTCAGCTTTTTCTTACACAAAAGGGCACTGTGCCTGCATGCCATTTCAGGAAGCCACTGCAGATGGAAATGCAGACCGATAAAAAGAATCATACAAGCCGCAAAAAATATCTTTTTCCCGCAATCCGCTCCGATCCTAAAACGGAGAGAGAGCTTTCATCGCTATTAGAATCTATAGAGACAAGGCCCTAAGTTTCCAATTCCAATAAGGCCTCCATGACTCTTGCCTCACTTTCGAGGCTGCTGTCTGATAAGGATGCCCCGCTGCTAGAGATGCAAAACATTTCGGCCATTTCTTCAAAAGCCATACTGCAGGGATACGCATGCCCTAGAACAATCAAAATCTGATCCAAAAACTCGCACTTGCCCTGCTCCTTCCCAATACTCATTTGATCCATATATTTCTAAAATCCAAAACCGTTGCATGCTTATATAATTTACATTCTGATATCTTCCGTTTTTATTCGGACTGAAAGCTAGCGGCATAGATAGCTCTGCTGCGAAAAATCCAACAGCCGTGTCCTTCTGCCTTCCATCCAAATCAGCCTATCATCTTTAAAATGGCGCCCTCTTTTATCTGTTTAATCCCCCCTTTAATGCCAACAGACAGTGAGCTGCCAGAAATTCAAATAGCTTTCCCCAATTGAGAAAAAAAAATCTGAGGAAATTGGCACTCCACTGAATTAAAATAGTCAAGTCATCTTAAAAAATCAGTATCACAATTTTATCCAAATAAAAAACCAGAGATTTAGCGGCTAATCTCTGGCCTTATAATTCCATAACAAATAAATCCTACTAAAATCCTGATAATGGCCGCTACTCAATTCTAGAAGTCTCCAGCGACTAAAATACAATTAAATACTTTGCGAAAAATTTGATTTAAATCAAGTAAATATTTTTCAAGACAAACGTATCGCCTGCATTTTTAATATTTTAGCAAAATCGCGAAACAATTTGGCAAATCAATAAAAAAAATGAATTCTAGATCTGCCCATTAAAATCACGAAGCTTTCTAGGCGCCCTTCCGCGTCGCCGACCAAAACCAAAACTTAGAAAAAAGGAAAAAACGCATAACTAACTAACTAACTAACTAACTAACTAACTAACTAACTAACTAACTAACTAACTAACTAACTAACTAACTAACTAACTAACTAACTAACTAACTAACTGCTCAAAACTCTATAGATATGAGATTACGCTAGCAACTATAAAGTAAATATAATGATAAAAAAATTGGACCAAACCAAAACCTTTCTAAAAAAAAAAGAAAAAACTTACATAAACTACATCCGCATTGCCCATAGAGCCATTTTTCCAAAGGATGCCTCAGATCGATTTCAGCGTCAAAGATTCTTTCTAAAATCTGAAGGCCTGAAATGGACCAGCTGATAAAACGTATTACTGAAGGCCGTAAGGCTTTTGTAGCCGACAGCATAGCTGATCTCGCTGACCGATAAGTCGGTCTGCAGCATCAGTTCAATTGCCCGAACCATCCGCAGCAGTTTCAGATACTGCAGAAATGAAGTGTCAAGCGTAGACTGGAACAGCCTTGATAACGACCTTTCGCTTAATGCAAACCGGCTGCCGACGCTTTTCAGAGAATGCAAATCCGATATATTGCCCCCAATCCATTCCAAGATAGGGGCCATCCGTTCATTATCGGTAAAGGGAAGGGCTATGGGAAGTTTTTTATTGCTTATCTCAGGAAGGATATCTTTTATTGCAGAGAGAAAACCATAGCGGCTCTCCCCAGGCTGGATATGCCCGCTCCAGCTTTCGGAATATTTGATCATCTCCATTAGAAGATTATTGATGGGATAAATGCCTACTTCGGAGTAAAAAGGGCTCTTATCATCATCATGGACATAAAAAAACAAAGATCGCAGCACCGTGCCTGATTGCCCTATCTTTAAAACATGTGGCACTCCGCACGGCACCCAGAAATAATGGCGGGCAGGGATGACATAATGCCTTGCATTAACCTGCAGATAGGCCAATCCCCCTTCCACATAAGAGAGCTGTCCCTTGGTATGGCTGTGTCGGGGAATAAACTTTTCAAATCTTTCATGCATCACAAAAACTGAAGATTGCAGATTATCTATTTCAGGCAAAGAAGCTACAAGGCCCATAAATTAGTTTTTTTCGAAGATACACCAAATATACGAAATGCGCTCCACTATTGGTACCTGCAGTCCGAATCTCATCAAAACAGAAATAGAGAGCTTTTCCTGTGAAAAGGCATCCGAACCCGCTATTGTCCCAAATAATGAAGTTATTGTCTTTTTTGCGCAAAGAGACAAGCTGTATTGTGCCTTACATTTGCGATATAAACAAATCTAAAATGCTTTTTTCAGCCCACAAGGAATTGGAAGGCCAGATCTTGCGGCTTGGTCCTGCACCTGCAGATCTGCAGGCGAATTATGTTTTAAAGCCGTATGCCAGCTGCACAATACCCGCCTGCAACCTTAGCAGTTCTCATAGTTTTGATTTGATCAAAAAAACGCCACAGTCCTTTTTAAATTTGGAATTATAACAAAAACTTAAATCTTATTCATATGTGGATTCTTTACATTGCAGGTTTTCTGGCTGTGCTCTTTTATGGCATCCGCAGACAGCAAAAAAAAAGAAGATCATGCCTTAGCAGAAAGTTTTCTGTTCTGATAAGGCAGCTTTCAAAACTTGACAGGCAGCTTGCCGTCCAAAGCAGCGGGCATGACCAAATGAAAATGCTTTCATTGACTCCAAAAGGTTCAATTGCCATATTGCTCTCACAGTATTGCAATATCATTTCAATTACAGTCCAGCCAGCGAAAATTCAAGGCCAAAAACAAAAAAAAGAATGGATTTTTCCCGACAGCCAGAACCAATATGCCATGTTCAGCGAAATAGTCGAAGAACTAAGGCATAGTAGGAGTTTGGGTTTTGATGGGAATCTTCTTGATAAATGGCATCAGAAAAACAGCCGTATCATGTCAAAGATCATTCTCTCAAACCCCTATTCATTTTATAACCTGCCGCAATCGTGCTTCTGCATCTCTTTTAGAAATGCCAAGAAGATTAATGATTTTCGAGGGATCGGCTGCAAGGGCTTCTTTGAAGTTCTTTTTTTCAATTGCGCATCCGCAGTGGAAAGAAATGCATTTAAAGGACAGGACCAGCTGTGGGAACAGCTTTTGGGGCTCCTTTTGTTTTATCTCGAAAATCACAATTTAAGCTATCAGATAAATGATATTGAAAAACTCATGAAAAATCGCCAACTTTTCTATACCAAGGCAGCACGCACGATTAGATCAGACCCCAATTACAATTTTAATGTTTTGTACCATCTGTTCTACATAAAACCTTTATATCTTGTTTCGCCCGCAAAATTAAAAACAATAGGCGCTTCTGATTTCTCGAAGGTATTGCAAGGCACTGGCTTTTCAAAAAAGATGTTTCAGATGGAATCAGATTTAGAAGAAAAAATGGCCTATTTAGCGGATTCCATTATCTAAAAACAGATTAAAGCATCACTTATCCTTCTTTTGCGCAAACCCCGCAAATCATTTCTGGCATAAACCATCTAATCGCATCAGTTTTAGCACAGCCCTCAAAACGGCCAGCAAACATCAAAGCAAAAATATCCAAAAACAGCATCATGAATCCATATACGAATTTGACAGAGGCCTTGGAAGGGCTTATCTGTCAGGGTTACAACATAAGCTTTACAGCCAGTAGAGGTTCTGTAAATGCCCGAAACCATAAATATAAAATCAGATATAACGAAATCCAGATAAACTATGCCTACCATTTCAGGGATTCAGATCCGAATCTCGATGCTGTGATTTACGCAGTATCTTCCAAGAAAAACTCCATTAAGGGCATAGTGATAATCGGATGCCTTATGATGCTTCAAAATGCGCCAAAAAAATGAGCAAGACAGCTCTTGGCATAGGATATCGAACCGCAAATTTTCATTTTTTTTACCCTTTAAAATGCTTTTAGAAAAAAAAATATCCCCTAAAGAAAACAGGCAGAATTTAAAGCAATTATTGGCCACTCTGCACCTTAAGCACACCCAGTCTCTTGAATTATGCGCCATAATCCGAGAAGGGATAAGAAAAAAGGTCGGCCTCCAGAGGATAAAGGAGTACACAGACTGGCGCTATGCCACCCAGCTGTCGCCATTTTTTGAAATGCAGAAGACCCATGTTTTTCCCATTCTTGGATTCGAGGATCAGTTTATCAAAAAAGCATTGGCAAAACAGCGCAGAATAAAAAAGCATTGCACTAAAAACATTGAACTCGCCAAAGCATTATCGCGAATCGAAGAAGATCTCGAAGAGCTCGTGCGTCTTGAAGAAAAAAAAATCTTCACAGGCCTGGATGAAAATATTACTCCAAATCAAATTTTATCGATTCTGGAAATATTTTCAGAAAAAACAGACATCTCCGAGCCATGGGATGATATTTTCTGGAAGTGAAAGGCTCTGCCACATTTAAAAATAATTCATGCTTCAGATCCCCTCTACTCTATCCATGGCGCAATTGCCCTTGGCAAATCCTCCTATTTCTGCCTTTGGACTCAAAGATCCAAAAAGCCAAACCGCAAAAATGAAGGCTCACCCCATGCTGGTGGAAAAGAAATTCCAATGTTTTTTTTATAATCAGCATTCAGACATCAGGTGATAGCGGTTAAAGAGCTGAATTTTTCAATCAAAAATGAAACAGCCTGCACCAATCCATAATGTGAGTAAGATAATAGGTCTAAAAGAAGAAAACCCTACCAAGGCAGGGTTTTTTCTTTTAATTTTAATTCAGATGGACCGACTGCGGACCAAATTCTTCATAAAAAATATTCGACCTGTCAATATTAAAGGCCACTAATGACTCATAATGGGCTTTAATAAATGGAGCCGGACCGCAAAGATAATACTGCGCATCTTTAAGCAATATGGCTTCTTTGCATTTCTCCAAATCAACTCTCCCTCTGATGATCCCCTCCGAACTATTTTGCTCTATATCCTCATTAAAGAGAAAGGTTTCCAGCCAATCCGATTCTTCCTCCATGGCGGCAACGGCCTCTTTGAAAGCATGCACTGAAGCATTGCGGCAGCCGTGGATCCAAACGGTTTTATTCTTTTTTGCCTTCTGATTGGTCTCCAGCATGCTCAGCAAAGGTGTGGCCCCCACCCCTCCGCTTATCAAAACAATCGGCCCATCAGCATTCTGCAGGGAGAAATTCCCTGCCGGCGCCGAAACATTCACCGTATCGCCTGTCTTCATTTTATGCAAGGCATTGGAGACCATCCCTTCAGGGTGCATTTCCAGAGCCGCTTCTTTCTTGACCGAAATCCTATAATATTCCGGATTATAAGCGCTAGAAAGGCTGTACTGACGCGGCTGCAATAATCCCAGCTGTTCTACAAAAACCTGCACGCTTAAATACTGTCCTGCTTCATAAGGCGCAATTTCTTTACCGTCCGCAGGACATAAGTAAAATGATTTTATTTCTTCAGATTCCACTACAGTTTCTTTAATGGCAAAACTGCGCCAGCCTTTCCATCCGCCCGGTTTATTTTCGTTGTCAAGATAAAATTGGGCCTCAATGCCAATCATTATTTCGGCCAATTCATTATAGGCCTGCCTCCAAGCATCAAGCAAGTCCGGAGTAGCAGTTTTTTCTCCCAAAACCTCTTTTATGGAAGCCAGAAGGTGCTTACCTACTATAGCGTAATCCTGCGCCTGAATATTCAAGCTGACATGTTTGCTGCCTATCCCTTTTAAAACATCAATTAAAACGGCAGGATTTTCAATATGCTCAGCATAAGCCAGCACTGCCCCCGCCAGAGCCTGCCTTTGTTTTCCGTTAGCCTGGTTCCCCATATTAAAAACGGACCTTAACTCGGGATTGTGTTCAAACATCCTTTTATAGAAATAGTCCGTTAGGACTTCGCCTGATGATTGCAAAATAGGAATGGTAGCTTTAATTAAAGCTTTTTGATTAGAATTCATAACATTATTTTTAAATTTCAACAAAACTAACTTCTAATCATAATCTGCTTTTATGATCTGGATCATAAAAGCAGATTATGATTGCCCCCCCTTTTAAGCATCCCAATGGATTCCTTCCAACGAAATAAACCCGCTTTTCCGGCTGGGGCGCCCAAAGCGCACTTTCCTGCCAATTGCATTGCAATGGAAAGCGCCCGGCTCCATTTTTATTTTTTTAAAGATCCAGCAATTCAATCTGCACGCCATCCATATCGCGATTGACATACAGCTGGCAGGAAAGGCGCATGGAATCATCTGTGCAGCCCATCTTGGACAGGGTTGCATGTTCATTTCTTTCTTTCCTCACTGAATCTCCTTTAAGCCCTTCTATCCCGATAACGCATGTGGCGCATCTTCCCACTCCCCCGCATTGCCCAAAATCATCCAAAAGGAGCCTGTCTCTCAGCAGGAGCATCAAATTGGGATATTCATTTACATAACTTTCAATGGAATGGCTGATATTATTCTCTACAGCCAAAAGGCATATTTTATTGCGATCTGTTTTCAAATCCAGTGTAATTTTAAAGGCTCCGGCTTATCGGCCATCTTTCGCCCTTTATTTTAATAAATAATTTTTCAGGACTATCGCATGATTGATCCTTTGCTCCTTATAATAGCGACAGAGGCATTCTCTGCGCTATGCTTCTTAATCGCTGCACTTCCTGTTTTTTGCTATCCAATTCCTCAATGTACCGCTTGGCAAATTCTTCAAAACGCTCCTGCTTATGATCAAACCATTCTCTCAATTCGAGTGAGGGGGATATCTCTTTGCTCCACTCGTCAATCTGCAGATCTGTTTTCTTTATGCCTCGAGGCCATAACCGATCTGCCAGTATCCGATAAGTCCCATCACTCTTTTTACTGACGTAAACCCTCTTTATCACTATTGCCTGCATGCTCTGTCAATTCAAATTGTTAAAAGTTTTTTTTAAAATCAGAAGGCCGGGAATTGGTAAGCTGCATAAATACATCGCTAAAAGCCGATAAGCTTCCATAACCCACCTCATATGCGATTTCATTAATGGATAAATCCGTCTGCAGCATCAGCTCAATGGACTTGATTATCCGCAGGAGTTTCAGGTACTGCAGAAATGAGGTTTCCAAGGTCTGCTGAAACAGCCGGGACAAGCTCCTTTCGCTGATTCCAAATTCATAGCCTATGCTCTGCAGGGAATGGCTCTCTGATATATGGAGCAGCAAGTAATCCAATATGGGTCTTATCCTTTCATTCTCGGAAAAGGGCAAGGCAATCGGCAGCCGCTTGCTGCTGATCTCTGGCAGAATATTTTTAATCACAGATAAGAATAAAAACTGGTCCTGACCCGGATTGATATGCCCATACCAGCTTTCCGAATACTTGATCATCTCCAAGAGCAGTCCGTTGATCGGGTAAATCCCCACTTCTGAATAAAAGGGGCTGGTGTGGTCATCATGAGTGTAAAAAAACAGCGAACGCAAAACAGTCCCGGAATGCCCAATTTTAAGGACGTGCTTGAGCCCTTGCGGGACCCAGAAATAGTGTTTGGCGGGAATGACATATTTTTTGTCATTTACCTGAAGATAAGCCAGCCCTCCCTCTACATATGATAATTGCCCCTTGGCGTGGCTATGGTAGGGAATGAATTTTTCAAATCTTTCGTGCTTTACAAAAACAGAGGAAGACAGGGTGTCAATTTCAGGCAAAGAGGCAATCAGGCTCATCGTAAAGAATTATAATAATAAAGACATTAGATAAAAATGCAAAGACATATGCCTGCCGCCAGACCTATGTTTTGGCTCCATTTTTAAACAAAGCTAAAACAACTTTATATCTAAAACTAGCCCATTGCGGCTATTGGCTGAAATCATAAAACAATAGGCTGTTTTACGCAAATGGTTGACCTCTTGCCGAATTTATATTTGCATTATCAAAATTTAAACGCACAATGTCTAATCACATCAAGAAATGCTTTTTATTGTATCTAGTGATGCAAAATTCATCTTTTTTATTGGCCCAAAACGCTGCAGATGCGCCACAGGCAAAGCCGACCCTTACCTTAGGCCAAACCTGGGACAAGGCTTTGGAGTACAGCAAGGAAATTAATATAAACCATCTTGAGGTTCGGGTCAGCAAGGAAGAAATAGCCGAAAGCAGGCGCGAGAGATTTCCGGAAATTGCCGTAAAGGGAAACTATGAATACGCAACCAATATTCCCGTATATGAAAAAGGCCTCTTCAACAAGCCCACCCAGCATGAAGTCATCCATCTGCTGTACAAGCTGGGTGCAGATTATTACTTGAATCTCTATAACGGAAACAAACTGAATCTAAAAATCGACAAAAACAAAGCGGCCTACGAAGTTGCCCAGATACAAAAAAACCTAACCGTTTCCGAGATAAAATTACAGGCTGCAGTCTATTATCTGGATCTGCAGCGCAGCATAATCTTCAAAGACCTAATGGTCAAAGATATTGCAAATCAGGAAAAACAGCTGGCAGAAATCAATGATCTGCACAAACATGGAACTGTCCTAAAAAGCGATGTCTTAAGAATCGAATTAAAGCTGTCCAACCAAAAAATGATGCTGGTGAGCATCGAGAATGACATCATTATAGCCAACCAAAAGCTTAATATTTTGATTGGATTGCCCGATGAACAGCTGATCACCCCCTCCGATCAGATCGCCCCCGAACTCAATGAACTTAAATCCTACGAGGAATATCTTGAAATAGCTGAGAAAAATGCATATGACTATCATATATCGGAGAAAAAAGTCGAAATAAAAAAAATAGACCTTGAACGCACCAAAGCCAATGTAAGACCTAAAGTGGGGCTTTACGGGGAGTTTAATCTGGCCAATCCCCAAATATTTCTATATCCCTATTCCCCAAGCAATTATACATTGGGAATTTTCGGAGTTCGGGCCTCGATTCCCCTCTCTGAACTTTATATCAATAAGCCTAAAGAGAGGATCGCCAAAATGAATCTGGAAAAAGAGGAGCTGGAGCATCACCATGTCGATGATAAAATGAGAGAGCATGTTTTTGAAAACTATCAGCGATTCAAAGAAGCCCTGATCCGCATGGATGTAAATAAAAAGGACATCGACCAGTCGGCAGAAAACGCCCGAATCGTCAAACAGAACTATTTCAACCAGTCCGCTCTCATCACCGATTTATTGGATGCCGATATCCAATTATTGGAAAGCCAGTTTAAATACGCTTCATCCAAGATTCAAGCACAAATTCAATATTACCAACTCCAAAATGTTTTAGGAACACTTTAAAAAATGAGAAATAGAAACCGATACACAGTCACCGATAAACTAATTACCAAAATTACTGCCTGGATTGCAGGAATCATTGCAGTTGTCTTAATCATCTGGGGAATCATCACCCTATGGGATGCCTATCATAACCAATACACTAACGATGCCCAGGTGCAGGAATACATAAATCCTGTAATAGCAAGAGCTGGAGGATTTATAACGGCGGTAAAATTTGAAGAAAACCAGGCGGTAAAAAAAGGAGATACGCTTATTTTAATTGACCAGAGAGAATACACCATACAGGAAAACCAGACCGAGGCTGCGCTGCTCAATGCAAAAGCCCAGCTTCAGGTCTGGAAAAGCAAAGTGCAGACCCTCACGGCAACTGCCCAAATATACCGGTCAAAGATTGAAGTAAGCAGGGCCGAGCTCATTAAAGAGAAACTGGAACTGGACCGTTATAAAAAATTAGCCGAAACAGAATCTGCAACCCATCAGAAACTGGAAGCCGTGCAGGCCAATTATGACGTTGCGGCGGCGGAACTTTTATCATCCACCGAAAAATACCAGGCCTCGCTGTCTGAAGTGAATGATGCCAGGGCGCAAGAAGCAGTCGTCCAAGCTGAAATCAAAAGGCTGGCATCGCTATTGGACCGCCATAAGCTTGATGTAACCTATACAGCCGTGATTGCGTCCTATGACGGCTTCATGGGCAGAAGAACCATTGAAGTAGGGCAAATGATCGACCCAGGGCAGGTATTGGCTTATATCGTAAATGGCGAAACAGACAAATGGGTTGTTGCAAATTATAAAGAAACCCAAATCGAAACGATGAAATTAGGGGATACTGCAACTTTTACGGCTGACTCCTATCCCAATAAAACCTTCAAAGGCGTCATCATATCATTTTCTCCCGCTACCGGATCCAGTTTTTCCCTTCTTCCGCCTGATAATTCCACAGGCAATTACGTCAAAATCGTGCAGCGCGTTCCTGTCAGAATACGCGTCACAAATCCGAAAAGCGAATCCCGCTTGCTTAAAGCGGGAATGAATGTGAATGTCACCATAGCCAAAAACCAATAACAAAATGCTTCCAAAAAGTTTTCTATTCAAATCATGGGTTCCCGAGTGGCTGGTAAAAGCAACCCTCTTCATCGTCCTGCTTCCTAGTCTGGTGCTGTTCTTTTTGCCCATGGCCAATATCAATGCGGCAGCCGGAAACACGGGGATCGAAACTTATGATGTCTATTTCTCAGTAGCATTGTTCTATGCCGGTTATGTTTCTTTTTTTTCGCTAGAAAGGCGTTTTTTCAGGTTTCTGGCCGCGAAGGAATACTTCATAGTAATTACCATCATACAGATCCTAAGCTGCTATATATGCTACACCGCACGGGAGAACAGCATACTTTTTCCCTTTAGATTCATACAGGGCATGGCTCTTACCATGACAGTAAATTTATCCTTATCCATGATTTATTCCAGATTGAGGACACAGAGAGCCAGGGTGGTCGGCTATTCCATTTTCTTTGGGATGCTGGCATGCATGATTCCGTTCAACAATTTCATTACTGCTGAAATAATCGATTCGTTTAATTTTAATTTTCTCTATAAGTGCGCCATGTTCTCTTATCTGCCCAGCCTGCTTTTTTTGATGCTGTTTATGAACAATGTCAGGCTGGATGTTAAATTTCCCTTATACCAATTGGACTGGCCAAGCTTTTTACTGTACGCAATCCCGCTGACCCTGACCGGATATATTATGATATATGGGCAAGAATATTATTGGCTGGAAGATTCCCGCATCCGCTGGAGCGCAATTGCCATTCTAGCCACTGGCGCACTTTTTCTGATCAGACAGTCGGCACTAAAAAGACCCTATCTTGACTTGGAGGTTTTCAAATACAGAAATTTCAAACTGGGGGCTTTAATCATCATTATCTTTTACATCTGCCGCTTTGCATTATCCATTACCACTGTTTATTTTCAAAACGTATTAAAACTGGATCCGATCCACATTGGACATATCACACTGTTCAATATTTTGGGAATTATTCTCGGGGTGATAATCTCGGGGGTATTTGTTTTGCAGAACCGCCCCATACGCCTGCTTTGGATATATGGCTTCCTTCTGCTTTTTGCCTATTATGCCGGAATGGTTTTTCTCTTTACGATAGAGGCTAATGAAAACTTTTTCTATATTCCCCTGCTTATTCAGGGATTGGGCGTGGGCACGATTATGACACCGTCCATCATTTTTATGGTGGCATCGGTCCCTGAGAGGCTAAGCGTTACATCGGCGGGCCTCTGCCTATTGACCAGGTGCCTGGGGTTTTATTTAAGCGTGGGTCTTATGAATTACTTTGAACTGTATTCCAAAAGCAAACATTTCAATACTTTTCAAAACAGAATATCTTTTGACAATGCGGCAAGTTACCAGAAAATAGCGCATTATAAAAATCTTTTGATGCAGCATGGCGCAAGTTCAACCTATGCAAAAAAGGGAGCCGGCAAAATGCTGGTTAACTCTATAAATGCGCAAAACCATATCCGATACGCAATCGACTACTATGAAACTATCAGTGTGCTGATAGTGCTGACGATCATCATGATCGGGCTCTTTCCATATATCAATCGGACTATTGTAACAATAACAAAAAAGCAGCCCTCTCCCTTCTAATAACCATGAAGCAATTTTATATGTCATCAATTTATGCAATCGCCCTTCTGTCCGTACTATGCTTTATGCTATATATCTTCAAAACAGCCAAAAATCAGATAGGAACAAAATTCAAAATTCTGGTTTCCTGCCTGCTCAAACTTGACAAGAACCTGAAAGTTGAATACCAATCCAATGAATCTATCATTCTGTTCTCTTCAAACAGTCGGGGAAGCATCAGTATTTTTTTATTTGAAAACCATGAACTGCTATATCTGACAATGGAGTCCATAAACACGGATAATTATATTGAGAAAAAAGAATGGTTTTTTATCGGCAAAATGAACCAATATCTAATCTTTGACGAAATCATTGCAGGCTTTTTCAAAGAATGCAAATCTGATGTTTTTAGCCCAAAAAAAATAAAACAAAGCATTCACCTGGCCGCAGAACAGACAAAAAGCATCAATTTGGAACCCATTTTTTCCAAGAAAAACATATCACAGTCTTCATTCTGTCTGGCCTTCAACAATATCGAGATGCTTATCCCACTTGGAAATATAAACATCCAGAATAGATTTGAGATTCTTTTCTTTAACTGCACGGTATGCTATCAAAAGATAAATAAGGCAAAATTTAATCTGCAATGGCAGGATTATATTGTTTTATTGGCTCAATACTTAGACAACCAGAGCCTTTCAAAGCAGATCGAGAATCTGACGCACTATTTCAATTGCAGGATTGCCTTCTATTCAAGACAGCTGGAACTGATAAAAAATGGCTCCGATCCTGATTATGATTCGCTTTACTATTACTTTTTTGAAAAGCCTTTGAGCACCAAAGCCAAAATAAAGCGCAAAGACTCGGACAAGACAGAATTTATAAAGGCACTGCAACTCTTAATTGCTGAAATAGAAGACAAAACAGCAGAAATTGAATCACTTTCCCTGCTGCACTAAATACTGATCCAATAATTTATATCAAATTACAATGAAAAAAATACTCTTCTCCCTGCTGGTCCTTTTCATGGTTGGGTGTACCAATGACAACAATACATTCACCTTAAAAACGATTAAGCTCAATGATTTTAAGGGCAGAACCACAAAGCCGGCTCAAAAGCTCTATTTTAAAGTCTTTAAAAGCGATTCGGAAGCCCCTTTAACACAAACTGGATTTTATCCCAGCGATTACACGATGCCTGCTACCTTTAAAGTATTTCCTTCTGCAGAAATGCAATTATACGGCAAAGCCTACAATGTGCAGCTGTGGAGTGAAACCGCAGGCTATCTGGGCCGCTGCGATATTGATATGGAGGAATACAAAATCGTATTCCCTATCGATATGGAAATAAAGAACGATAGCCTGAATATTTCCATTCAGGGCACTTGGGAATAGCATAGAGATACCAGAATTTCTATGCCTTTACCGCCATGCTTCATCCAATTTAAAATAAATTGCAATAAAAAATGGCATTCTGCATAAGATGCCATTTTTTTACACATCCAAAATCAATTGAAGGCTAAAGAATCGTTCTTCAAATGAGTTTTTAAAAAATAGAGCATAAAATGCATGTTTGATAGATAAGTTTTAAGTTCCTTGCGACAAAACGACGTCATCTCCCCATAGCATTAATTCTCCACTCCAACCAGTTTCTTCCTAACCTTCCAAAATCAAACTAAAAAATCTGGCACATTAGCAGCAGTCTGAAAAAAAAGAGAACAAAAACATAACTAACTAACTAACTAACTAACTAACTAACTAACTAACTAACTAACTAACTAACTAACTAACTAACTGAGTTTTACATTAAGCAAACAAAAATCAACTCACTTAAAATCTCCATTTTGATAATCAAATGGTTTATTTCTGACTCCTCGAATGCATTATCAGACGATACCACTGCTATAAATGCTTTAATTATATCTAAAGAAAAAAACTTAATACTCCCCGATTAAAAATAAAATTGAAGCCATTGTAAAGCAATCGCAAAGGAATGGCTCCAATCACATTTTTTTTCCTTGTTTTAGATGAAAATAAAAAACAAAGGGAAGGCTTAATCATTTTCTAACTTGATAAATCAGCCTATTCCCACAGAAAACGATATAAAAAATAACGCCAAAACAGCGCGCTGAAAAAACTAATATCGCAACTGGCCGAACTAAAAAAAGTCATAAATTACCCCACAAGCAGTAATCCTGCCTAATAAAGAAAGGCACAAGATACACTTGCGCCTTTCTTTATTAGGCTTTTTACATCTGACAGTTTATTTTTTAAACAGACCCCATTTTACAATTAATTCGGCATTAAGTCCGTCTTCTTTTGCAATGGGCTTGCCTTGCCATGTTGTTATCAAACTCTGCAAACTGCCTGTATGTAGCTTCTCCAAGCATCATCGCAAACTTGATAGCATTCATATTCGGGAGCTAGACCTTCCTTCTTGCGTAAACTGAACTTTTGCTTTTCCATTATTCAGAAATGCCAAAAATAAATTTATTGCCAATCCATTCGCTTTGGCCTTTATGCTTGCATTACTCGCTCCTTTAGACTTTTGCCCATCACATGATTTGGCCACCAGCCTCTCATGAGTACCAGCATCCGAAGTTTTCATGGAATTAATCTATTATAATTTCATTTTGTCAATTAGTCCATTGAGATACTCCAATAGGGCCAGCCCTTTTCTTTCAGTAATCCTATTGGCTAAATATCTGTTTAAATCTTCATTTTCATCAGCATACAGCTTGATTTTTTCCTGATTATTATTAATGATGCTGAATTGCAGATTTGCGATCCTATCAGCTAGTTTGATAATAATTGCATTCTGATTTAGGATTAATCTTTCATACATTGCCTGTTTCTTTTCTTTTCTATTTTCACCTTTGCCATCGGTTAGGGACCAAACTATTTCAAAAATATTAATCCCAAACCTATCAATTATTTCATCTCTGGCTGTATCTGTATCTTCCAAGACATCATGCAGCCATGCGCTGCTCCATAAATCAATATTTATTTCAGTATCAGGCAATATGCCATTGCTTAACAATACATTAATTACATTTATCAAGTGCACTTCATAAGGGAATTTATCATATTTTTGATTTCCATGCTTTTCAGCTGCAAAACTTCTGGCTTCGTCTATTTTTTTTCTTAATGCTCCTATGGCGATGCTATAATCCATAGCGTCGTTTTCATCAAGCCAGCCGGCAGCATACTTGTTCATAAAAGATTTTATTGAGTTCAAATCATTGCTCCACCCTCCACTTTGGAAAGATTCCAAAGTGCTTACTGAATCTCCAATTCTGCCTTCTTGGATTCTATACAATGTTTCTATGCCATTATAGCTGCTGATATAATATTTATATTTCATTTTAGTAGGTTTAATAGAGTTTCTATTTATATTGAAATGGTTCTGTTCTTCAACATTACGATAGCTTAAAGTAAAGTTTGAAACAAGCTGCCAGCAGAATAATAGCCTTTGGATAGCGATAACCTTTAGTGCTCATTTTTCGGTGCGTTTAAAATTCTAAACATAAAAATTCTTCACAGATGCGACAGAACCCAATCTCCAATTATTATGTGTTGCTTTACTGAGGCAAAAAATGGTTAATTGTCAAATAATTTATGATAGAAGTATTTATTGATTCCTGCAAAGGGGAAAGAAATAACTCTAATCTATTCGAATTTTCATTCTGCATTTCAAAACTCATATATCAAGCCTTAATTTGGGACCTTTTTTATTAAATCCATTATTCTCGTAAAATGCAATAGTTCGAGGCCAATTTTTTTCAGTAGGAGCACCGACTTCGAGCTTCTTCCATTTCTTTGCAATGCAGAATTTCTTAGCCTCTTCTATGAGAACGGCTCCCAAACCTTTAGAACGATATTCCGGTACAACATAAAATTCCGTAATTGTTCCGAATTCACCCAAATTATAAATTGCATAGGACGAAGCTAAAGTGATTATGCCTATTGGATCAGATGGATCTTGCGCATCATAAGCTAAATATGCATTAAAAATATTTTCATTCTCCAATGATTTTTCAGCCAGTTTCGTATACTGCTCAGAATCGAACTCGAACTTCTGCTTTAGGGTCATGTTTAATTCTTCAAGCAGTGAGATTATTAGATATGCCACTTTATCTGCATCTGCGAAAGCAGCTTTTTGAATTAGAAATTGATTCTCCATATCTAAACTTTAAAATTATTTCTTTTTATATATTGATCTTTCTTCATGCTTTACTGTAAAAATGGGGATATGCTAAAGATCAAATTATTTATTCTATAATTTATCCCAACATTATGATTCCATAGCAGAAACCTATTCCCTATCCTGAAATGATCCAGTCTGCCAAATTTACTAGCCAATCCCTTCCCAACCAGTCCAAATTTAGCCATACCAACAAATTCATTATGCGAATATATTGAATTAAAATTAAAAATTAACACGTTTTTACTTGTTATTATTTTAGCTATGTAAATTTTTTAAATAACTCATAATCTATACTATAATTTTCTATTTAATTTCCGTTTCAATAAGATTACATTTAGTTTCATGCTATCATAAATTAAACCGGCAAACAATACAAAACCTCCGAGAAACAATACCCGCAGCCCTATTTTTGAATAAAAAATGCCTCCTGCAATGCCCCCAATGAAAAAAAAGCTGATAATTATTATCCGCAGCTTAATTGAAGAGAAAAGCTCAGTCTTTTTATTTTGCTGTTTCCTGTAAAAGAAAAGCTGGGACAGCTCAATGCCCAAATCGGTAAAAAGCCCCGTTAAATGAGTTGTCCGGACAACAGAACTTGAAATTCTTGTAACAAAAGAATTCTGCATTCCCATTGCAAAAAGCAGAGTGAAAGAAATTAAATTCGGAAAGGCGGCAGCTAGACCATCTCCAAAGAGAGCAATAAAAAATAAAATCGCAATCTCAATGCAGGCAGGAACAAGATGCACAATATTCTCTTTTTTGCGGACTACCAATTCCATTAGAAGGCTCGATGTGAAAGAGCCCATAAAAAAGAAAAATATA